>LDZU01000004.1_pt1 | contig 77674 bp, 79 predicted proteins | sample 615531 | NCBI WGS metagenome assembly LDZU01 (sample SAMN03408293, study PRJNA278302) | terrestrial metagenome | isolation source: oil reservoir sample SB2 | place: USA: Alaska, North Slope, Schrader Bluff formation | collected 2011-09 | reverse complement strand
TTTCAAAGTTATACGCAAGGATTTTTCCGCTATAATGGAATAAGAGTAATAAGACCTGGAATATTAACAAAGGAGAAAAAATGAAAGGGAATGAAAAAGTAATCGAGACGCTCAATATGATGCTGGCAGATGAATTGACCGCCGTCAATCAATATATCGTACATGGTGAAATGGCTGCAAACTGGGGCTATTCTGCACTACATGAGATCGATCAAAAACGTGCCATTGACGAAATGAAACACGCCGAAATGCTGATCGAACGCATCCTCTTCCTCGAAGGAACACCGATCGTGACTGAACTGAAAGCAATCCATATCGGAGAAGATGTAGAGGCGCAGATTAAAAATGACCGGGCAGCGGAATTCGATGCCATCAAAGCCTATAATATGGCCATCAAAGTAGCTGGGGAATTCGACGATTTTGGAACACGCGAGTTATTTGAGAAAATCCTGAAGGACGAAGAAGCACACATCGATTTGCTTGAAGCGCAAGAAGATCAGATCAAACAAATGGGGATCCAGAACTTCCTGGCAGAACAACTGGAAGACTAACCAGTATTCAAAAAGTCGGAGAGAGCAATCTCCGACTTTTTTATTCTCATCATGCGCAAAATTCTATTGATTCAGCAGCTCCTGTAAAATAGCCTGTGTCACTTTCGGATCCGCCTTCCCGCGCATTTCGCGCATCACCTGCCCCACGAACCAGCCCATCAGAGATTCTTTTCCATCGCGATACGATTTCACTTCGCTTGGGTTTTGTGCTACGATTTTCTCACAGATCGCACGGATGGCTGCAGCATCGCTCACAACTGCCAGACCCAGTTCTTCGACCAGCATTTGAGGGCTTTTCCCGCTTTCCTGAATTTTGGGTAGTAAATTTTTAGCGGTAGTGATATTGATCTTCCCATCGTCCGTCAATCGCACCAGTTCTGCCAGATGAGCAGGGCTCAGTTTCATCTCCGTCATGCTAATTCCCATCTCATTGCGCATGCGCAGGACGTCATTCATTAACCAATTCGATATCTTTTTCGCATCCCCTTTGTACAGGTTCACGGTCTCTTCAAAATAATCCGCCAGTTCGCGCTCCCCTGTCAGAATATCCGCATCATATTCAGGCAGGTTGAATTCTTGCATAAAGCGCGCCCGGCGCTCCAGCGGGAGTTCTGGCATATCTTTTAATATTCGGTCCTGCCATGCCTTGCTGACCTCTAACGGCAGCAGATCCGGTTCGTGGAAATAGCGGTAATCCGCCTCGGTTTCTTTGGAACGCATCATGCGCAGCACCCCGGCGTTATCATCCCAATCCAGCGTCCAGGCTTTGATGGTATTTCCTTTGCTAACCTCTCGGATCTGGCGCTCAATTTCCTTGCGAATAGCCTCTTTGACAGCATCAATCGAATTGACATTTTTAATCTCGGTCTTGGTGTTCAATACACTGCTGCCCTTTTCCCGGATAGATACATTGGCATCACAGCGCAGATTGCCCTTTTCCATATCCCCTTCGGATATCCCCAACCAGCGCAGCAGCTGGCGCAAGCGAATGAGATATTGCCCGGCTTCTTCCGCCGAACGCAGATCCGGCTCGGTGACCATTTCCACCAGCGGAACGCCACAGCGGTTGAAATCTACATACCGGCGATTCTTCTCTTTTTTCGTCTTGCCTGCATCCTCTTCAATATGCAGTTTATTAATGCGCACCCGACGCACGTATCCCTCACCTTTCGCATCCGCTGTAGCCGGGATGGGTAATTCCAAATAGCCTCCCCTGGCAAGTGATTGCTCATACTGCGAGATCTGATAGCCCTTGGGTAGGTCGGGGTAAAAATAATTTTTGCGGTCAAAGAAAGAGAGCGCTTGGATATCGGCATGCATAGCGGCAGCCAACAATACGGCTTTCTCCACTACTTTTTCATTCAAAACGGGCAGCACACCCGGTAACCCAGTGCACACCGGGCAGATGTTGCTGTTGGGCATATCTTCCCAAGAATCGGCTTTGCAGGAACAGAAAATTTTGGTCTGGGTATTTAACTGAATATGGGTTTCCAACCCGATCACGGCTTCGTATTTCAATAAAGTATCCTCTCATAAATCAGAATCGGTATCAATAAAAATTACCTTAATGGGAACCGCGGGGAAATGTCTTTTTAGTCTTTCAATATCATATACAAGTTGTTCGCCAAAAGAAACACCTGAAGACATTTCTGTTTTTAACGAATGTGATGGGACAATTTCAATTCCTACAGCAGCTTTATTTTCATTGAAAAAATATTGAAATTTTGCCAAATCATAAAACATGAAAGCATATTTACCAAATTGGACTTCGATTAGAACTCTATCTTTACAAAAATCAATTTGCTTATAAGCGCCTTTAATTACTTTGTCATAATTCGGAATTTCAATATTATATGAATCTTTTAATTCTTTAAACCCTTTTTCCTTAAATAATTTCTTGAATTGGGAATTCATGTCGATGGGAGAATATAGAAGTTTTCCCTTTTGAGTTTTTTCTTTACTCTCCTTCATTCTATTAGCTTTCACGCTGGTAATTACAGAATCAATTTCATCAAGCATTTCTGGATAGTGTACTTGCAAAATTTCTGCTCCACCCAGATGTGAGTATTCATAAATTTTTTTCATTTATTATCTCCCTCATTTTTACGATCAAATAATTTATTTTGACTTGGAACTCCTATTTCAATATATTTAGGCGGAATATATTCATCTGTCGAATCTGGATCATAAACTTCTCGATCCATTGGTCGTATTCTTAATCGACCTTCTTCCGCTGATTTAATTCTTTCTTTTGTTATTGCATAATATTCATCTTGAATTTCTGCTCCAATTGCTTTTCGATTGTGTAGCAATGCCGCAATTGCAGTTGTTCCAACCCCTAAAAAGGGATCAAATACCCAATCATTTTCATTAGATAAAGCTAAAACCAATCTTTCGATTAACTCTACAGGGAATTGACATGGATGAATAGTTTTTTCAATGTGATTAGCTTTAACATTTGGAATTTCCCATACGTCTGAGGGATTTTTACCAAGAGGATTTCCCGATAATTCTCCTTTGTTTGGACCTTTAAAATATTTCTTATTGGGATATTTTTGTGGAACTCGAATTGTATCCAAATTAAAAATGTAATCATCTGACTTGGTAAACCATAAGACTACTTCATATCGTCCAGAAAATCTTTTTTTAGCGTGTAATCCATGACCAAAATGCCAAATTATTCTATTTCGTAATTTCAACCCATTTTTCGCGAACAAATTAAACAGCACTATATCTAAAGGGATAATTTCTCCATTATCAATATAATTTCCAACTTGCCAACAAATGCTCCCAGAAGGTTTCAGGATTCGAATGCATTCATTAATAATCACTTCTTGTTGTTTTAAATAATCAGATAAATCTGTGCGTTTTTCATACGACTTTCCAATATTATATGGAGGTGATGTAACAACTAGTTGCACGAATTGATCTGGTATATTTTTTAGTAAACTTTTAACATCACCTTTGAAGTTTACAAAATCAACAGTAGGATCAAATTTATCTGAGCAATTTATCTTTCCCATAATTACTTATTCTAGTCCAAATGGTTTCTTTTTTCGCCACTCTTCATTTTCAGTAGCCATTTCGTAGGAGCGGGCGATGCGCAGTAAACTTGCTTCGCTGAAATCTGCTCCCAGCAGTTGGATCCCGATCGGCAATCCCCCTTTTGAAAAACCAGCTGGAATGGAGATACCCGGAACACCAGCGTGGTTAGCCGGTACGGTGAGCTGGTCGGCATACTGCATCATGACCGAATCGCCATATACGGCAGCCATGCCGAAAGCAGGAGTGGGCGTGGTAGGGGTCAACAGCGCATCCAGTTTGTATTCCCCCTGTGGATCAAAGGCATGTTCAAAATCCTTGCGAATGAGCGTGCGCACTTTCAATGCGCGCTGGTAGTATTGTTCCGCATATTGAGCAGCGCTCACGTACATACCCATCAGAATGCGTAATTTCGGCTGGGGACCAAATCCCTCACCACGCGAACGGCGATACATCTCTTTCAGATCAGCCACCGGTTGCTTGGTGCGGTAACCGTATTTCACCCCGTCAAAGCGGTGCAAATTGGAAGCGGCTTCAACCCGGCTGATGACAAAGTAGACCGGGATGCCATAGCGTGTATTGGGCATTGGTACATCTTCAATGATTTCAGCGCCCATTTCTCGGTAGAGCTGTGCCGCCTGATACACAGCATCCTGCATTTCTTGCGGCAGTTCCTGTTCAATATATTCCCCGCTTTCAGGGTCGGGAAAGGTGATGCGAAAATAATCGGGGGAAAGCCCAATGCGCATTCCGGCAACGCCGTTTTCAATATCCTTTAAATAATCAGGTACAGCTTTTGTGGCTGCGGTCGCATCCGCTTTATCCGCTCCGGCAATGACCTGCAGCATGAGTGCGGCATCCTTTACATTTCGAGCCAGTGGACCGGGGCAATCGAGCGAAGAGCCGAAAGCGATCAATCCATAGCGAGATACACGACCATAGGTAGGTTTCATCCCCACCACCCCACAGAAAGCGGCCGGCTGCCGGATGGATCCGGCTGTATCCGTGCCAAGAGAAAGTGCTCCCTCTCCGGCTGCTACGGCAGCCGCGCTGCCGCCGGATGATCCGCCGGGTACTTTGGAAAGATCCCACGGATTGCGCGGGCTGGGTTGAAAAGCGGAAGATTCGCTGGAGGAACCGTAGGTGAATTCATCCAGATTGACCTTTCCCAGCATCACTGCACCGGCTGAAAGCAAGCGTGCCACAGGGGTGGCGGTATAGGGTGCGATAAAATTCGCCAGAATGCGCGAAGCCGCCGTAGAGGGGGTACCGCGCACGCAGAAAATATCCTTGACCGTAAAAGGGATCCCTGCCAGTAAACCAGCCTCCTCCCCCCGTGAAACTTTTTTATCAACATCCTTTGCTTGCTGGCGGGCTAGATCTACCGTGTGGGTTATGAAAGCATGTACTTTTTTCTCATCTTCGAGCAGGGAAGCAGCATCCAGGCTGCCAGGCCTGCCATCCACCTTTTCTATTCTTTCCAAACTGGCATCCAATACTTCTTCGGCAGAAATTTGGCGGGTTTTCACCAGCGCTGCCAGTTCGAGGGCGGTATATGCATGGATGTCCATGCTTACTCCAACTCCGTGGTGGGGATATCCGGTACGACAATATAGGCATCTTCCAGATCGGGTGCTTGAGAAAGGATTTCGGCCGTATTCTCACAGGCGATCCACTCATCTTTGCGCAAAGCTGGTTTGCCATCTTTACCATACTCCACACCGTGTGTAGTAATGGAAAGATCGTCAGGCAGCGGGATCGCTTCCAGCTCCCGAATGGCATTTAATTGATGATTCATCTGCTCATGCAGGTAAATTTTCTCCTCCTCTGCCAGGGCAAAGGCTGCCAGATCCACCAGATGATCAAATACTTCGCGGGGAATCAGGTTATCTTTATTCTTCATCATCACTCTCTCAGATAATTTCTTTCTGAGTGAGTATAACCAAGATTAAAGTCGTGTCAAGTTATCCGTATCTATCAAACAAATTAAATTTTCTTAAATTGATTTACTAGTTTAACTGCCTGGCTGGCATCAGGCGAAAAGCCATCCGCTCCGATTTCGTCGGCGAAATTTTGATTCACAGGGGCACCACCAATGATAATTTTTATTTTTTTTGTGCATTCTTCTTCGCGAATTGCCTTTACTACGTCTTTCATATTAACCATCGTTGTGGTCAACAAGGCTGAAAGAGCTAGAATATCCGGTTTTTCTTCAATAGCTTTTTTCACAAACAGATTCGTACCAACGTCTACCCCTAGATCAACAATCTGGTATCCAGCACCCTCCAGCATGATGGATACCAGATTTTTTCCAATATCGTGTAGATCACCTTTAACGGTACCAATTAATACTTTGCCGCGTGGTTGGATGTTTGCCATTTGTAAGTAAGGTTTTAATACCAACAGTCCCTCTTTTACGGCTCGGGCTGCAATCAACATTTCAGGAACAAAGTATTCTCCTTCTTCAAATAAGCGCCCCACTTCCGCCATCCCATTGATAATCCCTTCTTGTAATACTGTTTCAGCATCCACACCTTTTTCGATCGACTCATTGATGCACTGAACCACTAGTTCTTTATTTCCATTCACAACCGCATCAAATAAAATTTTTTTTGTCATAATCAATTCCTTTTTATTTATCATTTTGGGGTGGGAACATCGCTTTTAGACCGAGATGGACATAATTACGCCAAGTTGTGTAATTATGTCCACCGTTATTCTCGATTAATTCCACCTGGTAGCCTTTTTTAGATAATAATTCTTTCATGCGCAGATTTTCTTCCCATAAGAAATCAAAACGACCAACATTCATCCAAATTTTTAGGGGTTTGGTATTTGTGCCATCAACAAACTCATAGATAGAAAAATCATCCCCGAACATTTTGAATGCACCCGCCTGACACATAACTTTACCAAAAATGGATGGTTCACGCAGTGCACTGTACAAAGCCATCAATCCCCCCATTGACGCTCCCAGGATTCCAAAAGCACCTTTTTGTTCAGTGGTATCCACCAGCGGCATTATGGATCGGGCTGTCGAAATTACATTTCTGGTGATAAAAGATACCGTCCCGTCATTACAGGCATATTCGACAAAACGATTTTTATAAATGTTCTCCACCAGGGCTACGGCTATAGGTCGAATTTCCCCCAGTCCGATTAGGACTTCAATAATCTGGATCACTTTTCCATATTCTAAATATTCTTGACCATCAAAGATAACAAGCAGCGGAAAGGGACCTTCTCCGAAGGGAGTATAAAAGCTGACTCGCCGTTTCCCATTAGCCAATCTTAAATTGTCATATAGAATGCGTGACTCATTTTTAAAAAGTGACCCATTAAATTCTTTTTGCAAAAACGGGCTTCCCACAAATCCAGGCATATAAAAATAATTGTTCCATTCTCCCAAGCCATTGTGCACTTTGTTATTATTCTGTGGATCAAGTCTTCTTTTTTTATCTATCCAAAATGCATATTCCAGGTAAGCATCTTCTGGTAGGGTTAGGTGCATTTCCCATATACCTTTTTGGTTTCGAGTAAATGACAGTGCCTTTTCAGGATTCCAAAAATTAAAATCTCCAATTAATTCTGGTTTCTTTTTTCCACGGTGAAACCAGGTAGCTTCATTCTTTAATATCTGAGGATTATTGCATCGGTGAAGATATCTTGCCATCGGTCTTTCCTCAATACAAAATCGCCCCAGAACAAGCAGGCAAGCTTAATTTCATACCGTGTTCAATTTTTTTCGCGCCGCATTCCGAAGAGCTAAAGAACGAAGTGAATGTAGAATTTGTCAATTCGAATTGTTTTTCTTCTTCTCCAACGTTGATCATTAATTGAATAGAAGGATTATTTTCTAGAGTAAGTATTAATTCTGTTGAAGTAACTTTTTCTATAGAAATTGTTCTCCGTTTATAAAAAGCAAGCTCTTTTCGCAATTGATACAATTGTTGAAAAAAATAGTAAAGGTCCTGGTCTTGTTCTTCGCCCCATTCCATAGGCAATCTTGCTTCACCAAGATGCCCAAATCCTCCATATTCACTTCGGATACCTATTCTCTGAGAAAGACCTATCTCCGTCCCATAATATAGCAGAGGTGGATTCGGCAAGAAACACTGCATAAGAGCAGCCAGTTTCAATCGGCGGGTATCATTGCCTGCAATCCATAAGAAACGATCCATATCATGGTTATCCAGCATAGAGGGAAGTAAGAAATCATCCGGGAAAAAAGATGAATGTTTTTGAAGAAAAGCAGAGAACTTAACAAGATCCCATTTTCTAACCCCAAAGGTTTTCCGCATGAATTCAAGTAAATGAAAATCCAGACACCCATCCAGCAAACCCACAAAAGCTTTTTGTGAATCAGGTGGGTCAATCACCTCTCCAAAGATCCAGCAATCTGGATTTGTTTGTTTCACAACAGCACGAAAATCAGCCCAAAAATCCGGCGTTGGACCTATAGCATGATCAATCCTGAATCCATCCACACCGAACTCCAACCAATAGCGTGCCGCATCCAAAATATGTTGCTTTGCGCTCGGATTGCGTAAGTTGATCTTAGGCATTTCCCTAACGTTGAAAAAGCATTCATACTCAATCGGATATTCTTTGAAAATATACCAATCTCTAAAATTGCTGTTCGGATTATTCACAGCATCCTGAAATGTTGGGTGATTCACAGACCAATGGTTTGGAACAAAATCCATAATGAACTTCATTCCCTTTTCATGAAGTGCAACCAAAAGAGCTCGAAAATCATCTTTTGTACCGAAACGCGGTTCGATTTCAAAATAATCAGTGGAATCGTATCCATGGTGAGAATTGCACGGAAAGAGCGGGCTTAGATAGAGAGTATTTGCTCCCAGATCATGAATATAATCTATTTTTTCAAGAATTCCTCTCAACGTACCACCGTAGATATCCTCAACATCCCGAACTGTCATCCATGATCTCCCCATTCCCGGAGAAAATCGATCTACCATGATATGGTAAATAATTGCTTCCTTCGCCCATTGTGGAACTGAATAATCATCCACACAATAGGCATAGTATTTGCCTCCATCCGCAAAAATTTCATCACCAGCAGGGGATAGGGAGCTTAAGCGGTAACGCACTAGCGTTCCTGCTTTTTGAGCGGGGATCACACCTGTATACTCCTGCACATATCCCCATTCAGGCATGTTCCAGGTTACTTTACTTTTTTGCATAGTAATGACACTGCCGTTTTTCGCTTTACCATTTTTCCCTACTGGATCCAATCCATCGGTTGTGTAATAAATGAAAGCATTTTCTGTTAACATATCAGGGCCGGTAGAAAGGGTGAGAGATACCATATCTCCAGGTCGCGCTTTGAGAGGATTACGGTGAGAGAGATGAGAAACACCTCTTACAACGCTTCTATATTTTTCGATTCGCTCTTCTTCAGAGACCATATCGCCAAAAATAAAATCAAGCATTTTTACTCTCTTTCACGAACCCAGCAAACTATCGCTTCACATTCCTCAATACTGTTCGCTGCTGAACCAAACACGATATTTGATTTCCCTGCAACCACATCAAATTTTTCTTTCAATTCATCAAATGTACAGGTTATTGTCAAAGGCACATTATTGGTTGTTTCTAAAATTTGCTCTAGCCTGCTCATCGTGCGTGGTGTGTTCGGGTCTTCGGCTATTTGAACACCCAGCAGATTATCTAATTTGGTAATTTCCGGAAGAGTTCGGATCCCCAAAGAATGGGTATGAATTTGCCCAGTCCCAAAGGCATTAATTACTTTCTGGGTAAACGGGCGCACCTGCTTTGCGTATGTTCGTGGGGAGATCAAACAGGCAATATCTTCTGACATGCAAATTGTCCCCGGTTTTAGCCACCCACCGGCAACACTCCCACCCCAATAAGTTCCAATAATCCCATGAATTCGTTTTGCCAACCAGATAATTGCATCCGCACAAAAATCCAGGAGAGTTTCTACTTCTTTTGGAGTATCATACATATCCACAAAAATCGCTTCCCCGCGTAGAGCATGGGCTAGATCAAGTGGAGAATAAAAACCGCGTACAACTGGAATCGGCCCTTCATTTGTATATTGCAAAACATACTTGAGGGTTTCCTCCATAAAAACGACCCACTTGTTATCATCACGCAGTTTTAACTTACCAACATCATCCCAATCTTGTATCACTGTAGTAGCCCACGATGTATCTTCAGTGAAAACCACATCACCCGCCACAAAAGCGCTGTATTCCCCGGTTCCGAAATTAATACCAAAGGTCGGGATAAGATCATCTTCGATGGTACGGCTCATATCAAGGTAATACTCATAATTTTTTAAACACGTATCCAAATAGGATTTCGTATCTTTCTGCAAATCCAGGCTATTCAATGCCGGGACTGGATATTTATTTTTAAAAGGAAGCATCGCATAAACCAGGGCTTGTTTTTTTTCGGGATGGTCATACAAATCCTGATATCTTTGGATCACGCGCTTTAAATTCGGTTTATAGTAATCAATATTTCGAAAGATCATTGGTCCCTTTCTATTATTTATTCTTTTGATTATTCACTTCCCGTACCATTGCCAGATAATTTTCAACAGGCACATAATCAGCAATTGAATTTCCTGACCCAATCGCATAACGTCCGTATTGTCCACAAGTTTCAATCAATTCCTGCGTTTTCCTCTGCACTTCATCTGGTGACGCCGTGGACAAAAAATGCATATCCATCCCCCCAATTATTGCTATCTGTTCCTTATATAATTTTTGGAATTGCTGCACGGGGATGATGGCATCTTCAAAAGAATGTTTACCATCAATTTTTACATCTTCGATTAAATCTCCCATGATTTTGAGAATATTTCCGCAACTATGTAAAAAGTAAGGAATCCCTCTCGCATGGACGATCTCGGCATTCTTTTTATGCCATGGTAAAAAATATCGGCGCAGGTCGCGGGGGGAAATTAACGTCGCAGTTTTAAATCCCATATCATCGCCAGGAAAAACTGCCACAACTTTATCAAGATCAAGAATTTGTTGATAAAACTCAAATTGGAGGCTTCCAACTTTATTCGCAACTGTTTCAACCAGATCCGGGCTATCCAAAAGACAATAACATAATTTTTCCATCGAGAATATCCAGGATGTTCGTTCAAAAATACCCCCTCCATGGGAAACGATTAAACCCATCCCTTCGGGAATATGGCTATTCAAGTATTCGAGGGCAAAAAAATCAAATTGAGTGACATCTGGAAATGGATACTTTTCAAAATCCTGCCAAGAGGTGATTGCACCATTCGTTTCATCAACCCATGACCGTGTTCCGGAATTCGCACCAGCCGTATTTTGTGTGTTGATCGATTTTCCCGGAAATGGGAGGGCGGCTTCCATGCGTACATAATCATAGCCAAGCTCTCTCCAAAAAGCAATTACATTCTCAAGATATAAAATCTGTGATTCGCGCTCATTACCCGGGCACACCCACTTCCGCCCAAGCACATCCTCGGTAACCTGTTTAATGACCTTGTCATCCACTAAGAATTCCATTAATGGCGGAATATTCATCTTTTTCTTCCCCATCAAATGATCCATGAACCGAATCACATCTGGGCAAGGTTTTTTCAATCCAATTAATGCATCTTGTGTACCCATCACCTAACCTTTAATGGCGCCTTTTGTCAAACCCTGCACCAGATATTTCTGCAGTGAATAGAAAATGATCACGATCGGCAAACATGAAAGCACTGAAGCCGCTGCAAACATTGACCAGTTTTCAGCGTAAGGCTGTGTGAAAAATCGCATGCCCAACGCAACTGTATACATTTCATTCCCACTCAAAATGATGCTCGCAAGATAGTAATCGTTATAAAAACTGATTAGATTGAAAAGAAAAACTACCACAATCATTGGTAAGCAAAGCGGGAAAGCGATTTTGATAAATGCCTGCCAATGATTTGCGCCATCCAAATAGGCAGATTCTTCAATTTCATAGGGAATGGAATCAAAATAACCGCGCATCAACCAGGCATTAAAAGGAATTGTAGTACCAGCATAGATAAGAATTAATCCCAAAAAAGTATTTTGAACATTTACAAAAACTGCTAGCTTATAAAGCGCCACGATCGTTACAGTAGAAGGAAGCATTTGCAGCAGGATTAATATCATTAACCCATTCTTCTTCCCCTTGAATTTAAAACGCGAAAATGCGTATGCCATTGTAGTAGTTTCCGACATTGCCAGCAAACTACCCATCAAAGTGACAATTCCGCTATTCCGCAGCCATTTTAGAAATTTAGTTTTATGGAAAAGGTTGATATAGTTGGCAAATGTAATCTTTTCCGGGAAAATGGAAGAGGAAAATAAAGAGGATCCTTTTGAAATGGAAGCACTTGCCATCCATATTATTGGGAAAAGAACCAGCACACATATAATTATTAACAATAAGCGCGTCAGATTTGTTGAAATAAAAATCTGTGCTTTCTTTTTTAATATTGGTGTTTTAGAGCGCTTCATTCTTTCACCTCACGGAAAGCACCTGTCATAGATAAATTAATCAGAGTTAATCCACCAACGATCAAGAAAATGAGTAGTCCATTTGCTGAGGCTAATCCATAGTCGAAATTGGTCGCTCCAAAGGCTACCTTATACATATAGGTTGACAATAAATCTGTTGCACCTGCCAATGCCGACGGACTTTTGAATGGTCCGCCCTCGGTTAATAAATAGATAACGCCAAAATTCCCAAAATTCATTGCAAAACCGGATACTAAAAGAGGGAGTACAATCGAGCGAAGCATGGGGAGAGTAAGGTGCCAAAATGTCTGCCAGCCATTTGCACCATCCACCCGGCATGCATCATATAAATCTTCAGGAATACTTTGCAATCCTCCCAGAAAAGCCGACATCATGAAGGGATAACCGATCCAAATATTTACCAGCAAACAGGTTACTCTCGCCCAGGTGGAATTGGATAACCATGGAATGGCTGCGATTCCGATGCTCCCGAGTATGCGGTTGATTGGTCCAAATGAGGAATTAAATAGGCCTTTCCAGGTCAGGATCGTAATGGTTGACGGGAGTGCCCATGGAAGGATCAACAGTACCCTGTAAAGATTTCTTTCAACCACACGCTTATTGTTCAGCAGCAGTGCCAGAATTAAACCCACAAAGGCTGACCCAACAGTGGAAATAAGCGCCCACTGCATATTCCAGGAAAAAACTCCAAGAAACTCCCCCCGGTTGCTTCCCACAAATATTCTGGTGAAATTATCAAACCCTATCAGTCCCCAATCTTGAAGATGCCGTAGTGAGTAATTTGTAAAGGAATAATAGATTGTCATCAATCCCGGGATAACAACCGAAAATAGAATAGCTAAAAGTCCAGGTAATAAATAAAAATAGGGATATAGCTGCTTCTTCGAATTTTGGCTCTTTGCTGATGCTTTCATTACCGCTCCGGATTAAAGTAGAGTTGGGAATAAAACCCAACTCTACTTTTTTGATGATTTACTTACTGAATTTCTTGCAGAGACGTAATGATTAGATTTTGTGCTTCGGCTAACGCGGTGGCTACATCGGTTTCACCGTGTACAGCGGTCTGGAAAGCCGTTGTTACCGGGGTCCAAACATAATTCATTTCGTCAATATTGGGTAATGGATCACTTACCTCCAGTTGGCTCATCCAGGCTGCCAATTCACTGTCGGAGGAAAGCGCAGGATCATTCAAAACACTTGCATACACAGGAATATTTCCGGAATTTGCTTCATACAATGGCTTCCCGACATTTGCTCCAATATACTGCACGAGGTCAATCGCTTCGGATTGGTGTTCGGAATATGCGCTGACGGAAAAACCGGTATACGTTGCAAAAGGTCTGGGAGAACCCACACCTTCAATTGTTGGAATGGGAGCGACTCCAACATCAATTCCAGCATCTCTAAATGAGGGTACCATCTGAGGGTTCGTAATGATCATGGCTGATTTCCCTTCAGTGAAATAAGCGTTCATCACATCCCAGGTCACATCAGCCGGCATTAATTCTTCAACGGCCACCAGGTCACGGATATACTGGAGCCCAGCAATCCCTTCGGGAGTATTCAAACCAAGATCAGCAGTATCCCATCCGCTTCCAGTCCAGTTGAATATATAACCACCAAATGCCGAGAAGAATGGATAGCTATACCAAAAACTATCCACCTGATAAAGCAGTCCATATTCATCCCCGCTGGTGAGTTCCTTGGAGACGGAAATCAGTTCTTCCATGGTCTCAGGAGCTTCTGATACTTTGGCTTTGTTATAAACAAGAGCATTTACATCTGCTGCCACAGGGATTCCAAGCAGTTGTCCATCGACCGTGAAAGCATCCAGTGCCCCTGGTAGATAAGCATCGCTATCCGTAAAAGTATCCCCAATTGGCACAATTAATCCACCCAAGTAATGCCCGCCAACATAGTTATTAACTGTCATGAATACATCCGGGCCTTCTCCAGCCGGAATTGCCACAGGGATATTGTTGAGCATCTCAAATTGGTTCCCCTCGGTGATATTGACAGTATTGCCGGTTTCTTCTGCCCATGTTTCGATCACTTCCCTAGCGGCTGCCATGGCATCTGTACCAACACGGTCGAGGATCCATACCTCAAGTGTGACTGGTTCTTTGGCTTCGGCTTGTGCTTCAGCTGCAGGTGCTTCTTCCAAAACTTCCGCTTCTTCTTTACTGGCGCATCCTACCATCAATCCCATTACCATGGTTAGAACGATAGCAAAACGCAGCCAATTCATATTTTTAAACATACAACCCTCCAAGATTATTGTTTGTTTTTTTTTGATTGAGATACTAATTTATTAATTTTGTGAGCACCCCCTTTCTCATCTAGGTTGATTGTCGTTGAACAAGTTCAGGAGATACAAGAACTTGCTCTGATGGCCGTTCTGGTTCAATCAATTTGTTCAATAAGATCTGAGCTGCCAGACGTCCCAGTTCTTCCGCACCATTGAATACGGCACTTATCGGCGGATCAAGATGCTGGTAAATAGGGCTATCCGCATAACCAATTACTGCAAGATCCTGCGGTATTCTTAAATGCATCAATCGAGCAGCTTTCAACGTACTTAATACGGCTATATCCGAAACAGCAAATACCGCAGTGGGGCGGTCAAATGTGGAAAGTATTTTCACAAGGGTATTCACCAATTCATCGGAAGTCTCTGCCATTTGTGAACACCATGTAGCTTGAAATGGAAGCTCTTTCTCTGAGACAATCTTTTTAAATTGATCAACCAGTCTGAATGAAATCCCCGCATTTCCCCGTTCACCGACCATGCATATTTTTTGATGACCGCATTCCATTAAGTGATTTACCGCTAACCGAACGGCGCCATCCACATCTGCGTCAACCAGATCAAGATTGGTGTTGTCCTGGGTGCGCCCGATCAACACAAAAGGAATGGATTCTTTCTTTAGAACATCAATGCGCTTATCTTGCATCTGAACATGCAACAAGATCACGCCATCCATCTGGCGGCTACGTGCTGCGGCTTCAAGCTCCATCCATGAATCTGCCCTATCGAGAGTTGGATGGACAAAAAGACGGTAATCACTATTCTCCAAAACCTCGCCGACACCACGCATGAGAACAGTTAGAGATACCTGATGTTCATATATAGAAAGGGGTGACACGAGCGAAATCGTAAAAGTGTGCCCTTTGGCAAGCGCTCGAGCGAAAGCCTTTGGTTCATAATGCAGATCATGAATTGCTTTCTCCACACGCGCAGTTGTTTCAGGGCTGACCCGTCCACTTTTATTAATTACATAAGAGACAGTTGCGATCGATGTACCAGCCGCTTTTGCTATATCGTAAATTGAAGTCATTTTTTTTAAGCGCTTAAGCTTAGTTTTTTTAAAAATGCTTAAGCGCTTAAATTGTAGCATGTTCTTTCAAAAAATCAATCCCTTTTCCTAAGAAATATTGTGCTTTCATCCAATCATGAGATAATTTGATTAAAGAAAATCTATTATTAGGAAAATGAATAATGCACACAAATGACAATCACGAAAAAGAAGTAAAGTTTTTTCTTACCGATTTCAATGAGATCTCTACACGTTTATTCGCTGCCGGAGCAATCCTGCAAAAAGAACGCGTCCATGAATACAATTACCGTTTTGACACCAGCAATCAAAAACTGCGGAATCATCATCAGGTGTTGCGCCTGCGACAGGATAAGCAAGCCCACCTTACCTTTAAAGGATCCTCAGATTTTTCCGCCGGAATCACAGACCGGCAGGAGCTGGAGATAACCGTCAGCGATTTTGAATCCACAAAGAAAATTCTGGAAGCGCTGGGATTTATGGTCTTTATGATCTATGAGAAATATCGTACAACTTACCGGTTCAGGGAATGCGAAATAGTTCTGGATGAACTGCCATTTGGTTCTTTTATGGAAATTGAGGGGTTTTCCGCCGATTCGATACGTTCGGCAGCCGAAGAATTGGGATTGAATTGGGAGAAACGCATCACCTTAAGCTATCTTGAGTTATTCCACACTTTGAAAGTGAAAAAGAATTTGCAGATGAACCATATCCTCTTTGAGAGCTTTGAACACACATCATTTGTAGAATCAGACTTCTTTCCGGAAGCAAATTGAACATTTCCCTAGCTATCATTTATTCAATATTTGCAAAATCTCATTCCCGGTATCTTCATCCACAACCAGGTCAGTGATAAAACCTCCCCGGCAGGCTCCAATGATGGAGCGCGCTTTGCGAGGTCCACCAGCGGCCGCCACTACCCTAGGGGTGTTTTTTAATATATGAAGAGGGATGCTGATAATTTCCTGCTTCAAATAATCAATGATTTTCCCATTGATGTCAAAGAAACGCATACAAATATCCCCCACCGCTTTCTTTTCAAGCAGTTGAGTTTTTTCAGCATCATCCACATAGCTCTCGAAAATGATATTTCGTTTAAATGGGGGCGCTTCACCAATACCAACCAGAGCCAGATCCAGATTTTCCCAATTTGAGATCACTTCCTGCACATCGCGAGATTTTAATAAGTCTCTGCGAATCTCTTTATTTTCGATAATCCCCGGTACATGCAGCTGCAGCCAGGTTCCTCCACATACATCAGCAATGCGCTGGATGATTTGATGGACCTGAAAACTCGGATTGATCTGCCCCACCCCGCCCAGGAGGGGGATGAATTGGATGTCTCCACGCACAGCAGTTTCAACAGCCAATGAAACCTGAAACATTGTTCTACCCCATCCAATGCCGATCTTATGAATCGTATCATCAATTACCTTACAAAAATACCAGGCGGCATTGATTGCAATATTTTTTTGTGTGATTCCGGGGTTTTTCCGGCTGCCATAAACCACGATGACATTCTGCAATTGCAGTACATCCCGCAGATGATTTGCCAGTTCAGAATCTCGATAAAGCGGATCGATGATGCTGATCTGGACAATATTCTCATCTTCGGCTTCCTGAAGTAATTTTGAGATTGTGGGGCGCGATAAATCAAACTCTTCAGCAATTTCGGCTTGAGTTTTTTTGTTTACATAGTATTCTCTTGCAATCGCAACCAGTCGGTTAATTTCTTCTCGTGTGAGCATTCCCTGTCTCCATGCGCTGGCATTTTTTCATTCTAACATGGCATCCATTCCATTCAAATGGAGTGCTTTCAACGTCTCTACGGATGGTTTCCCGCTCTCTTTCTGCAAACCCATTTGCTCATAATAAGCATCCAATGCGTTTTCAAAATCACCCTTCATTAATTTTACTCCATCCGTCGCTCCACCAATTAATGGCTGGAAGAGCTTTAAAGGCAGCTTATCATTATCCCTAGTAAATCCTTCGCGAAAATTAAATATTCGCATCAGTTGAATACGCCGCTTTCCAATATCCAGCAAATCGGGGATCGTTATCCGCCAGCCTGTAACTGCATTAAGGACATCCACAAGGTCTTGAGGACCATATAACTGCCATCCCGCTCCATAAACAAACTGGCAGGCGCACAGTGAATCCATGCTGGCATACAAACATTGGGTTATGGATGCATAGCGGGCTTTTTCAGCATTGAGCACATTTTCGGGTTGGGGATCATCTAATAGCAGGGCAGCCATCCTTTCGGTTGGCTGTGTATAGGCTGCGTCATGTTCGCTCGATTGGTGATCTGCGCCAAATGGATTCACAGCGTAGATCAATCCCAGGCTGGCTTTATTTTGCGGCATATGTGCCGGCAGTTCTTGCCCTTTTACCGTTATTAAAAAGTCTTGCGTTCCATTCCCAAAAATGGCGGCGGCTCTGGCAGAGCCTTCTGAGAGAATTTTTCCAATTCCCTGGCGATGGGCGATTTTTTCCACCAGAGCTACAGCAGCTTGATGATTTCCAAATCTCAACTCTAGTCCGTCTAATTGAGCGCTGGTTAATTTTCCCTTTTCAAAACACTCCATCGCCCACGCAATGGTGGCTCCGCAGGTGATTGTATCCATGCCGTACATATTGCACAATTGATTCATGTAAGCGACGGCGTGTAAATTGCTGATCCCACAATAACTGCCAAATGTTGCCAGAGTTTCATACTCTGGACCGCCATATACTTCATCTACGGGATAAAGCGCAGAGTCAACATGCACAACCGGTTTACAGCGCACAACGCAACCATAACAGGTATCGCGTTTAACCAGAATCTCCTGATTGATCGTCTCTCCATCCAGATTCTGGCAGTCGTCAAAAACGCCACTGCTGTAGTTCTTTGTCGGTAACCCCCCAACCCGACTCTGCCACGCAACAGCGCCAGCCGTGCCCGATAGGCTCAAACCAAAAGAACCGGATTGTTTGAGGTTTTGAACACCGGAGCGCGCTAATTGTCTCAATTTTTCCGGATTTGCCAGTGCTGGTTTGGCTGTTCCCCGCACAGCGATCGCTTTTAGGTTCTTACTGGCCATCACCGCCCCCATCCCGGTTCGGCCGTTTGCGCGGTTGGCGTTGGTCATGATCGATGCGAACCGTACGCCATTTTCGCCGGCAATGCCACATTGTGCAATCTGTATTTTAGGATCACCCAATTCCTCACGGATCAACGTTTCGACCTCCGCCGTCAGCTTTCCCCATAGATGTGCAGCAGCTCTGATTTCAACCTGACCATTGTTTATCCAAAGGTATACAGGGGATTGGGCACAGCCTTTTACAACAATGCCATCAAAACCGGCAAATTTCAATTCAACCGGAAAAAAACCGCCACTCTGCGAATCACCAATGGCACCGGTCAAGGGAGATTTGGCTGTAACATTCATTCTGCTCAATCCAGAAATAGGAGCGCCGGTCACAACGCTCACTGAAAACACCAGTGTATTTTGCGGACTGAGCGCATCGATATGAGCCGGAGTGTTCTTCAAAACGTAATATACCCCTAAAGCACTACCCCCTCCCAACATTTGGTAAAGCGTTTCTTCGGGAAAGATTATTTTCCAGCTTTTCGTCGAAAGATCAACCTCAAGGATCTTACCCGTATACCCAAATGGCATGGAACCCTCAATTATCCTCTTTTAGAAAGAGCTGCCGGATTTTTTCAGCAGCTCCTCATTTTCAATCTTTTTGTTCAGCTCAGATATTTCACTGCATCTCCAACCGATGAACCCTCATGGACAACTGCCGCTATGGCGCGAGTTATTGCGCCGGGAGTTTTATGAGCCCAGATATTTCGACCGATTGCCACACCTGAAGCTCCCTTATCCAGGCAAAGCGCTATCCTTTCCAGTAAGGGTAGTGGGTCATCAGATTTCACTCCTCCTAACACCACCAATGGAACAAGCGAGTTTTCAATGACGCTTGTAAAATCCCCTGTATTATCGAGATAGAAAGTTTTGATCACATCTGCGCCGGCTTCAGCGGTAACCCGCACACAGGAGGATAACTTTTCAACGGTATTCCATTCCTTGCTGCCATTCATCCCACCGGGAAAAACTTCTGCCATCACGGGCATGCCCCATTTATCAGCAGCGTTTGCAAGCCGCGCAAAGCTATTGAGACTGGATGGATCTTCAGGTGAAAAGGGATAAACCATGCATTTCAGCATATCTACACCTAACCGCATGCCCTGGTCAACGAAATCAGCCACATTTGGATAATCACTCTCCATGCTCAAAATCACCGGAAAATCAATTATCTTTGATTGGATCTTTCGAATCGTACCCAGGGTCGTCATGACAGCATCCGCTCCCGCTGCATGGATCTCTTGAATATACCGACCAGGATCCTGAAGACCCAAGACAACATCCGGCATATACGCAGCGTGATCCATTGCTACAATAAGTGTTCGTCCATCCGATTTGAAGATCCGTTGCATTCTACGCTGCTTTCCAAATTCCATATTCTTTCTCCTCCGTTAATGTTCAAGTAAACCCAAATATCGAAAACATTGCTCTTTAACAGCCAATGAATCTTTCAAAATTTTTTCAATCTCATCGTACTGACTACGATAATTTAGAACTTCCAATAAGAAAGGAAGGCTTACTCCTGCAACAATATGGTCAGTTTCCCGTTTTACGGCAACCGATGCATTCCAGGGGGTTCCAAACGGAATATCGACCAGGAAAATAATACCCTTTTCAGTGCCTTTCAATTCAGCAATACCCTGCTGTACTTTCGAGATGAAATTAGATAGACCATCCCCTTCTTCAAGACCTACGACACCAATATTTTCTTGACCACCCATGATCATGTCACTGGCACGCACCAGCGCAGCCGCTAAACCATCGTGACTGATCAATAAAATTGGAATCGGGACTATTTCAGCCATTCTGTCTTACTCCACGATCATCGCTTTTAGAATATTTTGCTGCTCGGCCTGTTCGATCGCCTCGCCGACCTGATCGAGATGAAAAACAGATGATAACACCGGTTCGAGATTAATTTTCTTTTCATTGATTAATCTTGAGGCAAGTCGATAATCTTTTGTCCGGAATCCTGATGTGCCAACAAGAGATACTTCCTTATAATGCGTTAAATACGATGGAATGTTGATCATACTTTGTTTGGGGAGACCGCCAAACATATGATAATATCCACCCGCGCGTGGGCAATCAAAGGCTGATTCGACAACTTTTTCATTTGCAATGGACGCAATCACGACATGTGGACCAAAACCATCGGTATTTTTACGTGCGAAATCTCCCAAATTCTCTACTTTGGACGGATCACAAACAATTGCACCCATTTTTTCTGCAAATGCTCGCCTTTGAGGATTTGGTTCACTGAGAATGATTTTCGTCGCTCCCCAGGCATTTGTAAGAATGACATGCAAAATACCCATGAATCCACCACCGATCACCATGATCGTCCAACCCGGCTGCCAATGGCATGATTTTAATGAAAGGACAATACAGGCAAGTGGCTCAGCCAGAGCGGCTGCTTGATACGAAACATCCGGCGCGATCTTCCAACCGGTTTTATACACGAGGTCACGTGGAATAAATAATTTTTCTGCGAAACACCCATTTGTCGTAAAAACTTTATTTTGGCATAATTCTTCGTGGTCATCAAGGCAAAAATTACAAAAACCACAGCCAGCGTAAGGCGCCGCAGAAATGCGATCGCCAATTTTATAATCATCCATCGTTGAGGCAATCACCTCACCTGCGAATTCATGTCCCAATATCATGGGAGGTTCCATGCCAAATCGCAGTCCTTTGAATGCCTTGATGTCTGTTGCACATACACCACTCGCTTTTACTCGAATCATGACACCATCACCCATTTCGGGATCAGGAAAATTAGGATCAAAAATTATTTTTCGTGGTTCTGTGTACACTGCTGCTTTCATATTTCCTCCAAATTTAGGGGGAACTGTTGGAACTAACCAGCTCCCCCAACTACTAAACATTACCAATAAAACGGTCTTATCCGACCCATCCAAGGGCTTTAAGACCTACTGTGAGAACCATTAAGATCACCATTACCCACAGTGGATTGAGTTTCTTTTTCAAGAGCCAGTAAATGAAGAACAACAATCCAAGCGGTAACAATTTTGGAAGGATGGAATCAAAAATCCCTTGCAGATTTACTCCACTACCTTCTGCTTCGTTACCGAACAACACAACAGGCGTAGAAACGCTGATCAGTGTCGTGACCATTACACCGGCGACAAACATAGCCACGATCTTGGCACCTTCGGTGAATTTCTGGATCAGTTTGCTGGTGCGGATCTTTTCTACAATTTCCGTTCCGCTCTTATAACCCCACATAAATGGGTAGAAGGTTCCGAGTATCGCTTCAGCAGCGATCAGGAAAGCAAACACGAATCCCAGGAAGTTGCCCTCTAATGCCAGATTTGCGGAAACCGCCAGAATGATGGGATGTACTGTTCCCCAGAAGAATGAGTCACCGATACCAGCGAAAGGACCCATCAGAGCTACCTTGAAACCATTAATAGCTTCTTCGGTCACACCTTCATCATCATTGGCTTTGGCTTCTTCCATGGCAACCATAACGCCCATGATCAATGCACCAAAATAGGGATGGGTATTATAGAAAACCATGTGGCGTTTCAAGCCTTCTTTGAGCTTGTCGCCGGTAATTCCGAGGCTGCGGAAGACAGGGACCATAACCTGTGTCATGCCCAAAGCCATTAAGCGTTCAAAGTTGTAGTTCCCCGCAAAATTGTTCACACGCCAAAGGGCACCATACAGGTCTTTTTCATTAATTTTCTTTAATTTGGCGTCCATGTTATATACCCTTCGCTTTCTTTCCTTCTTCGTTCGCAGATTTAAGCTGCACGAAGATGATAGCAATCACTACACCTAAGATGGCTCCGGCAACAGCGTTAAGGTTCAAATAGACCGCCGCGATAAAACCCAGGAAAAAGAACGGCCATACTTCTTTTGACGCGATGATCAGCAGCAGCATGGCAATACCAAGTGCGGGTAAAACACCGCCCGCGTAGCTCAAACCATCTGCCAGCCATCCGGGGATGATATCCAGTAATTTTGCCGCTGCATCAATCCCCAAACCAACTCCCAGAAATGCCGGGATCACATTGGTCAAGGTCCAACCTGTTCCATCCAAGGTATTCAAGACATCAATCCCTTTTGCGTTGCCATCCGCTGCCATTTTGTCACCCCAGTGGCAAAAGACGACGTTCAAGCTCATGAATGCCAGGGTCAGTAATTGGCTCACAACAGCGATTGGCACAACCAAAGCCAGTGCTTCACCGGTTGATGCACCAGTCAGAATGACCAATGCGGTTGATAGAATGGATGCCAGATAGGGATTTGGTGGTATCGAAGCGCCAACAATAAATACACCAATGAACATAGCCTGTACGGTTCCACCAACGATCAAGCCTGTTTTTAGATCACCCAACACCCAACCTGTCAGTGCGGCTGGAATCACCACAGCATAGCTAAAAGCATCATTCACTCCACGCATTAACAATAACCACCAGGTCATCGCTTTGCTTTCTTTTTTAGAAAGTACTGTGATGAGTTGAGGAAGATAATACAAGACGAGTGCCCAGCCACCGGCAACAGTCGCTACTAAAAAAGCTTCCCTCCACATAAATTTTTCTCCTTTTTAAATAATTGATTTATAGATTTAGTTTTGGATTTATAGATTTAGTTTTGCAATTTTTTCGGTTGGAACCATCTGCACCTCCATCTCTACTCCACGAGTTTGTAATTCTCTAAATGCTGCAGCTTCATCATCTTTTGCATAGACTACTTTTGCTAAACGGGTTGTGCCCGGCCTGTTCTGTAAACCACCGATATTAATCTTGTCGATTTGCAATCCTTTATCCAGCAATGTAACAATATCCACCGGTGTGGGGGTTATAATGAGATATTTGCAATTGGGCTGTTCCTCTGTAATGTGCTTTACTGCATCATCCGGTGAGAGCAGTAAAATTTGTTTTCCTGGAATTTGTGCGACAGAAAAAATTGTTTTATACATTGGATCATTGGCAATTTTTTCATTGGCGATGATGATTACATCAGCCGGATAAACGCGCAGCCAGGCAGTGGTGACCTGGCCATGGATCAAACGATCATCAATACGGATCAGTGAAATATTATTTTGCATGTTTTTAATATAGCATAAAAATCACATTTGTCAAGCACATTTGTAAAATTTACATTTTGGAAGCACAATGAATAAAAAATCCATATAGCGGATAAATCCGAATTGATAATGATTATTCAATAAAGTTTAAGGTGTTGAAATCGTTCGTAAACATTCTTTTTCAATCACTATTTTTCATCCAAATTTCCCAGCCTTGATATTCTATATTTAAAACAAAAATGCCTGGTTCTTACAGGCATATAATAAATTAAACCGTTTGTGATGATTTTTCTATTCTATCTGTTTCCAGATATCTGCCGGAACGAGCAGCTTTATTTGCTCCTCAAGTGCATAATAAATTTCTCGCTCATTTTGTGAGAGAACGGATACGCTTGGAACGATATATTTTTCTCCATTGACCTGCAATTTTACTTCCGTTGTACTGCCACCTAAAAGGATCTCGCCAGACTCTTTCCAGTTCTTTCTTAATATTTTATTTTCGTTAAGCCAGTCGAAGAAATCATTCCAATCACTCTGTGACACTGCAAATTCAAAAATTTTCTCATTTTCATCATCTTCTTCATAACCGTTTTGCAATGTCAGTATTCCATTCCCTGCGGGACCAATTTCGATTTCATACTGATAATAATACTCAGGAGCCAATGCTCCTGTATTCCAGTAATAATAGAGTGTAAAATCATCCGGTTGTTTTTCTGCGGCTTGTGAACATCCTGTCAATATAAAAATTCCTGCGATGATTGATAAGATCATGAACTTTTTATAAATCATATTTCCTCCAAGTATTCTATAATCATAACGAATAAAAGGAAATTTTGTTCCCATGAATCAAATTTTAAAATTGCTGGTTGGGGAGGATCGACGATCCATTGGGCATTCTGATGAAGTGGTACAGATCATCCTGCAGCAGCCCGAGAAGTTTGACGAGCTTTTTCAAGGTCTTTATGAGCTTGATCCCATCATTCGAATGCGAACTGCAGATGCAATTGAAAAGATCACGATTAATAAACCAAATCTGCTTATTCCTTACAAACAAAAAATACTTGACCTGATCAATAAAGTTGATCAAATTGAAGTTCAATGGCATTTCGCTCAAATCATTCCCCGTTTATCATTATCGACAGATGAGATTGACAATTCCTTCCGGATCATTGAAGGGTATCTTACCAGTCCGAGTGCAATCGTAAAAGCTTTCAGTTTACAATGTTTATTTGAACTGACTTTACAAAAACCAGATTTATTACCGCAAACGCGGAAACATTTGAATAAAGGGTTGGAAAGTAGCGTAAAAGCCGTTCAATCGAGGAGCCGAATGCTACTCAAGGAAATCGAAAAATATGACCGAAATAAAAAACCAAATCAGTGAATCCGTTCTTCCCCCATTACCAGACGAAATACCCCCCGCACAGCAAAAACCTTTGAAAGGGCTGCGGATTTTTGTGACCATCGGCATCGTGTATGGTCTGGGAATCTCGATCATCGGAACTGCAGCAAATCCAACTTCTGAAAACCTGGCACTGCTCACATCCATTTTGATCACGGGTATCTATACTGTTGCTTTATATCTCAGTCGAAAACTATGGGTTGCTCACATTGCCAATGAAAATGCATCAAAGAATGCAGCGATCATAGCTATCGCGAATGCGTTTTTCATTCGTTCAATTTTGGGATTTTGCGAACAATTATTTCAGGATTCCGCTGGCAGCAATACCACGATTTCATTTTCCAATTTTCTAGTTACTATTCCCTGGTTGGTTGGGATTACCCTGCTCTTTATCCCAGCCCAGAAAAAGCATCGCTTCACATGGCCAATTATTATTTTACTGAGTGGCTTATACGAATTTATTGCAGAAGGCTGGGTAAACGGACTGCTAATTCCATTTTTATCAGGGCAGCGGTTCAATCTTCTTTACACATGGAGTGATCTTCTTCTATTTGGTTTCTGGCAATTCGCAGTTCTCTATAGCTCCATTTTTCTCGTGATCGGTTGGATCTTTGAAGATTTACCCGTTCCGGAAGAAGAAAAGAATGCTCCTCTGTGGAATGCCTTGAAACCGCTGATTTGGATTATTCCCTACTCCCTTTATTTCATATTACTCTATTTATGAATTTCTTGATTCGTTCTATTAATTAAGTGAAAAAAGAGGATCCTGCATGAAAAGGATCCTCTTTTTTAGAATTCCTAATCTGGGGTCGCCGTTGGTAATGGAATCGCGTTGACATAATAGTAAAAGCCGCAGAAATTCTCACCATTGTCATTGACAAGATACCACTGCGTACGATATTGTCCGGGTGTTGTCGGCACTTTCACATCCACCATGATTTGTATCGTATCATAGGTAGTCACATCTTCCGTCAGATAGAACAATTTCGTTGGGCTTAAATCGGAATATCCGGTCCAGTGATAATAATATTTACCAGCAGTCCAGGTGGCAGCTCCAACGTTCTTTAATGTCCAATATACGTCGATGTCAGCACCCACATATTGGTTTCCATCCAGGGGTGTTTGTCCAACAACCTCGCAAATATAAACATCGGGAGTTGAGGTAGGAAGCGGAGTTCCGGAAGATGAACTGCTGCTACCACTGCCGCTACTGTTTACATGGAGAGTTGCTGTTGGAACTACTACTGCGCTGGTTGTAAGAATCGGTGTAATAGTGGGTAATTCAGAAGTCGGGTTTTCATCTGCAGCTTTTGCATCAGCAGTCATCTGGCTTACTGCTGTTTGAACAGCTTGAGTTTTTACAACACCTAGGTCTGGTGTAGCTTCTTCAGATGCAGATTTCTGGGTACAGGCAGACAATGCTACCGCTACCACAATCAGGAAGCCAACCATGACTTTCATTTTTTTCATTACGTACCTCCAATCACCTTCTTTTAATTATAAAGGAAGGAGAAGCAGCAGAAATTGTCAACTGATTTCGATAAAATGTCAAGTCATGGAAACTTGATCATGGAAACTTGATAATTAACGTTTAATGTTTGTTCAAATACCCAGATGAGAAATAAGCAAACGGGAACCGATCGTTAGTAGAATTAATCCGCCAAAAATCTCAATTCGTTTTCCAAATTTTTCACTCAGACGATTTCCAAATTTCAAACCGATAATTGTGAATAGAAGGGAAACCAATCCGATCATAAGACTGGAAACAGCAATATTTGCTTGAAGGATGGATAGACTGAGACCCACGCCCAGAGCATCAATACTTGTTGCTATCGAAAGAAGAATCAAAGTGCCCCCACGAGTGGGATCACCGGTCAATTTTTCAGTTTCTTTTGATAATCCTTCGCGGATCATACGAATTCCAATCCATGCCAATAAAAAAAATGCGATCCAATGATCAATTTTTTCTATGTAGGGAAGAATTGTATTTCCTACCAACCAGCCAAGAAGTGCCATTCCCCCCTGGAATAAGCCAAAATGAAATGACAGGCGAAAAACAGCTCGTTTATCACAAGGAGCTAAAGAACAACCGATCCCTAAAGAAACGGCAAAACAGTCCAGCGCTAAACTCACAGCAACAACAAAAATCAATAATCCATCAGCCATGTTCGCTCCATAGAAATGTAATTTTACCAAACAATATTGAATTGATTTCTGATTCTATACGAAAAGTTCCCTTTTAGAAGGGACTCGAACATGAGCCAATATGGGAAATCCCACGATCGCTCGAAAATAAAAAGCAACTGAAGGGTGATCCATCTCCAGCTGCCTGGTGGGTGATCTGTTCATGACTGACCGATATTCAGTCCAACAGATCAATTCTCTTTGAAAGAGGTCTTTTCTCTTTCAATCCGAAACTATTAAATCTAATCTTTTGAAAGTGAGTAATACCACTTATTTGAGTAGGCAGCGTTCTGGTACCAACCGTTTCCATAGCGGGGCATATAAACACGGTTCTTAAGGTGATAGAGCAGGAACGCAGGACTAAGTTCATGGTATTTTTCATTGAATACTTCCTTGTAGAATGCATCCCGTTCTTCCGGATCGCTGATTTGAACACCTTCAACTGCTATCTCATTGAATTCCTGGCGAACCTCGTCGGGGAAAGACTGCTTGAAGGTGTAATATCCTTCTATGGTGGGTTCCTAACCCACCATCGCTTGAAATGCTAACCAGTGCATTTCCAATGCACCCTTTTATTTTAATTGTGGGTGGGCTCCTAACGCAAAAGGAGATGGTTTGTGCTTGACAAATAAGACAGTATCTACAGTAAAGGTATTCACCCAGTTGTGTGTGTCATAGTAATCGCTGATCCATCCGATAATGAAAATCGGGGTTTTCTTGGCATTGATTGCGCGACGGAATGAAGGCCATGGCAGACCGACCACTTCCACGACGAATTGTGATCCGGCTTCTTGCATACCCGCTTGCATGATTTCAACAATAGTCTGGTGTAAGCAAAGGAAGTTTTTTTCTCTTCCTATCAGGTGGAATTTCACCCGATGATTATAAAGTTTGTTACCGATTTTATAGCAAGTTATTCACCCAATTCAACCCCATCAATTTCCGGAAAGAATTGCTTAATCGTGCCTTCCACCCATCCTTTTAATGTGGCTTTTTGTAATGAACATCCTTCACAGGCTCCACCCAGGCGTACAGTCAGAATATTATCCTTTAATGATACAAATTCAACCGAACCACCATGGTAATGGTCAATATATGCATCAAGCTGCTCGATCAACCCGCGCAATTGTTCATCTTGTGAATATTTTTTAGATTCCTGGATCATTTCTTCTCTATTCTTTTTAATCATTCTTATCTATTTGATGGATAAAGATTGGAGTGTTCAACGCTTTCTCAGTAATATACGTTAAATAATACAGCATTAAACTATCCATTTCATGCTGTATTTCTTTTGTAGGTTTCGCCTTCATTAGGTCATGATATGAACTGCGTTGAATGAAACGAAAATACTTCAAGGCAGGAAGGCTTATTCTCCGGGCAGCATGGACCTGTAATCCACATTTTGGGCAGATAACACCGCCCTGCTCGGCAGAAAAATATTGATCCTGCGGCAGGATTTCTTCTCCGCAGTGAACACAAGTCACAAGATTGGGCATATACCCGCTATTTTTCAACAATCGAAATTCGAAGAACTTAATAACCAAAAAGAGATCGGTTTCCTTTTCAATTCTATCGAGCGTTTCTTTTACTAAATTAAATAATGAAACAATTGATTCATTTTCAGGTGCAAATCGATTTAACAACTCAAAAACATAGAGGGCGCTGGCGGTTTTGGTCAGATCATTTTTTATGGGAGCATAAGCATGAATGGTATCTGCCTGTGTGATGACCCAAAAAGTTTTCCCTTTTGCAAGCATTAAGTGAATTAAAGAAAGAGGTTGAAGATGTCCGGCTTTGCGTGATTTTGATTTACGGACACCACGTGCAAAAGCTTTTACTTTTCCTTTTTTTCTTGTAAAAATGGTATACAGGCGATCGGCTTCACTAAAATCAACCTGCGTGATCACAAATGCTTCTGAATTAATTAATCGGTCACTGTCATCCATTAATTATGTAGCAATCTTACCGCACCAGGCTTTCGGGCCCAAAATAACCCGGGAGAATTTCCTTTAGCACCGTCTCTTGAATTAATTTACCATGCTCATCTGCAATATAAATCTTCATATTGGGATTGAACTCTGCCATCACCTGACGGCAGGAACCACATGGAGTCCCTCCATTTTTCGTTACAACAGCAATAGCTTGCAGATCTCGCTCTCCTTCAGAAACTGCTTTGAAAATAGCGGTTCTTTCCGCACAAATGGTTACCGAAAAAGCGGCATTTTCAATATTTGCACCGATAAAAATCTTGCCAGACTCCGTCAATAGCGCTGCTCCAACGGGATAATGAGAATATGGAACATAGGCATTCTTCCTAGCTTCCAATGCAATCTGAATCAACCGTGTCTTTTCGTCTAAATCAGGATTCATCATTTTTAATATTCTCTTCTTTCTTACTCTTGATAACATGAGCAGGAACACCAACTACTTTTTCACCGTCTCCAACATCTCGCGTAACAACTGCTCCCGCCCCGGTCATTGCTTTCTTCCCGATCGTGATCGGCGCCACCAGCATGGTATCGCTGCCAATGAATGTTTCATCGCCGATCACTGTTTTGTTCTTCTTTTTTCCATCATAATTGCATGTTATCGTTCCAGCACCAATATTCACATTTTCACCAATTTGTGCATCGCCGATATAAGAGAAATGCCCCATCTTGGTTCCTTTTCCGAGATAGGATTTTTTTACTTCACCAAAATTTCCCATATGCACATGGCTTGCCAGATGAGCACCGGCGCGGAGCCGGCAGAAGGGTCCCATTTCTACATGGTCTTCAAGCACAGCACCCTCCAGCACACTTTTTAGTATTCTGCAATCATCACCAATGCTCGAATCGTCGATGATCGTCCCCGGACCAATTTCACAATTTTTTCCAATTTGCGTATTTCCTCGCAGGTACGTTTCAGGGTAGATAACGGTATCCTGGCCAATTTTTACGCCAGTTTCAATATATACACGATCAGGATCGATCATGGTTACTCCAGACAGCATTAATTTTTCATTGATGCGCTGGCGCATAATTTTTTCGACTTCTGCAAAGTGGATGCGGTTATTAATTCCAATGGCTTCATTGGCATCATCCAGTGTTATAACCCTGACAGTCTTTTTTTCTTGAACTGCAATTTCCAGCAAGTCTGTCAAGAAATATTCTCCGACAGGAGAATTCTTTACTTTTTTCAGGGCACCCCACAACCAATCTGCTTTGAAGCAGTAAATTCCCGCATTATATTCTTTTATCTGCAATTGTTCTGCAGTAGCCACTTTTTCTTCGATGATAGCAGCAGCATTCCCCAATTCATCCCGGATAATTCGTCCGAATCCCCTTGATTCTTCCCCGGTAATGCTGACCATCGTCATCGGTCCATCATTTTTTATCTGTGCTTCAATCAATTGTTGTAAAGTCTCTGCGGTGATCAACGGCATATCGGCAGAAGTAACCACCACAAAATCGACTTTTCCGGAAAGCTGTGTCTCTGCCATCAGTACTGCATGGGCTGTTCCCAACTGTTCACTTTGATGGGCATATACGACAGAGTCTTTCATTAAATCCTTCACTTTTTCACTAGCATATCCGACCACTACTACAGGCGGAATACTAGCCACCATCCGGGCTGATTCTATTGCGTAAGATAACAGAGGTTTTCCCAAAAGAGGATGAATCACTTTGGGGATTGCTGAATTCATTCTTTTGCTGAGTCCTGCTGCAAGAATAACTGATCCGATTCGCATGGTTCACTCCATTCATTATTAAGAAAACAGCGAGCCAAACCCAATCCAGTTTGCTCGCGTTTCATCTTTCTTTCATATTTTCTCAAGCTGGGGCGCTCGGATTCGAACCAAGATAAACAGATTCAAAGTCTGCTGTGCTGCCGTTGCACCACGCCCCATTAATGGGATTTTCTTCAAGAGGTAGATATTTTAACATATTTCAGGATTTAATAAAATACAGGGTTTCGCCAAATTACGAAACCCTGTTTATTGATCGAGAAAAACTATCTGTTCCTCATTCTGGGATCCATGATATCCCGCAGAGCATCTCCGACCAGGTTCCAACCCAAGACAAAGAGTACCAAAGCCATTCCTGGATAGATCAGGATCCACCAGTAATTCGCTAACTGCGGAATCCAGTTCCTGGCAAAACTGACCAGTTGACCCCAATCGGCATACCCAATTTCGGTTCCGATCCCCAAGAAACTGAGTGCTGCAAAGGATACTACGATTGTTCCAATGTCAAGCGAAGCCACAACCAGCGTGGGATAAATCGCATTGGGGATGATATGTTTGAACATAATCCGGCTGTCTTTTGCACCCACCACACGCGCTGCCAGAATATAATCGCGCTCGCGAACAGAAAGAATATCCCCACGAATCAACCTGGCATACCCCATCCAACCAAAAGCAATAAGGGCGATCGTAGCCGGCCAGATTCCTTTTCCAATAATTGGCGTCAAAATAGCCGAAAGGGTCATGGCAGCCATGATGAACGGAAATGTTTGGAATACCTCTACAACGCGCATGGTGATGGTATCAAGGATCCCACCATAAAACCCGGCCAGGCAGCCGACAATGATGCCAAACAGCAAGGTGATACCTTCGATAATGATGCCAACTTTAATGGCCGTGCGCGTCCCCCAGATCACGCCATAGAATATATCCCACCCCCCGCTGGCGGTTCCGAACAAGTGCACCCACTCGTCGCCAACAAAAGTGCGATACCACCATGGTACGGTCGGGGGATTCTTCGTCCAAATTGTTCCAGGTGCTTTTGGAACAGTGGTAAAACCATCCCGCATGATTTTATAGGGGTCAGGGGTATTTTCTTTAGGAGGGATGATCTGCGGTGCAAAAATCGCGATCAATACAAATATCGCAATTAAAGTAAAGCCAACAATAGAAGAAGGGGTTGTAAAAATTCCCTTAATAATGCGGTAGAGTTCAGGCCCCAGTATTCGCTCTGTGCGGGAGATTTTGCGCTCTGTATATTCGCCGATCAATCCTTCCAGTTTTTCATCAAGTACTTGTGCTTCAGCCATTCTATAATCTCCTTCGCCCAACTCAGGATAACCGCACGCGCGGATCTAAGAAAGCATAGGTAATATCTACGATCAAGTTCGCAATCAACAGAATAAATCCAGTCAGTAAAACAAGTGCAGTAATTGTGACCACATCCAACTGCGTGGAGGCAGCGGCCGCGGCAGATCCAATTCCGGGGTAGATAAAAATGGTCTCTGTGATGGTCACACCGCTCAATAAACCTGCGACGGTCATGCCGCTCATTGTTACGATCGGTATCATCGCATTGGGTTTGGCATGTTTATTGATAACATCTTTTTCTTTCACGCCTTTTGCGCGTGCAGTTACAACATAATCCTGGTTCATGGCTTCCAGCATGGAAGAACGCATAATGCGCAGATAAAGCGCCCAGTTGATATAGGAAAGTGTAATAATGGGTAAAACCATATGCCGTAGGGCATCGAGAAAAATATCAAAACGTCCATTCAATAAGGCATCGATTGTCACTAAACTTGTATAACTTGTAAAACTGTCTCCCGAAACAACCAGCATTGCCCAGTTCGATAATCGATCCGGGGGGAAAATTTGATATTTTGCATAAAAGAACATGAGCATCAAGAGCCCAAAGACGAATGAAGGAAATGAATAACCCAATATACCAAATAGTCGTGCAATTTGGTCAATAAATTTATCATGGTTTTTTGCCGCAACGATTCCCAACCAGGTACCGACCCCAATTAATGGGACAATGGCATATAGCGCCAATTCGACCGTTGCCGGAAAGCGCCGTTTGATGAGCTCAACAATATTTTGATTCGCAGACCGTGAATAGCCAAACTCTCCCCGCAGAATTCCTCCGACCATCTCACCCGTTTCAGCATCTTTGTGTCCAACCATCCAATGATAATATTGCACGAAGAACGGATCATCCAGACCGTATCTCTTTATTAAAGAATCCATTGCGATATCGTTCTTTGGAATATTCCGTACATATAATGATACACGTTCGGCCGGGGATAAAAATGAGAGCATTCCAAAGATGAGTAGAGTTACTCCGATTAAGGTTAGCGGCATGAGTAGTAATCTACGAACTATATATTGGGTCATTTTTTCTTCTCGTTTCGTTGAGTTTGGCTGAGGGTAGGAACCCCTACCCTCAGCTTTTTTTTACCTCAATCTAATCTTTTGATAAAGCGTAGTACCACTTGTTGGAATAGATCGGGTTCGCATACCAGCCATTTTCCCAAGGCTGTGCATAGTGGCGGCCTTTGGTTGTGAAGAGCAGCATAGCTGGAGCAGTTTCGTAATACAAAGTGTTGAATTCTTCCTTATAGATCCTCTCGCGTTCCACAGGATCGTTCTCCTGTACAGCCCTTGAGTTGATCTCAGAGAACTGCTGGCGCAATTCCGCGGGGAAGTTCTGCTTGAAAGCATAGTAACCAGAGGTGAAGGTTGCAGTCCAGTTATGGGTGTCGAAGTAGTCAGACAGCCAGCCGATGATGAAGATCGGGATCTTCTTGGCATTGATGTTCGCCAGGAAGGTTGGCCACGGTAAACCTACAACCTCGACCACAAATTGTGAACCGGCTTCCTGCAAACCAGCCTGCAGCAATTCAGCAATGGTCTGGCGCAGTGTGTTGCCCACGTTGTAAACAGCGGACATACGGAAACCAAGGTCATAGAGTTGTGTTCCGTCCTCAGAAACCCAGGTTGAAGCTTTCAATTCTTCTACGCACTTATCAATATCATAGGTGTAATGTTCGGCATTCTCATCATATCCAATCATACCGGGCAGCATAAGCACTGGGGCGCGATTGGCCTCACCCTGCATTACTTCATTGGCAAGGGTATCATAGTCAAAGCAGTAGCTGAACGCACGTCGGACATGCACATCAGAGAAGAAATCAGCCGGAATACCATCACCGTCTAATACTCCACTACCGATGAAGGAGTTCCCACCTTCGGTGTTCACGTTGAAGTTGAAACCGATATCGGTGCGGTTATTTGCAAAGGTAATATCAGTAATTTTGTAGAAGGGTTTGGTTGGATCGGTGATTACGATTGGTTCGCCAGCCATGTACTCTGCGTAGGTAATTTCTCCACCAACCATTTCATCCAGGATCGGCCAGTCTTCGGTTGAACCTACGAGAATGTTATCGGCATCTCCGGCCTGTGCCATTGCAAGGCGGGTGCTGAATTCAGCAACCTGTTTGATAACAACGGTTTTGATAGCGGGAGCACCGGTTGGGGCGCCTTCCCACATGGGTTCGGTCATCCAGTAATCTTCGTTGGCGGTCAACACAATTTCCTCACCGGGTGTCCAGTGATCGAATTTGTAGGGACCAGTTCCCATGGCGCTGTTACCAATACCAAGCTGGTTCAGTTCCTCGGTGGGGACTGCATAGTAATCAGCCCAGGTTGCGCAATCGCCATCCCAACCACCATTGGCACCTACCCATGCCTTGCTTTCAATTGTTGCCCAACCACCATTGGCTAAGGTAGCAATGAAAGGAGCCCACGGCTGTGCTAAATGGAAGGTTACGGTGCCGGCTGCAGCATCAGGAACTACTGCAGCTTTGACCTGTTCACAAACTGCATTGAGGGTTTCGGCATCGTAGGTTTTCAGGGTTGCCTGATCATCATAGGGGGGATTCTCGGGATCAACCAATTCAGCCACATCCACAAGACCTGCACCGAACAGTGGTTCAACAAGCATCCACTGGGGTGAGATGGTGCTGCCAGCCAAAATGCGGCGCTGGAAGCTGAAGGCAACATCCTCAACGGTCATATCGGAACCGTCGTGGAATTTTACGCCATCGCGAATCTTGAAGGTGACGGTCAAGCCATCTTCAGAGATTCCACCATTTTCGAGCGAAGGAACTTCCGTGGCCAGCATGGGCACGAAAGTTGAAGCCTGATCTTTTTCCATGAAAACAAGGGTATCATACACGTTTGCCAGAATCTCGCCACCAGCGGTTTCATAATCGCGGGAGGTATCGAGAGTTTCCGGATCACCAAACGTTGTTTCTACCCAGGTGGTAGGATCCTTGGACGTGCGCCAGAATGCTTCAGCATCTGCCGCTTCCTCAACTGCTCCTTCAGCCGGTGCAGCTTCTTCAGCTGCCGGCTGGCAAGCAACGAGGAGTGTCGCAAGGACTACCAATGCACTAAATAATACATACCATTTTGAACGCATCTTGCTCCTCCATATATTTTTTACTTTTTGAATTTACACTACTAAAAACAGAATATCCTCTCTCCTTAAACATCACCTCCTTTGTAGGGACTTGGTATTGTACCAAAAGTGGCAAGCCACATAATGGCCTGGTTCTACTTCCTTCCATTCCGGGCGCTCTTCGGCACAGATAACTTGCGCAAGAGGGCAGCGGGTGCGGAATCGGCACCCCGAAGGCGGATTAATGGGTGAAGGTACATCTCCCTCCAAAATAATCCGTTTGCGTTTTTCTTCTATTTTAGGATCGGGGATCGGCACTGCCGAGAGCAGCGCAATGGAATAAGGATGCATCGGATTCTCATACAATGTTTTCCGGTCAGCCATTTCCACAAATACACCCAGATACATCACGATCACACGGTTGCTGATATGACGCACCATGGAAAGATCATGCGCAATAAAGAGATAAGTCAATCCAAATTCTTTTTGCAGATCTTCCAGCAAGTTAACAACCTGTGCTTGAATTGAAACATCCAACGCTGAAATCGGTTCGTCGCATACAATGAGATCGGGTTTCAACGCAAGTGATCTGGCAACGCCAATACGCTGCCGCTGTCCGCCGGAAAATTCATGGGGGTAGCGGTCAACATAAGCGGGATTCAATCCCACCAGTTCCAACAGGTTTTTCACATGCTCGCGAATTTCTTTTCCGTGCGCAATATTGTGAACTAGCAGTGGTTCTCCAATAATTTCTTCTACGGTCATGCGTGGATTTAAACTCGCATAGGGATCCTGAAAGATCATCTGGATCTTGCGGCGGGTCTGGCGCATTTCCTCACTTTTGAGTTTTACAAGATCCTTTCCCTCAAAAATGATCTGCCCGGCAGTTGGTTTGTACAGTTGTAAAATGGTACGCCCGGCCGTGGTCTTTCCACAACCTGACTCACCCACCAATCCCAGGGTTTCACCTCGATAAACATCGAATGTAACACCATCAACAGCATGAACGTATCCAACAGTTCTTTGAACAACACCCCGTTTGATCGGGAAATGCATTTTCAAATCTTCTACATGCAAGATCACTTCATTTTCTGGCATTAGCGCTCCTTCGCAGTATAGGTGTCAACCCAGCAGGCGGTTTTATGATTCTCACCCACAAGCATCAATGGCGGATTTTCTTCCAAACATTTTTCAATGCGGTATGAGCAGCGCGAAGCAAATGGGCAGAATTTTGGTTTTTTGAAAAGGACCGGTGGTACACCCTCAATAGAAGCAAGCCGTTTCTTTTCATCCATATCCAACCGCGGAAGGCTGCGCAGTAAACCTAATGTATAGGGATGCTCTGGTTTGGCGTACAGATCTTTGACACGAGCTTCTTCTACGATGTAACCTGCGTACATCACATTCACACGATCTGCCAGACCGGCAATCACCCCCAGATCATGAGTGATCCAGATGATAGACATTCCCAGTTCCTTGCGCAGATTCAAGACAAGATCCATGATTTGCGCTTGAATGGTTACATCCAAAGCTGTTGTAGGTTCATCGGCAATGAGGATTTGAGGAGAACAGGAGAGAGCCATTGCGATCATCGCACGTTGGCGCATGCCACCCGAAAATTGATGCGGGTAATCTTTCAAGCGGTCTTCCGCGTTGGGGATACGAACCAGATTCAGCATCTCGATCGCTCGATCCCAGGCTTGTTTTTTATTCATGCCTAGGTGAATTTCCAGCGGCTCCATCAACTGTTTCCCGATAGTGTGTACAGGGTTGAAAGAAGTCATCGGATCCTGAAAAACAAATCCAATCTGTGCACCGCGCACATGTCTCAGTTCTTCTCGGGATAATTTTAGTAGATCTCTTCCTTGGAAAATTGCTTCCCCTGAAACGATCTCACCCGGAGGCTGAGGGATCAATCTTAATGTGGAAAGCATTGAGACGCTTTTTCCGCATCCGCTTTCCCCCACGATGCCGAGTGTTTCACCCTCCTGTAAAGAGAATGAAACGCCATTGACAGCATGAACTGTCCCTTCTCTTGTGTGAAATTGTGTTTCCAGGTCTTTTACACTGTATAATTCTGCCATTGATAATGCCCTTTACTGAGGAATTTTGCCAAACAGATAATTAACATCTGCCGGACCTGGCTAAAAGTTCGGATTATTTTACAATACTTAAAATGGCATGTCAACTGTTCACCCATCTTACGTAGACTTGCAACATGGCCAATATCTTGTAATTGTATCTTTTTTTTCATTATACATCTAATTACATGTGTCACGAAAATCCCAATACTCCATCGAAGAATAAGGATAGCTCTCAGCGTTCTTTTCACCTGAAAAACAGAGCTTTGATCCCGCAACATACGTTTTCGCGTCAAAGAATAATGATATGAATGGCGTTTCCTGTTCCAGTATCTTGCCCGCCTGGATTTGTTTGTCCAGGGCAGCTGCCGGGGCCGTACTACCAAAACGAGCTACTGCGCATAGAGTATCAAACTCAGAATTTTGGTAACCACTTATATTCCCTCCTCCATCATTCACGCCTATCCAGTAATTCGCTTCGCTCGGTATTTCTTCGCTTTCAAACAATTCACAAGGGAGAGTATCGCTCACTTTCCATGATATCAATGCCAGGTCAAATTTACGACCAAAGAGGACGCCCTCTGAACCGGATGCATACAATTCTGTTAGGGGCATTGCATTCACCGTTGTCTGAATCCCACAGGCTGACAGGGATGATTGAATTGTTTCGGCTATCCGGGTGTTTTGCACACTTGTTGAAGTAAAAAGATTTAGAGAAAAAGTGGTTCCATCAGGAACATTGGCAACACCGTAAGCCACACGGGGCGTGGCTGGATTGGAATCGTAATCTTTCCAGCCTGCTGCATCGAGAACCGCGCTCGCACTCACAGGATCATATGTTCTTGTTTCACTCGATATACTGCTATCCTGGGGATCGTATGGAAAATAAGCAAAGGGTTGATCGTTTCCAACAACCCCCTGCTGCCCAATAATGGTGTTGAGATCAAGGCATTGTCGAATCGCATTGCGTATATTTACATCGCTCAGCAGATCTGGTCTGTCTGAACCGAATGGATAATACCCATCATCGTAGGAAGCAGGCGTGATCCCAAACAATAGCACTTCCCAGTTAGCGCCCGGAACAATATCCACACGGTAAGCAGGATCACTCTGTAAAGAGGTCAATTCGGTGGATTCAGCACCAGTTATGAGAGAATCGTCGACCACAACACATCCGCTCTTTTCAATCAAGTCTTTTGCAGAAGCACCCGCTTCCAGAAATTTGATCTCGATCTTATCCAAAGCGGGATAACCTTCCAATACACGGAAGTAGTAATCATTCTTCTCAAGCGTAATGCTCTCTCCCGACTGCCAAGCTGTTATTTTGAATGGTCCCCATCCAATCGGTAGTTTTGCAGCAACATCCGCCACCGCCAGGTCGACGGGGGCATAAGAACTCCAGATATGTTGTGGTAAAGGGGTGAAAAAAAACAAGGTGTAATCTGACGTAATTAGTCCGGGTAGAGTTGTCACTTTTACGTTGCGATCATCCAAGACTTGATAATCCACTATTTGATCAATGATCTCTTCATATCCTGTATTTTGAAGATCCGCGGCGAGTCGATAAGAATACTGCGAATCGGTCGCTTTCACATTTTCGCCATCTGACCAACGCACACCATCCTTTATGGTATATACCAGTGTCAATTGATCCATTTGCAGTTGACTCACACCATCCCAAGTAACCGCACAATCAAGAGATTGGCATCCCCGCGGGAAGAGGCGAACCCCGGCTGCCAGGTTGGTTATATTTCCATTCACATCAATAATTAGATCTCCCCCATTTACACCTACAGGGACATAACTTACGCTTCCATCGCTTGCGTTTGGCATCTTTTCTAGAATCACCGGAACAGGCAGATAATCAACCATATCAAATGGGCCATCGTAGATAGCCTGGAAAATCAATTCCGCACCTTTGCTCTGCTCTCCATAATAGAATAACGTTTCGGGTTCGTCAGCTGTGCAAAGTGTGATCTCTTTTAAAGGAATTGAAGTAGCTGTTGGATCGACAGCGGTAGGAGTGATTTTGGTGGAACCTAATTCCGAACATGAGGAGAAAATCAACGTTATGGCGATAATGAAAATGATGGGGTGGATAGTTGGTCTATTCTTCATATGCAATCTCAATTCGTAAAATGATTTCAATAATCCTGAAATTTTTCAAGTTCTTTTCGTAGACGTACATACGAGTCATAGCGAGCCGCGCTGATCGCTCCATTCTCAACAGCCTGCTTAATCGCACATTCCAGTTCCTGAGTGTGACTGCAATTGCTGAACTGGCAATTTTCCACAAACGCACGGAATTCACAAAAATATCCATCCAATTCTTCAGGTTCGATATCCCACACCGAGAGCTGGCGAATACCGGGTAGATCGGCAACAAAACTCCCTTCATCCAATGAAAAAAGTTGGCGAACAATGGTAGTATGCCTGCCTTTGTGAGAGCTTTCCTTCACTGTTCTTACTTCCAATCCAAGGCCGGGACGCAGGGCATTTAACAGACTGGTTTTTCCAACGCCAGAAGGACCGGCGAAGGCTGAGAGTTTCCCTTTTAGGTGGTTGTACAACTCCTGAATCCCAAACCCTTCCTTTGCTGAGGTGTAAACCAGCGGGTATCCCAAAGCAGCATAAGGTGAAAAGATTTCTACAGCTCGTTTTTGATCCAGCATGTCCACTTTATTTGCGACGATCAATGCATCAATCTTTTGTTTTTCCGCGATCACCAGAAAACGATCCAACATGCGCAAACTGGGTGCAGGATCAGCACATGCGAATATAAACACGGTCTGATCAGGATTTGCCAACAGAATTTGCTTGTATACTCCGCGTGTGGTCGGAGCCATTCGAACCAATGCCCGCTCACGCTCAAGAATTTCTTCGATTACTCCCCGCTCTTCATCCACCGGACAAACAAAGACCCGGTCACCAACGGCAACCAGGTCTTCCATTTTTTTATGTTGTTTTAAACGACCGCGCAGCTGGCAGGCGTAAACAGTATCCTCTACTGTTACGGTATAGAATCCCGCCTGCATGCGGGTTACCATGCCAGTTAAACGTTTATCCGTCATCCTGCAGGAGTCGATGTTGGTTCTACTTCGACCGGTTCACGATAGGGAGTCTGTGTAGGTGTCAGCGTATATTGCAGGGTAGGTGTTTTGGTAACATTGAATTCGGATTCCCAGGGATACAGTTTTTTCGGTTCTCCAAAATAATAAGTTTCGATGATGCGCCGAAAGATCGGTGCAGCCACTTCAGAACCCTCACCACCATTCTCGATCAATACAACCACGGCAATATCAGGTTTATCTTCCCTGTTGGTCTCCGTGTATCCTGTAAACCAGGCATGGGGATCGCCGGTTGAATTCTGGGCAGTACCGGTTTTTCCATACATGGTGATATTCAATCCACTTAATGCCTCATGGGCTGTACCACGTTTTGAATTCACAACAAGATCCATGCCTTCACGAACAGCATCTAGCGTGGTTTGACTGATCGGTAAGGTTCCCTGTGCTTCCGGTGAAAATGTAAAGGTTGTCACTCCGGTAGAGCTTGTCATGCTCTCGATCAATTGTGGTCTATAAAGCGTACCGCCATTGGCAATCGCTGCAATAAATCGCACAACCTGGAGCGGAGTCACCAGCATTTCACCCTGACCAATTCCTTGCTGAACAGCATCGCCATCCGTTTTAGGATCGGGGATAGAGCCGGTATCTTCGGCAACCTGCTCGATCCCGGTTGCACTTCCCAATCCGAAACCGCGCGCCATATCTGAGAGATACGTAGCGCCCATCTGGCGGAAAAGATCCAAACCAAGATGATAAAACCATGGATTACAGGATCGCATCAATCCTTCAACGAGAGTTAATTCACCACTTTCAGCATATCCTTTATCCAAGGTCCAGTCTTCAAATTTCTCGCCGGGCAGTTCTTCAAAATAATAGCCGCAATAATATGAAGAATCAGGAGTGTAGAGATCACTCTCCAGCGCGGCAGACATGGTAATTATTTTAAAAACCGATCCCAATGGATATGAACTTTGGGCAGCTCGATTCAGCAAGCTTTGATTTTTATCATTCAAAATATTATTGAGCAGTTCAGTGCTGTTAATATTATTTGGATCGAAAAGATTAGGATCAAAACTGGGTGAAGAAGCCATTGCCAGGATGCGACCAGTATCCACTTCCATCACAATTGCCGCACCGGTAAAGCCAGAAATCGCTTTCTGCGTTTCAATTTGTAAATTCTTATCCAGTGTCGTTGTAATAGATTGGGCTGGTTGTGGATCAGCTTGTGAGATACGCGAAACGACCTGGCCTTCTGCATTGACCACATAGAGAGAGGCGGATGGTTTCCCGGCCAGAGCTTCTTCAGCATATTTTTCCAATCCAGCCTGTCCTACGCTCTCATCACCTAAATATCCTTTTTGGACGTATTCTTCCTGCTGTTCTTCGGATATTCCCAATACATACCCGATCGCCTGCGGGGCAATACCTCCATTATAGTAATAACGGGATTCATACTTCGTCAGTACCAAACCTCCCAGGTTAATCAGGCTATTCCAGCGATCACCGATTTCATTCGCTGATACTTCTCCAACCGGTACATACCAGGTGGAACCGGCATCTTCATAGGATTCATAAATTGATTGCGTTGTCTTTCCGGTTAGCCCAGACAGGTTAAATACAAGCAAGCCTTCTTTACCATCCTCTATTTCTCCCGGCGTGATCCCCAGCGCATACACGGTTGTTTCTTCGACCAGGGGTTCTCCATTGATATCATAAATATCGCCGCGTTCCTGCGTGCGCACTTCCAGCGCCAGGGTATTTCCACCGGCTAATTCCGGGAGGAATGCGCCATTATCCCAGACCAGTTTCCACCCACCCTGTTCTAAAACCCAATTCGTTTCCGGCTCTCGGTTAAATTCGCCGAACAAGGATGTGGTGAAATTGACCAGGAATTTCACGGTCGCCGTGGTTGGGCTTGTAGCCGTTGCTGAAATTTCTGCTATTAACGATGTCAGGGTCATATTCTTTGAGAATTCAGTAAGCAAAGCAGTGAACGCTTCCTGGGTGATTGATGATTGGCTTTGTTGGGAAAGAGAACCATACATGCTTGCATAATCTTTGTTTTCCCAAGCCTCAAGATAGGATAGCGCAGCAGGCTCAACATCCGGCACGAGGGTTTTTGCAACTACCGGTGTTGGCAGCGCGTCAGCTTCTTTTGATCCGCATCCCACCATGAGGAACGCTAGAATCACTATGACAGAAAATACATTTGTAATCTTTTTCATTCTTTTATCCTATATCTTCACCATCCAGCACTCGTGAAAAAATCGAGCATGAGTAGCAAAGATTATTCTGGCAAACGTCTGCCGTTGGTACACAATTATACCCATCTATCTTTCGCAGGTTTCTTTCAATATGACAAAATGGAAAACCCATTACGCTTGCAAAGCATCCATAAAATTCGGTAACAGGATTAAAAGATCCATTCTGTATAGCATAAGCTCCAGCCTTATCCATCGGATCACCGGAAGTGACATAGTTGAGAATTTCTTGATCCGAGTATTCTCGCATTTGAACATTGGAAATACACAGATCTTGCATCATTTTCCCATCGGGTTGGATGATGCAGATGGCTGTAACAACCTGATGAATTTTTCCTTTTAAATCTTGAAGCATTTCCGTCGCGTGAATTCTGTCTCTGGGCTTCCCTAAAATACAATCATCTTTGATCACAATCGTATCGGCTGCCAGTATAAGCGAAGTTGACCGCGTATTGTGAAAAATTTTTTCGGCTTTTTCACGCGCCAGACGCCGGACGTGATTGATGGGAAGTTCGCCAATTTGAAGGCTTTCATCTATATTGGCTGATATCACTTCATATGGAATATTCATCCATGCAATCAGCTCTCTTCGACGCGGAGAGGAAGAAGCCAGGATAATTTTTAGTTGCTGCATATCGCAAAGATTTTATCATGATGTACCCGGTATAATAACCACACAAAACCATCCTAATCTTTTCAGGTGAAAATGAAGATCAAAGTTCTAAATTATTTTCCAGAAAACCTTCAAAGTGAATGGGACGCACTGCTGGAAAACAGCTCAGGGGATGTCCCATTCTTGAGATTTGGTTATTTAAGACTTTGGTGGCAATCGCTTGGCGGAGGAGAATGGAAAGCGGGAGAACCTTACATCATCCTGGGTTATGAAAATGAGAATTTGATAGGCATTGCGCCCTTTTTTAAGACCATCAAAGATGGGAAAACCCTAATCACTTTCATTGGAAGCGAAGAGATATCTGATTACCTGGACCTGATCGTGGCTCCCCAAAACTATGGGGGTTTTTTACAAACAATAATCAACCATCTGGTAAATGATGCACCTGCGGCATGGGAACGGATCGAGTTTTCGAATGTACCGGCAAGCTCCCCTCTCCTTCATTTTTTCCAAAATGCAGCCCTTCCAGATTCCATTTCCTTTAAAATTGAAAAAGGACTTCCGGCGCCCTCCCTCTCTCTGCCGGCTACTTGGGAAGCATATCTAGCCAGCCTTGATAAGAAACAGCGCCACGAAATCCGCAGAAAAATGCGCCGACTGGAACAGGAAGCAGCGGATTTTCATTGTTTCTTTGTGGAGGATGAAAGCGATCTGCCGGATCGTGGAAAAGTATTTCTAGAACTAATGCGAGAAGATCCCGCAAAGAATAGCTTTCTCAATCCCCCAATGGCGATCCACATGCAGGACCTCCTTTCCTGGAGTTTCAATGAAGGTATTCTCCGTTTGTGTTTTCTCGAGATCAATGGGATTCCCGCAGCTGCGTATTTCTGTTTTGATGACCACAAAACGATCTATATTTATAATTCAGGGATCAGCAATGAGATGCAGTACTTTTCTCCGGGATGGGTTCTTCTAAGTTTTTTGATCCAATGGGCGATTGAAAATTCCCGCGCAGTAGTTGATTTCATGCGCGGGAACGAGTCGTATAAATATAAATTTGGGGCGGTGGATTCTTTTGTTTACAAAGCGATCATCACCAAAAAGAATAGCCTCTAAAATTCCGCTTCCCCCCAAACCTTCAGCAATCTTGCATAAAACTTCACCATGCCCGATAACGCATCTTCACCGATCCGTTCATCGATCCCATGCATTCTGCCTATATCTTCGGTTTCCATGGCAAGGGGAGAGAAATGGTAGAGCTGCTCACTGACATCCTGATAATGGCGCGCGTCGGTAGCAAACATCAACAGGTAGGGAGCAACAGGAATTTCACCAAAAACCTGACGAATGACAAGTTCGAGTGTTTTATAAGCGGGTGTATCAATCGTGGAAATTTTACTGGGGCCCCAGGCATCTGCCATATCGATTTCAACTTCCACACGGGGATCATTCACGACCTTGCAAATGTGCCGTACCACCGACTCCTGCGAATCGCCCGGCAGCAGGCGAAAATTAATTTTCGCGCGCGCTTCAGCAGGCAGAATATTATCCTTGATCCCACCACGGATGACCGTTGCAGCATGAGTTGTGCGGATGAGAGCATTTGTTTGGACCTTCTTTTCTAATTCCTTTACAAGTACCGATTTCAACAACCATGTGTTAGCCAGTATAAAACGTACTGAAAAAGGAAACAAATATGCAACTCTCTTGAAAGTTGCAATTGCCAAATCCGGACGGGCAGGGAATGGATTATCATCCAGCAGCGCAATTGCGCGAGCCAATACTCCTATTGCAGTTTGACGCGGTGGATTTGAAGAGTGGCCCGGTGTACCCTTTGCAGTTAGATTGACGGTTACATATTCTTTTTCTCCCACACCGACCAACCCAACCGGCATTTCAACACCTGGAACCAAACCATGGCTGATCATGCCCCCTTCATCCAATACTGCCGCTAATTTAATCCCCTTCCTCTTTAACAAAGCGGCAATACTTTTTGCTCCATTTTTCCCCGAAATTTCTTCATCATGGCCAAAGGCGAAATAGATATCGCGTTTTGGTTGAAATCCTGATTCGATCAGAGCTTCGACCGCCTCAAATATAGCGACTGTGTGATTTTTCATATCCAATGCACCGCGTCCCCAGATAAAACCCTGCTTTATTTCACCTTTGAATGGATCGGCATGCCAGGCAGGTATGGTTACCTCATCAACCGGTACAACATCCAGATGGCTTGCAAGAAGGATGGGCTGCAGCCTGGGTTCGGTGCCTTTCCAGTGATACAACAGGCTGTGCTGGTTTACAACCTCTTTTTTGAAAGTCGCATGAATTTTAGGGTAAGTTTTTTCAAGCCAGCGGTGATATTCTTTGAATGGCGCGAAGTCAGATTCTTCCATTGTTTCTTTTGAGATAGTTTTAAATCTGATCGCTGCAGCAAGATGCTCCGCAGCTTTCTTTGTATTTACTTCCATCAATTCAACGCTGGTGCTTTGAAAAGAAGAATCGGATAATTGGAGAGTCCGGAAGAGCATGATCAAAAAGGTAAGTAGAAGAATCCCAATGACTATTATTAAGTAAGGCATAATCCTTCCTTCAATTGTGAAATCAAAAAGATTATACGTTTGTTTAAATAGAAAAGCCAACTCTTGTTCAAATTGGCTTTTCTAGGAAACTACTTGCTCATCAAACCTGTGAGCACTTGTAGTACAGTATTGGCTACCAATTCACTGGATTGTGTTCGATAGGTATTGTTGCTCGTTTGAGTGCCCTCCACCAATGCTTTGGTGAGCGCCTCGATATCTGAGCCGCCTGCCTGTTTAGATTGCATATAAGATAATCCTGCCCCGAGAAGATCGCTTAGATCCAGACCTTCACTTCCTGTCGATTGAGAAGAAGAGGTACTTCCACCGAGCAATGAACCAAGCAAATCACTCAATCCGTCACTACTTTGGGTTGTTGCAGTCGTTTTTGTTTCCCCGCCACCCAATAACGTTTGCAGCAAGGGGAGAACGGTGTTCATATCAACAGATTTCCCGGAAATTTCTTTAGAAGCCTTGGTTAATCCTTTTACATCCACCTGCGCAGAACCGCTGGTGGATTTTTGACGCAACAGCTGTGCGGCATATTCCAGCTGATCAGCAGGGTCAGCATTCTTCTTTTCTTTCATCGCCGCTGTGATTACTTCGAAATTTTCAACCATGTTGTCGCCATGGTCATGGTTGTACTCATCCGCTTCATTCAATGCGCTCCGGTTGTTTTTCAAGGTTTTTGAAACCTGTTTGAAAATATTGAGTCAATCTATCTGTTCACCGCTCATGGAATATCCTCACAACTCATTTTTGCTTATTGTACAAGTTTTTTCAACTTTTATATCTAAGAAAACATCATATCTAGTGTCAAGAATCTCAAACATTTAGAAAGGTGATGGTGCAATCTCAACATAAATCATTCAATATCTCTCTATCGGTTTGGTCAGAAAATTCCATTTTATGTTGGGAATCCACCCATGTTTTTCATTACTACCAGAGTGGTTTCTTCTCTATTTTCGGCAGCTGAGATACCTCCACAATACCCTACCGTTGATAGTTTTGGATATCTCACCATTAGAATGATTTATTATCAATAAAGCATCTTTTTACTTAGATAAAGTACATGGGGTTTCGTATTTATGTTCATGGGGCTGCTTCTTCCCAATCCCCTTCGTTTTCTCCCGTGCTTTCATATGCTCATAAAACAAAACACACATCCGATCTACCATTTCTTTCTGATTTTTATCAAGTAAAATTTGTTAAATTTCAACAACCAAATATAAAATATCAATATAAAGGCATTACAGAATATCTTTTCGCAATTCAATACAAACCTCCTTGAAGGACAAATCTATGAGTCAAAGAATCCATCTCATCTTCAAAACTCACCTGGACATTGGCTTTACTGATTTTGCCTCGGCGGTTATTCAAAACTATTTTTCGAAATACATCCCTTCTGCTCTACACACAGCATACGAAATGCGCAGAACAGACCAATCTGAAAAGTTCATCTGGACTACCGGTTCTTGGCTCATCTATGAATATCTCGAACAGGCCAAACCTGCACAGCGCAAGGAAATGGAAAACGCTATCCTGGCAGGAGATATTACCTGGCATGCGCTACCATTTACAACTCATACTGAATTGATGGATGTTGAACTTTTCCGCTTTGGTTTATCACTTTCTCAAGAGCTTGATCACCGCTTTGGGAAACACACCATCGCTGCCAAGATGACAGATGTGCCCGGTCATACACGGGGTATTATCCCGCTCATGGCCGAAGCAGATATCAAATTTTTGCATATCGGAGTAAATCCTGGTTCCTCCATTCCATGTGTTCCACCACTTTTTCGCTGGCAAGATCCTTCAGGAAAAGAAATTATCGTAATGGTTGAGAGCGGTTACGGAAATATCTTCACCATGGACGGTATTGAAGATTCATTGGCATTTGCACATACAATCGACAACCTTGGACCACAATCATCAAAGCAAGTCCTTGAAATTTTTCACACAATGCGAAAATCCTTTCCCAATGCGCAGATATTTGCCTCCTCGCTCAATGATTTTGCAGAAAAATTGGAGCCAGTCCGTCATCGACTTCCAGTAATTACCCAAGAAATTGGGGACACCTGGATACATGGCATAGGTAGTGATCCTCTCAAGGTCAGTCAGTTCCGTGAGTTGCTACGGTTGCGCAGGATGTGGCTTGTCAACAACCCTGCGATTTGCAATGAAACTTGGTTTAAAACTTTTCAACGGCGCTTGCTTCTTGTGCCCGAACATACCTGGGGCATGGACGAGAAAACATTTCTGCACGATCACGAAAATTACCAGGCAGAGAAGTTTAACGCTGCTCGTAGTAAACCCAACTTTAAGAAATTTGAGTCTTCCTGGGTAGAAAAGCGTGCCTATATTCAATCGGCAGTGAAAGAACTGGGTAATTCACCATTCGCTAATTCTGCCCGAAAACATCTCGATGCCATTCGCCCCTCTCGCCCCGATCTCTCCAGTTGGAATCAGGCTAATTATGCAGATCAACCAATTGAGTTAGCACATTGCACTATACAATTTGATCCCTCTACAGGTGCTCTTGTCTCACTAATCTCTCATAGCAACACCAGAGAGTGGGCCGGTGAAGATCATCCGCTGGGTCTATTGCGTTACCAGACTTTTTCGTCTGAGGATTATGAACGTTTCTTCCACCAATATATTCTCCCATCTGAACAAATAAATAGCTGGAGTCGCGAAGATTTCACCAAGCCGGGTATGGAGTTAGCCAATCCTCCCAGCCGTTTCTGGCTTCCCTCAGTAAATGATCAATACATAAAAAAATCAAATGGAGAAACTAAATATCTATTTCATCTGATTGCCGAACCTGAAAGTAACCATGCATATGGTTGCCCGCAAGATTTTTATCTGCAATATACTTTTCAGGATACCATACCCGACTTCGATATCGACCTGCAATGGTTTAACAAACCCGCCTGCCGCCTTCCAGAAGCACTGTGGTTCACCTTCCAACCCCAGCTATCACAAAATGCAGAATGGAACATTGAGAAACTTGGCGAAAATATCTCTCCCCTTGATGTAGTGAAAAATGGTAACCGTCATCTGCATGCGTCAGGAAAAAGTGTTTCATATAAGGATGGGGGGGAACGAATAGAAATCCTGGCTCTGGATTCTCCATTGGTTGCTCCGGGGCAACCCTCTCTGCTCAACTTTACAAATGACCAGCCAGATATTACAGGAGGAATGCACTTCAATCTGTTAAACAATCTGTGGGGAACCAATTTTCCTATGTGGTTCGAGGATGATTGCCGATTCCGTTTTACAATTCACTTTTCAAAGTTATAATTTCAATGGAAGCATACAGATCTCGCTTTTAATTCGTCTTTTGTGAATTTCGAACGATACTGGGGCCAGGTTGGAAACTGCAAAAGAGGAGTAATACACAGGGAGAACAGCGACCATAATGATTGTAGCAAAGGTTGAATTTCCCCGGTCTCCATCCCAGAATTCTCCTTTTTGTCAATGCTATGCATAGAAATTTGCACAAGTGGTACGTTAGTCATTTAACGAGTTTCGTAAAACTAGCTGGTTTTAATCCACCCTTAAGAAAAACAATCTATTTCATAACAAACAAATATTTTCTAGATACATAACAAGGGGGCGTATAAAAAACTTTGGTAACTTAGATTCAAGTACCAAAGATGATCCCCATAAAATCTATATTGGGTATTGATTCCACATTCCTATGTTCTTGTACTGATTCTCTCTTCTTTTTTTCCTCCTCTTAATTACGAATTGAATTTACATTATTAGTTATCTTTCTCTTGCCAAATTTGATATAACCCCAAATTACCTCCTTTGCCATCGGAATAAAAACGCTCGATTATGGAAAAACCTATTTCTGCTGCCAGTTCCTGCAATTCTTCGTCATTGTAGATGTGCACATAACGAAAGCCAACTTTATTATCGGCTGATTGTTCTGCTTTCCAGTCAAGCAGAAAATCACCCTCATCTACATCTGATTCTAATAAACCAACCTCGTTCCAGGCTTGAAACCTCTTTGCTAGCCGCTTGCTGTTTTGCGGCTGCCACACGCTGAAAATAAATTCAGACTTGGGTCTCAGCATGCTGTGAATATGACGAAAAATTCTGCTCCGATTCTCTTTCCCCGGAATGTGATGAAATACGGCAAATGCGCAAATTACATCCCAGTCCATCTCTACAGGAAATTCATTCCAGTCTGACATCACCAGATCGAAAACTGAAAAATGGGTTTGGAATGCCGGATGGCCGTCCAGCGCTTGAAAAGTATGCTGGCTTTCTTTGATCAGGTTTTCACTGAAATCAACTCCCACATAGGTTCCACTAAACCCATTCTTTTGTAGAATCTGCATTAAATTCCCGTTCCCACAGCCCACATCCAAAATATTCCCACTGGCAGGAAAACGCTTTGAAACCCGCCTTACTCCCGGCTGCACCTGATAACGGGTAGATGAAAAGGATTCAGAAAAAGTCTGATAAAATTCGCGATTAAGCGCAACTATTCGTTCAACAATTCCAGCATCCACAAGAATCATTATAGTTTATCGCTTATCATGTAGAGAAGAATGAAAAAAACAAAACAAGCCTGGCGAGAAGCCAAACAATATTCTTCCGAAGAAAAGTCCATCGCCCGGATCGTATTAAATGAGATCATGGCTGGCGAAGCTGTGATGAAAGCAATTCACAACCACCCTCTTAACGCAGGTGGTTATATTGCCAAACATATGCTAATTGCAGCATATCAGGAACTAGTAGAGGGTGGATATTTCCAGAATGATCCAACCTTGCTGGCAAAGATCAGGATGAAACCAATACGCTCCTTATCGGGTGTTACAACCGTGACGGTTCTCACAAAACCGTATCCCTGTCCTGGAGAGTGTCTCTTCTGCCCTGATGATGCGGAACTTCCAAAGAGCTACTTGAGAGAAGAACCCGGGGCAGCCCGCGCTTTCGAGAATCAATTCGATCCTTTCCTGCAAGTATCATCCAGGTTGGCTTCCTATGACGCGATCGGGCATCCCACCAGTAAACTCGAACTGCTCATCCTGGGCGGATCATGGACAGCTTACCCCGAAGAATATCAGGCATGGTTTATTCAACGCTGTCTGGATGCCATGAATGGAGTGGATTCGGCTTCTTTGAAAGATGCTCAAACCATCAATGAATCGGGAAAGCATCGGAATGTCGGATTGGTGGTTGAAACCCGCCCGGATACGATCAATCCCACAGTCCTGGCTAATCTACGTAAAATGGGTGTCACCAAAGTGCAGATCGGAGCACAAAGTTTTAGCGATCATATTCTTGAGATCAATAAACGCGGCCACACCACAGCCGCCACATTGCAAGCAACCGCTTTATTACGAGCTGCGGGTTTTAAGATCGTTATGCATTGGATGCCCAATTTGCTGGGGGCGACCCTTTCCTCCGACAGAACTGATTTTATAAAAATGTGGCAGGATGGCTACTGCCCCGATGAAATAAAAATCTATCCAACTCAATTGGTAGAAAACAGTCAGCTTTATCAATACTGGTTAAACGGTTCCTATAAACCGTACACAACGCAAGAATTGATCCACTTGATCGCAGATATCAAACCAAGCATTCCGGAATATTGCCGCGTAAACCGGATCATTCGGGATATTCCTGCCACATATATCGTGGCCGGTAATAAACGCTCCAGCCTGCGACAGGATATTCAAAATGAACTCGCTGCCCGCGGTGAACAATGCCGCTGTATTCGCTGCCGTGAAATCCGTGGAAAGGTTGTTTCAGAAGGAACCTTGGAATTGAACGATCTGATCTATCACCCCCATTATTCTGAAGAGCACTTCCTACATTACCGCACTCCCGATGATCACCTGGCAGGATACCTGCGGCTCTCCTTTCCGGATTTCTCCAGGAAAGAAGCACAACACATCTATGAGCAAGTTTATACACAAATTCCTGAACTGCGTGGCTGTGCCATTATCCGGGAAGTGCATATTTATGGTCAAAGCCTGCAATTTGGCATGGAAAAATCCGGCGCTGCACAGCATGTTGGACTGGGGAGTAATCTAATAGAAAAGGCTGCACAGCTTTGTGAAGAAAAGGGAGTAAAGCAATTAGCGGTCATCGCAGCCATCGGTACACGCCAATATTATTTTGAAAGAGGATTTCAGGGGGGAGACCTGTATATGATCCGGCAAGTATAGGTTATTGGATGACTCTCCATTTTCATTCCGGATATGCCTACCAAGAAGTCCTGGAGAGCGAAGTTGATCAAACTCCGACGATCCTGATCCACGGAGCAGGAAGCTCTCATCTGGGTTGGCCATCTGCCATCAGGCATCTCTCAGGAAAGCACATCCTCTCCATCGACCTGCCCAATCACGGAAAATCGGCGCAGAAAGAACTTCAGTCCATTGAACAATACGCGGATAATCTGCACTCGTTTTTAAATGGTCTGGGAATCCAGCATGCCAACCTGATCGGGCATTCGATGGGAGCAGCACTCGTTCTGCAATTAATCCTCCAATACCCCGAGCTTTGTGTACGGGGAGCGCTTTTTGCTTACACTCCGGCACCTGTTTTCAAGGAGCTGTTTTCTGAAGCGGGTGACCATGACAAAAACCAACCAGAATGGATACAGACCTTTACCGAGAGACTCTTCAGTCCCGGTTTCCCTATTGCCCAAAGAGAAAAGATCAGCAGCCCTTTATTTTTTAAAGATAGTGAAACTTTGAGGAGTGACCTTCTGATAACGCAACAATACCAACCGGCTTTACCGGTTGGAAAAATCTCCATCCCGTTTTTACTCTTATATGGTGAAGATGATCCCTTCTTGAATCAATCACAAAAACAGATCCTCATCAAAAAATTTATCAATCCCGTGGTTAAAGAAATACCTCGCGCAGGTCATCTGTTTCTATGGGAACACACTGAAATAGTGCAAAAATACTTGGTGGAATTTCTCGACAATGCCTAGATTTTATTGGCGATAATCGCGCAACTGCTGCGATTTTTGTGGCTGCCTCAGCCGGCGCAGTGCTTTTGTTTCAAGCTGGCGGATGCGTTCGCGTGTCAGTCCGAATTTTTTTCCAACTTCTTCGAGAGTATAGAACTTCCCATCTTCCAAGCCGAAACGCAGTTTTAAGATGCGCGCTTCCCGGCAGGGCAACGAATCCAATACATCATTGACCTTTTCTTTGAGAAGTTTGGAATAGACGGTTTGAATAGGGGTCGGGGTTTCTTTATCTTCTACAAAATGGCCTAATTCTGATTCATCTTCATCATCATTGATCGGGCTTTCCAGTGAAAGCGGCAGCCAGGAAACGCGCAGCATCCAGGATACTTTTTGTTTATCAATTTCCAGAGCTTTGGAAAGCTCATCAATGGTCGGGGTTCTGCCCAGGTTTTGTTCCAGTTCATGAATGCATTTATACATCTGGCGAATGCGATCAACCATGTGCACGGGAACCCGAATGGTGCGGCCTTGATCTGCGATGGCACGCGTGATGGTTTGGCGAATCCACCAGGTTGCATAAGTGGAGAAGCGAAAACCTTTGGTGTAATCGAACTTTTCAACCGCTTTCATCAAACCCAGATTGCCTTCCTGGATCAGATCAAGAAAGGGAACTCCTCTGTTGGTGTACCGCTTCGCGATACTAACTACCAGGCGGGTATTGGCCTTGATCAGGTGAGAGCGCGCTTCCTTGCCACTTTCAATTAATTTTTCAAGCTCTTCTTTCTGCTGGGGTGTAGCATTTCCGTCCAACTGGCTCAGTTCCACCTGAGCTGACTCACCATTTTCAATTCGAATCGCGAGAGCGCGCTCTTCATCACTATCGAGCAAGGGGACGCGTGACATCTCCCGCAGGTAGAGCGAAATGGTGTCATCACTGGAAATATGACCCATGCCAGCATAAGGGTCCATATCCGTCAGAGGCAATTGATCCGCATCATCAGGGACCAAGTCGCCTTCTTCTTCGGTGATCTCCACGCCGTGCTTTTTTAACGAGTTCACAACTTCATAAATAAATTCCTGGTCGAACTCCTCCGAATCAGGGAGAGCGTTATAAATATCCTCCATTGATAATTCATCATGGGTTTCGGATTGCTCCAGAAGGATTTCAAGTATGTCGTCCTTTATTTTCTGCTCGTCGTACGACAATAAATACCTCCCAAAAGAATTCGATCCCTGTTATACAGGAACCTTAAATCAGTCATTGCTGACCGGCATGTTCACACAAAGAATCATTCAAATTCTGCCCGCAAATAACGCATAAACCACGGCAATCCGGCTTACATAATGGTTTTATTGGATATTCAAGAAAAATATAATCGCTGATGGATTCTTCAAAATCCAGGAATCCGTCTTCCGGGACGGATTCTTCATCTTCGGAAATTGATTCTCGTGAAAATGTATACAATTCCTGAAAGGTGGTGTGCAGTGGTTGTTTGAAATCTTCCAGACAACGCACACATTGTGCATCCACCAGCGCTGAAAAATCTATCATAGCTTGAATACCTGTCTGTGTTCGGGTTAGCGTGATTGTTCCACAGAGATTTTCAGTTATCTCATCCTCACCAAATTTATATCTTTCGAAGGAAAATGGTAAATCCCTGCTGAATCCGATAGGTTGATTAATGAGAAAACCGACATTAATTCGAAAAGGTCGACGGTGTTGATTCACAATAAATCCATTAAAATATTGATACTTGGTCGATTATAGCACGCCAGTTCTACACGGTCAAGTTTTTATGATATTATTCATAATTATTAAGGTAGAAATGCCATGAAACTTCTAATTGCAACCACGAATCCCGGGAAAATAAAAGAAATTGCCAGCTTGCTTTCTAACCTCCCCGTAGAGCTCTTGACGCCCCCGGATATCGGGCTGCATCTGGAGGTGGCTGAAACCGGATCGAGTTACAAAGAAAATGCTGAAATAAAAGCGCTCGCTTATAGTCAGGCAAGCAACCTGCCTGTGCTTGCCGATGACACCGGCCTGGAAGTGGATGTGCTGGGGGGATTACCGGGCATCCGCTCTGCACGATTCATCAATGATGCGCATGCCAGCGACCGTGACCGGCGCAGTTTACTTCTGGAGAAATTGTCTGGCCATCCACGACCATGGAAAGCCCGTTTTATTTGCACTGCAACACTGGTATTTCCCGGGCGCACAGCCACTTCAATGGAAGGGGAATGCGCAGGAGAGATTATTCCAAGCGAACGCGGAGAGCAAGGATTTGGGTATGATGCAATTTTTTTAGTGAGCGGAACGCAAAAGACCATGGCTGAATTGAGCCTGCAAGAAAAGAATTCGATCAGTCACCGGGCGAAAGCTATAAAAGCACTTATCCCGTATTTACAGAATTAAATTATTTTTCGGACGTTTTTAGAAACTGTTCTTTTAAAGCTTGTGTTTGAATCTGGCGCCATTGAGCAATTTTTTCTGCAATCATTTTTTCCCTGCCCTGTTCGGATGGTTCATAAAATACCTTGCCGAAAAGGGAAGCGGGTAAATACTGCTGAGGTACAAAATGATCCGGGAATTCGTGCGGATACTGGTATCCCTTGCCATGCCCCAGGGTGTTCTTATCGCGATTTCCATCCATGAGATGGGTCGGCACCGGCTGCGCTCCATTTTGCTCAATCTCCTTTAATGCCTCAAAATATGCCAGTGAGGAATTCGATTTAGGTGCTGTCGCCAGGTATAGCGTTGCCTCCACAATGGGAAATACGCCTTCAGGTAAACCTACATACTCAAAAGCGTAAGCTGCCGACGCTGCTACCAGCAGCGCCTGCGGGTCTGCCTGTCCGATATCCTCACCTGCCAGGATCAGCAGTCTGCGCAGAATAAAACGGGGATCTTCGCCTGCATAGAGCATCTTTGCCAGCCAGTATAGAGCCGCATCCGGATCCGATCCGCGCACAGACTTAATAAAAGCAGAGATGGTATCGTAATGTTCATCAGCATCATGATCATAGCGCACAGCCCGTTTTTGGATGGATTCCTGCGCATCCAGCAGAGAAATGTGGATATGCCCATCTTCCCCTTTGGGTGTGCTCTCCACAGCCAGTTCGAGTGCATTTAATAAGTTCCGTGCATCTCCTCCGCAAATTTGAATGAGATGATCACGGGCATCATTCTCTATATCGATCGGAATATTTCCGTACCCACGCTCTTTATCGAGAAGAGCATTTTGCAGGATGGCTGCGAGTGCTTTTTCATCCAGCGGTTTCAACGAGAAAACACGCGAGCGAGAGACAAGCGCGGGTATTACGTCAAAATATGGGTTTTGAGTGGTGGCTCCAATCAAGATTACCAAACCATTTTCGATATTCGGGAGCAGGGCATCCTGCTGCGCTCTGTTCCAACGATGTACCTCATCCACAAACAGGATGGTGCGTTTGTTATACAGGCGCCGGCGTTCCAGCGCTTCATCGATGATCGTTTTTAATTCACTCTTCCCCGCCATCACCGCCGAGATGGAAACGAAATAAGATTTGCTGTAATTCGCGATGATCTGCGCCAGCGTGGTCTTCCCTGTTCCGGGTGGACCCCACAGAATGATCGAGGAAAAAAGCCGGTCTGCCATCACCGCTCTCTGCAGCATTTTCCCTTCTCCAACAATATGCTCCTGACCAAAAAATTCCGCAAAGGTGCGCGGACGCATGCGGGCAGCCAGAGGTGCCTGGTTATTCAAGTTTACCGTCAATTGATAATCAAAGAGATCCATAATTGATTTCCTTATATTTTCCTATTATAGAACATATTTCCGAGATTGAAAAACTTTTTGGACACTGGTGGTATATCATCACAAGTTTTTTGAATGCCAAGGGAAATCAAAAGCGCTCGATGCATGTCTGGTCACATGCTCGATCTATTGGAAAATTGTTTTTCATTGTCCGTAGATATTTGGTTGGCGGTAATAAAGCGCTTTTATTTCCTCATCACCAATCCCATCCGGAGCGCCCATTTGAAGGATGAGCCAGGCAATGTGGGCAGAATTTTCAGCAAGAATCGCCAAATCTACTGCCTTGCGAGGTGTAGCAGCAAAAGTAAAAACACCATGTTTTTTAATAGAACGGCATTACAGTGTTCCCCATACTTCACAATCTGTTTCCCAATTTCGTTATCCCCAATCAGTACAAATTCGGCACAGGGTATCTCACCGCCAAATTCTTCGGCTGTTTCAGTGATCAATACAGGGATATTTTTCCCCAATGCAGCAAACACAGTCGCAAACATGGAATGGGTATGAACAATCCCGTTCACATCAGCGCGGTGCTGATAGATATACAAATGGCTTGCAGTATCAGAAGACGGCTTGCATTTTCCCTCTACAATTTTCCCATCGCTGGTCAAAACAACCAGTTAGTTCTCATCCAATTGCGCGTAAGGTATACCGCTCGGTTTTATCACGATCAAACCGGTTTCTGGATCTCTGGCGCTGACATTTCCGCTCGTCAAACAAACCAGATTGTTCTTTGGGAGTTCCTGCAATAAACTCAGCAATTCATTTTTTAGTTTTTCTAACATTTTTTCTCCGCCATAAAATGGGATAGTTGCAACCGGATTATGAATCCGATGTATGGAACGCACCTGCCTGGCATTGTATAAAGTATCCTGTGTGTTATAATGTCGCTTATTGCGCATTATTGTACATTTATTTGTTTCGTTATGTATCATGCGCTGCACAGGATCAACAGCATCCAATTTATAACTATATCGAGGAAAAAATGAAACAATACTGGACAGAAGATATATTTCACACGAACAAACCCATCATTGCCATGTGCCATTTACAGGCTCTTCCCGGTGATCCCGGATTCGATAAAGCCGGCGGCATGAAAAAGGTTATCACTCTGGCCAGGGCAGATTTACTGGCTCTTCAAGAAGGTGGTGTGGATGGGGTCATGTTTTCAAACGAATTCAGCCTTCCATACCTGTTAAAGGTAAATCCCGAAACCACCGCTGCCATGGGACGCATCATCGGCGAACTCATGTCGGAGATAACGGTCCCGTATGGAGTAAATGTACTGTGGGATCCTTACGCTTCTCTTGATCTTGCGGCCGCGGTCGATGCTAAATTCGTCAGAGAGATTTTCTCCGGTGTCTATGCCAGTGATTTTGGATTATGGAATACAAATTGTGGTTCCGTGATCCGGCATCAGCATGCTCTGGGAGCAGAGAATGTAAAATTGCTTTTTAATATCGTTCCGGAAGCTGCCAGGTATCTTGCACCGCGTGACATCCGTGAAGTTGCACGGTCAACGGTGTTCAATCATCTTCCCGACGCTTTGTGTGTTTCTGGCCTTACTGCAGGTGTACAAACAGAGGCAACTACCTTGAAACAGGTTAAGGATGCGGTTCCCAACACCGTCGTATTCGCCAATACCGGTGTGAGCCTTGAAAACGTAGAAGAACAGCTCAGCATTGCAGATGGAGCGGTAGTGGCAACCACATTCAAAGTTGATGGTATATTCCAGAATGCCGTGGATGTTAAACGGGTGAAATCTTTCATGGATAAGGTGAAAGCGTTCCGAAAGAATTTCTGATTTTCCAAATTAGTATTTACAACAATTCTTTACCCCATTTCAAAAGCACAACCATACAATCAACAATGGTTGTGCTTTTTGTGATCGAGGAATACTGAACATATATCAGACCCGCATCCACATCCTCTTCTAAGCTGATTTCAGCATTTGGATATTTTCTTCGAAATCTCCATTCATAAATATACCCCGCCCTGCCACAACGATATCAGCTCCGACCGAGATCACGTCTGAAATATTGGCGGGGGTAATTCCACCATCTACTTCACAAACAAGATCTTTCATACCCACATTCTTCTTTATGGCCTTTACTTTCTCAAGAACATGCGGTAAATAAACACCCTCATCAATCTCAGGTTCCGTGGTCAGAATATTGACAAAATGTAAATAGGGCGAATAGATGGATAAGTCCGGTATTTCAGTTTTAGGATTGAAAGCTAGCCCGGCTTGCATTCCGGCATCATCAATGATTCTTAGAATCCTTCTCGGATATAAGGTTGCTTCATAATGAACTGAAAGCAATTCAATTCCAATCTCTGAGAGAACAGAAATCATCTATTCAGGATCGACCATCATTAAATGCACCTCAAATGGGAGCGTGGTGATAGTCCGCAAATCCTGGATCATCTTTATCCCAAGTCGCATTTCCTTCACGAATGATCCATCTTCAAGATCAAAGTGAAGATAATCGACTCCCGCTTTTTCAAGCCAGTTGACCGTATTCACCAGATCCAGAAAAGATGCAGAAGCGATGGATGGGGAAAGTTTGACCATTTAATTCCCTTATTTTGCAATGATTAATTTTGTATGGGTTTCTTTTACAGTCGATCTCATCTTTTCCGGGCATCCTGAATCGGTGATCAGCAAATCAACATCTGCAAGAGTCCCGACTTCCGCAAATCCCTTCACCAAAAACTTTGAGGAATCTGCCAGCAGAATCACCGAGGAAGCAGCCTTTATCATAGCCTGTTTGATAGCAACTTCTTCGATGTTTACATTCCCTATTGAACCATCCTCGTGAATGGCGTCAGCCCCAAGAAAAGTTTTATCGACCCGCAGGGTTTTGATGAAATCCACGACCTCTGTGCCCTGCAGGGTGAATACATGTGGGCGGGCAATACCACCCGTGCAAACCAAATGGATATTGGAATTGGATGCGAGCAAAATCGCAATTTGCAGGTCATTGGTCACAACGGTTAAACGTTGTTTTTCCGTTAGCAGCCGGGCGAGCGCATAGGTTGTGGACCCAGAATCCAGAATGAGGGTGTCGCCATTCTCGATCTGTTTGACCGCTTCGCGAGCAATCTTGTCTTTTTCAACCACAGATTTTTGTTTTTTTAGTTCATACGGCAGTTCAAGCGTTGTGCTTTGAGAAGAACGCACCGCTCCTCCACGAGTGCGCATGCAGAATCCTTCCTTCTGCAATTGAGCCAGATCTCTCCGGATAGTTGCAGACGAAACATTTAATACCGCTGCAATTTCCGTCGCCTGAATATAACCAGCTTCACGCAATTTGTTTATTAGAACGGCGCGTCTTTCTTCAGATAACATAGCAAGGACCCTCTTCAAAAGAAAATAGTGCACACATCGACAATAAAATGTTTACAAATGCACAATTAGGAACATTATAGCATCTCTGTTTTCTCTGTCAATTTTCAATGAATTCAATGAATTCTTTTAGGTGGTAATCGCCTTCCCTTTCTTATTACTCCATCATCTCAAAATGGGAATACAATTGCAAGACTATGAGCTCAAGACCCGTGATCATTTCAATGATAATAGCTATCGGGCTGATCATCTTCTCGGAGGTTTTTCTCGTTTGGATTGCGAAGAAAACCAAAGCGGTAACGATGGATACCCCCAACATCTGGAAGAAAAAGGAAAAAAAGGTTAAAAAGCCGCAGGTTGTCTGCAAATCGTGCGGCGCAGATAATCCTCCCGAGAATAATTTTTGCGGTTCCTGTGGTAAATCCCTCTAGATCCTCCGCATTCCGGTCGCATCCTAATACAATTTAATCCGTATTAATAATGAAATTATCGAAAAATCCATTCCACAGGAGTGAAGGTATGAAAAAAAGAATATTATCTTTTGTACTTTTAAGCATCCTCTTTTTTCCGGTATTGACCGCTTGCGCTGTAGGAGTAACGCGCACCGAAACTCGCGCAATAAGGGACGTTACAGCAGTATCCATCAATACCGTCGGAGAATTTATCATCCGGCAAGGAGATGAGGAATCCCTGACCATTGAGGGACCGAACAATATTTTACGTACTATTGATACGGAGATTGTCGGCGGCACACTCTACATTGATTCAACTCGAGGCGTGCTGGGTAGTTCTTTCGAAAAAATCGTTTATACCCTGACCGTGAAAAATCTGAATGAAATTTCATTTTCCGGCGCAGGCAGCATTTCGGTTGCTTCTCTTGACACCGACCATCTCGATATCACCCTGACGGGTGCGGGCAGCATTGATATTGCATCCCTCAATACGCAGGAGTTATCGGTTTTATTGAATTCTGCCGGATCAATCGATATTGCCGGAAACACAGAAAACCAAAATGTAGTGATCAGTGGTGTGGGCAGCTATGCAGGTTCTGATCTCCAGTCAAGCAATGCAACGGTGGTGATGAGTGGAGCGGGCAGCGCTGAAGTGTGGGTGACCGATTCTCTCGATATAAATGTTTCGGGTGTAGGTTCTGTATCTTATTACGGATTCCCGACTGTTCAACAAAACATCAGCGGATTGGGATCGGTGGACAGCAAGGGAGATCATTAACCGCGCTCTCCATTCGCAAGGAAAAAAGAAAGCCGTGGAAAAATTCCACGGCTTTTTCGATCATTCTTTCCAGGATAATCCTGCGTAATGGAAGTAACCATCCAATATTTCATAGATGCCACCGGTATCAATTTTCACCATATAGATGCCGCTGTGAGTGTTGGAATCTGAAATAAATGCCAGTTCATTTCCATCGGGTGACCATTCGGGCGAATGGTCGGTGTCTGAATTCTGCACCAGCGTGGTTTCTTCCGTGCCATCCATGTTTACCATATACACATTGAAGGAACCCCCTCTTTTCGAGAGGAAGGCAATCTTCTCACCGTCAGGAGAACAGACCGGGGAAGCATCATAGAAATCGTTATTCGTTAACTGTTTGACTTCTCGCGTATCAATGGCAAGAGAAAATACATCAAAATCGCCATCGCGGTTTGATACAAATACCAATCCCTTTCCATCTATCTGCCAGCTTGCCTGGGTATCCTCGGCATCTTCTTCGGTAAGCCGCTGCACAGTCCCATCGCTCAACGATACGATATTGATATCGTTATCACCATACCCATTGGATTGGAAGGCAATGAATTTACCATCCGGCGACCAGACCGGTTCTGTTTTATCGGCACCATCGACGAGTAATGCTTCTATATCCATCGTTTCCAGGTCAAGCAAGAACAGGTCATAAACTCCATTGGGATTCGCGGAATAAGCTATTTGTTTTCCATCCGGAGAAAACTCAGGGGCGATATCTTCAAATTGATTGTCGGTTAACTGCTGAATGGCACTGCTCTGTAAATCGAGCATGAATAATTCGTAATCTTCTTTTTCAGCAGTTTTTGCTGCAAAGACGAGCTGCCCCTGCAAATCAGTAGTAGGGGCTGGTTGGGGTTGTTCAGTGCTTTCTTCAACCACTGTTGAGGTGCACCCAACCACCAATCCCAATAATATCAAGACAGCAATCCCCATTTTTCTTATTCCAATCTGCATTCCAATACTCCTTAAATAAGCTTACCGCCTTATTCTAAAGCATTTTTTGAAAACTTTGCAAAAGAATTCCTGCCATGTTTCCTATCCCTGACCAAAAAATCACCATTACGGTATGATTAAATAGAATAGAAATCAAGAGGTGACTATGACGATCTCGTTATTGGATGGAAGCCTGCATGTGGGTGTTTTCTTTGATAAGGGAGATCACGAATTTGAAGATAACATTTGTATTTGTTTCACTGAAGATTGTCCGGAAGAGGAAAAGATCTTCTACGCAGGGGAAACAAACATCTATATCACTTCCGATCAAGCTCGTGAACTGGCAGCCCTGTTGATCGAAGCGGCTGACCAGAGCAGTCACAGTTCGCGCTAATGACCTGGTTTGACCCTGCCAGAATAGAATCCCTGGACCTACTGAACCGGGCAGAATGGGATCTGTTATGCGACAAATGTGGTATTTGCTGCCTGTATAAGCTTAGGGATCCGCACGATCTCAAAACCCGGTTGACCAGAGTAGCCTGCCGCTATCTGGATATTGAAACTTGCACTTGCAGGGTCTATGAACAGCAGCACGATCGAATGCCCACCTGTATCCAGCTGACCACAGAAAATATTGGGCAGTTGGATTGGCTGCCGGAGACGTGTGCTTACCGCAGGATTGCAGAAAGAAAACCGCTGCCATGGTGGCATCCCCTGCGCAGCGGGAAACGTGACCTGGTGCACAAGCTGAGAGTATCCATTCGAGGAGCCGCGCTGAGTGAAAAAGATGTGGATTTAAATGATTTAAATAGATATATCATTCATCCATGGTGATGTATGCCGAAAGAAGAAAACAATGAAGAAAAATGCCAAAAAAATAAATGGATGGGATAAAGCGTATAAGAAAAACCCGCAGCAATTTACAGAGCCGGAGAAGATCTGCACTCTGGCTGATGTGATTTTCCCGAAATATGGGGTGAGCCGTATTCTGGACCTGGGATGCGGAAATGGAAGGCACCTGGTGTATTTTGGCAAATCCGGGTATCAGGTGTTCGGATCGGACCTTTCCGGCTGGGGACTGCAGGCTGCAAGCACCTGGTTAATCCAGGAGAAAATCCCATCCAGACTGGCACTGGCCGATATGCAATACCTCCCCTTTGCTGATGGCAGTTTTGATGCGATCATCTCATTTAAAGTGATCCAACATAACCTGGCTGCCGATATTCAAGCGACTTTCAGGGAAATTGAACGCGTGCTGTGCAGCGATGGCTTGCTGGTGATGGACCTTTTACGCTATGATCCGGATTCCGAGAGACTTAAAAATTCGGTCATGGTCGAGCCGCATACCTTCGTTCCAAAATCCGGCACAGAAAAAGGAATGCCACACCACGCCTTTACGAAAATCGAAGTGTTTGAACTGCTGCACTCCTGGAAAATCAAGTTCTTCAATACCCAACAGGATAAGAAACATTTCACCATCATTGCCCAAAAATAAGGCATTGTTGATAAGTAATAAAAGCAAGCAACAAATAGGACTCATACCATGAACACGTTTGTGAAATTGATTGAAACAATCCAGCATTGGCATGCCAGTGGGAAGGATGGGGCGATCGCGACCCTGATCCGTTCCTCAGGCACATCCCCTCTTCCGGTTGGAGAAATGATGGCAATCTCATCCAGCTTTGATATGCAGGGAGCTGTGAGCCGGGGCTGCGTTGAAAGTGCCATTCTTGAGATTGCGCAGGATGCCATCAAAGAAAATCAGGCACTCCTCCGTCATTTTGGTTTCAGCGATCAAAGTGCCTGGGAAGTAGGTCTGACCTGCGGGGGTGAAATTGATGTGCTCATCGAACCGGTTCCGCAATCCCAAGACACAGCCGATTTCTTCGATCGCGTGCTATCCAAATGTAAAAATGATGAGCCTTTTTATCTGTTCCATTTTTTAGATGAAGAGAATCTGGGGAAGAGGATCCTATGCGATCACGAGAAAATCCTGTACAGTGACCTTCCTCCCAGCCTTAGCATCTCCCCCAGTGTGATTCGGGGATTAAACAACCAAGACAAATCGCACACAATGGATGTGCCCCTGACCAATGGGAAAAACCTTCCTGCGTTCATGACCTATTTTCAGCCCGCCAGAAGATTGATCATCATCGGTGCGGGTGAGATCGCGATCTACCTTACAAAAATGGCAAAGTTATTGGGATTCAGTGTGATCATCATCGATCCACGCTCCATGTTTGCCTCAAACATGCGCTTCCCCGATGCGGATATCATCCTCGCGAAATGGCCGCAAGATTGCCTGCCTTCGTTGAACCTCAAACCGCGGGATTCGCTGGTGATTATCAGCCACGATGAAAAAATCGATCTGCCCGCGCTGCAAATCGGTTTGGAAAGTTGTGTTGGCTATATTGGCTTGCTGGGTTCTCTAAAAACGCGCCAAAATCGATTGGTCGCGTTAAAGGAGGCAGGTTGGCAGGAGGCTGATCTGGCTCGCTTGCATGCGCCCATCGGTCTGGATATTGGTTCGAAAAAAGCGGATGAGATCGCCCTGGCCATTTTAGCCGAGATCATTAAAGAGAAAAACCAATCCCGATCAGCTTAAATAAATTCCAGTGGGGTCCAATTCCTCATGGAGAATGCGCAGTTCTTCCGCGGTCGGTTCGGCAGTTCTCGCAATTGTGGCAGCCACTTTAATTTCCCAGCCGGTGTTATTCTGCACTTCTTCCAGTCCCACACCCGGGTGCAGGGCTGTCACCTGTAATTCCCCATTTTCATCCGGCATCAGGATTGCAAGGTCGGTCACCACTGCCTGTGGACCCTTTCCACGTACTCCACTCTTCTCCCGTTCTGCTCTACCGGAAAGGAAGCCGGCTGAAGTACAGAAATCCACTTTTTCAGGGAAGCGGCGCTTATCATGCGGGGTCATAATATAGCAGCGATTCGCCCACGCGGCAATCTCCATGGAACCGCCGGAACCCGGCAGTCGCACCTTCGGATGGTGATAATCCCCGATAACAGTAGCATTGATGTTGCAGAAACGGTCTATTTGCGCTCCCCCCAGGAAACCCACATCCACATTCCCGCGCTGTAGATACAAACTAAAAATCTCGTACATACTGCATACTGCACTCGCACCGCTGACAAGCGTGGGATCCCCAATGGAAAGCGGCAAGCGTGCCGGCTGCGCGCCGATCACACCTGCTTCATAAACCATGGTCAAGTTGGGAGCGTGGGTGCGCCGGGCAAGATTGCAGGCCAGATTCGGAACCCCGACACCCACAAAAACCAGGTCCCCATCCTGCAGGAGGCGGGCTGCATTGACAATCATCAGTTCATTTTTTGAATAGATTTTTTCGTTCATCATGGTCTTCTACCCGTTCAGAATTCCCCGTAATTGATGGGGGTGCTGAATTTATCTTTTATTTTCAAGCGCTGGTGGGTTTCATTGCCCAATTTCTGCCAATATTGGGAATGATCCCGCACATCGAAGACGTACTCCTGCAGCCACTGCGTCACATTTTCTTTCGTCTTGCTGATCTCATCCCAGTGCAAGTAAAAATCATTATCGCGGTCATAATACCCCTGCGTATAAGACGGATGAGCGCAATAGGGAACGTGGCAGACCGCATCCACGATCAGACTGGGAATTACGGTGCGGTTCGGGTCTGAGCGAATCACCGCTTCGTCCACGATCTCCTCTGCGGTAAGAATGACCTTCTTTGCAGCAAAAGCAGCTTCCTTTTGTTCGCCAAGAATTCCCCAGATTTGGGCATTTCCCTCCGCATCTGCTCGCTGAACATGCACAATTGCAATATCCGGATTTAGTGGGGGTACCACCATCACCTCTTTACCCGTGAAAGGATCGATGACCCGCCGGAAATTCGGATTCACTTTTTCAAGATCCGGCGCAGCAGTGAGGTTCATGGGCATAAACGGCAGCCCTGCAGCCCCGGCGGCAAGGCGGGTGATCATGCTGTAATGAGAATACTCTTCCCATTCCAGTTCACCGGATTCAATAGCTGAACGCACAATGCGCAGGGAACCCACTCCCGGATTCCCAAGATAGGAAAAAATGACCTTTCGCGCGCATCCAGCCGCAATCATCTGGTCGTAGATCAGGTCAGGCGTTGCACGCGCCAGAGTCAGATCACGGCGCTCCTGGCGGATGATTTCATGACCAACCGCAAAGGGGATAAGATGGGTAAAACCGGCGGCGTAAACGAGATCGCCATCTTTTACGAATTCAGCAACAGCTTCTTTTAGACTGCACAATTTGCTCATGGGTGACCACCTGTAAAAAGAAGCGGCTCCCATCTCCTCAGGTGTATGAGAACCGCTTCGTGGATGTAATCAATGCTATGCTTTTTTAATCAAGGTCTGGATCTGTTCGTGCATATACAACTGTAAATAGTATAAACCACCAGCGTTTTTTCCGCTAGAACCAGAACCTTTCCAACCACCGAAGGGTTGGAAACCAGGCCAGGCACCGGTTGTTGCTCCTTGCGGGCGGTTAGCATAGGTAACCCCCGCCTGGATGTTTTCAAAGAACCAGGTTGTTTCGTCCGCTGAACCGTAGAAGCCGGCCGTAAGTCCATAATTGGAGTCATTGGCAAACTGCATAGCTTCATCCAGAGAATCGATGGAAGCTACCGTTGTGATTGGTACGAACATCTCGGTTTTCCAGATGCTGTTCTTGATTGGCAGATCGGCAACGATGGTCGGTGTGCAGAAATATCCTTTCGCAAATTCGCCATCTTTCAGCACCTTCCCCCCAGTCAGAAAGCGGCCACCGGAGTGATAAATCTTATCAAGAAAATCCTGATAATCCTGGTAGGAACGCTGGTTGACAACTGGCCCGAGAAAGGTACCTCGATCGGTGGGATCCCCGATGGTGATCTTCTTGGTGATGTCAATCATACGATCCATCAATTTCTGATAGACAGGTTTTTCAACATAAACGCGGGAACAGGCCGAGCATTTCTGCCCCTGCAGACCAAACGCAGAGCGAACAATACCTGCGGCTGCTTCTTCAATATCGGCATTGCGCGAAACAATGGCAGGGTTCTTTCCACCCAGTTCCAGAATGGTCGGACGAACATATTTCCCTTTCGCAAAATCGCGATAGATACCCATGCCCACGTCATAGGAACCTGTGAATGTGATCCCGGCTACAGCCGGATTTTCTATAAGAGCCTGTCCCATCGAACGGCCGGGCCCGGAAACAAAGTTGAAGACACCATCCGGTAAACCGGCATCGCGCATGCATTCTGCCAGTTTGCGGGAAGTCCAGGTTGTATCGGTTGCCGGCTTGAACACCAACGTATTACCGGTCACAAGAGCAGCACCGGAAGGCCCACCGGTCAGTGCAGCCGGGAAATTGAAAGGGCTGATCACCAACCATACGCCATACGGGCGCAACATGGATCGATTGGATGAGATGTATCCACTCAACGGGTCTATGCCCATCTGCTTGATAAAACCATCATTGGCATCCATTTGATCGCACGCATACCGGATCAGATCCGCGGTTTCGGCCACATCACCCAGAGCTTCCATACGGTTCTTGCCAACTTCAAGAGCGACAATGGCACCTATTTCATAAATCCGTTCATCGAGCAGTTCCGCCACGCGGCGCATGAGTCTGACGCGTTCCTGCCAGGGTGTCTTTGCCCAAATGGGGAAAGCCTTTTGAGCCGCCTGAATTGCCGTGGCCGCATCTTTTTCATTCCCCTTTTGAAAAACAGCCAGAACCTCATCCGTATTCGCCGGATTTATATCTTCGTACTTTGCCTCTGTAAAATAATCTTTACCGTCAATGATCATGCCATATTCTTTTCCAAGATTCGCCCGCACATTTTTCAGTGCATCTTCAAAACGGGTGTGCAGTTCTTCCGGTGGATTGAACATGGTTGCATAAGTCAATTTAAAAGCCATAAAAAACCTCCTGAGGGATATTTACATTTTAAAGTATATCTGTGTGGCTGGAACAAGTCAAAAACCTTCATTCAGGAAAGGGATGACAAATCTCCATATCTATTCTTAATTTGCATTGAAAACAGATATTAACCTTATCTTAATAAAGAGATATTTGAACTGGTTTTGTTTGTACATTACAATTGAACGCTATGACATCGCGCACAATATACCTGATTCGACACGGCACAACGGAATGGATCGAAAGGGGGTTCGTGCATGGATCCCTTGACAGCCCGCTCAGCAAATTCGGAGAATGGGAAGCGCAACAAACGGCAGCAGCTCTGGTTGATAAGCAAATCACACATATTTACACCAGCCCGCAGGGCAGAGCCGCGCAAACTGCTTCGGCTATAGCAAAAAAATTCCCTTCGGTTCCAATTACTCCATTGGAGGGATTGCGTGAGATGGGTTTCGGGAAAATGGAAGGGAAACGGGATGTTTTTAAGAAGTTAAAACGCAACCCCTTAGCCCTGATTTTCATCGGTCCGGTCTGGCTGACCCTGCTCGGGTTCACCGGAGAAAACAAAGCCACCTTGCGCGCAAGAGTAGCAAAAGCCTGGCAGCAAATTCTATCAGACCATAGTACCGGGAATATAGCCGTCGTCTCGCATGCTATCACATTGAATACCATTCTCTCGACCCTTCCCAGTGCGGAAGGAGTGGAAAAGAAAAAAAGATACAACCTGGGAACCTGCAGCATCTCCCGGGTCGTGCTCGATGAAAACAGCCACGCCCTCATCACAGTCATCAACGATACTTCTCATTTGGATAAAGGCACTGCCCATGACCATTAAAGCCATAATGTGGGATTTCAGCGGTGTGCTTTTAACTCCCAAAAATGATCTTGGATACAATTTCATTTCACAATTAATTGGAATACCGGTTGAAGTATTGACGCATTATTTCAATGGTGATTTGAACCGGCAGGTAGATCTCGGAGAGATTTCTTCCGATGCTTTCTACAAAAGCATTTTTCGAGAACAGAACCTCAATGAAGATTTGGTGTCGCGTTATTATGAGCTATTCTCTGATGCGTTTGAGCTCAATCACCCTCTTATCAATTTGACCAGGACCCTCCGCAAAAGGCTGAAAATTGGATTATTAAGTAACTATTCTGATCGCTTGCGTCCTATGCTTGAAAATGAGTATCACATCGCCGATCTTTTTGATGATATGGTCATTTCCTGTGAAGTGCATCAATTAAAACCGGAAGAGCGCATCTACCGCACCGCCCTTGACCGTCTGGATGTTAAACCACAGGAAGCCATTTTTGTGGATGACCGCATTGAAAACATAGATGGAGCCAACAAGATTGGCATCCATGCTGTTCATTATCAGACCAGCGAGCAGGTCATTTCCGAAATTAATGGATTACTGGCAGAAAGTAATTAAGAATTCCGCTTCGGTTGAAGCGCTTGGTAAAAAGACATCACTTTCGCGCGTACTTTTGCCCGCTCCGCTCTCTCATTTAGAATTGCCCAATTCAATGGTTTGGCTTCTTCGCGCAGTTTTTTATCGCGCAGGGTGCTGACCACTGCTTTGCTCACCTGTTCCACGTCCAATGGATCAACCAGCATGCCGGTCTTTCCATCCTCGATCCAATCCCGCAGAGAAGCGATATCCCCTACGATCGGGAAACAGCCGCAAGCCAGGGCTTCCAAAAAAGTGTTGGGCGTGCCATCATGGCTGGAAAGCGAGATATATACATCCGCGCTGTGATACAGGTACCATAATTCAGATTGCGGCAGATAGGGCAGCAGCACAACCTGCTGTTCAATACTCAGCTTATGCACCCAGCGCTCCGCTTCTGCCTGCCCCTGCATTGTCGGGCAAAGGAATTGAATTTCCGGGATTTCCCGCAAGATTGCAGGGATCGCCTTAAAGAACACCTCCTGGTGAACACTGCCCGGCCGAAATCCGCGCGGATTGATGATATGGAATTTTTGCGAATCGAGGTATGATGGAACTCTTCTTTTTTCTATTTGGAATTGAAGGAAATAGGCAAGGTCCAGACCGCCGTTCCCGGGAACCATTAATTTAGGAAATCCCGTCTGAAAACCCCAGCGGTCAGCCAAATCCAGATCACGGGTTGCGTCTGCCATCAGCCCATTCGCCCTATGCAAGGCTTTGCGCGTCCAGGTTGCCATGGCAGCAGAACCTCTGGCATGCAATGTGAGGTCATTTCCCCAGGTGGAAATGGCCAGAGGAAATTCAGCTGGTGTAAAAGAAGCCAGCATACCTTCAAAAGGGATGCGCAAGGCATGAACGATATCCGGTTGGATGGATTCCAAGAAAGCAATATATTGCTTTCGATAACGGCGCAGCGTCAAAGGGCCTATATCATAGCGCAGGTCTTGAAGCAGGCCCCGAAAATTGGAGAGCATCTTTCGCAATCCTGATTTTTGCTGATCTTGCCCGGCAATTTTCACTTGCCCCCCTGCCAAAGCGGAAAAGGCCACCGGCAGGATCAGCAAGTCGTGCACCCCTTCCGGTCTCTCACACGGGAACGTGGATACTAGAGAGATCTCAACATCCTTGCCGGATAAACATGCTAACCAACTGCGAGTGATCGTGCTGCGCCCATCAGCAACCAGAACCACTTTCATTATTGATTTTCCTTTCGAACAGCATCGATCGCACCTTTGAATGCAGCGACCATATTCTCCAGATTGACCTCTGATTTGACAATGTCAAATGAAGTTGCGCCCATTTTCCGAAGCTGCGGAATGTCTTTCAAAGCGTCCGTCATGATCCCCGCCAGTTCCTCAGCAGTGCTGTTCTTCAATACCCAACCATTCCCCGGTCGCACCAGGTCGCTCTGTGTACCATCCGCTTCTCCCACGATAACTGGTAGAGCAAATGACATGGCTTCCTGAACTGCCAATCCGCCTGTTCCGGGCAGGACAAAAAGATCCGCTTTTTGGAACAAGGCAGCCAGATCAGACCCATGAACTGCTCCATAGAATTTTACAGCCGGATAAGTTGCCTCAGCCAACTGCAGCAGGTCATTTCGTGCCGGACCGTCTCCCACGATATGCAACTGCGGTTTCAAATCATCGGGGATTAAGGCAGAGGCTTTGATCAATAGATCCACTTTCTTGCGTTCCTGCAAGCGACCGACGAAGAGCACCTGGGGTTGGTTGAAAGCATATCGCAATGGGCGCTGCGGGGGCGCAAGCGTTGGTTTTCCGGCTACCGCATTGGGTGCAATAAAAATGCGTTCTTCAGGAAAACCTAATTTTGCATATTGTTCGGCACCCTGCTGGCTGTAAGTAATCAACGCGTCAAAGTTGAGAATGAAGGAACGGCGCTGGTGTATACGCAGCCCGGCCAGCACTCCTTGCGGGTAGGGTGATCCGAGCCCCCAACCGATGACTTTCCGATCATTTCGTTTCATCCAGCGGATGGCATGGATCGAATGAGGATAGCGCGGGTTGGCTTCCATGACAAGCACCTGCGGTTCCCAATCGCGCAGCCAGCGCATTAAACCAGCCTGCCAGCATAAATATAACCTGCTGGAAAATAAATGCAGGTTCCTGCCCCTGAAACTCCTGGCACATGATGGGACCAAATTGGTATTGAGCATTTCATGGCTGCGCGGCAGACCATAGAAAACACTCACATTGCCATGAAACGTATCGGCCAGCATATCAAAAAACGGGACGCGATAAGCCGGCAGGACACGTTGTTGAATTGCGATCCGAAATTGCCGGTCATTCATTGAACAACCACCTCAACCTGTGATCCCCTCCTTGTTTTTTGCACTTCAATGCGCGCCTGGAAAGCGTCTTTCAATTCCTCCAGATGTGTTATAACCAGGATCTTTTTAAAATCCGGGCGGATCAGATTGATCGCTTCGATCAATTTTTGACGCCCTTCGGCATCCTGGCTACCAAAACCCTCATCAATCACAAGCAACTGCAGCCGCGCACCCGCACGCTGTGCCAGCACCTTCGAGAGAGCAAGCCGGATCGCGAAATTTATTCGAAAGGCTTCTCCCCCGGAGAATAGATCGTAGGTTCGCTGAACACCTTCCGCATCGTTGATGAGGATATCCAACACCTGCATTTTATCATCGCGTTTCTTATCCTTATAATCCCGTTCGGTCTCAAAGCGCACACTCATGGAACCGGAAGACAGGCGGCTGAGGGTATCATTGGCTTGCATTTCCATCTGCGGCAAAACTTCTTCAATTAACATCGCTTGAATACCATCCCTGCCGAAAGTTTTTTCGAGAATCTGGATATACGTTTGCTGTTTTGAAAATTTGGTGAGTTCCTGGGTAATTCTCTGTTTGCGTTCCTTCTGGCGCTCGATAACCTCAAGCATTTGTAAGGCACCCCCCACCACGGCGCGCTGCTGATTTTCAAGCTTGATCAATTCCTGCAGGTGCTGTTCCAACAGATGCAGATCCGGTAAACCCTGTTCCAACTCGCGATAGTGCTGATCTGTTTTTTGCTGTTTCTGAGCCAGGTCTTCCATATCGTTTTGGATTGCTCGCTGACGGGTTCGTAAGGTCGCAATCTCTCTGCCCAACGGTTCAAGCCGGTTCTTCGCGATCATCAGATCTTGATACGATTGTTCAATTCCCCGTCCGGATTGTTCTTTCTGGCGCAGCACAGCATGAAGCTGGGGATCATAACCCAATTTTCCCATCTCCCCGATGATCTGTGCTGTCTGTTCACGAATATTCTGTGCAAACCGTTCTTCCAGCAGGTTTTTTTGAATTTCTGCGAGCTGCGGTTCGCCTTTTTCCATCCAGAACGCGATTTCCTTTTCACTGCGCTCGATCTCATTCTCAGCAATTCCCAGATCGCGCTCAATCACCCGCATCCGTGATTCAAGAGTGTTAATACGGGTGATATCTTTGTTCAGCTGGTTTAATCGTTCAGAAAGCTGCGCAAGTTGTTCTTCATTTTTCCGGTAGGTATCCGCTGCTGCTTTTCCATCCTTTTCAATTTCATCTGTGACCTGCTGGCGATGGTCCTCACTTAAAAATTGGCCGCAGAGAGGGCAGGCCGTCCCTTTTTCCTCTTTTAGACGAACAAGGCGTTCTTTGAGTTTTTGCATGAGATCATTGAGATTTTTATTCTCTGCCAGCAGAGAACTTCTCTGTAATGAGAATTCTTCCGCTTGCTTTTTTAGAACATCCAATTGATCCACCTGCGGTCGCAATGAAAGGAGCTCTGTTGATAGCTTTCCCCTTTTATCTTCCAGGATCGCGCGCTCTTCCCGCATTTGCTGGATCTTTCTTTTTTCTTTTTCCAATGAGAGCAGTTCTTGTTTGAGCCGGCTTTCTTCCATGGCGATCGTTTTTTCACAGGCAGCTTTCTGTTGTTGAAGGTCAAAATATCGACCAGATAATGAATCCAGTGCTTGCAGCCGTTCTTTCAGTTCAGTCCTCTCTTGAAAATCTCCTATGATCCGGTCTTCCTGGTCTGCCTTTTTTTTAAGGTCCGCTTCTTCAAGCAGACGTTCCTTAATGCGTTCCGCAATCTGTTGTTCCTCCGTGACGAGCGCAGACCGCTGCGCTTCAATTGCTTCCAGCATTTTGCGCTGCTCTTCCAACAGAACAGCGACCTGCCGGGCTTGCTCGAACAATTGCTGCTGTGCAACTCGTTGGCTTGCATACAGTTCCAGGTCAGTCGTGGCTTTCAGGTAATCTTTTTTACGCTGCTCTTCTTGCGCCAATTCTTCTTCGATCTCATGCATTGAACCTTCAACCGTTTTCGTGCGGCTTTCCAGATTGCGACGCAGCTCGCGGGCAACCTCGCGATATCCTTCCCACACATCCAGCCCGAGGATGCTCGCCAGGATCTCTTTGCGCTGTGCGGAATTTTTTTGTGTGAATTCATCCGCCTTCCCCTGGAGGAAAAAAGAAGTGTTGATGAAGGTTTCATAATCGAGGTGCAGAATTTCGCAGATCCTATTCTGCGTTTCTGCCACCGTATGTTCTGTAAGCGGTTTCCAGGCATCCTCGCCATCCCTGATCTGAAATTCCAGTACAACCGATCGATTTCTGGCTTTCATGCGCTGCACTCGATAAAGATCATTTTCATAATTGAACAGAAAAATTACTTCTGTTTCATCACAGGTGTTATTGATAACGCCATCATCACTGCGGCGGGCTTTTCCAAACAACACCCAGGTGACAGCATCCAGCAGCGATGATTTTCCGGCCCCATTATCTCCCGAAATACAAGCCAGGTCGAAGCCCTCGAAAGATAGATCGACCATATCTTTATACGAAAGGAAACCGCGCAGTTGGAGGCGAACAGGGATCATGGTTCTTCCCCTTTTTGATCCAGTTTTTCCACAAGCGTCTCAACAGATTCAGCCATTTCATAGGCACGAATGATCTCAGCAGCGATCCTGCTCAACTGTTCCATTTGATCCGCTTCCATGTGCACGCTTTTCCAGTACAGGTTCAGTATTTCAAGGGGAGGTAACTGCCCCAGGGTGATGGTACCGGGCAATCGAATGCGGCTTTCGGCATGGGGGCGGCGTACAAGATAAAACTCAAAAGCATCTTCGGCGTATTCGCGAATCGCTCTTTCGTCGATCAATGCTTCCCATTTCCGCGGGTAGGAGAGAACAAGTCTGAAGATCGCATCCTTCATAACCTTTTTAGGAGGAAGCTTTTCTGATATAAGTTCATTAATTCCCTCCTGCTCTGTAATATCCACATCGACCGAAAGAAACTTCCTGCCCTCCAAAGCCTGAAATGTATAGGTTGTAGCACCTTTTCCCACATCAGCCAGAACAAAACCCTTTTTGTCATTGATCTCCCCAAAATCCATCCGCTCTATCGAACCGGGATAGACGATGGGAGGATAATGCCCTTCATTCAAATCTTGGAACTTGTGAATATGCCCTAAGGCCACATAATCGAATCGCTCATCTTTCAGCAGGCCTGGAGAGATCACCAGATCGCGCCCCAACAACACACTGCGTTCATTCCCGTACAATGCGCCCTGCACCGTGATGTGTCCGGTGAAAATTGTCGGCAGGGATGGGTCCAGGTTTTCCAGCCAGATGTTGATCAATTTTGAAATCACATCTTCCAATTCCAGGTTCACAGCATCCAGTGATTTCTCCTGTGATTCCATGAATGCCATCAATCCCGAACGCGCAACCCAGGGTAACCCGATCACCTGCAGGGGAAGTCCATTTAGATCTTGCGGTCCCAACAGGCAGGGTTTGCTGATCACGGAAATATTGGGGATCTGCAGGGTTTCAAATTCCTGCAGAGCATGCGCCCGTCCAACGGCAGGGGAAAGATCATGGTTCCCCACAACCATGATTGTGAATATTCCAGCCTTGGAAAGGCGCAGCAGTCGTTTTCCCCATTCCCGTTGAAATGTTGGGGCAGGAGTTTGATTGCGGTACGCGTCGCCTGCAAAAATAACAAGGTCTACTTTTTTGGATATCGCGCTGTCAACAATGCTATCCAGCGCATGCAGAAAATCCAGGGTGCGTAAAGGCAGTCCGCTCTGGGGATCTCTTCTACCCTGACGAACCATATCAATATGTGCATCCGCGAAATGCAATACCCTGACCATTATTTCTCTCTTCAATCTAATTGTACCTGTTGAAAGAAAAGTCGAATGTGCTTTCTCTTTAATTTCTCCCTATTTCGTCATGCTGAGCGGAGTGAAGAATCTCTCCAAATCCTTACCCATTCCCAGACTGGTCGCAAACCATAGCAATTTGATTCTGAAGTTTTTAATTAAAGTCACGTTCGCAGATCCAAGGGCGGGATTCATTTCCCTTCCCCTTTTCTGTCACCCTGAGAGAGCGCAGCGACCGAAGGGTCTATCAAAATCGCCGAGTCACTCCAAAGCCGATCGTGCAGGAATCACCAGACTGCTTTCCCAAATCCTACTTCCTGTACAAGGGCATGATTCACATCCCGCCACCAAACTTATCCATAAAAAATCATGATCCTTCTTTACAGAAAAATCCCCAGTGCATTTAACTCTTCAATGCACGGTTCGAATTCCGTATGGTAAGTCAAACAGGTCATGAAATCATCGATCGCTCCGGTTTGATCACCGATGGCGACCCTGGCTTTACCGCGCCAGTAGTAGCTTTCCTCGAGGGCTGGTTCATCATCACGCACCATATTGATCGAATTATTGGTCGCCAGATCGATCACGTCCTGGTAGCGGGCAGTGTAATAATAGGCAAAATACGGTCCAGTCTGGTACCAGAGGATGCGGTACGGGCGCACCGTATTATTTTCGGGAAGTGCATTGTAGAGCACAAAAGCCTGATCATACGCATCGGCTGCGCCGTTGTAATCTCGCAAATACACCAGATTTGTCCCGTAGTTGAACCAGGCAAAGAATTGATTAAGCCCTTCCAACGAATAAATCTCATCAACTGCTTTTTGAGCCGCTAACCGATAGCTTTCATTTTCATCACTACTTTCTCCCAGAAGATTTAATACATCATTGCGCTCATTCTCCGGAAAGACAACCACATACGTGTAGTTGAAAGAACGCCACTCATCCACCAGATCTGCATATGGTTGCTCATAATCCGCGTTGATATAGGAATCCTGCGCGATGAAAATCCCGGTCGCGTCATCGTAGCCGGTCAATAACTGGTAGTGGCCCATCCAGGTGATGCGATAGCTGATATCGCGGAAATAAGGACCTTTTTCCACGATCACCGGATACCCGCTGGCGATCAGCCGCTTCAATAATTTCAAATCACCGCCAACGCGCGCCAGCGCATCCAGATCTGTTTGAGTCTGCACATAATCAACCAGTTCGTACGGCATGACAGCCTTGTCTTTTTGATAGGGTTTCACCACATGCGCCACATCATCATGTGTGCCTTCCCAGCCCCAATAAGAAAGCGCCATTGCCAGATTCGCCGGTCCGCAGTAATTCCAGCGATTATGCTGCGAGAAATAGGTAACACCTTGCAATTCTGCAAAATCAGGGAGCGGAACGGAGGTGGCGGTTGGAAAGCCGGTTTCCTCCGGCTGGGCCGTTTCCAGTGCATCCGGGATTGAGGCAGTTGGAGTAGTAATGACTGGCTGTGGTAAACTCTGCGTGCTGTTTCCGGGTGAGGTAAATGCCACTTCTTCGGGAGGATTGAATTGAACCTTCAACCAGCTCAAAGCTTGTGCGGTATGCCATCCCAACCACTCCTGTACACGGGTATTAAAAAACACCAGCGCATATCCTGATACGAGGATAAGGCAAGCGATCACAATCAAGACAGTTCTTCTACTTTTAAACATGCCGGCATTATAACCCAAGTGTTAATTTCTATCGGTGAGTGCGAATTGCCTCAAATAAAAAGTAACTATGGGAAATAACGTTGACTCAATAAGAATGTTACCATCCGGCAGAGAAAAGATGCCGGGAGGAGCCAATG
>LDZU01000003.1_pt1 | contig 78285 bp, 69 predicted proteins | sample 615531 | NCBI WGS metagenome assembly LDZU01 (sample SAMN03408293, study PRJNA278302) | terrestrial metagenome | isolation source: oil reservoir sample SB2 | place: USA: Alaska, North Slope, Schrader Bluff formation | collected 2011-09 | reverse complement strand
TCATTGGCTCCTCCCGGCATCTTTTCTCTGCCGGATGGTAACATTCTTATTGAGTCAACGTTATTTCCCATAGTTACTTTTTATTTGAGGCAATTCGATAGATGAATGTGCGTGAGTGCGATATGATATGCTGGGAGATATGGAGAGATCAAAGATAGTATTGATTGCTCCCGGTAATTTTAATACAGGTTGAAAGGGAATCTACTCGATGGACACATCACAACGGTTTGGAATCGTATTTCTGATCATTGTAATAGCTGCTGTCAGCGGCTTGGTAGGAGCTTATATCGGCGGAACAATGGTTGCTTCGAATTTCACTGCCATGTCAACCGAGCAAATTGAACCAACCCCCACTATTCAAGCAGGCGAAACACAGATTCTGAACACCGCGATCACTATCAATAGTTCTGAGATCGATACGGTTATCACCAAGGTTGTGGAAGAAATCGAACCGGCAGTCGTAACAGTAGTGGGAACGATTCCTGGTGTGCAGACTTTCTTTGGAAGGACCTCGGAATCTCAGGTAAGTGGGAGCGGATTTATTGTTTCCGAGAATGGTTATATTGTTACCAATAACCATGTTGTGGAAGATGCCAGCGATCTATACGTTGTTCTGAGCGATGGGACCGAATTGGAAGCGGAAATAGTCAGCCGTGATATCTATGCCGACCTGGCTGTATTGAAGGTGGAAGGGACTATGCCGGCGGTGGCTCCTTTAGGTGACTCGGAGGATCTTAAGCCTGGAGAAACTGTCATTGCCATTGGTTCTCCGCTTGGTACATTCCGCAACAGCGTGACCGTGGGAGTGATCAGCGCCACCGGGCGCACACTGGATACGGGAGAAGGGTATAACATGGAGAATCTCATCCAGACCGATGCGGCGATTAACAGCGGCAATTCCGGAGGTCCTCTGGTGAACCTTGCCGGTGAAGTGATTGGTGTGAATACTCTGGTAGTGCGCGGCAGCAGTAGTAGCAGCGCCTCAGCAGAAGGACTTGGTTTTGCCATCCCTTCGGATACGGTAGAATTGATCGCCAATCAAATCATTGAAAAGGGCTATTTTGCGCGTCCCTACCTGGGTGTTGGAGTACAGAACATCAATTCCAGCATTGCAGAGAGGTATAATTTACCAGTCGAATGGGGCGGGTATGTTACAGAAGTAATTTCTGGCAGCCCTGCTGCCCAGGGTGGTTTACGGGTCAATGATATAATTACCCGACTCGGAGATATCGCCATCACGGAAGATACTACCTATCTCAATGCGTTGTTTATGTACCAACCGGGTGATGAAATAGAAGTGGAATTCTACCGCGGCAGCCAGAAGATGACGGTTGTGATCGTTCTGGCAGAAACAACCGCTCAATAAACCTGATATGAAAAGGAACCAAATTCATCCTGCCGATAAAATCCGGCTTGTCTGTTTTGACGTGGATCACACATTGCTGACCGATCAGCAGGAACTGACCCCAAAAACCGCTCAAACAATCTGTGATCTTCAGAAACAGGAGATCAAAGTTATTCTGGCTACCGGGAAAAACTTGGCAGCGGTTCAGGAGATCGTGGACCGCTTTTCACTGGATGATCCGCTTATTTTTATCAATGGTTGTCTGATCCAATATCGGGGTGGACGCGTGGCGTATAAAAGGACGCTGCAGCCACAGTACGCCAGACAGGTTCTCCGGCTGGGTGACGAGCAGGGGCTGGATATGCTGTTATATTTCACCAATGATGTGGTTGTAAGAGCAGGCGGTACGTTTAATAATGCTCTGGATAAATATGGTGGTCCCAGCCCCCGAGTTGTGTCTGACTGGGAAGACCTTGGGGATGAACTAGATCGGATCCTGAAAATCTCATTCATCCATGCTGAAAGCCACACTCCTTTGGAAGCAATGGATATCGTGCTCAAGCACAACATCCCTGATGGGATCGATACATGTTTCTCGCTCCCCATCTTGCTGGAAGTGCACCCTGCAGGTGTGAGCAAAGGCACCGCCCTGCGGGAGGTCGCCAATATTCTAAATATCCCTATGCAGGCTATCCTTGCCTTCGGTGACGGGAATAACGATCTGGAAATGCTCCGTTATGCAGGCATTGGAGTGGCACTGGAAAATGCCACTCCTGAATTAAAAAATGCAGCGAATTATGTGGTACCTTCAAACAATGAAGAAGGCCCGGCACGCTTTTTGAGAGAATTTTTTAATTTGCCGTAATTACCACATCTGGTTTTTCTTCTCGAAAAGCGAAGATGAACAGCGCTATTCCCACGACCAAGAAGGGAATGGAACCGATCACACCGGTTGGATATGGTCCTAATAATGTGGGTGGATTTTTTACGAGGAAAAGCACACCGATAGATGCGATCCCATTCAATGCTCCATGAGCGATGGTAGCTGGCCAGACGCTTTCAGATTTCATAGAAACCCAAGCCAGGAAAATTCCGACCAGTACTGTGAACCAGACCATCGCAAGAGGTCCCAGCCAGGGGCTGCCCGGGTAATCAAAACCATAGTTATACCCCATGGCGATCACGGGCCAGTGCCAGACACCCCAGATCACGCCCTGTAAGAGAATGGCTTTTCGTTTTCCAAGCGGGAGCAATTTTGGCAGAAGATATCCCCGCCAGCCAAACTCTTCCCCAAACGTGCTGATCAAATTCAGGATGGGAGAGACAAGGATGGCATATCCGATCTGCAGGAAAATGAATTGATACATAAAGGAGGAGCTTGAATCACTTCCGTACAGGGCCAGTTGGGACGACAGTACGGATAAGCCGGTATCAAAATAGCTTGGGAATAGAATGAAAAATAATCCCGTGCCGAGTAAGACTAAAATAGGGGTTCCTCCCCAGGCTGCCAGAACATATCTCCAATCCTTCCGAAAATTTAATTTTAGAAGAAGATTACTGTTGCCTTCTTTGGTGATGGCGCGCGTTAGAATATTGGCAATCGCAGGTCCCCACATGTAAGCACTTGCCAGCAGCACATAGGCCAGCGTGATGCCGCTGCTTTCGATAATAATGGGGCTGTCGGTCAATCCGCCAGTCAGGTAAATCACCAGACCGGCTGCCCAGGAGATACCAAAAGCGCAAACTAAAAATGTAATGATTCTTTTTTTATTGATGGGATCCATTGGAATTCCTTTCTCTAATTAATGATTTCTTTATACATTGATTCCGAACACCTTACGAATAATGTTGCCAACCACAAATGAAAATAGAGCTACTCCCAAGCTGATCAGCGACATTTCAAGAAAGCGTTTTTTGAAATCGAAACCTTTTGCCACGGAGATATAAAAATTGAAAACAGCGATCACCAGAATAGCATTGGCGATCGTCCATCCTAAACTGACCAAATAATTCTTTGCGATCAGATAGGGCAAAATAAGGATGGTAACAGTGATAATATACGCAATGCCGGTGTAAATAGCAGATTTCAACGGTGATTTTTCACCCCCCTCTGATTTGGAAGAGAGATATTCCGAGGCAGCCATCGAAAAAGCAGCGGAAATACCGGTGATTAACCCCGCCAGTGCTATCAACCTGGTATTTTGAAAAGCAAAAGTTAATCCAGCGAGAGCACCGGTTAACTCAACCAGGGCGTCATTTAATCCAAGCACAACGGAACCGGCATATTTCAGACTTTCCTCGTCTAGCATTGCTAAAAGTTCATCTTCGTGTTTTTCTTCTTCTGCCAGAACCATCTTGGCTTCAGGAATTAGATCAATGAGCCCGGCATAATTTTCCTGGGCTTTTTCTTCACCCAGTTCCATCAGTTTTATACCGAAGGTCAACCCAAATATTTTGGATAACCAGTAATAAAATCGGATGCGCAATTTATTTGGAGTGATATCAGTTTCCGTATAGCGCTTCCAAATCTGATAATGCTTCAATTCTTCCTGAGCAATACGATTTAAGATCTGTGCATTATGCTCATCTTTAACCGCGCCAGCCAGTTTTAAATAGGTGTAATGTCCGTTCAGCTCTTCTTTTTGTAGAATTAAAATGCGATTTTTTTGTGCGGGGGTGAGGGACATAATATAAACCTCTTTTTTCATGAAAATAATTGTACCCTTTCTTGTTCTATTTCCTATTTTGAAATTTAAATAATTCCCTGGATATTGAATGTACCGCTGTCACATCTAGTATTGAAGGTTGCGAACTAAAAATTCGAAATTGGTCGCTTTGGGAGCATGCCATAGCTCATTAGACCTCATCCCAACGAATATAGGGAGCCAATAGCGAAACCGGTCAACAAAGGCCGGTTTTTTTGTTAATGCATTGAACTCTAACAGCTTTTTATTAACACACTACATACACAATATTTGCACCAATAAAAATGTATAATTAGAGATTAAGTTGAGATACTAAATTGGTCGTTTTGGGGAGCTAAAGCAGTTTCATGGCGGTGTACCTGCAGAACTCTGAGTAACGAATAGCGAAAGCGATTTATACGGCTTATATAACGGCAATTTTTGTAATTGGATAATGATTGTAACAGTTCTTAAGATATGTTAAAGTCAAAATAATTAATAGTAAAGGTGTTAATAACTGTCTAATTCGAGATTAAAGATGAAATTTAAAAAAAGAACGTGGATAATCATAGTGGTCTTAATCCGAGTCATCGTCACATTAGGAATCATGATGACTTTATTTTTAGGTATGTGGATTGGATATTTCACAATACCGATTATTTTGATTGGTGTATTCTCTATTATTCTGGCAATTTCCGATATTGGTATTTTGATCTCTTTGGGAAAGGGGAAAGATTTATTATTAAAAGAGCCCCAAATTAGAGGTATCAAGGACGACCAGATTAAGACGAAAAATATTATTAACAATGATGGACAGTAAGGGAAAATCTTTCCTGCAGCTTTCTGCTCAATTTAAACCACAAAATGTTTTTCCAGGAATTCCAGAGGACGTTTCTCGAAAATATGATGTGGTTCCGTTGTGGACTGAAAAAGAATATTATGTCATCGCCACTGCAGATACAGACTTTAGCCGGGTGGATAAAATTGAACAACTGGTGAAAAAACCTGTTAAAACTTATTTATTAACCTATCCACAAATTCAATCTATTCAACACCAATTATATGGGAGCCAATCTGCTGTTCTTCCGGTAGTAGACCAGGCAGAAATTCAAGAAATACTAATCGGTGGAATAGAAAAAACGGATCAAGGTATTAAGAAGCAACGAAATCTGGAAGATGACTATCCTGGATCAGATAATCTCGTTTTTGAGGAAAAAACAAGATTGGAAATGTTAGGTGTTCAACACCAATTACCTCATCTTGATTTGAATATGGTTATTGTAAATAACTCGCTTGCACCGCTCGTTCCATTTGACATTGCAGAGAAATACCAGATTACTCCCCTGTGGTGGATTGGTAATCGACTATTCCTGGGATGTAATGCATCAGCATTTGCAGACGATATTGTTCATCTCAATAAACTCCTTCCATTTGATGTGCAGCTGGTATTATGCGCTGAAAAGCAATGGAGAAATGCATTCCGCACTATTTATCTTGAAGGTGAAAAATCATCCATAATTTCTGAAAAGGATGTTATTAAAATCCTCCAGAATCATTATTCTTTGGATTTGAATGATTTGCAGCGTGCAAGAATTTTCAGTGGCCAATATAATACTGATCTTGTCACTGCTCTGCTGTCTTTAAATATTATCTCCCCTGAAAAACTACTAGGTGTTCAATCGCTGATCACTGGTATTGCCATATTGGATGCTGCAATAAAACCCAAAACGGAATGGGCAGAAATCCTCCCAACTGGAATTGCCAGACGACTGGGCGTCATTGCATTTGATGGAAATGAGGATTCGATCTGCGTGGCTGGAAGCGAGTTCTCGCAAGAACATATTGAACTAATACAATCTCTGACTCATCTCAAAGTCAGAACATTTTTAATTAACAAACAAAAAGAACAGGAATGGCTGGAGCAGTTCTATCCCCAAAATGATTCAAAGAAAGGAACGCACCAAGTTGTCTCTTTGGAGGAAATATTACTTTCCATTGGGCTGATCTCGAAAGAACAACTTCAGGAAGCGACGGGAGACGCCTGTTTTAGCGATCAAAGTTTGGGCGATCGTTTGATTTCACAGGGCTATCTGGATGATGCTGATCTGGCAATGTCTCTCAGTCTGCAGACAGGACTTCCTTTTGTATTGCTGGAGCATGCAAATCTTATTCAGGAACTTATAAACGAATTTCCCAAAGAACTTGCAGAAAAATACCATCTGATCCCCTTATATAAAAAAAAGAATGTTATCTGGATTGCCACATCCGATCCTTTCAATGGCAAAGGGATTCATGCTCTGAAGAACGTCTTGAAGACGCAAGTTGTGCCGATCATAGCTCCGATAAAAGTACTTCGCGCAATCATTGATCAGTCATGGGGTGTTAGCCATTATGAATCGATGGATGAAGCGTTTCAATATATTCGGAAATTAATCCGCTCTGATTACCTTACCCAAACGCAGGCAAATCAGATGATCCAATTGATGACGGCAGAAGCTCTCCCATTTGACGAGGCTTTCGTTCAAGCCAGTTTTTATGATACCTATCAAGCCAATCAAATTCTATCAAACATCTTTTCAGTGCCCTCCTTTGATATAACTCTGATCGAAGAACAACGCGAACAGTTTGATGGGCTTGGTAATAAAATTACACAGACAATTTATCATGATCCGGTGAAACCTGCGGTGGCTGGTTTGATCGATATTGATACTGCCAATCAATACTGCATGCTGCCAATTCGGAAGGAAGGTAAGCAGGTAGTTGTTGCTTTCGCCGATCCACTGCACATTCACAATCTGGACTTATTTGAAGATCGCCTCGCTGCATCTATCCAACCGGTGCTTGTCATTCGAAATGATCTGAAAGATGCAATTGCGAGAACTTTAGGCCGTAAAAATATAGGCACCTATTTGTTAGAAAACAGCTATATTACCCGCCGACAGTTGAATGAGGCGTTGGAATTATCGAGTAAAACGGGTGTGCGCCTTGGACAAGCATTATTGATCAAGCAATATATCCAGGAAACACAAATTTATAAACTTCTGGCCCAACAAGCCAACCTGGATTATGTTGATTTGGAGAAAGTTGAAATTCAGGAAAATGTTGCCCGTTTAATTAATCCCGAAATAGAACGTGAACTTGGAATCCTTCCGATCAAAGCAACGAAGACCGATTTGACGCTGGCTATTGTGGATCCCATTGATCAAAAGGGTATTGAGAAAGCAAGAGAATTGACCGGGAAAATAATCCACCCTGTTGTTGCTTCAGAAGTAAGTTTGGAGAGAGCTTTTGAGCGATTGTATGCGATTGATTACACTACGATCAGTACCTCAAATCTGCTGAAACGTTCCCCCAGAGAATCCGCTTTTAGAGTGTTAAGCACCGGTCAGGCTGTCTTTTTCTCTCTTCTCCTGATTCTCTCCATTGTATATATGATATTAAATTTTACTTCTTTCGTGATCACCTTGAATGTGCTGATTACGATCTTCTATATTGGGTTCTCTGCTTATAAGTTCTATCTAACCTATAGCGCTATGAATCACGATTGCGAGGTCCCGGTATCACAGGCGGAAATCGAAGCACTTGATCCCAAAAGCTTACCGATCTATACACTGCTGATTCCTGTGTATAAAGAAGCTGAAGTATTGCCGGATTTGATGAAATCACTGACGCGTTTAGATTATCCCAGCACCAAATTGGATATCAAGATCTTGTTTGAAACAGAGGATATCGAAACCATTGATCGATTTTATGAATTGAAGCTCCCTCCTCACTTTCGGGCGACTATAGTTCCTGGTTCATTGCCTAAGACCAAACCGAAAGCATGCAACTATGGCCTCATTCATGCTCGTGGTGAATATGTCGTTATTTTTGATGCAGAAGATCGTCCGGATCCTGACCAGCTAAAGAAAGCGGTGATTGCATTTCAGAAATCAAATCCTGATGTGGTTTGCATTCAAGCTAAATTGAATTACTACAACCGCAGCCAGAACTTACTTACCCAATGGTTTACATCAGAATATTCAATGTGGTTTGATCTATTCTTACCCGGACTTGACGCTTCTGAAGCCCCCATTCCATTAGGTGGTACTTCAAATCATTTCAAACGCCGCGCATTGGTTGAAGTAGGTGCCTGGGATCCCCATAATGTTACTGAAGATGCAGATCTGGGTATGCGTCTTTACAAACGCGGTTTTCATACACGCACAATTGATTCAACTACCTATGAAGAAGCCAACAGCCGGCTCAATAATTGGCTGCGGCAGCGTTCTAGATGGATTAAAGGGTACATTCAGACGTGGCTGGTACACATGCGCAATCCTGCTCAATTATTGCGTGAAGTGGGATTGAAAGGTTTTGTGAGTTTCCAGTTTGTCACGGGCGGAACTTTCTTTGCCGCATTGATTAACCCAATATTATGGACGATTACCACGGTGTGGTATTTGACGAAATGGGCTTTTATTCAAGAAACGTTCCCGGGTGTTATTTTCTATTTAAGTTCACTCAGTCTGTATCTTGGAAACTTTGTGTTCACTTACATGAATGTCGCAGGAGCAATGCGTCGCAAGCATTATGATAATGTACGCTATGCACTGCTAAGCCCAATCTATTGGGGTTTGATGAGCATCGGCGCCTGGAAGGGCTTTTTACAACTGATCACGAAACCGCATTATTGGGAAAAGACCATGCATGGATTTGGCCAGAATTATGGTATGGAAATGGAAAATGAACCTGAATCACAGGAGGATGGTAATTATGCTAAGGGAAACTAATTCCATACCACCTGCCGCATTGACTCCCCCTGCTTACGCTCCTGTTGAAAAAAATAAGCTTCGTATTAAAGAGAATTTTTATAAACTAATCAAACATCCTTCCACAACAGTTTTTCTCATTACATTCTTTATTTATGCGGTTATTGGAATCTATGGGACACTGACATATGATATCTCGGACTATGAAGGATTATCGCGTGTTTCTCAAGCTTTTTCCGCTGTATTCGGGCGTGATCCGCACCTTTCCGCGATTGGATTTATTTGGCCGCCCCTTCCGGCGATTTCTGATATTCCATTCATTATCTTATTAAGACCTTTTCGCCTGGAAATATTAAGCGGCACGTTGATGAGTGCCATCTATGCAGGTTTTACGCTGGTACAGCTTAATAATATTTTGACGCGCTTCACCGTTGAAACTGGCTGGCGTTATGTTTGGATGATTTTATTTGGAATACAGCCGTTAATACTGCACAATGCAGCACTGGGCATGTCAGAAACTCCTTTCATTGGTTTCCTGCTATTTTCCTTTAATGGATATCTGATTTGGCGCCAGGAACGGAAAAATCGCGGAATTATGCTGGCGGCAATAGGCGTCTGGTTGGCTTTGTACTGCCGCTACGAAGCTCTTGCCTGGACTGCTGCCATGGTAGCCTGCATATGCTGGACCTGGCTCTTTAGCAAAGGGAAAACTTCACCTGAAAAACTTGAGGCGGATCTTTTATCCTATCTGGTTCCACCTGCCTATGGATTCATGTTTTGGATTTTTCTCAATTGGACGATTATGGGCGACCCTATTTACTTTCTGGTGGGTCCTGGTGCGACATCAAATACACCAGATACTGCCCAGACTTATGGCTCTAATCATCTTTGGTACTACGCGATGAATTCCATCAGCGGTTCCTTACGGCTCTTACTTACAGAGATCGCTTTTGTCGGGCCACTGCTGGCGGTTGCAACTCTTGCCCTGCTTCTGGTCATTTTTATAAAGAAGCGTTGGATTGATTTTGATTTCATCATGCTGGGTTGGTCTGTTGTCTTATTCACTGTCTTGATTGGTTTCCGAGGCTATCTGCCTGCTTTCAGCCGCTATTTTATATGGCTTATCCCGGGTGGTATTATAGTCATGGGTGCGGTTTATTCTTCTTTAAAGAATAAAGTGCTCCGTTTTGTAGTTAATTTACTCCTTATCGGATTGTTGGCATATCCTATCATTAACCAGATAAGTAAAAAGTGGGATCTTATTCAAGACCCAATACCTCAAAAAATACTATTATCGTGGATTATCGCCGGGGAACAGCAATCAGTATCATACGAAAATTCATCGCTTGATGAGATGCAAATGATTGCTGAGTATCTCAATGCACAACCGGAAGACACCATTACCATTGTCGACCATTCCATCTCCATGTCGCTGGCACTCATGGTTGATCATCCGGAAAACTTGGTGATGACCACCGATACAGACTTCTTTGATATATTAAAAAATCCTATTGGAAAGGCTGATCAAATTTTGGTTCCATATCCCTCATTTGATGCCCGTGGGCGATCTCAGGTATTGAAATATTACCCGGGTATTTATGAAGGTTTTGAAACCTGGACTACATTCAAATATGAGTTTTCTTCTCCGCTACCATGGAGATTATATGAAATCAATGACCCTGCAAAAGCAGGAAATTAAGGAGTGCGTATATGAAAAGAAAAATGAGTGAAAAAATATTGTGTAGCACCATAATCCTGCTTGCATTTCTGCTAAGTTTTGCTGCTGCTCCTCAATTAAAAATTGAAGAACAGACCAATACGTTTACTTTCAAAGATCTGGGAATTCTATTAAGTGATGATTCTTTTAAGGGGATCAGCACTACTCGAGAGTATGGATTCCAATGGCCTTCCACCTGGGAACCAGAAGAAGGCAGCACACTGACGCTGGTATTCAGCCATGCGAAAGCGCTCAGTGAAAAATCCTCTTTTGTTATCGAATTCAACGGATCGCATATTGCCAGTGTAGAGCTCACCAGTCTTAACAGGGATCGTGGAGAGTTGACCGTGCAAATTCCAAGAGAATTATGGGTGGAAGGATATAATCGCGTGCGGTTAGTTTTGTATTTGGGATATGAAGGGTTTGACTGTATGAATTTGGATGATGATCTCCTGTGGTTCACCGTTCATACTACCTCAAATTTTACACTGCAATATCGGCTGAAGGAAGCCAGTCCTGTACTGAATGAATTTCCTGTGCCTTTTGTCATTAATTCCGGGATTATCGAGAATGATGTTACCTTCATTCTTCCAGATGTTCCCATATCGGCTGAAATTAACGCTGCTTCACTGATTAGCGCTAAACTTGGTCAATTTGCGAGCTGGCGGACCCTCAATCTCAGCTTTGCTTCCCAGTCGGATGTCTTAACAAATCCGGAAAAATTAATAGGAAACATCATTCTTGTTGGGCGAGTGGATCAGCTTCCTTTATTAAATGATCTCGATGCACCCTGGAATGTGGAAAATGGACGGTTAAATGATAAGAATGGTGACCCATATCCGGAAGATACTGGAGTTTTGTGGAGCGGTCAATTCCTTGATAACTCGGACCAATCAATTCTGGTTGTAACAGGAGATACGGATAACGCGGTGGTTGAAGCTGCCAAAGCCCTCACCAGGGATTCCATTATTGAGCAGCTCCCGGGCAATCTGGCGCTGATAAACCAGGTACCCAATTCTGTTTCAATCCAGGAGACTTACACTTCCACCTTTACGCTTGAAAAATATCAGTATCAGGACATTACCGCCTGGGGTACTTCAGAACAAACCATTACCTATTCATTGCCTTTTGCGGCTTCATGGAAAGTCATTGATGATGTTAACCTGCGACTGCACTTCTCACACTCCAATTTTAGTGAAGGAAATGAGTCTTACATTACAGTTCAGGTGAACGGTACCCCGGCAGGCACCATACCATTAACCACTGAAAACGCCGATGATGCATGGCAAGAGCTTGTCATCCCTGCCCGATTATTTGACTTTGGTGAAAACCTGATTACGGTTGTCAGTAATATCAACCTGCCGGATGGTTCCCAAGATGCTCGCTATGATTGTCTTGATGACAATTCAACCGCTGCCTGGATTGTGGTCTATGCCGATTCTGAAATGACCGTGCCGCTGGGTCCTTCAACTGAAATACTCTCAATCAATGAATTCCCCTATGCCTTCATTGGTAGCTCTGACCTTTCTGATTTTGGCATCATCCTCCCGGATCAACCCAACAAGTTGATTGACGAAATGGTAATCCGCCTCAGCGAATATTTAGGGCATTACATTAATGGCGATGGTATTGATCTCCGGATTTACACCACTGGAGAATTAGCGGCCGTTGCAGAAAAACCAACTCATCTCATGTTGATCGGGCAACCAACGCAAAATAGTAAAATTGCACAATTGAATGACCGCTTGCCGCAGCCCTTTGAAGATGGTACAAATAATCCTGTTTCCTTGAACGACATCGTCCAGGTGAATCCAAATTATGAAGACATCGGTTACCTGCAAGCTCTGATTGATTCTGATGGAAACCCCATGCTGATTGCCACGGGTACTTCGGATGAAGGCATAGGGTGGGCTGTAGATGCATTAATGGATTCTGACAATATTAAGAATTTGTATGGTGATCTAGCACTTACCCGGGCAGAAGGTTCAATTTCATCTGCGTTGATTCAAGACACAGAAGATCTGCTGCCGGTAGTTGAAGAGATCCCAGTTGAATCACAAAAAGAAGAAAACAACCTCAATCTCTGGGGTGGTATTGTATTCGCAGTGGTTACGTCTGCGGTGGTCATTGGAAAAATTATTGAAGAAGTATTAAATAAAAATAAGTCGAGGAAACATGATTAATAAATCCATTTCTCAAAATAAATTATTAATACTGGTAGCTATCCTGGCTGTTGGATTGATTGTCGGCGCAGGAGTATTGGTTTCCATCGATGAACGTACTGTTTTTTTGGGACTATCCTTGCTTGCCTTTGTTGCTGTCTTGACCATCTTCCATTTCAAGAAATGGATTGATTGGGTAGTCTTCGTGATTAGCATTTTGGTGTATGGCATTGTCCAATACTCTTTTCACGATTATCCAGTTCTTTTTTGGACACATATAGGAATCTATATTTTTGCCGCGCTTTTTACATTCATCCTATCCCGTGCCATCCACCACGAAATTGGTTATTTAATTGATCAATATTCATCCAGCAACGTTCTTATCGACGAACTTACTCTGCATGATGCGCTTGGCTTGATAAAATGGCGCGTATTTCTACAGAAGCTGAATGAAGAATTCATTCGCGGCAGAAGAACAAAAAAACCCGTTAGCGTGCTGATGGTTCACCTGCTTAACTACAATGACCTTGTTACGAAAGGTAACCATGAACGTGCAGAAGAACTGATGGTTGAAACGGCAAAAATCAGTAATGGAATCCTGCGTGCACTCGATATAGTATCGCGGTATGACCAAGATACTCTGGGGGTAATATTGCCGGAGACATCAGAAGAAGAAACTCGAATCGCCGCCTCTCGGCTCATTAACGGCATTGCGCAGCAGGTTAACGCTGCTGTCTGTGTAGGTATTGCTATTTTCCCCAATGATGCGGCGGCGGTTGATAAAATGATCTCGCGAGCGCTGGCAGCACTTGAATTTGCCATATCATCCGGAAAAGAACAAGTGTCTTATTCGCAATTGAACGCTGACGAGGAGAACAACGAAGAATAATACCAACCCTTTAACAAAAATCGATGAAACAGGATGCTAATTCATAGAAACTCTGTAATGTTTTAACAAACTTAAATTTTTAAAATACTATAAAACGGTGAATAATTCACAAGAATAAAGCAATACCGAAAACAAAAAACATGCTAGAACTTTTAGAGAAAAACCAATGGTTAATCAAAGAGGCCAAAGAAGGTATTATCTGACTTTATGTGGAAGAATTAGTTATCTACTTGGAGATGTGCACTTTCAAGTGTTGCATCCGGGAACAAGACAATCTTCAGAAAGTGCAGCAGGATTGGTGCTAATTACAATCATGTAATTTTAAGATATGACAACTTTCACTCAGCCGTCTCGTTTGTCTATTATGGTGAAGTACTAATAGATTTTATTTGCTGTTAGAGTTAAATACTAGAAGCGTAGAATGGAGATCTAAACTTTGGCGCTTTGATAATATAGGATCATTTCATGCTAACCGCCGCTTTGAACGCCACCTGGTTAACCTGGATGGCGTTTTTTCACATTTTCAGCCGCGGTATAATAGAAATCGATTTTCAGAACCATTTTATTACTATCAATCGATTGAGGAAACAGACATGGAAGGAAAACAGTTGTTTTACCAGTTAAATCGTTGTACGGGCTGCCAGTTGTGTGTGATGGCATGCGCATTAGCCCGCGAGGGGGTGTGTGGTGAAAAAGAAGCGCTGATAATAATTTTAACGCATCCGCGATTCGGAACAGCGCAACCACTCATTGACCAGGCCTGTATCTGGGAAGAATGTGATGGGCGCTGTGTGCAGGTTTGTTCACCGGGAGTGTTGCACCTTGCCGAGAGTCAGGATTGGGGAAAGTTGATGGCAAATCATGATTGGAATCCGGTGCCTGTTCGGGTACAGGAGGAAAAATCATGAGTGGGGGATATTGCGACAGAATAGCATGGGTTGACCTCACCTCTCAAAAAATTCAAATAGAATCACTTGCGCGTGACTTCAAAGAACGCTATGTGGGAGGGCGTGGCTTCATAGCTCGCTGGTTGATGAATTTGGTGCCTGCGGATGCAGATCCACTGGCTGCGAGCAATGTATTGGCTTTCGCGACTGGACCGCTGACAGGTACAATTGCTCCCACTTCATCCCGCATGGCTGTAGGAGCTTTAGCTCCGGAAACGGGAATTTTTTCCATTGGCAGTGTGGGTGGCAGTTTCGGCACAAAGCTGAAACGGGCCGGAGTGGATGCCGTTGTAATTATGGGAAGATCTCCGGAACCTGTTTATCTGCTTATCTCTAATGATGGAATACAAATTCGTGATGCCAACCATTTATGGGGATTGGATGTGTATCAAACCGAAGCGGCGATTCGGAGAGAGAATAAAGATTCCCGCCTTTCGGTCGCTTCAATTGGACAGGCCGGTGAATCGGGAGTTTTTGTATCAACCATCATGGTCGATCACGTACGGGCAGCCGGGCGCGGTGGATTGGGCGCGGTGATGGGCAGCAAGAATCTGAAAGCAGTGGCGGTGTATGGTTCAGGCAGCGTTCCGATTCATGATCCGCATGAATTCTGGCTGGCTTGCGAAAAGCTGCAGAAAGATGCGGTAAAAAAATTCTTTGCCAGCCGCTGGAAATCCGGGACATATGGAGCACTGACGCGCTACAATTCCGCCGGTGCGTTAACCACCTATAATGCGCAGAAAACTGCTTTTGAGCATATCGATCTCATCAGTGCGGAATACTACAATTCCCATTTCAAGATCGGAATGCGGGCTTGCATTGGCTGCGCCATGCCCTGCTGGTCGATCTACACGATTCAATCCGGAGAATTTGCCGGTCTGTACAGCGATAGCGTGAATGCTTCAACATTTAAAGAATTGGGCGCTCGCTGCGGGATGACAGAGATGGATGCCATTCTGCAAGCCCACGATGACCTCAACCGCTACGGATTGGATACAATCTCGACTCCGGCCACTATTTCATTTGCCATGGAATGCTACCAGCGCGGTATCATCTCGAAAGAGGATACCGGCGGGTTGGATTTGAAATGGGGCAACAAACATGCGATTATCCCATTGATTAAACAGATCGCCAGGAACACCGGTTTTGGTGCTCAGCTTGCCTGGGGTGTGCGCCGCTGTGCGCAGAATTGGGGTGAAGAAGCCCAACGATATGCTTTGCATGTCAAGGGTCTCGAAACAGTTGCGACCGATCCGCGCGGCCAGCCCTCCTGGGGGCTTGGTTACGCTACCTCCAGCCGGGGTGCCTGCCACATGCGCGCCTATGGGAATTTTGAATATGGCGGTATGGATGATAAAAGCATGATCCGCATTTCTGGCACTACTGAAATTGCGGATCGTTTTGGTACCGTTGGAAAAGGAAATGCGGTCGCTTTTCTGGAAGATATGCACGCTTTCGGTGATTCTTTGGGAACCTGCAAGTTCATGACTCGTGCCGAATTGGGTTTTCCGGAAGCGTTGATGGATGTGGTGAACACTGCTACCGGTGCAAGCTATACCGCTGATTCCTTGTATAATGCGGGTGAGCGCATCTCGAATGTGGAGAGGATCGCAAACTTGCAGCGCGGCATGACACCGGCTGATGATACTTTACCGGATCGCTATCTCAACGAAGCAGTGCCGGAGGGACCTGCAGAGGGCAAAGTTTGTGATTTGGAACCGATGCTGAAAGAGTACTACAAACATCGCGATTGGAATTGGGAAGACGGGTATCCTTCAAACATCAAACTCCAGCAGCTTGGCTTAGATCGCGATGGGAAAGATGTCTGAGGATGGAAAACTTTGATGAAAAAACCATGAAACCGCTCTGGAATTATGCCCGTCGGGGAATCGATCAAATTGCCATCGTTGTGGAAGACGTTGATAGAGCAGTGCAGCGCTATTATGAGCTCTTTGGAATCGAGCCGTGGCATTTTTATACCTATAAAAAGCCACTGCTGAAAAGCATGACCTATCATGGACAGCCTGCTGATTACGCCATGCGCATCGCGCTTTCCTATTTTGGCTCCATACGCATTGAGCTGATCCAACCGCTGCGGGGTAGTTCTGTGTATGCAGATTTTGTCAGGGAGCATGGGTACGGTGTACATCACATTGGTTTTATCGTACCGGATATGCAGCAGGCTTTGATGGATGCACAGGCTGCCGGTTTACAGATGACCATGGATGGTGCGGGCTATGGATTGGAAGGCGATGGGCATTATGCCTACTTGGATACGGAAAAAGAGCTGGGTGTGACCGTTGAATTCATTCAAAGGCCGCAGTGGCGTGTAGATCCTGAAAAGATCTTCCCTGAAGCACATAAATAATAGTTATATCCAAAAAGACCAGGTTCATCCCGGTCTTTTTGAAATGGCTTTCTTGGGATTAATATGTCAAGGCTTTCTTGGGATTAATATTTCCAAGAAAAGAATGCATTTGGTATACTTGGGGGAATTATCGGGAGGACGATATGCAGTATCGGCGTATGGTAGTGAAAATTGGCACATCCACGCTTACACAGGGTACTCATGCCATCCAATTCCCGCGTATAGTGGAACTCGCCAGACAGATCCGCACAATTCAAGATGAAAATTGCCAGGTTGTTTTGGTTTCTTCGGGGGCAATCGCCGCTGGAAAAGAAGCGCTGGACTATCCCAGCCTGGTAAAGCATATCCCGGCAAAACAGATGCTTGCTGCGATCGGGCAGCCGCGCTTGATGGCGATCTACGAACAGGTATTTTCCATGTATGGGATCAGGGTGGGGCAGGTGCTGCTGACCCGCACGGATATTACGAACCGGAAGAGCTATATCAATGCACGCGGTACCCTTGAATCTCTGTTATCCCACCAGATTTTGCCAATCGTCAATGAAAATGACACCATTGCCACCGATGAGATTGGCATTGGGGATAATGATAACCTTTCCGCTTTGGTAGCGACCATGCTGGAGGCGGATATATTGGTTTTGCTTACAGATATGGATGGAATCTATGATGGGGATCCTGCCGGAGGAAAAGCGCAGCTCATCCGAGAAATTCGTTCAACGGAGATTCCACAGGCAGTTTGGGATGCAGTAAGCGGGTCCACCTCAGGCCTTGGCACAGGTGGGATGGTCACCAAAGTTCAGGCGGCTGAAATAGCTCGCCGGAGTGGAACCACTGTTGTTATCGCAAAGGGAGGAGAAAACATACTGTTACAAATCGTGGATGGTGAGAACCCCGGCACATGGATCTACCCATCGGTCGATGCGCTGGAAAGCCGCAAACGGTACCTGCTGGCGAGTGCCATGAAAGGGTGCGGATTACAGATCGATGCTGGAGCGCAGAAAGCATTGATGAAGGGGGGCAGTTTACTACCGGTTGGAGTAACAGGTGTGCGCGGAGAGTTCCAGCGGGGAGATGCCATCTTTGTTTTTAATGCAGATGGAAAACCGTTTGCACTTGGACGCTGTGCGTATTCTTCTAATGAAATTGATCGAATTAAAGGATTGCACACCGATCAGATCGAACAGAATCTTGGATATGTTTATGCCGATGAGATGATCCATCACGATGACCTGGTTTTATTGCAGGGTAGGGAGGGATGAATATGAAATCGGTGCTTGATCTTTGTCAGCAGGCGAAAGAAGCTTCCTGGGCTTTACCCGCTATTCCTGCGCAGCAAAGGGCTGCGGCTCTTCTCGAATTGGCTGAACTATTAATCCACCGGAAGGATGAAATTCTGCAGAAGAATCAAGTTGATATCCGGGATGGTGCTTCGCAAGGATTATCTGCTGCTGTGCTTGACCGGTTGGCGTTAACCCCCGAGCGAATTGAAAGTATGGCAGATGGTATTCGGTCTGTAGCTGTTTTACCGGATCCATTGGAGCAGACCTTTGATGAACGAGAACTACCCAATGGTTTACATATCCATAAACAGCGCGTTCCTTTAGGAGTGCTGGCTGTGATCTATGAATCCCGCCCGAATGTAACCATCGATGTGGCAGCTCTGGCGATCAAATCAGGGAACGCGGTCATTCTAAGGGGAGGGAAAGAAACCCTGCAAACTAATGCTGCCCTTGTGGATTGCATCCATGCGGCTTTGCAGGGCGCGGGAATTCCCGTGGAGTCAGTGCAATTTCTGGATGATCCTGATCGGGGGCTGGTTGATGAATTATTGAAGATGTATGCTTACGTGGATATGCTTATCCCGCGTGGGGGAGCGGAATTGCATACCTACTGCCGTGAGAACAGCCGTATACCGGTCATCACCGGTGGGATCGGCATTTGCCATTTATTTGTGGATGAATCTGCCGACCTGGCAAAAGCACTGGAAGTGATTGTTAATGCGAAGGTGCAGCGCCCAACCGTCTGTAATGCGCTGGATACGGTGCTGATCCATGAAAAAATTGTGTCTTCATTTCTACCCATACTGCTTGAAAGCATGCGGAAAGAAAATGTAATTGTGCATCTCCCTGCAGAATTGATGGAAAGCTATTCCCTGACCTCCAGCGCAATGCTCAAAGCGCTGGAAGAGGGGGATTATGATCGCGAATGGCTCTCATTGGATTTGGGTGTAAGTGTGGTTCCTGATCTATCTACCGCGATTTCTTTTATCGGGCAGCACAGCACCGCCCATTCTGATGGTATTTTGACAGAAGATGAAGAGCATGCTCGCCGTTTTCTCCGTGAGGTGGATTCGGCGGTTGTGTATGTGAACGCCAGCACTCGCTTTACGGATGGAGCGGAACTTGGGCTGGGAGCTGAAGTCGCCATATCCACCCAGCGGCTGCATGCCCGTGGGCCGATGGGATTGCAGGAGTTGACAACTTACAAATGGGTCGTGCAGGGAAATTATCATGTACGAGAATAAAAAGAACGCATGAATTTTTTCTCGGAAATAATAATTTTTTAAAAAAAAGGGAAATAACAAATCAGTTTCAAATTAAAAAGCCACCGCGATCGCGGTGGCTTTTTCTGCATAATAATAAAAAGTGCTTCAATGAACTTGCTTAGAAACCTTTCAATACGTTTCCAAGCCACAGCAGGACAAAGCCTGCGGCTACCAACCAGAATTCAAAACCGCCGATTAATGGAAGGGCAACAAATTTTCCGATGATGCCCAAAGCGGCCAGAACGGTTGAGAGCCAAAAAACTAATTTGGTGGGAGTGCTGAGTTTCATATCAATCTCCTTTCTTTAGTTTTCTTACGTTAAATATAATGAAGAAATCAAGAAAAAGTTGCGAAAAAAGAAAAATTCATAAAAGAATTAAGATTTCCATTCCAGAATTAACAATTAAAAGCTAATTCTTTATGGTGATTTCTACTTCTTTGATTTCTTCTACCCCTTTGAGCGCTTTTAGCATTCCCAGAATCGTTTGCATGATGATCTCTGCCGGGAATTGGGTCAGGGGGATTTCTTTTCCATTTACTTTCAGGGTAATAGTTTGCATGGGTTTCTCCTTTATTACTTCAGACTTTGGTTTCTGATTTTCGTGATGAGTTCATCATAATTCCCTGTATAGGTCAGTACGGTATTCTCTCGAAGATGCATATCACCCAGGCGGACTTTCGGGATCCAATCTTCTAACGCGCCCTCAATAAAAATGTAGTCGTATCTTTCATTCTCAATAAGAAGTCTTACGATCTCGCTTGTCGATAAGGGTCTTTTTACTAAAAAGGCGCTTTCACTGGCGGATGAGAATATGACTGTTTCAGCACCCGCTTGCCCGTATAGATATGTATCTTTCCCTTCGGTGTCAATGCTGATGGCTTTGTCGGATATCTTGATGACGGCAACATGGAATCCTTCGCCTGTCAATTGCGAAACGATTTGTCTAACCAGGTAGGTCTTTCCAATACCGGATTGACTATAAAAACCGAGAATAAATGGGCTGCTTGTTTTTTTGGTCACAGTTATATTGTAGCGGAAAATATTGTGTATATGGTTGTTGTGATTGAAAAGGAGAGATTATGTGGGGATGAGGGAGAGTAAATTTTAGTTGAAAAAGATATTCTGAAAATAAACCATTGGTTAATCTATCAAAATATTTATCAAAAAAATAGCTGTGGAACCTTGTATTAAAAAGTAGTGCACGAAATGAGTGCACTACTTTTATAGTTATCCATATGTATTACACATAAAATATTCGGTCGCGGTATTCCTTGAGAAGTTTCTGATTGTGCTCAGAACCACCATCTACATTGGCAGCCACGAAAACAGGTGGTGTGATTCCTCTCGAAAGCAGCTCTTCAATAGTAGCTGTTGAAAGGCAATGCATGATGGCGCTGCTGGTAATTCCAGATGCAGATGAAAATTTTGTATTGAAACCATCTGCTGACAACATGGCATCCCCTTTATCTACTTTGTTATCGATTACCACATCGGCGAAGTGGTACATCTTCTTTCCGGATGGATGCCTTGAAGTAACCCCATCGGAGTATTTGCGGGAAGTGATTCCAATGACAATGATTCCCCGCTCTTTCGCAATTTTTGCCATTTCGATCGGTACTGCATTGCGACCCGAAACCGACACAATGATGAGCACATCCCCCTTTTGAATGGGTTGGTTATCGAGGATAACTTCAGCATACCCGCTCAGTTTTTCAATCCCCGATGTCATTGTATTTGGATGAACATCCAGATGGGCGATACCGGGAGCATAGATGGGATTGATCAGCATTAAACCACCCGCACGGTATACTACCTCCTGAATAGGTAGACAGGAATGAGTACAACCAAACCCAAAAAGACGGTTCCCGTTCTGAATTGCATCTGCCATCAGTTTTGCAGCTCGATTAATGGCATCCTCTTCCTCGTTATTTATTTTTTCAAGAAGAGAAATTACACCTTCAATATATTCATGCGTTAATTTCGACATTATTTGCTCCAATTTTATTTTTACAAAAGATTAATTTTCCACCTACCAGTGTGGATATTACCTGAAAACTGGTATCGAAAAAAGTGAGATCAGCATCGTAACCAACTCTGATGTACCCTTTTTTATGCGCGATATGAATCGCTTCTGCAGGAACTCTGGTTGCCATGGGTAAAACATGTTTGAAATCTAAACCTGTAAAGTTCATGGTATTGCGAATTGCCTCATCCAAGGTGAGTGTTGATCCTGCCAGGCTGCCATTTGAAATCCTGGCAATTCCATCTACTACTGTTACCTCCTGACCCCCCAGATCATATTTCCCATCCGATAAACCAGTGGCGCGGATTGCGTCAGAGATCAGGATGGTATGATCAATACCTTTGACGGTGATAATGAGCTTGACGATCGCTGGATGGAGATGATGACCATCGACGATAATTTGAGCAAAGATACGCTCGTCGCTGAGAATCCCACCTGCTGTTCCTGGTTCACGATGGTGTAAGCCCTGCATTCCATTAAACAAATGCGTCGCCTGGCGAACTCCCAAGTCGGCAGCATGGATAACCTGTTCATACGAAGCGCTGCTATGACCAATGGCTAATTCAACCTTATGGGTCACACAATACTTGATGAATTCATCCATGCCCTCAATTTCAGGAGCAATTGTGATTAATTTCACATTTCCAATTTCAATCCACGCTTTATATTCCTGCTTCTGCGGATACCTGAAAAATTCTGGATTTTGTGCTCCCTTGTATGCAATATTGATATAGGGTCCTTCAATGTGTGCACCGAGAAGATTTGATGCAGCGAGATTCATTTGGTTATAAGAAATTATGGTTAAGGCGTTCTTAATGCTCTTTTTACTATTTGTTACCGTCGTGGCAAGAAAAGAAGTTACTCCATGCTTTCCCAGAAATGCACTCATCGTGCTTAACGCTTCAACAGTCGCATCCATGGTATCTGCTCCCATGCAACCATGGATATGAACATCAATGAGACCAGGAGTAACGGCCATTCCATTGGCGTCGATTGTTGAATCAAGCGATTCTTCGAATTGTATTGAGGGATAAACTTTCCGGATTATTCCATTCTCAATTTCAATAGTATGATCCGGCAGAAGTTCATCCGGGGTATAGATATTCGCATGGATTATTTTTTTTATCATGATGGAATTATATAAAAGAAAAGAGGGGAGAACAAAGTCCTCCCCTCCCGTGCCTATATTAGATGCCGAATAACTTAGCGATACCCCAGATAACAATACCGGGTACGATCGCATCTGGAACAGTGAAGCCCAGATTTAATGCACCCAGACTGGATAGATCGCCAAATACCTGGAATTTATAAGCGAAGCTAATCAGCAGCCATCCAACAAAACCCCACAAGAAACCACCCAGCCAGGCTCCTTTGCGGCCACCGGTAGCATTCCCAAAGATTGCTCCAGCTCCGCTAGCAAAGAATGCTGCTATCATGCTGGGCAACGGTACTGGCCAACCAATCAGCGCTAACACGACCATGCCAACTACCTGCCCAATCGTGCCTGAAATCAGGCCGAAGATGAGAGCATTGGGAGCATATGGATAGATTACCGGGCAATCAAGAGCGGGTTTGGCTCCGGGAATAAGCTTTTCCGCAATTCCTTTAAAGGCTGGTGTGATCTCAGCAATCAGCATACGGACTCCTTGTAGTAGGACCAATACGCCAGCGGTAAAGTTAAGGGTTGTTAACAGAGTATACACAATCCAGTTTTGACCGTTGCTGATCTGTTCCTCAAATCCGGCTGTACCAATTTGTCCAAGTGCCAGACCTGCACCAATGAATGCTACGATGAGCATGATGATTGAAATGGACACTGACATATCGCGCAGGAAATTGAACGATTCTTTGATTTTCACATTCTCGGTGGAATCTTCCGGTTTACCAACCAGTTTTCCTGCCCATGCGCCCAGCATGTTCAATAAAGTTTGCCCATGCCCAAAGGCGATTTCATCACTTCCGGTGATTTTACGCATGATGGGTTGAGCCAACGCAGGGGCTAAAGTCATATAGAAACCATCCACAATGGACGCTAATGCCACAACAACTGGTGTTGAAAACCCGAATGAGTGGAAAAGAATTGCGAAAGCACCAGCGTGAATCCAGATCATATGACCAGTCAAATAGATATAGTGATACTTTGTGAATCTGGAAACCAGGATATGTACCACATATCCAAACAGCATCGTCCATGCGATCTCTGCGCCAATGTTCGCAAGATTTCCATTCTGGACTGCCCCAACAACAGCTTCATCATAAGTCACGAAAGTCTCAAATCCACCTGATGGAATCCCTTTTTCAAAAAAGACCTGAATTGGGGATAACGCGTTGATTAGTGCCGTTATTCCAATACCGATGATCAATTGCCCCAATATAGTTTTCAATGTTCCTTTGAAGACATCCCCTGCGGTTTTTTTCTGGAGTAGAAGACCGATGAAGGCGATGAAACCCAGAACGATCGCGGGTAACGTGATCAAAGAGAGTAGTGTATCAAATACTGCCATTTTATCCTCCTAGAATATATTTAAAATAATCTGAGAAAAAAAAGAAAATGTTCCAATTACCTCCTTCCCTGTAAATAAAAGTTATGAGAGCTCTCTTATGGCCTGTAGGATTTTTTCTTTTATTTCTGCTTTATCGACCAGGTTTTTTATCAAGACAATTTTTGCAGGATAATCTCGTAAATGGGGTTCCATATCAACGGGAGCAACGACAATATCTGCCTTATTGCCCTTGAATGATCCTAGGTCCCAGGGGCTTGTCTCAGCTTTTATCCCTTCTGCCTTCAAGATATCGTCAATAAATAATTTGAGCATCATGCTTGTTCCAAAACCCATTCCGCAAAGTGTAGCTATGATCATTTTTCCTCTACTTTTTTCTTTCTATATACTCAAAAATTTCCATTTGCAGGTTTTGCGAGTTTTCACACCCTCTCAGAATTTGAAGGAATTTTTCCTGCAATAAATAATCTGCCAATTCGGCAAGTGCTTCGATATGATCTTCCTTATTTCGGGCACCCAGTGTAAATACCACATCAACAGGGTCATTGGTGGAATGACCGAATGGGACCGGTTTTTTTAGAGTGATCAAAGAAAGGCAGGCTTTCTTTACCCCATCTTCCGGACGTGCATGGAGGAGCGCGATTCCGGGTGCAATCACACAATAAGGACCTAACTCATTCATCACTTTTTTCATCGCCTGTACATAACGTGGTTCAATCGCATCGGCTTCCACCAACAACTCGCCTGCTTTTTGAATAATTTCATCTCTCGTTTGAAGCAGGAGTTTCGCCCGGATTGTGTTCTTTATTAATAGATCTTCTAATTGCATATTCTTCCTTATTTAAAGTTCCACAACCGCGGTAAGATTTTCCGGCCTATCTGGATTCAATCCTTTGGCAATGCTTCTTTCGAAGGCGATCAACTGGACGAGGGGAAGATAGAAAGGATATGACCAGGCAAAGGGGACATTCTTATCAATATTGAATAGATAGTTTATGCTTTGCGGTTTTTCAGCGAACTTTCCAACAGCGAGAGTCAAACCTCCTAACTTCTGCATATCATGGAAAACAGGGAGTTCAAAAGCGTGGGTTGCTTGATTCGTGAATCCTACAATCAGGGATTGGCTATTGACCATTGACATCGGACCATGCCGAAATTCGAGAAAATGGAAAGCTTCAGAATAACTTAAAGACATTTCTTTCATCTTCAACATGACTTCCTGTGAAAGACCAAAGAGGGGACCATTCCCAAGGAAAAAGAACCGTTCGATGGTGGGATCATTGCCAATCTCTCTGGCAGTTGCCTGGTAATTTGACAATAAAGATTGCGCAGAATCGTGGATAGTTGTAATTAATTCTTCCGAGATGTTTTTCTCGCTCAACAGGATAATTGGCCACATCATATTACTGAAAGAGCGTGTTTGCGCAACACTCTGTTCCATGCCTGCTGTGGTTGTAATGGAAAGAGGAACCATTCTGGCTAAAGGACTGTCTTGATAACAGGTTATTGCGAGGGCATCTCTTTTTTGGAATTTTAAAAACAAATTCAACGCCTGGAGCGTTTCTGTAGTTTGTCCGGAACGGGATATGGCAATTAAGAGCGTTTTTTTGAATGGTTTTAACCAGAGCTCACCGGAATACCACAATTCAGAACTGGGAAGAGCGATAGCTGGGATCCCTACATTGCAATGAAGGAAACGAGCTGCCCAAATTGATAGATAATATGTCGATCCGCAGCCGGTGATGATGATCTGGTCATAGTCTTGGAGATTGGGTAATTTTCCGCCCCAATCGGTTTTTAAATAACGTAGCGTCTCCTTCCAGGTTTCTGGTTGTGAGAGAATTTCTGGTTGCGTGAATTTACCTTTATTGTCTTGCATGAACGTCCTTTTTCTCCTTGTTTATTAGACTTGCATGACCTCTACGCCCTGTTCGCGGATCGCATGAACCAATTCACTTTGTGCATTGGTGGTCGTGATGATAGTTTTGGCAGCCGTGATCGGTGCTGTTCGGCTGGTGGAAACGTGACCAATTTTGGTGTGATCGGCAACGATAATAACGGTATCGCTGATCCCGAGGATTTTCCTATCGGTCATTAATTCCTGTGGATCTTCGCTCGTGAGCCCAAAACGTGGGTGAACTCCGCGCATACCCATGATGACTTTTTCCACCCGCAAATCTTCAATGACCCTTTCTGCAAAATGACCGATCATGGATTGTTCTTCACGTCTCAAAAATCCCCCAATACCAATAATTGGCATTTTCCCATGCATGCTCAATTCATTGATAATTGTGATTGCATTGCTCAGCACAGTGATATCGTCCCGCTCGTACAGTTCTTTTGCCACATACAATGTCGTTGTACCGGAACCTAAAAAAATTGCTTCTTTTTCCCCAATCAATGATGCCACCGCTTTCGCAATGCGTATTTTTTCTTCTTTTAAAAGTTCCATCCGTTTGATAGTGGGGGGTTCGCTATAATTGGGAGATTTGGTGGGCAGGACTGCTCCGCCATGTGTTCTTTTTAATTGACTGTTTTTTTCGATCTCAAAAAGGTCTCTGCGTATTGTCATTCTTGAAACATTGAAACGCACAGCGAGTTCACTCACCGACACGCTGCCGTTTCTATCTAGTTCACGGATGATTGTTTGTTGTCTCTCTTCTTTTATCATAATTCTCCTTTCATCATATGTTACTATGTGTTTGTAAGTCAAATAATAGCACATATATGCACATCCTTAATGTGCTTTTATGTGCTATAGAAGGCTTTTATGGATATTAATTCAGTTTTAAGACCAATCACACAAAATCGAACTTTTTTTCTTTCTCCCATCGTGATATGATTTTTATTGAAAATCAACAGGAAGAAATGAGATGTTTACACGAACCGTAGGAAAAATTCGAGGTTTACAGCAGTGTGCGACTCCAGCCGGGAAATTTGCCATTTTGGCACTGGATCACCGCAATAATTTGCGCAATCTCCTGCGTATGCAAAATCAAAATCTTGATACGCAAGATATGATGACCGCTTTTAAGCATGACGTTGTTACAGCTCTTGCCGATGTTTCCAGTGCTTTTTTGCTGGATCCACTTTATGGAGCAGCGCAAAACATTGTATCCCAAACCCTACCCGGAAATCTGGGATTGCTGGTAGCCCTTGAAGAAACGGGATATTTGGGTGATCCGTCTGCTCGGCAGAGTCAGATATTGCCTGATTGGAGTGTTGCCAAAGTCAGGCGGATGGGGGGCAGTGCGGTCAAATTGCTGGTTTACTACCACCCTAATTCTTCGACTCATACTCGCATTGAGGATTTAATCAAACAGGTGGCAGACGATTGCCAGAAAGAGGATATCCCGCTTTTCCTGGAAGTGCTCACCTACGCGCTTGATCCTGCTCAAAAGAAATTGGAAGGAGATGAACGTCAGGATGTAATCCTGGAATCCGCGGAAAAACTTACCCCACTCGGAGCTGATGTGCTTAAAGCTGAATTCCCACTGGATATCAGTATGGAAAATGATTTTGATCGTTGGGAAGCAGCGTGCAGTGAATTGACGAGTAAAAGTGTGATTCCATGGATATTGCTTTCCGCTTCAGTCGATTTTGATGTCTTTTTACGCCAGGTGATGGCAGCCTGCGTGGCGGGCGCATCGGGTGTTGCCGTAGGTCGCGCGGTGTGGAAGGAAGCCACCGCGCTTGGCGGACAGGACCGCGTTCTTTTTCTGCAGACAGTCGCACGAGAAAGGATGCGCAGGATCATGAATCTGGTAGATGCCCTGGCAGCTCCCTGGACTTCTCACTTTGAGGTTGCGCAGATATCCGAAGAATGGTTCAGGACTTATCCTGAAGAGTAGGAATTTTCTCCCCATGAAAGATAAAATCCGGTTTTCTTCCAGCCGTCCTCTTCAAGAAATTATCCAGGCTCATAAAAAAGGAAAATCCATCGGGATTTACTCCATCTGTTCTGCAAATCGGAATGTCTTGCAGGCAGCTATGCATTCACGAAAGGCAAAGGATGGCTTTCTATTGATTGAATCTACCTGTAATCAAGTTAACCAGGAGGGGGGCTATACCGGAATGACCCCTTGGCAATTCACGGTTTATATCCAGGAACTTGCAGAAGAACTGGATTTTCCAACAGAGCGGATCATGCTGGGTGGGGACCATCTGGGACCAAATCCATGGAAGCATGAACAGGCCTCCATAGCGATGGGAAAAGCAGAAAAGCTGGTGCATGATTACGTAGCAGCCGGATATGTCAAGATCCATCTTGACACTTCTATGTCCTGTGGGAATGAAGGACCACTTCCGGCAGATACGATCGCTGAACGCTCTGCTCAACTCTGTATGCAGGCTGAAAAAACAGCTCATGCGAATCAATTTGCGCAACTGCCTGTTTATGTGATTGGTACCGAAGTCCCGATGCCTGGCGGAATGACTGCTGAGCAGAGCGAGGGTATTCATATAACCAAGATGACATTTGCCAGACAAACCCTACAAACGTATCGCGATGTTTTTATTCATCATGGACTGCAGGAAGTACTTCAACGGATCATTGCGCTCGTTGTTTCTCCTGGTGTTGAATTTAATGACAAGATGATTTTCCCTTACAACCGCTTGAAGACAGAATCCCTTAGCCGATTTATTGAAGACATTCCCGGAATGGTATATGAAGCTCACTCCACCGATTATCAAACTCCGCACTCGTTGCGTCAAATGGTGGAGGATCATTTTGCAATTTTAAAGGTAGGCCCTGCGTTGACGTATGCCTTTCGTGAGGCAGTATTCAATCTGGCTGCGATCGAGAAGGAACTTCCTTATTTAGACCAGCAAAGTCAATCCCATATAGTCGAAACTTTAATGCATACCATGCAAGATGATCGCTCTCATTGGGAACAGTATTATTCAGGTCCGGATGAGGAGATTCATTTTGCATTGAAATACAGCTTCAGTGACCGCGTACGGTATTATTGGGGATATCCTGCTGTGCATGCGTCATATCAAAAGTTAATTACAAATCTAAGCACGCGACCGATCCCGCTGACGCTGGTGAGCCAGTATTTTCCACATTTGTATCCATTGGTTCGTGATGAACTTATCGCGCCTAACCCCTCCGTTCTCTTGATTGCCTGTATAAATCAGGTACTTGCACCCTATCAAAATGCGTGTGATTCTATTTGCTGAGAATTGGGAGTTTTCTTATTCTTCGAGGATAATATCCAGACTGTGCAGCAGCGCTACTGCCTCCGGCAGGCTGAACTTTGTCCTTTTCAGTACATTATTTGCTGCGTTAATGTTGTACTGCTGTGCATTCATAAAATTAGCATCTGTCAAGTTGGTATAAAAAAAGCGCGCTTTGGAAAAATCGGATCGCTGACAATTGGTATAGCTCAAATCGGCTTCTGCGAAATCTGCTTCTTGCAGCAGGCATTCCGAAACGGTGCAGCCTTTCAAAGGACACCCAAAGAAATTCCCATAGCTGAGGTTGCACTGATGAAAGTGAAAAGCGGGTTGCAGAACGTTTTCCCCCCATTCAATCTTTGTCCAGTCAATCCCTACCAGACGTGTTTTGCGAAAGGTCGTATTTTGAAATCGGCAGCGCTCAAATTGAGTCAGGCTCAAGTCACACTGTTCAAATATGCAATCATGAAAACGGCAGTAATGAAATACGGTCTCTGCCATTTGGCAGCCAGTGAAAGAGCAGGCATCAAATTCCCTGCTTTCAATGGTCATTCCATTGAAATCCTTGCCGGCTATTTTTAACCCATGAAATTCTTCATCACTCGGGATTTGATCTGCCATAGTGTGCTCCTGCAAACTTTATTGTAATAGCAGTTGATGAAAAAATCCGTACTAGGCTAACTTCTCCTCGAATTTTTTCTTAAATTTCTCCAGTTTAGGGGAAATCACGAATTGGCAGTACGGTTGCGCTTTGTTACGAAAATAATATTCTTTGTGGTAGTCTTCCGCCGGGTAAAACTCTTGCAGCGGTTGTATCTCGGTAACAATGGCAGTGGGAAAAGTTTTGTGTTCTTCCAGTTCCGTCAGCATTTTTTGTGCTATTTGCTTTTGTTCTTCGTTAACATACAGAATGATAGAGCGATATTGGCTGCCAATATCGTTGCCCTGCCGGTTGGGAGTGGTGGGGTCATGGATCTGCCAGAAAATTTCCAACAGATCTGTATACCTGATAATCGCTGGATCAGAAATGATGCGCACAACTTCAGCATGACCAGTTGTATCGCTGCATACCTGTTGATAGGTTGGGTTGGGCTTATGACCGCCGGCATAACCTGGGGTTACGGATTCAACTCCTTTTAGCTGGCTGAAAATGGCTTCAGCGCACCAAAAACAGCCGCTGCCGAATACTGCCATTTGCAAGTCATTTTTATTTTTCATCAGAAATGAACCCCATTGAAATGGAATTCACGCAATGGCGTGTATTCTTTTCAGTGAACCCTTCTCCCCTAAAAACATGCCCTAAATGGGCACCGCAGGCAGCACATTGGATTTCAGTGCGGGAACCATCTGTATCTGGCAGTTCTTTTACAGCACCCGCGATTGCTTGGTCAAAACTTGGCCACCCACAACCGGAATGAAATTTACTGTTGGATTGGAATAAAAGCGCACCACATTGGCGGCAGATATAAATTCCAGGCTCAAAGAAATCATCATAATTGCCACTAAAAGGTCTTTCGGTGACATATTCTTCTTCGGGGGTAAGAGGTTCCATTTTTGTCATATTGACCTCGATTTTCTTTTGTTCTTGAGTTTACAGAATAATGTTCCCTGGTGATGTTAGCAAAGTATTAATCCTGAAAAGACCATTCATTACCTCTTGCTTCAATGTTTTGTTAATCCTTTAGTCATATTGGCTTTGCATTATCAATGTTGGTCTTTAGATCTGATTATTGTTCATCACGTAAAACCTGAAAAATTCATCTTCATTTTAGGTGACATTTGTAATTCCATTTAATATTTTAAAGAATTGGTGCTTGAAAACAGCCCACCATTCTGCTATAATAATTCCGAAAGGGAATATAAAAGTTCCGAAACGGAACATACTATGAAGAAGCAATTTGACCAGCTCGATCACAAAATTATTCAAGCGCTACATAAAGATGCACGCCTGTCAGCATCGAAGATCGCTCGCGACCTGGATGCCAATGAGCGCACTATTCGCAAGCGCATTGATCGCCTGGTGCGACTGGGTGCTGTGCGTCTAACGGCTATCATTGCCCCGGAGGTTTTTGGGTATCTGACAGCGGTGGATATTTTTCTCGAAGTGGATGCCGATAAGGAAGAAGAAGTGATTAAAAGTTTCTTGACCATTCCTGAGATCTCGTATATTGCTCTTGGCGAAGGCACCAAAGATTTATCCATTGAGTGCCGCTTCAAAACTAACGAGGATATGCGCGAATTCTTGAGGAAAAAACTCCCCGCGATTGAAGGAGTGCAAATAAGAGGTTATTCGCTGGTACCGCGCATCATCCGCAATATCGATGAATGGATGCCGTGCGATGCTGATTTCAGTGTCGAAAGGGATGAAGAAGATGATTTCTAAATATCCGGTGATGAACCGGATATTTGTTTTAAAAAATAAGAATTCCGAAAGGAGCACGTTATGGAACTAAAACACTTTATTGATACGCAAGACCTAACCAAAGCCGAATTGCTGGACTTAATGAAATTGATCCGCATGATCAAACAAGCTGATAAGCAGGGAGCTACCCCAAAATTACTCGAAGGTGCTTCACTGGCAATGTTATTTGAAGAACCTTCCACACGTACTCGCATTTCATTCGAAGTTGGTATGACGGAACTGGGCGGACACGCGCTCTATCTCAAACCGGGTGAAATTCATCTGGGCGTGCGCGAGTCCTTGAGCGATACTGCCCACGTGATCTCTCGCTACGTGGATGTTATTATGGCGCGTACACTCAAGCATGAGACAATGCTTGGTCTGGTTAAAAATGCCACTGTACCCGTGATCAATGGGTTGACCGATTACAACCACCCCACTCAAGTGGTATGTGATGTGCTAACCATGATCGAACACGCTCCCTCCGGGAAAAAACTCGAAGATTTTAACGTTACCTTTGTCGGTGATGCCACCAATGTACTCAGCTCTCTGATGTTTATCTGTACACGCCTGGGAATGAATTTTACCCATGCAGCTCCTAAGAAATATCAGGCTCCTGAAGCATGGATGGAGATCGCGCGCGCTAATTGCAAAGAATCTGGCGGTAGCGTACGTGTAACCGAAGATCCGATTGAAGCGGTGAAGGATGCTGATTTTATCTACACCGACCTGTGGTGGTGGGTAGGACAGGAAGCCGAAATTCCCGAACGCCAAGCTGCCTTTATGCCGCGCTATCAAGTCAATATGGATCTAATAAAGAAAGCCCCCGCGCACGTCAAATTCATGCACTGCTTACCTGCTTCCCGGGGTGTTGAAGCTACCGATGAAGTGATGGATTCCGATCACTCCATCATTTTTGATCAGGCGGAAAATCGTCTGCATACTGAAAAAGGTTTATTGGTGTGGTTGGTCTACCCGCGCCTGAAACATGCCAGTGCCGAGCAGAAGGCCGTTCATGTTGGTCAAATTGTAGACTTTTTAGAAAGTCATTTTTAACAATCCTGCTGAATAAACAGGAAATTCAATCGGAGGTATAAAATGAATGTTTCAAAATCTGCAGTAAAAGAAAAACCAACTGGTTTCAAGAAGGTGCTCCGCAGTCTGGATATGACGCTTTTTACCGTTTGCGCCATTCTGGTGATGGACACGCTCGCGCCCTCTGCCGCAATTGGTCCCTCCTCGATTTCATGGTGGTTGATCACTCTGGTTCTTTTCTTCATCCCATACGGTTTGATCACCGCTGAATTGGGAACAACTTATCCGGAACAGGGCGGTCTGTATATCTGGGTCAAGAAAGCATTTGGTGAAAAATGGGCAGCCCGCACTACCTGGTTATACTGGATTAATGTTGCCTTATGGATGCCGTCAGTTTATATCCTTTTCGCAGGCATGTTTGCTCAATTATTCTTCCCCGAGATGGGACTATGGTGGCAGATTCTTATTGGCATTATCATGACTTGGGTCACGGTTTGGATCGGATCAATTACGCTCGAGACCAGCAAGTGGATTCCCAATATCGGAGCTATCATCAAAGCGGTTATTATGGTTGTCATTGGCGTTGGTGCGTTCATCTATGCTGGTCACAATGGGGTTGCCAATGATCTTTCTTTCCGCAGCATTTTACCCGAATGGGGAGCAGGTCTGGCATTCTTACCCGTGATAGTCTATAATTTCATGGGCTTTGAGTTAATGTCGGGCGCTTCTGGTGAGATGAAGAACCCGGGCAAGGATATCCCGCGCGCCATCATCATTTCAGGCATTTTAATTGCTGCTTTCTATCTGCTTGGTACAGTGGGTATCGTGATGGCATTACCTTTGGATGATCTTGGATTGATCTCCGGCATCATCGACACCCTTCGAGTTCTATTGGGCAATTCTGGTTTTGGTGGAGCAATGGTTGACATTCTTGGAGTGGCGGCATTGTATTCCTTCCTGGCTAACATGGTCACCTGGACAATGGGTGCCAATAGAACTGCGGATGAAGCAGCCAAAGAGAATGAATTACCTGCCATTTTCTGCCGTGAGCATCCTGTTCATAAAACACCCGTCGGCGCTTTCATTATTACCGGCATCGTTTCGACTGTGGTCATGGTGATCTATGGATTTATGGCTGGATCGGCGGAAGATCTGTTCTGGACGCTGTTTGCTTTCAGCTCGATGGTCTTCTTACTGCCTTACCTGGCTATGTTCCCAGCGTTTCTTAAATTACGAAAAATCGATCCAAACATCGAACGTCCTTACAAAGTTCCGGGTGGAAACACGTTTGCAGCTATTCTAGCCGTCATTTGCGAAATCTTTATCCTGCAAGCCGTGGTCTTCTTCGTGTATATTCCGGGTGAGCCAATGGATTGGTCTTTTGCTGCGCCAGTATTAATCGGCGTTGTTTTGACACTGATTGTCGGTGAGGTCCTTATTGCAGTAAGTAAGAAGAAAGCCTGATTTTTTAATTCAGGGTACAAGAAAGAAGTCCGTGATGTCATATCTCATCGAAAGTACTCCACGAAAAGATGGTTTTCGTATGCCAGGTGAATTTGAAGCACATACCGGAACCTGGATGCTCTGGCCAGAACGCCCAGATAATTGGCGGAACGGAGCTAAACCAGCCCAGAAGGCATTTGTGGCAGTGGCAACGGCAATCAGTCAATTTGAGCCGGTGACCATGGGTGTTTCTCAAGCGCAATTTAACAATGCGCGCAATATGCTGCCGGGTAACATTCGCGTTGTGGAGATGGCTAATAACGATTCATGGATGCGTGATTGCGGACCTACTTTTGTGGTGGATGGTACTTCTGCCCGCGTTGTGGATTGGGATTTTAACGCCTGGGGTGGATTGCTCGGTGGTCTGTACTTCCCCTGGGATTTGGACGATCTTGTAGCCCGCAAGGTAGCTGAAATTGAGCGTGTTGATCGCTATAAAGCCTCGCTGGTGCTTGAAGGCGGGTCTATTCATGTGGATGGGGAAGGCACATTGATGACCACGCGTGAATGTCTATTGAATGAGAACCGCAACCCTGATAAATCACAGGCAGAGATCGAAGCACTGCTTAGTGAATACTTGAATATTGAAAAGTTCATCTGGTTGAATCGCGGAGTCTACAATGATGAAACCAGTGGTCATGTAGATAATATCTGTTGTTTTATTCGCCCCGGTGTAGTAGCTCTGACTTGGACGGATGATAAATTCGACCCGCAGTATGAAATTTCACAAGAAAACTACGAAATTCTTCAATCTGTCACTGATGCTAAGGGTCGTAAGTTAGAAATTCATAAAATTTATCAACCAGATCCAGTTCTTATTAAGGAAGACGAAAGTGAAGGCATCGATGCTATTGAAGGTACCTTACCTCGCAAAGCTGGAGACCGCATGGCTGCCTCCTACATTAACTTCTATTTGTGCAACGGTGGTGCTGTAGTGCCTACATTCAATGATACGCATGATAGTTTGGCGCTGGAGACGTTGCAGAAGTTGATGCCTGAACGGAAAGTAGTGGGAATACCGGCGCGTGAAATTCTGTTGGGTGGCGGCAATATTCACTGTATCACTCAACAGCAGCCCAAACCATAATTTATCATTATGCATTGGGGCGACCGGAACCCCCGACTCACCGGGACCGGTCGCCCTATTTTTTGATCCAATCAAACTTATAACAAGCTATTCGGTTGGTACAGCTCAAATTCTTGAGAAAATGTGTTTTGTATGACATCCTTAACCTCCGGCAACCATTTTTTGATATGCAAACATGAATTACTTTTTAGCAATTGAGAAATTCGGGAGCATAGAAGTATTAGATCTCTGTGGCGATCTAAATCGACAAAAAGTAAAAACTACATAACTTTCCAGGATGAGGATGGCGGCGAAAAAGCTTTTATAATCCCCCCTTCTCAAACGATGCGCTATCTGATAAGATAAGCTCCGCTCTTCATGAAAAAACCTCGGCCAAACGGAGCCGGGTTTTTTAATGGGGAAAGAAGGAATGCATGTTAATCGAAAGAACCGATCTAAGAAATATTGCCATTATTGCGCATGTTGACCATGGAAAAACTACCCTGGTAGATGGATTGCTGCGTCAGGCGAATACTTTTCGTCAAAACCAGCAGGTCGCCGAGCGTGTGATGGATTCGAATGACCTCGAACGCGAACGCGGCATCACCATTCTGGCAAAGAATACCGCTATATCGATCTATGATCAGGTGACCAAACAACAGGTAAAAATAAATATTGTGGATACGCCCGGTCATGCCGATTTTGGCGGTGAGGTCGAACGTGTGATGAATATGGTAGATGGGGTTCTGCTGCTGGTGGATGCGGCTGAAGGACCAATGCCGCAGACACGGTTTGTTTTAAAAAAAGCCCTTGAAATGGGACATAAAGCGATTGTCGTTATCAACAAAGTTGACCGCAAGGATGCAGAACCGGAAAGAGCCTTGAATCAGACCTTTGACCTTTTCATTGATCTGGGCGCTTCGAATGAACAGGCTGATTTCCCCGTGATTTTTGCCAGCGCCACTTCTGCGCGTGCGGGTCTGACTCCTGCATTGAGCCCTGACCTGCAGCCATTGTTTTCAACAATCTTACGATATATCCCCGCTCCTATGGTGGATATGGATGCGCCCTATCGTATGCTGGTCACCAATCTGGGATATGATGATTACCGTGGAGTGACCGCCATGGGCCGCATCTATGCCGGCAAAATTCACGTTGGGCAACCCTTTACACGGATAACCCTGGCTGGAGAGCTCATCGCTGAACGTGCCCAATATTTGTATATTCATCAAGGACTGGAGCGCATCGAGGTAGAAGAAGCCGCTGCGGGTGAGATCATTACCCTGGCAGGGCTTGAGGGTATAGCCATTGGAGAAACTTTAACCGATCCCGAACATCCGGATGCACTGCCGCCCATTCGTGTTGAAGAACCAACTGTGCGAATGACATTCGGTGTGAATACTTCTCCATTTGCCGGGCGGGAGGGTAAGTGGGGTACTTCCCGTAAATTACGGGAGCGTTTGTTTGCTGAATTGCGTACCAATGTAGCTTTACGTGTGGAAGAAACGGATAGCATGGATTCATTCCTGGTGTCTGGCAGAGGAGAACTGCATCTGGCAATTCTCATCGAAACCATGCGCCGAGAAGGATATGAATTCCAGGTCTCGCGTCCTGAAGTGATCTTCCATAAAGCCAAAGATGGCACTCTCTTGGAACCCTTTGAAGAAGTTTATATTGAAACCAGTGCTGATACGGTGGGTGCAGTGGTGGAAATGCTTGGAAAACGCCACGGCAGCATGAAAGACATGCAAGAGAATGCGGATGGCAGTGTGCGCATTGTCTATATCGTTCCTACACGCGGCTTGCTGGGATTCCGTTACCAATTCCTGACTGCTACGCGGGGATTAGGGGTCATGAATACCCTCTTCCATGGATACGATGAAGCATCCGGTACACTTGCGACACGCTATACCGGATCCCTGGTAGCCTGGGAAGCAGGCATCACCAGCACCTATGGATTGAAAAATGCCGAAGAACGCGGAAATCTTTTCCTGGGAGCCGGTGTGGAAGTATATGAAGGAATGGTCGTGGGGGAATATACCCGCCCGGGTGATCTGACCATCAATGTTTGCAAACAAAAACATCTCACCAATATGCGCTCATCCAATAAGGATATCGAAATTCGGCTGACACCTCCGCGTGAGATGAGTCTGGATGAAGCCATTGAATATCTGGCAGATGATGAACTGCTGGAGGTCACTCCGCAAGCTTACCGCATCCGCAAGCGCATTTTGGATAGTGAAGAACGCGGAAAACTGGTCAAAAAATCCAAAGAAGTGCTTGAAGAAGAATAACCTTCATTTTTATTAATAAATGAAAAAGAGCGGTGAATTTTCACCGCTCTTTTTTGACCTAAATGGGTGCTAATGTTCCGGCAAAGATTTGCCAGGCTAGCGCAGTCTTGGCGACTAGGCTGAGGATGATGTAAACTCGTTCTCCGTACAAATAATCCTTCCAGCGGCCGACCTTTTTATACTGCAGGACCATATTGATGGCGAAGCTGTTGAAGAACACGAAGATGGTCGGGATGATGGCATATACGAACGCTGGCGGTTTTGCATCGGATGAAGAGAGCGCGCTGAGGAAGTAGATCATGATTACGATCCAGGGGATGATGCCCGCGATGCTTCCATATACAAATGAATGCCAGTCTGTTTTTACGGTGGTCTGGTTGTGCAGCTCCATCATGATCCCAAAGAAGTTCATCATGGCGTTGATCCCAAACATCAGAATGATGCTTCCCAGGTCCCAAATTCCTACCAGCATACCAATTAGTACAATCATCAGAGAGGAACTGAGGGCATATTCGTAGAAGCGTGCCGGGTTCATTCCTTTTTTCAGATTTGTCACGTACCATTTGTACCCGAATGTTGCCAATGAAAAATGAGCTACGGCAGAAATGAGGAGAAAAATCGCCACCGCTGGTCCGAAGGGGAGCTCGTAGAATAATTCAGGGTCGGGAGTGAGCGTGAAGGTAGCTTTGTCGAATTTCAAAAAATTAGTGAAGATGGGATATGTTGTGTCATTGCTGACAATCCACATAAAAACGCCCTGGATGAGATGGAATGAACCCATGATGAGGTTGAACCGTCTTAGACCCTGGTAGGTCTTTTCGTCCTGTTTTTTTGCAGCGGGCATAAATTACCTCCTTCTTTATTTTGATTATAGGGGTTTTAGCAGCGATATAAAAGTACTCTAGTTCTTCTAACAGGCTGTTAATACATCGGTTCGTCTCAACTGCGCGCGGTTGCAGTGGGGATTCTTCACGCAGTGCTTTGTTTCAGAGTAGAAATCCCGAAAGTGACCATGGTAATAGCTACTCATTACAAAAGTGAGCATAAGATTATTATTCGCTATAATCCATATTTTTCTGGTAGCAAAGTACAATTCCTAGATCTAAAAATTTGAAAAATGGCAGATTGGGTATAAATATGAAAATAGTAACAGATTCCGGAACCGATACACGCTGTATGAATTTCGAAGGATATGAGATTCATGAAGTCTCTTTGAAAGTAGCCATCGGAGAAAAAACATATCTCGATGGACAGGGCATTGATCTAAATAGCTTCTATACCATGATGGATAATAGTGAAGTCTTACCAAAAACCTCCCAACCATCGGCAGGTGAATTTGCAGAGCTTTACAAAAAATTGGCGAAAGAGGATAAAGATATCCTCTCCATTCATATCTCATCCGGGTTGAGCGGTACGGTCAATTCTGCAGAAGCTGCCGCTCAGATGGTCCCTGAAGCGGATGTGACTGTGTTCGATACAAAAACGCTTTCAGTTGGTGCAGGCTGGCAGGTGATGACGGCAGCGAAAGCGGCTGCAGCAGGCTGGACAAAAGAGCAGATCGTTCCTCTTCTGAGACGAATTGCTGATTCGACGCGCACTATTTATACCCTTAAAGAACTAAAATACTTGATCAATGGGGGCCGGATCAGCCATATGAAAGGGCTGCTGGCTTCGATATTGAATATCAAACCCTTGATCGGTGTGGATAGGGAAAAAGGCAATTACACCCAAATGGGCCAATCCCGGTCATTTAAATCAGCCCTGGAGGGTTTGGTAAACCTTATTGGAAAGACCATAAAACCTGAAGAAAAGATCGTTGCTCAGGTTGTTCATGCAGCCAACCCGGAAAGTGCAGAATATTTAAAAACGCAGGTAGATGCGGCTTTCAAAACTATTTGGTATCCCATCTGCCAGCTTTCGCTGGTGCTTGGAGCGCATACCGGATCCAGTTTGGTAGGAATTTGTTACGCGCCGGCTGCGGTCTTTGAAGGATTCTAAGAGAACAGCCCTGAAGAGGTTCTGAAAGAAAGAACCTCTTTTTATTTAAAATGATATTCTTGAAAGTAAGTTTTTGCCACAGGGCGATAGATAATCCAAATAATTGGATTTACAAATCAAGAGGTTAGCTGATTACTGATTGAATATTTTTTTCAAACCCATATCAGAGATATAATCATACGCTGATTCTTATCCCTCACTGGATGAACAATGAAAAACCCATCTTCGAACAAAGCATATTTTATTGCACTGGCCAGCGCTGTCTTTCTTTCGACCACAGCAATTTTTATCCGCTACCTGACTTTGAACTATAAGCTTCCCGCTCTGGTATTAGCTTTCTGGCGTGATTTTTTTGTGGTTTTTACACTTTTTCCTATTTTATTTTTCAAACATCGCGATTTACTTTCAATAAAAAGAGACCAGCTCGCATATTTGATTATCTATGGATTGGTATTGGCTGTTTTCAATTCTTTTTGGACTCTCTCCGTTTCTTTAAATGGAGCATCGGTTGCTACCGTTTTGTCATACTGTTCGGCTGCATTCACAGCGCTGTTAGGGTACTGGTTGCTGAAAGAAGATCTGGGGTGGATCAAGATCGCTGCTATCGTCTGTAGTTTGATCGGCTGTGTGCTGGTTTCGGGTGCATATAATAAAACTGCCTGGCAATCAAATCTCGTTGGAATATTGAGCGGGATTCTTGCAGGATTGAGTTATGCCGCATACAGCTTGATGGGGCGGAATGCCAACCAACGCGGGATGAATCCATGGACAACTATCCTTTATACATTCGCATTTGCCGGAATGTTTTTACTTGTCATCAATTTGATCCCTGGGATCAATATTCCTGGCGTAGCCAGCCAGCCCGCAGACCTATTTTGGCTTGGGGCCGATTGGAAAGGATGGCTGCCATTATTTTTATTGGCGGCCGGTCCGACCGTTGTGGGATTTGGTCTTTACAATATCAGCATGCAGGTTTTGCCTGCCAGCGTGGCGAATTTAATTGCGACTTCAGAACCTGTCTTCACATCCATCTTTGCATTTCTAATATTTGGAGAACGGTTGGGACCGGTTGAACTTACAGGAGGTTTCCTGGTCATGACGGGTGTTATCCTACTGCGCATTTCCAGAAATGGAAAAAAGGTTAAAACACAGCTATCCAGGAATTGAAATTATCTGTGATTCGAAGTATCAGTTTACTGCTGCTCACTGATTAACTTCAAGAGTTCTTCCCGGTACGGCATGGCAGGCAAGGCTCCTTTTCGGGTTGTCGCAATCGCCCCTGCTGCAGCACCCCAGCGTACTGCTTCCGCAATGGATTTTCCCTCGGAAATGGCTACTGCCAAACCGGCATTGAACGCATCACCGGCAGCCACGCTATCAATGGATTTCACTTTATATGGCTTGACAAAGCCTTTCTGGTTCGGTGTATCATAATAGACACCTTTCGCACCCATCTTGATGATCACATTTTCCACACCACGCTCATGAAGAATTTTTGCTGCTTCGCCGGCCTCCATTTCATTTTGAGGTCGTAAACCGACCAGAATTTCTGTTTCGGTTTCATTGGGAGTGATGAAATCTACAACTTTATAAACCTGCTCGGGGAGGGGAACTGCGGGAGCGGGATCAAAAATTACCTTTACTGCTTTCTGCTGGGCAATTGTTGCAATTTTCATGCTGGCTTCTAAAGGAACTTCCAGTTGCAGCATCAGCGCGTTGGCACCATCCAGACATTTCTCTGCTCTGGCCACATCGACATCATCCAATGCCCAATTTGCGCCAGAAATGACCGTAATGGAGTTTTCCGCGTTCTCATCAACGCTGATCACTGCCAGGCCGGTCCCTTTTTCTTTGTCAACGGCAACCTGAGAGACATCCACATTCTCAGCTGCGACAATTTTTAAAACCTGTTTGCCAAAAATATCATCTCCCACCCTCCCTACGAACTGCACATGCGCTCCCAGCCGTGCGGATGCAACAGCCTGATTATTCCCTTTTCCGCCCGGAACAGTTATGTATGAATTACCCAGAAGGGTCTCCCCAGGCAGGGGAAGTTTGGGAACATAAGCAGTAAGATCCATATTGATGCTGCCAAAGACAACTATTTTCATGGTTGCGCTCCTGAAAAAATAATGCTAGAGTTCAGAGAATTCAATCCTAAATATAAATTCTACTTTAAACCAGGATATTTGTTTACACGTAATTTCTTATTGACTTTTGGCGGATACAATTGTAAGCTCATAAAGTACACAAATATTTGGAGGTTAAAGTGCCCATTTTGGATGATATTTCTAAAGGATTAAGGAAAGGGATGGAGGAAGCAGAAAAAGGTATCAAAGAGGTCGGAGAAAAGGCCAGTGATGCCGTGAAAACCTATGAGATCCAACAAGAAATTGATAAATTGGAATCGGAGATCAAAGAAATCAAACTGGAAATTGGCGAGCGAGCAATTAATTTGATTGCCAAAGGTACATCTCTAGACCCATCTCTGGAAGAACTGGTGGTAAAAATCGAGGGCATTAAAGCAAAAATAGCCGGTAAAAAGACCAAAATCGAAGAAATTAAAAACGACTAGAAGGACAGTTTTTCGAGTACGAACAAATTAATAGAGAAGGGCGTTGATAAACCGCCCTTCTTTTTTTATTTTGCTTTTTCTGCTAAGCCCAAACGCAAGAAAACCAGTGGAGCTCCGACTGAGATCCATGCACCGGTCATTGCATAACGCACATAGCGCAGGGTAAAACCGAGCAGATCAGCCGTATGCGGGAATACCTTTCCCAGACCAGCCCAAAGGATCAGCACCCCCACTACCCCAATCAAAAAACGGATCAAGCGCTGCCACCATTTTCCACCCGCATTAAAACCACCTTTTCTATTCATCCATACCGCACCGCTCGCCAGCCCAAAGAGCACAGCTGCATTGGTAATAGTGCCATCCAGCGAGAGGGGATCCAGTTCTCCTTCAGGTGCAGTGGCAGCGGCAGTTGTTAACCACGAAGATGGAACCTGCCAATCTGCATTGGCCCGGATGATAAGAGCGTTACCAGCGATCACTGCCAGCGAGATCAGGAACATGATCAAGACAAAGCGCCCGAAAGGTAAGGTTTTAACCCAACCATCTACCCGCTTTTCAAGGCGCAGAAAAACCAACAGCAGCAAAGCTCCCAGCAGCCAACCCACCAGCACATCAGAGGTAAAATGCACGCCCAGATAAATGCGCGATATACCGATTAACAGAATGATCCCTGCTGTGATTATGGTCACGCCCTTTTTTCGTAGAGAAACAGCCAGCAGCCCCCATACACTCATGGAGTTCATCGCGTGACCGGATGGCATGCCAAATGAACTTTCAGTGCTGTGAGCAGCCACCCGCGTATCAAACCAATAAGGGCGGGGACTTTTGAAGATCAGCTTGGCTGTGCCGTTCAGAATTCCGCTGGTAAGCAATATGATCCCGATGCGCAAGCCCAGTACTGCATCCACGCACCAATACAGGGCGGGCATGACCAGCATGTAAAATTCCTCATTGCCTAAAAGAGTGATCAAACGCATGGGCAGCAGCAGCCACCCTCCGGCACTTTGAAGAAGCCGGGTAAAACCAATTTCGATCGGCCAAATTGTATCCATGCATTCCCTCCAGAGAATAAAATTGAATAAAGGATCGATTAATTGTAGAAAATAATCCAAAGTTTATTGTACATGAGGATTTCGCGTATCGGAGAAGGAACTGACGAATTATATAAAGCAAAAAGGATATGAACCGACCGGGGTTGCGTATGAATACTATCTCAATGATCCGAATGAGGATCCATCCATGAAACCCGAAACAGAAATCTGTTTTCCACTAAAATAAATAGAGAACAGAATTAAGGAAAATAATGGAAGCTATTATTAAAGAGCTGCGCCGGACGCTGCAACACGGCATTGATGAGAAAACCAAAATGAACTTCAACCGGTTTTTCAAGGAAGAAGTGAAATTCTATGGTGTAAAAACAGCTGTGGTTGGACGCATCGCCCGGCATTACTGGAAACAGGTATCCCATCTTACAAAAGCGGAAATATTCAATCTGTGCGAGCAGCTATTGTCAACGGGGTATTGTGAAGATACTTTCGTGGTTTCGTGCTGGCTTCCTAATTTGGTTTCGAGCTTTATTCCGGAGGACATCAACCAGCTACGTATGTGGATCGAGAAATATATCGATAACTGGGCAAAATGTGACGGGTTCTGCAACCACACTGTTGGCGATCTCATCATGAAATACCCTCAAGATATTGAAGAATTAAAAGCATGGGCTTCTTCAAACCAGCGTTGGTTGAAACGTGCATCGGCTGTGTCATTGATCATTCCTGCGCGAAAGGGGATGTATCTTCAAGATATATTTGAAATTGCCCAAAGATTGTTAACCGATCCGGATGATATGGTGCAAAAGGGATATGGCTGGATGTTAAAAGAATCCAGCCGTATCCATCAGGATGAAGTTTTTCAATTTGTGTACGACAATAAAAAGCAGATGCCGCGCACCGCGCTGCGCTATGCCATTGAACTGATGCCGGCTGAGATGCGAAAAGAGGCAATGAAGAGAGATTGGTGATCTTACCCTATGATTGAGAAGGTATATCCGATCTTCAAAAACGGCACAGGGTCTTTGGGTAATATAATTTGAAAAGTGTTTATCTTTGTAAATTCTTCTTAATCAATTAAACCTGAAAGGAATTGAGAGTGGCTGACCAGATTAGCGAAGGTCTCTTTTCGCCATTTCTACCATTAGGGGAGCAGATCGTATATCTTTTGAGTTGCTTTTGAGATGGTTAATTTCTTCAAAAAGAGGGAAGATGTACCGCCAACCAGCATGGTTGCTCCAGCCTCAACCATTTTAGGGATGTTTTCAAAACTGACATTTCCATCCACTTGAATTTTGATATCGAGCTTGTTCTCAAGGATCATTCTTCTCAGTTTGGAAATCTTTTCAAGTGTGGCGGGAACCAGTGCTTGACCGGCAAAACCAGGATTTACAGTCATAATAAGCACAAAATCAAGATCGGAAAGAATATATTCTAATGTGCTTAAAGGTGTTGCCGGATTGAGAGCAATGCCTGCCTGGACACCGCGATCTTTTATTTTTTGAAGCAATCTCTGAATGTGATAGGTCGGTTCCTGATGGAAAGATAAGGAATTACAACCCGCGTCAATATATGCGTCAATGTAATCTGCGGCATTATCGATCATTAAATGGACATTGATCGGTAAATTCGTGATTCTACGAGCAGTTTTTAGCAGATCAAGATTCAAACCAAAGTTAGGAACAAAATGGCCATCCATAACATCAAAATGGAGATAGTCCACCCCACTCTGTTCCAGCAATCGGATATCTCGTTCCAGATTAAGATAATCGGCGCACATGAGTGAAGCTCCTAGTGCGATTCCATTCTTCATTTAGAACTCCAATTATTTATATTCATTAAAATTAATTTGCATCCTTATTAATAGAAAAGATAAAAATGACTGTTAGGTTTCGATAATTCAAACCAAAATAACCTGAGTTTTTTGGCGCAATTTTTCGACAATTGCAGGGTCTGCTCCATTATCAGTAATTACCACATGTACTTTATCAAGTGGAGCAATGGTGCTGGTGGTGGTCCGTCCCAGCTTGGAATGATCCGCTACCACGATCACCTGGCGGGCGATTTCAAGCATGGTATGTTTGTTATGCGCATTGATCGGATCGGGAACGCTGATCCCTGATTCAATATCCACACCTTCAACACCAATAAAAACCTTATCAACACGCAGTTCGCGGATGAAAGCATCTGTTTGAGGGCCAGTTGTATTCAGTGGACCTTTGCGTAAAATGCCACCAGCCACCAGGATGTCGATATCGGGGGAAACGGAAAGTTCCACCGCCACATTGAGCGCGGTGGTAATAATGGTTATTTTTTTACCTTTCAAATTCTTGGCAACTTCCAGAGTTGTTGTTCCAGAATCCATGAAAATGGTGTCGCCATTTTGCACGAGATCCGCTGCGGCACGCCCGATCTTGATTTTTTCGGCGGTGAATTTTCCTGATTTGGCATTCACGGACATTTCAAAGAAAGCCTGGTCATTATCCATGGCGCCGCCGTAGATGCGCTGGATGATACCCTGTTCGTGGAGTTCATCCAGGTCACGGCGGATGGTCATTTCGGAAACTTCAAATTGTTTGCTTAATTCTTCAACGCTTGCAAAACCCTTTTCGACCAGAAATTCTTTTATTTTTAGCTGTCGCTGAATTGGTAGCATGTGTAACCTTGTTATAGTTTTAACATGATTATACATTATATTGTTGACATTGCAATAGAAATATGCTATATTCACAATAATTATCATAGAATAACAAAAATTAACATTATTGGAGGTCTTGTGAAAATACTACTCATCTGTGCTGTAGGAATGTCTAGCAGTCTAATCGTAAAGAAAATGAGAGAACTCGCACCTGAAGGAACCATTATTGATTACGGTATCGGTACTGAAGTAGAAAACAAAATGGGGGACTATGATGTGCTTTTGATTGGACCTCAACTACGTTATAGAAAAGATTCAATTATAGAAATGGCTGAAAAAGTTGGAATACCTTTCGGGTTTATCGATATGATCCAATATGGCAGAGTCATGGCACAAGAAATATACGATCAAGCACTAGAGCTAGCCAATAGTAGGGGTAAAAAATAATGAGCGACTCTTTAGAAAATATAGCCATGGAAATCATCAGTTTTGCTGGCGATGCAAAAGCAGATGGGTATTCAGCACTTCATACTGCAAAAAAAGGTGATTTTGAAGAAGCCAGCAAAATGTTAGAACTTGCGGAGAGCAAGATTGTTAAAAGTCATCAGATTCATTTGAAATTATTAGGAATAGATAGCAAATTCAATAGTATCAATGAACAGTTATTAGTTTCACACGCCATGGATACTTTGATGACGACTGCTTCTGAACTCAGTTTGATAAAAGAACTAGTTGATATATTAAAAGAGAAAGCGAGGTGATAGTAAATATAGATATGTAAATATAGATATTGACATTCGTTTTAAATCTTTAATTGATCATTATGAAAAAGAAAGGAAGATGAAATGAAAACAAAGAAGAGTTTTAATGACAAGATGTTTGAAATCATCGATACCAAACTGGGTCCAGTTTTTAGTAAGATCGGTGAGAACAAAATTGTGAAAACAATTGCTGGTGGCATGATGCTGACTATTGGAGTTCTCACCATCGGTAGTATCTTCATCATGTTATTTGGTTTGGCAACGAACTTCGGATTTGCCAGTTTCTTGGCTCCTATTTCAGGACCATTATTGGTAGGGTACCAATTAACGATGGGACTAACAGGTTTATTTGTCGCTGTTGCTATGAGTGGATCTTACGCCAAACAATACAATATGGAATTGCTTTCCAGTACAGTTACAGGATTAGCAGCCTTTATATTGTTAACCAGCACAGTAACAGATGGAGCGATTTCCATTGGTAATCTTGGCGCACAAGGAATTGTGGCTGCCATCATCAGCTCGTTAGTTACAATGTCCATATTGCGATTCTTCAAAGAGAAGAACATCACAATTAAAATGCCAGATGGTGTTCCGCCCGAAATCGCTGCAACTTTCTCGAGCTTGATCCCTTCATTTTTAGCGTTGCTTTTAATGTGGCTGGTGAAATCAGTTTTCAACTTTGATCTTGTCTCCGCAGTTCAAGCTTTACTCAGACCGATCTTCAGTGCAGTTGACAGTCTCGGGGCTTTCACATTACGTTTCTTGTTTGGGCAGGCTGTTTGGTCCGTTGGTCTTCATGCAGATGCAATTCTAACTGGAATCACAGGTCCATTGACAAGCACATGGATCGTCGAAAATGCAGATGCGGCTGCTACAGGGCTCAGTGCGACACAATTACCGTTTATATGGACTCAACCCACTGAAAGAATGGTCGGTTGGACAGCCTCAATTTGGGGATTGATGTTTTGGTTGTTCCGTTCAAAATCGAAGAAACTGCGCACGATTGCGGTAGCAGGTTTACCATCGGCAGTTTTCACTATTATTGAGCCAATTTTGTTTGGACTTCCAGTTGTCTTTAACCCCTACCTGGTTGTTCCATTCATCCTTTCCGCTACGGTTGCGGCATTCTTTACCTATGGAGTAATGGCATTGGGTCTGGTTTCCCGTTTCTATGTTGCACTCCCCTGGATTACCCCGCCTCCTATTTTAGGTTTCCTGGGAACCGGTGGAGATTGGAAGATGGTGGTTGTGGTCATCATCAATACAATTATTGGTATTCTGATCTACGCGCCGTTCTTCAAGGCGTATGAGAAGAGTGAATTGGCAAAAGAAGCGGACGTCAAGGCAAAATAGAGTTAACCTTAAAATTCGTCTCGTTTAAACACACGGGGTAGGTTGTCGTGCCATTTGACACAACAACCTACCCACTCACACACTTCTATTGTAAACACATTCAGTTTCTTGTAAAGAAGAGGAATATAAGAAATGATCAAACGAATTCTAAGTTGTACGAAGAGTGATTTTGAAAAAATGACCCCGATGGACCTGAAATTGTCCATCCGTCTAGCAGAAGGTCGCACCATCCTGGGGCAGAGTTTTAATGGGATGGGAAATTCGTTGCTGGGCGGTGTTACCAATCCGGAATTGGAAGCAGCCTTTGGCGCAGATATTCTATTATTGAATGGCTACAGTCTGGATGAGTCGAGTCCCATGTATGGTGTGAAACATTATAACCACGCCAAGGGTATGCAAATTTTACACGTACAGGATATTAAAAAACTGGTAAATCGCCCAGTAGGTATTTATCTGGAATGTGTTAGCTCTGAGGGGGAACATTTGTATATGAATGATTTCGCAAAGGGGCGCACTGCAACCGAAGAAAATTTTGTCAAAGCAGTCGAAGAAGGGGCTGATTTCATCATCCTTGGTGCCAATCCTAGTATGAATGCGAAAGTCGATGATATCATCGCTGCTACCAAAGTAGCCGGGAAAACCATAAAAGGGAAAGCATTGATCTTCGCTGGAAAATGGGAAGATGGAGTCTATGAAAAAGTACTTGGTGACCCGATGGCGAAAAAACCAGCCAAAGAATTCATTGATGCAATCATGGATGCCGGGGCGGATGTGATCGATTTTCCGGCTCCTGGATCCCGCCAGGGAATCACGGTGGATATGATCCGGGAATTGGTGGAATATGTTCATCATAAAGATGCGGATACCATGACCATGTCCTTCATTGATGGTTCAGTGGAAGGCGCTGATGTGGATACGATCCGAATTCTGGCAATTAAATCCCGTGAAACCGGAGCCGATATTCATGCCATAGGTGATGCAGGGTTAGCCGGCTGCTCGCTGCCGGAAAATATTTACCAGTTATCGCTTTCTGTCAAAGGACGCAGATTGACCTGGGAACGCATGGCTGGTCACAACCGCTAGAGAGTCTTATGCAAAAGCGCATTGTAATAGGAAGCGACCATATTGGATATCCTCTGAAAGAATACTTAAAGACCATACTGAAAGACATGGGATGGGAGGTTGAGGATTGTGGAACTCACAACCGTGCCCGCACCGATTATCCGATTTACGCTAATAAGGTGGCTCAAAAAATTACCTCCGGAGAATACGAAAAAGGCATCCTAATCTGCGGCAGCGGCGTGGGTATGAGCATTACAGCCAATAAGATCCATGGAATTCGCGCAGTGGTATGCAGCGAACCGTATTCAGCAGTTTTGTCAAGAAAGCATAATAATTCCAATATTCTATGCATGGGATCCCGTGTGGTTGGGGAGGAATTGGCTGAGATGATCGTTCGCGAATGGCTGGCTGCTGAATATGAAGGGGGGCGTCATCAAAATCGCTTGGATATGATAAATGAACTAGAAGAAAAGTATTAAACAAATTTTTCTTATAAACAAAGGATTTCCATGATGTGGTATGGGAATCCTTTTTTGGTGAAAATAAAAGTAGGGGATAATGATCATCTATACTACAATAATGCTATCAATTAAAAATGAGGTATAAAAAATGCCAGGTACTCATAAGCAATTCACTGTGGTTCCTCCCATGCAGATCGATATTAAAAAAGAATACCAGGTCATCGTCAAAATGGCAAAAGGAGGAGAGTTCACTATCACTCTGTATCCTGCCGAAGCTCCCATTACAGTCAATAGCTTCGTTTTCCTGGTGCGCCAGGGTTTTTATGATGGGGTTACCTTTCACCGCGTATTGGATGGTTTTGTTGCCCAGGGTGGTGATCCGACCGGAACAGGTGCGGGCGGGCCCGGTTATGAGTTTGTGAATGAGGATTCCGAACTGCAATTCGATAAAGCCGGAGTAGTCGCCATGGCGAATGCCGGGCGTGATACCAACGGCAGCCAGTTTTTCATCACCTACGCTCCCTTACCACGCCTGAATGGTGGTTACACCATTTTCGGGCAGGTGATAGAGGGAATGGATGTTGTCAACGGCATCACTCGCCGCGATCCCGGTAAAAATCCAAAATTTACAGGGGATGTGATCGAGAAAATGATCTTGATTGAAGAAGATTAATACAACTTTTTTTGAGGATTAAAAAGAATCGGGAGGTTCCACATACCTCCCGATTTTGAATTTAAAAGGACAGTAAGCTCATTTATCCTTAAATGATAAACCGGCTTCCTTCCAAGCTTCGTAACCTCCAGAAAGGTTCCAGACATTGGTGTATCCGAGAGCGATCAAAGCCTGGGCAGCATCCTTGCCCATGGAACCGGCTTTGCAGTACACTACGATCTTGTGGTCTTTATCGACAGGGAACAGGGAAATGTTCTCGTTGATCTCATTGTATGGAACGAACAAATCGGTTCCGGGAATATTCCCTTCAAAGGGGATATGCACATTCACCAGGAATATGTCTTCGTTTTCCATACTGGCTTTGAGCTCCTCCACACTGATCATTCCGTTGGGAGTGACGTTGGCTTTCATGGTATTTTCTGGAAGGGATTGCGGAGCGGCTGTCGGTGTGCTATTTATCGTGGGACTGATGCACGCGGCACAGAAGATCAATATAATCAAAACGGGAGTTATAAAAGCCGATTTCATCGCTTCCTCATTAATGAGAATAATATGACTAATATAGTCTAAATTATATCTTATTTTAAGTACAGATTCATAGAAGAAACAAATCATCCCAGATAATTCGGGGATTGTTTGCTTTAATGTAAAAATTAGCACTTTAGAGCTGGCTGAGAAAGAATGATGTTATTGGTTTTGTTTGAACGTGGAGCGTTAAATAGTCAGTAGTACTTGATTGCTGGTCGACTTTGCCTTTTATTTCCACTTTTCTGATTAACCAAGATAATTCCCACAGAAGCAATCAACAAGTTGGTTCAAAATATTGGCTGGAAAATATACCTCCTCGAAAGATCCAGGAAAGCTGAACTACCCGCAAAATAATTGAAAAGAGTTCAATATTGCACATAAGACACAAATGAAGATGATAATAGGTGACCTTGGTGGATAATTGCACATCATTCCATTTAATGGTTAAAGGATAGAAAATTATTTGTCCAAATTTAATTGCGCTGATAAAAAAGATAGATGATATTAGAAAGGCGAATCCTTTACTATCAAAAAAACATTAACTCGCAACTAATTCTTGACTTTTGATACAAAAATCTATACAATTAGATTAAATGTTGGGAACGCTCCCAACATTGGTAGAGTCCCAGGAACTATAAAACAACACTTACGGAGTTTTTCTTGAACAATCTTACTTTAGAAGATATTGCACGAAAAAGTGGTGTTTCTCGATCAACCGTATCAAGAGTGATCAATGATCATCCGAATGTAAGTAAAAAAGTAAGAGAGTATGTTCAAGAAGTAATTAAACAAACCGGGTATCAACCGCATGCGGCTGCTAGGGCGTTGGTATCGAACAGATCATGGACATGTGGGCTGATTTTGCCACGCTCCATTAATACTTTCTTTACTGATCCTTATTATCCTTGCCTAATTCAGGGAATTGCGCAAGCTTGCAGTAAGCAGAATTACACATTTTCACTTTTCTTGATGGAGGATAAAGAAGATGAGGATCAAATGTTTTCACGGGTTTCACGCCGTGGATTCATGGATGGGATCCTTTTTCAATCATACCAAAGCGGCGACACATTGATCGATAAATTGGCAGATTCAGGAATTCCGTTGGTGATCTTAGGCCGGCCTTTCCAGGAGAAAAAGATAAGCTATGTGGATATTAATAATATTGAATCGGTAGAAACAGCAATTCAGTATTTATTAGATACGGGTCATAAAAAAATAGGAACTATAACCGGTCCACGGAATACAGCTGTTGGAATTGATAGAAAAATCGGATACCAGCAAGCGTTGCTTAAAAATAACATCCCGATCGATGAAGCTTTGATAGTGGAAGGTACATTTACCGAAGAAAGCGGCTATATGGGAATGAAACAACTTCTCCCTGCAAAACCCGATGCTATTTTTGCAGCTTCCGATCAAATGGCGTTGGGTGCTATGCGCGCGATCAGAGAAGAAGGGCTTGAAGTTCCACGGGATATTTCGATTATTGGGTATGATGATTTTCCCATGGCATCACCGGCGCGCCCTGCGCTCACTACCTTGCGCCAACCCATTATGCAATTTGGCTTTGAAGCACTGAAAATGCTTATCAGTCTTGTGGAGGATGGCTTGGAACCATGCCGCCAGGTCATTCTAAAGTCTGAATTCATCATACGAGATTCAATAAGGGATAGAACTTTATGAAAAAAAAACATGCGAAATTTTTTTAAAACAGTGTTGGGAACGTTACCAACAAAAGGAGGTTATATAGAAAAGAAATAATCAACAGCTCAATAAAAAAAACTAAAAAAACCTAATAAAAGGAGAGAGGGAAATGCGTAAGAATATTTTATTTTTACTAAGTATTTTCATCATTGCTGGGGTTGTACTGGCAGCTTGCCAACCAGCTGCGGAGACTGCAACTGAAGCGCCAACTGAAGCTCCCACTGCGGCGAATCCTGCTGATGTAGCTGCAGCTCTACCGCGCGATGAAACTTTGTACTTCAATGGTCAACAGTGGGGATCAGTCGTTTGTTGGAATCCTTACTCCTCCAACTGTAATAATGCAATGGCTCTTGCCCAACAGGACAATGCCCGTGTCACCATGTTTGAAACGCCATATCTGTATAACATGCTCGATGGCAAGGTATATCCTTTGCTGGCTGATGGCGATTATGCATGGGATGCTGGAATGACCGCGATCACCTTCAAGATCAAGGCTGCCGCCCATTGGAGCGATGGCACCCCGGTGACTGCAGAGGATGTCGCTTATACTTGGGCTACCCATGTCAAATACAATACACAATTCGGAGCTGCCAACAAGGATTACATCGACACCATTGAAGCAGTTGATGCCAGTACAGTTTTAGTCAAAGCTGTACTTGGTGAAGATGGGAAAGCAATCAATCCCTTGCTTGTTCAGGCTTATCTGAGCAGCAACTATGTCATCCAGAAAGCATGGACCGAGAAATTGGAAGCACGCACCGGTGGTGATGCAGCCGCGTTGATGGCTGATACAGCGGAAGACGTCGTTTACTCTGGTCCCTATCACAAATTCTTCACTGATGATACAAAAGTAGTCATGATTCGTGATGACAATTACTGGGGCCAGGATGCCAGTATGTTCGGCAAACTGCCTGTTCCAACGTATCTTGCCCATGTGATCTTCAAGGATAATGCTGCTGGTACAACCGCTCTGCAAGCTGGTGAGGTGGATGTCAGCCAGCAATTCAACTCGAATGTTCAGGATCTATGGCTCAAGGATAACCTGCCCATCTCCACTTATCTGTCCGATGCTCCTTACAATATTGGAGCGTCCCTCCCAACCGCCTATTACAACATGGCCTCCTATGGTCTGGATCAGATTGCAGTCCGCAAAGCCATTGCCATCGCGGTTGATTACAACACGATTATTTCAAACGCAATGACCAACCAATCGGCTACCTTCACTCAAGTTCCACGCTCTCTTATGAACCCGACTCCAGGCGAGCAGGCTTTGTTTGACCATGATGCCGTCGCAGATCTGCAGTGGGCTGGGAGTGACATCGAAGGTGCCAAGAAACTGCTCGATGATGCCGGAATCGTGGATTCCAATAATGATGGATGGCGTGAATTTAATGGACAAACCCTTCACTATATCGCAACCTGCCCTAATGGCTGGTCTGATTGGCAGGCTGCCATTGAAGTGGTTGCTGCCGCCGGAAAAGACATCGGGATTGACATCACAACCAACTATCCTGAGTGGTCCGTTTATCAGACAGTCGTTACCAACTGGCCACTCCCCGAAACGGGTTATGACATCTTTATGATGTGGAGTGACGGCGCTGGCCCGACCCAACCTTGGGGACGAATCCGCCATTTGATTAGTTCTGAATTCGCTCAGACAACCAATAACTGGAATGGTAACTGGGGCGGTTATCAGAATCCTGAAGCGGATGCATTGATCCAGGCGATTCCTACCATGAGTGATCCTGACGAACTGAAGGCAGCCTACACTGAATTGGTCAAGATCTACCTGACAGACGTTCCTTCCTTCACACTCATGTACCGTCCTCAATCCTTCCACACCGTGAACGAGAGTGTCTGGACGAACTTCCCACACGAGGGTGATGGCACCAATCCGGCAGTACCACCATTGGATCTGACCGATGGTTGGAGTATCGCTGGTCTCTATAACCTAACACTCGTGAAATAGTAATCTGAATGGAGTACGAACAGCCATGTTCCGTAAATTTTGGAGCATGGCTGTTCTCTAACGGAAGGAGGCTATACGTTGAAAGGATATCGTAAGTATTTTCTCAACAAATTGCTTTGGTTATTGATCACCACTTTTTTTGCTTTCATTCTGAATTTCATCCTGCCCCGTTTAATGCCAGGAGATCCAGTGGCAGCCATCACTGCCAGGATCGCCCAGGGAATGTCAAATTCAACAGGTATGAAAGAGGTTTACCAGCAGTACGCTGATTTGTTTGGGACCAACAAACCCATCCTTGAGCAGTTTTTCCTTTACGTAAAAAATGTATTCCATGGGAATTTTGGTACATCCTTTAGCCAATATCCCCGACCTGTTTCTGACATCATCAAGTCTTCCATTGTGTGGACGGTATGTTTACAATTCCCGGCTATCATCGTCGGTTGGATTATCGGCAATACGCTGGGTGCTTTAGCAGCATATATCAAAAAGGGCTTTGATAAAGTTCTTATGCCCATTAGTATTTTCGTGAGCAATATACCGGCATTTGGTATGGCCGTTATTTTCTTAGTGATTTTTGGAGTGAATTTAAAATGGTTCCCAACTTCGGGCGGGTATGGTTTTGACCTGATCCCCAACATGAGCTGGAAGTTTATATGGTCAGTGATCGTACACTACCAGCTTCCGTTCTGGTCAATTGTTTCTACTGCAATCGGCGGTCAAGCAATAGGCATGCGATCTATGTCTATTTATGAGTTGAATGCTGATTATGTAAAATACAGCCGTTTTATGGGAATCAAAGACAGGAAGATTGTCGGTTATGTATTTCGAAATGCCATGCTTCCACAGGTAACTGGTCTGGCATTATCGATCGGCACTATGGTTGGAGGGGCACTGGTGGCCGAGATCATCTTTAGTTATCCGGGACTGGGAACCACGCTCTTAAACGGTATCATGGGACAGGATTATCCACTGATCTCAGCAGTTACATTGATCATTACAGTGATGGTGCTGCTTGCAAACTTCATTATTGAGATCGTTTATGGGTTGATCGACCCACGTATCAAAGCAGCACAATCAGATTAGGGAGAGATGTTGCAATGAAAAATACACTTCAGCAAGTTTTCCACTCTCGTAAATTTGTGACCGGTTTTTCAATTTTTATCGTACTGCTGATGATCGTGTTCTTTTATCCACTTCTTGTGCGAGATGAGCCATTGGAGATCATCGGTCAGGGCACTTTCTTCCCTCCTGGGATCTATGTAAGTGTTTACGATAGTCTTCATTCTACAACATACATCCTGAATTTGGATGATGCTGCTGTTAAAAGAATTGGTAACACCTTAGGTGACCAGGAGCGTCTGGATATAAAAGACTGGCTGGTAGCATATGGGATTCCTGAAGATCAAATCGACATCAATGATACCGAACTGCTCGTCAAACAATGGGAAGAGAATTATGATCCTGATGTCAAATTGTCTAACATGACGTATGCCAGACAAAGATACTACCAGAGACTCAACGACTCATTGGAAGGTCTTCTATCAACAGAAGGAATGATCATTGCAGAATCAAATCCGCAAACAGGCGAACTGGAGCAGACAGGCACCATCGAACAATCCGATTATATAGATATCAGCCAGGTTGCAAATGTAAAAGTGTTACCACTTGGAACAGATAATTTTGGCAGGGATGTATTAACGGAGCTGGTTAAAGCCACTGGCGTGTCACTGCAGATTGGTTTTGTTGCTGGTATCATTGCAACTTTGATTGGTTTGGCCCTTGGATTACTATCGGGGTATGTAGGCGGTCTGGTGGATGACATCATCATGTTCATCACCAACCTCTTTACCGTGATCCCCTCTTTTGTATTGTTGATTTTGATTTCTTTTAGTATCGGTCAGGATAACCGCGGAGCCTCTACCATTGCAGTAGTGATCGGGTTTACCTCCTGGGTATGGACTGCAAGGGCCGTGCGATCGCAAGTGATTTCACTGCGCAATCGCGACCATGTCAATTTATCAAAATTATCCGGCCATTCAACCTTTCACATCATTATCAATGATATTCTGCCTTACATTGCCTCGTATGTGATCATGGCCCTAATTCTGCAAATTTCCTCGGCTATTCTGTCGGAGGCCAGTCTATCAATCCTTGGATTGGGACCGCGTACTACTGAAGTGCCAACGTTGGGCTTGATGATGAACTGGGCGATGATTTACCAGGCACAAATTCTCGGGAAATGGTGGGCATACTTCCCTGTGCTTGTGATTATTGCTCTTATTACATTCTCGTTGAATTTGATGAATACAGGTCTTGATCAGGTATTCAATCCAACCTTGAGGGATTAGGTGGTTGACATGTCAAAAGTGATACTCGAAGTTAAGGAACTAACTACAAAGTATGTCACCCGATTTCATGAGGATATCTACGCTGTTGATCATGTTTCTCTGAAGACCGAAGAAGAAAAAACGCTAGGCATCGCAGGAGAATCCGGCTGCGGAAAATCGACACTCGCACTCAGCTTGATAGGATATTACTTTGCTCCGCTACACTATACCAGTGGTGAAATCACCATTGACGGGCGGAATATTTCTAAAATGGATCCTGATGATATTCGGAGAACAATACTCGGCACTGAGATTTCCTATATTCCCCAGGCCGCGATGAATGCACTTAATCCCACGCAGAAGGTCATTAACTTTATTGAAGATGTCATTCAAGCGCATAACCCAAAGGCAACCAAGAAAGAAATTTATGACTTGGCCCAAGAACGGTTTGAAATTTTGGGGCTGCCTGCGGAGGTATTGCAGAAATATCCTGTTGAACTTTCGGGTGGTATGAAACAACGAACGGTGATTGCAATTTCCGTAATCCTTTGCCCTAGAATTTTAATTGCCGATGAACCTTCATCCGCCCTCGATGTGACCTCCCAAAAAATGGTCATCAAGATGCTGCGGGACCTGATGGATAATGGTTTCATCAAATCAATGATCTTCATCACTCATGAGCTTCCTCTGCTTTACAATGTGGCGGATGACATCATGGTCATGTATGCAGGACAGATTGTAGAGCAGGGAACGGCGAAGGAAGTTGTCTTTGATCCACTCCATCCTTATTCAAAAGGTCTTATGAGTTCGATTATCGTCCCAGAAAATGGTGTACGGGGCGTTAAATTAACTGCCATTCCCGGAGTACCGCCTAACCTAAAAAATCCACCACAAGGTTGCCGGTTTGCTGACCGATGTAATTATGTTAAACCGGAATGCAGGATGCATCCAATTGATTTACAGGAAATTTCAGAGGGACGCGCTTACCGCTGTATCTTTTCACAAGAATATCTAAGAAAGGCATATAAAAATGGCGGATGAAAAAAAACTATGCCTGTGCGGTTCAGGACTTACCAAAATCTACGGGATTGGTCGTCAAAAAAACATAGCAGTAGATCATGTGGATTTTGAAATTTCTGAATGTGAGTTTGTTTCGATTGTAGGTGAATCGGGTAGTGGAAAAACAACTTTGGCGAAAATGTTGTTAGGATTGACCAAACCTACTGAAGGTGAGATCTATTTCCATGGAAAGAAACGCGACATCAGCAGTCTGCGAAAGAAAAAAGAATACTGGAAATCCATTCAAGCCATCTTTCAGGATCCATATTCCTCGTATAACACATTCAACAAGATTGATACGGTGCTTTTAGATTGTATCTATATGCGTGGGGGAAGAAAACTTCCTCGTGCAAAGAAAATTGACTTGATGGAAGAAGCCTGCAGCTTTGTAAACCTGAAATTTGAAGAATTGACCAACAAGTATCCTTTTGAGCTCTCTGGCGGGCAAATGCAGCGCTTAATGATTGCCAGAATCTTCATTTTAAAGCCACAAATTTTAATGGCAGATGAACCTACCTCAATGATCGATGCTTGTTCACGTGCGACAATCCTGGATATGTTAATGAAATTACGGAAAGACATCGGGATGACAATTATTTTCATCACTCATGATATTGGTCTGGCATATTACATTTCTGATAGCGTGTACATCATGGAGCATGGAAAAATAATCGAAAGCGGTTCTGCTGAGGAAGTGATTTTGCATCCGAAAGAGGAATACACCCGACGTTTGATCAACGATGTTCCCAAAATTCATGAAGAATGGGATCTCTCATCGGTCAGTTACACTTGAGCCAGGATTCATGCAAAATGCTGAAATATTATGGATATTCAATATGCTTGATCTCTATCTGACCTTAACCGAACAATGCTTTGTGTTTCCGTTCGAGACAGATTAACCCAATCAAGGATTGTTGAAAGGATTAATATACATTGAAATTGTTTAAGAAGATTGCAGAATACCCGAATATCGGTCTGATTGTCTTTGCATATATAGCGTTCATTGCCCTGGGAATGCCGGATGGCTTGCTGGGAGTGGCCTGGCCTTCGATTCGCGCCTGTTTTTCTGTCCCTCTCGATGCAATTGGTATGTTAATCCCAGCATCTGTGGCTGGTTATTTAACTTCCAGTTTTTTAAGTGGTCTCCTAATCTCACGCTGGGGAATCGGGAAAGTTTTATCGGTAAGTTGTGCTTTGACCGGCGTGGCACTCATTAATTACACGATCGTTCCGGATTGGTGGATGATGGTGCTACTGGGTGTTCTCGCCGGTTTAGGAGCAGGGGCGATTGATGCAGGTCTCAACAGCTATGTCGCTGCAAATTTTGGGGAAGGCTTAATGCAGTGGCTTCACGCCAGTTATGGAATTGGTATTACGCTTGGTCCAATTATTATGACAATAGCTCTTTCAACATTGAATTCGTGGCGAATAGGGTATCGTGTGGTAGGCAGTTTTCAGCTTGCATTAGCAACCTGCTTTGCGCTGACCCTTTCCATATGGAACCAAAAAGAACATTCTGCTAAGAGTGATGAACCGAAGCTTCTGACCGAATACAAAACACCGTTAATTGAAACGCTACGCCAACCGCAGGTTTGGTTGAGCATGATTTTATTTTTTCTGTATGTTGGCGCCGAGGTATCCATTGGAACCTGGACTTATAGCCTGCTGACGGAATCACGTGGGATTAATCCAACCCTGGCTGGATTCTTCACCAGCAGTTATTGGGCAACCTTCACCATCGGTCGGATTATCGCAGGGCTTTATGCTAAAAAAGTGGGGGTTAATCTTCTGGTGCAAGGAAGCCTGGTGGTTGCCTTGCTCGGCGCATTATTATTGATATGGAATCCATCTGAAGTGGTAAATCTACTGGCGGTGGCTTTGATTGGGTTTGCCATAGCTCCTATTTTTCCAGCATTAATGTCAGGTACCAGCAGTCGAGTGGGTACTCGTTTTGCTGCTAATACGATTGGCATGCAAATAGCCTCTACTGGTTTGGGAACTGGGATTATTCCCAGCTTGTTGGGGGTTTTGGCACGCCGGTTCTCATTGGAAGTTATTCCCATTTGTCTGGTAATCGTGTTTTCAGTTTTATTTGGTTTTTACCGTTTATCCATGATTAAAACAAGAATCCCAAATAAGGAAAATATACCATGAAAATTCAATCATTAACAGATGCATGGGAATTTCGGCAGAAAGGTGAACAGGAATGGTTACCGGCTGATGTCCCTGGCGGTGTGCACACTGACTTACTGGCGTTAGGTCGGATTCCTGACCCGTTTGTAGGTGACAACGAAAAGCGCGTCAAGTGGGTGGCTGAAAGAGATTGGGAATACCACCGTCAATTTACTGTTGAACCCGAACTGATGCAGCAACCAAACATTTGGTTGGTCTGTGATGGGCTAGATACACTTGCAACAGTCAGTCTGAATGGTGCTGAATTGGGCTATACCAAGAACATGTTCAGGCAGTATCGTTGGGATGTGAAAGCGTTCCTCAAGGCTGGTAAAAATGACTTACAAATTGCTTTTGATTCCCCCGTGCGCTTTGCCACTACACAACAGAGCATCCGCCCCATGCCAGGTGTTTCTCAGGCAATTCCAGGCGGACCTTATCTACGGAAGGCGCCATGCCAGTTTGGTTGGGATTGGGGTCCGCAGCTACCTACTATCGGCATTTGGAAAGATATTCGGTTGGAAGGGTATGAGAGTGTACGTATAGAAGAAGTCCACCTTAGGCAGTATCATGCGGAAGATAAGGTGACGGTCGAGGCACGGGTCATCATTCAAAATTGGGATGAAGTACCTTACCTGGCAAGCGTGCATCTTATCGCCCCGGATGGGCAAGTCTTTGAATCGAATGGAATAGTCACCGGAGAGAAGGCATGCACACTGCAAGTGGAGATTATGAATCCGCAGCTTTGGTGGCCGAACGGTTACGGCTCTCAACCTCTCTATCGAGTCAGCATTGAACTGCGTCAGTCTGACCTTCTGCTGGATCAGCGCGAATATCAGCTTGGGTTGCGTACCATTGAGCTGTGCCAGAAACCGGATGAATGGGGGCGTTCCTTTACATTTGTTGTTAACGGTCTGCCAATTTTTGCCAAGGGCTCCAACTGGATTCCAGCAGATTCTTTTCCCACGCGTATCTCAGACGCCAATCTGGAAAGGTTGATCAGTGCGGCGGCGGAAACACATCAAAACATGCTTCGCGTATGGGGCGGCGGATTTTATGAAGATGAGCGTTTTTATGATCTGTGTGATCGTTTTGGCATCCTCGTCTGGCAAGAATTTATCTTTTCATGCAGTGTTTATCCACTCGACGATGCTGAGTTTGTCGAAAATATCCGTATCGAGGTAATTGAAAACATCCGCCGCCTACGCCATCACGCCAGTCTTGCACTATGGTGTGGCAATAACGAAATGGAATGGGGCTGGGTGGATTGGGGCTGGAAAGTGCCTGAGTATCAGGATTTGAAGATCGCCTACGACCGGTTTTTTCATCACACACTGCCCGCCTGGTGTGCAGCCGAAGATCCCGACCATGCCTATTGGCCAAGCTCGCCATCGTCAAATACTCCCTTCGAGAATCCAAATAATCAACAACAGGGCGATGCACATTACTGGGATGTCTGGCACGGGCGCAAACCATTTACAGCTTACCGCAGCCAGTATCCGCGGTTCATGAGTGAGTTTGGTTTCCAGTCACTACCGCCGCTGGCGACTATCCGTACCTACGCTGAGGAAGCCGAATGGAATATCACTTCTTATATCATGGAACAGCATCAGAAAAACGAAAGCGGCAACGCATTGATGGTTTCTCAGATGCTTGACTCTTTCCGCCTCCCGAAAGATTTTGAATCACTGGTTTATCTGAGTCTAGTGCTTCAGGCTGAGGGCATCCGTTATGGCGTTGAACACTGGCGACGGCATCCCAGGCAAGTTTCAGGTACACTTTACTGGCAGCTCAATGATTGCTGGCCGGTAGCTTCCTGGTCGAGTCTGGATTACTTTGGTCGCTGGAAAGCTCTGCATTATGCTGCCCGTCGTTTTTATGCTCCTCTCCTGTTGTCTATTGAAGACAAACCGACCGAGATGGATGTTACTATTACCAGTGATTTGCACGAGCCATGGGAAGGTTCGGTGCGCTGGTCCCTGGAAACACTGGAAGGTAAGGTATTGCAGGCAAACGTGGAATCTGTAAAAGTTGCTCCATTTGATGTAATGCCTGTATGCAACCTTAATTTTTCCAGCATTCTGACTGATGAGCTACGTCGGGATGTGGTTTTTATCGCCGAGCTCTACCAGGATGAGCAATTTCTGGCTCGACAGACAGCTTTCTTCGTTCCTACCAAGCATCTAAACATGACCGATCCAACTATCTCACCACAAATTCAAATCGAACAGCAACAGATACGTATCAAATTGACTTCGTTTTCACTTGCACGCCAGGTAGAGTGTGCTTTGGAAGGCACAGATGTCGTTTTCAGTGACAATTATTTCGACCTTCCTGCTGGTCGAACTGTCGAGATCTCTGTTCCCCTTCCCCCCAGTTGGACATTTTCACAAGTTACGAAGGCACTTAGAGTTCGTTCTATCTATGATTCGTATGCGTATACCGCAACAAATTAACGAATAACCAAATTTTTTAAGGAGGAATCCATGTTTGATCAGATTGAATCCGTAATCGCCAAGATGACACTTGAAGAAAAAGCTGCCCTGTGTAGCGGGGCAAGCCCCTGGACGACGACTCCCATCGAGCACCTGGGGATTCCGGAAATGACCGTTTCGGATGGACCGCATGGCGTACGACGCGTGGCAAACGTTAATGACTTTGTCGCGGGTAGTCTTCCTGCTACCTGTTTTCCTACCGCTTCATGCATGGCTTCTACCTGGAATGTGGATTTAATCTACACCATGGGGCAGGCACTGGCAGAGGAGTGTATCGCTCTGAAGGTTGATGTAATTCTGGGCCCTGGGGTCAATATAAAACGTACCCCACTGGGAGGGCGCAATTTTGAGTATTACTCCGAAGACCCTTACCTCGCCGGGCAAATGGCAGCCAGCTTCATCACCGGCGTGCAAAGTAAAGGTGTTGGCACTTCCCTCAAGCATTACGCCACCAACAACCAGGAGTCCCAGCGCATGACTATAAATGCCATAATTGATGAACGCACCCTTCGTGAAATTTACCTTCCTGCCTTCGAGACGGCCGTCAAAAAAGCAAAGCCCTGGACGGTGATGTGCGCCTACAACAAACTCAATGGCAAGTATGGCTCTGAGAATCATAAGCTGCTAGTGGATATCCTAAAGAACGAGTGGGGCTTTGAGGGGCTAGTCGTATCAGACTGGGGTGCTGTGCACGATCGGGTGGAGTCTATGAAAGCTGGGGTAGATCTGGAAATGCCCGGACCAAGAGAGCGGAGGGTAAAAGCAGTCATAGAAGCTGTTCGCTCCGGTATTTTGGACGAATCTGTGCTGAATGAGTCAGTGCGTCGGATACTTGGGATCGTCTTCAAGGCAGCCAAGACCGAAAAAGGCCGCTCGTTTGATGCTGCTGCACACCATGCCCTGGCGCGCCAAATCGCTGCGGAGGGGATAGTTTTGCTCAAGAACAACGGAATTCTGCCTTTGAAAGAGCAAAAACATGTTGCTGTCATTGGTCTTGCTGCGAAAGAAGCACACTTTCAAGGTGGCGGCAGTTCTCACATCAATCCAACCCAGGTGGATAACCCGTTCTTGGAACTGCAAAAAGCTGCCCCGGATACAACAAAGTTCAGCTTTTCCGATGGCTATTCAGAGGATGCCAGTTTCAATCAGGATCTCATCGACAGTGCTGTTAAGGAAGCCAGCGCTGCAGATGTGGCTCTGCTCTATCTTGCACTTCCAGAATCGAAGGAATCCGAAGGTTATGACCGCCCTGACCTTGACCTAACTCTGCAACAAGTGACATTGATCAAAGCAGTTTCCGCTGTCCAGCAGAATACTGTCATCATCCTCAACAATGGTGCTCCTGTTGTGATGAGTGAATGGATTGATGGTACTGCGGCTGTCCTTGAAGCTTGGATGATGGGGCAAGCAGGAGGAGGAGCCATTGCCGATATTCTCTATGGAAAAGTTAACCCCTCCGGTAAGTTGGCAGAAACCTTCCCGCTTCGATTGGTGGATACCCCCGCTTCTATTAACTTCCCTGGAGAAAACGGCGAGGTGCGTTATGGGGAAGGCATCTTCATCGGTTATCGCTATTATGATGTCAAAGAAGCGCCAGTGCAGTTTCCCTTTGGCTACGGGTTGAGCTATACCACCTTTAATTACACAAATTCCAAAGTTTCGGCATCATCTTTCAAAGACGTGGATGGTCTGACCATTTCTGTGGATGTGACCAATACCGGCAAGGTAGCTGGTAAAGAAATTGTTCAGGTATTTGTACATGATCGCAAATCCAAATTGGTCCGCCCGCCCAAGGAGCTTAAGGGTTTTGCTAAAGTTGAATTACAACCCGGTGAAACCAAAACGGTCACCGTCCCGCTTGATTTTCGGGCTTTTGCGTACTTCCACCCGGGCTACAACCAGTGGATCACGGAGGATGGCGAGTTCGATATTTTGATCGGGGCGTCATCGAATGATATACGATGTGTCCAGACGGTTTCCTTACAATCAACCCTGAATCTGCCTTGCTTATTGAACCGAGAATCTACTCTACGAGATTGGTTGGAAGACCCCACAGGAAAGCGTGTGTTCGAACCGATTTACCAACAGATGGCAAAACAGATGCAAGCAACATTTGGTGCAGGGGAGGAGGATGAGGGTGGCATTGGTATGGAGACAATGAATTTTTTGATGGAATTGTCACTGCGTGATATTTTCTATTTCCAGGAAGCTAACCTCTCCATGTCGCCTGAAGACCTGGTAGATAGCCTGCTCGCGCAGGTAAAACAGCAGAGCTGACAGATATGCTTTTGATCCCACTCTGGTATAACGGACTCTGGACTCAGTACAGCAGCTCAACCTGGACGAACTGGCTGGATGAGAATTCTGCTTCTCCAAATAGCAGTACCGGCTGTGTGTATTACGATCGCTGTCCATTCGCTTTTGAAAAATGCAAAGAACACCCCACCCCGATTGAAATCGAACCTGGTCACTTTGTCGCATGCTGGAAAGTATCTGGATCTTGAAGCTGTGATTGATCTCTTTTCAATAAAATAGAGCGGGCTTACCTTTTATTAATAATTTTGGAGGTTTAATGCGGTACGGTTTTTTTGATGATGAACACCTTGAATATGTTATTACCCGACCTGATACACCCCTTCCCTGGATTAATTATTTGGGCTGTGAAGATTTTTTTGGAATTATCTCAAATACAGGGGGGGGGTATTCTTTTTATAAAGATGCCCGTTTAAGAAGGTTAACGCGATATCGATACAATAATGTCCCTCTGGATGTGGGGGGACGTTACATTTATTTACGTGAAAATAGCTTAACTGATCAACCAGAGAATTCATGTTGGTCACCGACCTGGCAGCCGGTACGAAAAAATCTCGATGTCTATTCATGCCACCATGGATTGGGTTATACAAGAATCCAATCGACCTATAAAGACATTGAGTCTGATATCTGTTATTTCGTTCCTCTTGGTGAAAATTTAGAAATTTGGGACGTAAAAATAAAGAATAATAGAAAAGAGAAAACGCATTTATCCCTTTTCTCCGCGATAGAGTTTTGCTTATGGGATGCATGGGATGACTCTACAAATTACCAGAGGAATTTTTCTATCGGGGAAGTTGAAGTCCTGGATAATGTCATCTATCACAAGACAGAATATCGAGAAAGACGAAACCATTTTGCATTCTTTGCTTGTTCGGAGAAGATTGTTGGATTCGAAACACAGAGAGAGGATTTTCTGGGAGCATATAGAGGTTGGGAGTCTCCACGGGCTGTTGAAGAGAATAAAACACAAAATTCCATCGCATCTGGGTGGCAACCGATTGGATCACATCATTTACAATTTCTTCTTGAAGCAAATGAAGAAAAAAGAATAATCTTTTTACTTGGGTATCAGGAGAATCCTGACGAGAGGAAATTTGAAAATAATAATTCGCAGATCATCAATAAAGAATCAGTGGTTCCATTGATACAAAAATATACGACCTATAAAAATGTTGATGATGCATTTCAAAAATTGAAAGAATACTGGGGAAAGATATTAAATAGATTTCATGTGACAACGCCAAATGAACATGTCAACCGATCGGTTAATATCTGGAATGCATATCAGGTGATGGTGACATTCAACATTTCAAGATCCGCTTCGTTATTTGAGAGCGGTATTGGAAGAGGCATGGGATTTCGAGATTCAAACCAGGATTTGCTTGGTTTCTGCATGTTAGATCCAAAACGTTCACGGGAAAGAATATTAGACCTTGCAGCCACGCAACTTATTTCCGGTGGCGCATATCATCAATTTCAGCCGCTTTCGAAAAGAGGAAATAACGATATTGGCAGTGGATTTAACGATGATCCCCTCTGGTTGGTACTTTCGGTTGCTACTTACTTGAAGGAAACAGATGATTGGGCGATATTGGATGAAATGGTCCCTTATGATAATAAACCATCGACTGAAGAAAAACTTTATTCTCATTTACAACGAAGTTTGCAATATACTCTCGACCGGTTAGGTCCTCACAATTTACCCCTGATTGGGAGGGCAGATTGGAATGATTGTTTAAATTTAAATTGTTTTTCAAACACCCCCGGGCAATCATTTCAGACTACAACAAACAAAGAGGGTATTATCGCAGAAAGTGTCTTCATCGCGGGATTGTTCATCCTCGCTGCTGGAGAAATGGTTAAGATTTCTGAATTCCTCAACAACCAAGCGGATGCACAAAAATATCATCTGGCAATGCAGCAGATGAAGGAGACATTGTGGAATTCAGGGTGGGATGGAAAATGGTTCAGACGTGCCTATGATTTCTTTGGGAATCCTGTGGGATCTAATGAAAATGAAGAAGGAAAGATATTCATCGAACCGCAAGGCATATGTGTCATGGCTGGCATGGGAATCGATAACGGAAAAGCGGAGCTAGCGTTAGACTCAGTTGCTGAATATCTTGCAACTAAAGACGGGATTCTCCTTCATCAACCTGCATATCAAAAATATCAATTACATCTAGGCGAAATCTCATCATATCCGCCGGGATATAAAGAAAATGCAAGTATCTTTTGCCATACGAATCCTTGGATCATGATTGCAGAGACATTAATTGGTAGAGGTGATCAGGCGATTGATTATTATCTGCGAATTAATCCCTCTGCACGTGAAAATGTTAGTGATTTGCATAAATGTGAACCTTATGTATATGCTCAAATGATCTCAGGACGGGATGCGCCAATTCAAGGTGAGGCTAAGAATTCATGGTTAACAGGAACTGCAGCATGGAATTATGTAGCAATTACTCAATGGATTCTAGGTATCCGACCTGTATTCGAAGGACTTCAAATTAGCCCGGTTATTCCGAAATCTTGGAATGGTTTTTCAGCTACACGTGTATTTCGAGGTACCCTCTTCAACATTGAGGTAAAACGAAAGGGTTTGGGAAATAGCGTTACTTTGTATGTTGATGGTATTCGGATGGAAGACAATATCATCAGAGAAAAGTCGATGGGAAAGCAAAGAGTAGAAGTTCTTGCCATTATTGATTAGGATGAAAAATGAAAAAAAGTTCATTACAAAAAGGAATAAATCTTGGCGGTTGGTTATCACAATTTAAACACGATGACCATAACCATTTCAGGACGTTTATACAAGAAGATGATATCAAGAGGATTGCCGAATGGGGATTTGATCATATTCGGTTACCAGTCGATTACCCGATTCTTGAAAATGATTCACACCCGGGAAAATACCTGGAAAGCGGCTTTGACTATGTCTTCACCTGTTTCGATTGGTGCAAAAATGCAGATCTCAGGGTGATTCTGGATCTTCATAAAGCTCCTGGGTACGCATTTGATAACCAGCAAGCCAATCAACTTGAGCAAAATACTGAAATGCAGATCAGATTCATCAATCTCTGGTCTGCAATTACAAAAGAATTCATTTCAATAGATCATGATTTACTCGCATTCGAATTGCTCAATGAGATAAATTTTGAGTCTTCAGAAATCTGGAACGAAATAATCGAAAAAACCCTACAGACAATTCGACCTCTTGATTCTGATAGATTAATTCTAATAGGCGGGAATTACTATAGTTCTGTTGATTATTTGTCGAATATTAGAATTTTCAATGACAAGAAGATTCTTTATAAATTTCACTTCTATTTACCGCTATCTGTTACACACCAAAAAGCATACTGGTTAAAAGGATTATATGAATTTAACCGGCAGGTTGATTACCCGGGTACAGCATCAGGTTTAAAACCATTTCTGGAAAACAATCCTGAATATCAAAAGAGACTGGCAGAAGATGCGGATATTTACTTTGATCGTTCATATTTACTGCAAAGATTAAAACCCGCAATCGATTTTGCCAAAAAAATTGGCCAACCAATTCATTGTGGGGAATTCGGTGTAATTGATCGGGCTCCTAGGAAAACACGTGAAAATTGGACGAGAGATATAGTCTCATTGTTCAAGGAATATAAGATAGGGTATGCCTATTGGTCGTACAAAGCGATGGATTTCGGCTTGGTTGATTATGCAGGGAATGTTATTAATCAGGAACTTATTAACATACTTGTAAGGTAAAACTATGAAGTTTGGATATTTTGATATTGAAAAAAGAGAATATGTCATCACGGATCCAAAAACGCCTGTGAAATGGATTAATTATATTGGCACACGTGATTTTGGTGGCTTTGTGGACCATACCGGGGGTGCGTTAATATGCAGCAGTGATCCGGCGTTAAATAGAATTACGAAATATATACAACAGATGCCATCATCTGACTTTAAAGGTGAAACGGTTTATATCAGGATCCATCAAGATGATAGTTTTGTAATTTTTTCACCTTTTTACGTTCCTACCCTACAAAAACCCGATAAATATGAATGCCGCGTAGGATTGGGTTACACAAGGATCATTACTCAATTCTATGGAATTGAAACGAGTGTGACCATTTTTGTTCCAGATAAAGAACGATGTGAAATACGCGATATCCGTATAAAAAATATCTCTGAAAAATCATTAGAAATTGATGTCATACCGGTAATCGAATACACCCATCCGGATGCTTTAAAACAATTCACCAATGCAGATTGGATCCCACAGACGATGCAAAGCAAGGCAATCCTCGATAAAGATGGCAGCATCATTCTTCTTCAATATCCCTTCATGAATAGAGATACGAAAGTTAATTATTTCACCTCCAATTCCCCGGCATCTTCCTTTGAAACGGATCGTAAATTATTCCTGGGAGAAAACGAGTATGGAAGTTTTGCTAATCCATTAAGTTTGCGCGAGAAAGAGCTTTCGAATTCGGAAGCATTACGCGGTGATAATATCGCAGCACTTCTGCACCCAATGGGAGTGATCAGACCTAATGAAGAAAAACGAATCATCACCCAGTTAGGGCAAATCAAAGAAATTTCACTGGCGAAGCCGCTTATTTCTAAGTTCAAGAGCACAGAGATTGTTGAAAATGAATTAATGAAGCTCTCAGCATTTTGGGATTCATATTTGGAAACGTTAACGGTTAAAAGCCCAGATACGGACCTTGATGTAATGATCAATCTCTTTAATCCTCGCCAGTGCTATACGACATTTACCTGGTCAAGATATCTATCCTATTATCAGTTAGGCCTTGGAGCACGCGGTATTGGAATTAGAGACTCATCCCAGGATATTCTGGCTGTCCTTGCGGCTGTTCCAGAAAATGCAAAACAATTCCTAGAACTTCTCCTTTCTTTTCAAAAGATGGACGGTTCATCTATGCATCAATTCAATCCATTAACGAAAATTGGCAGTTGTGGTGATTCGATGGAAATGGAAGATCGATATCACTTCTATAGCGACGATCATTTATGGTTAGTTTTAGCAGTCATCGCTTATATTAAAGAAACGGGAGACTTGGCTTTCTTAGATACAGCGATCCCCTATTATGAAAAAGATCGGAATCAAGCTCCACTCGAAATTGATTCGGTTATGGACCATATTGATCGCGCTTTTGATTTCACATCCAAAAATATAGGTGCACATGGTCTTCCATTGTTAGGTTTTGCAGATTGGAATGATACTGTCAATCTTCCCAAGGGCGCAGAGTCATTTTTCGTTGCGAATTTATATGGTTTTACATTAAAAGAATTATTTCCAATCATCGAATCTCTTGGCAACAATGAGTTATTAAGTAAATATCAGCGAATGTATCAAGAAATGAAAGACAAAGTGGAACTTTCGGGTTGGGATGGAAGCTGGTATCTGCGATATTTTGATCACGAAGGAAATCCGATTGGTTCATCTCAGAATGAGTACTGCCAAATATATCTTAACGGTCAGACATGGCCCGTGATTTCTGAATTTGCCTCTGAAGAACGCGGACATGCTGCAATGGAGTCTGTTTTTGAGAAACTTTTTACAGACAACGGTATTAAATTATCTACCCCTCCATTTAATGGCTACGATCCAATATATGGCGGAATTACCACTTTCCCGCCAAGTGTCAAAGAGAATGGGGGAATCTTTGTACATCCGAATCCGTGGGCAATCATGGCAGAAACAATTATTGGGAATGGTGATCGAGCTTACCAATATTATTCAGCAACGAATCCAGCATCACGCAACGATAAAATCGAGACTTATGAATGCGAACCGTATGTTTATTCGCAAAACATTATCAGCAACGAACACCCACAATTTGGATTAGCACGCAATTCCTGGTTAACTGGAGCGGCTGCCTGGCATTACGTTGCTGCAACGCAATATATTTTAGGGATTCGCCCTGAAGTTGAAGGATTGCGCATTGAGCCATGCATCCCTTCAAAATGGGATGGATTCAAAGCCACTCGTAAATTCAGGGGGAAAATGATCACAATTGAAGTTCACAACCCCGATCATATTTGTAAAGGTGTACGTTTGTTAAGAATAGATGGCGTAGAAAGCAAAAGCAATCTAATTGGATTGGGAGAGATAAAACCGGATACTTTAGTTGAGGTCTGGTTAGGAAGAGATTGAACAATAAAATTGTTTTTTATTAAATCTAAGCTACCAGTATAGGAATTACGAGCAACCACGAAAAGAATTGTTTCTGGTGCGTCACTATCTTGAATTAAATTATGTCAATCCGAGGGATTTAGAACATCCGATTTGTATAACAATAACCGTCGTATAAGGAGATGACTTAGATCAATTCTTCATTGGATTTGATTTTATAAAATTGATAATCTCGTGAACATATCCAAAGGCAAGGCAGACTACCGTATCTGCGCCACCATAATAAATCGTGATCCGTCCGGTATCACCATCTACCAATGCAGCACATGGAAACGTAACATTGGGCACATCGCCAACCTGCTCATAAATCTCCTGAGGAGACAAAAGATACGGTTCACTCCTTAGAATCACACGCCAAGGTTGGTCAAGATCAAGCAAGGCGGCGCCAAAGCTATATACAAAACCATTACAGGAGGTTAATACGCCGTGGTAAATGAGCAACCATCCTTCATTTGTTTCAATCGGTGTGGGACCCGCACCGACTTTCGTCGCCTGCCATCCATTTGTGGATCCCATGACAAAACGATGTTTTCCCCAATATTTCATGTCAGGGCTTTCACTATAGAAGATATCACCGAAGGGTGTGTGCCCTGTGTCACTGGGACGGCTCAACATGCCATATTTTCCATTAATTTTCCTGGGAAATAGCACACCATTGCGGTTATATGGAAGGAAAGCATTTTCGAGCTGGTAAAAATCTTTAAAATCAAATGTATAGCCCACACCAATCGTTGGTCCATGATATCCATTGCACCAGGTAATATAGTATCGATCTTCTATCCAAATTACGCGTGGATCGTACGAATACTGAAAATTCGCAATATCTTGAACTTCGTCATTTTCAGGTTTCCATACAATTCTTTCGTTGGATAGATGCCATGTAAATCCATCATCACTAAATCCGACGTGCAATTGTTGCAAGCGGGCTTTATTATCACACCTGAACACCCCCGCAAATTTATCTTTGAAAGGGACAACAGCGCTATTAAAAATACTATTCGAAGATGGTATTAAATCACGAGGAATAATTGGATTCCTGACGGACCTCCAGATTGTATTTTCATTTCCTGATGGGCGCTCTTCCCATGGAATGTTAGGAATTGACTGACAATTTCTGAGAAGATTATTTTTTTTATCCATTTTTCCTTATCCTAAATAATTTCCTATTATTTTTCTTTATGGTTAGACAATCTATTCATCATTTCGAAACATAACCGACTTTCATGATACGAGCATTCCCATGGACCAATCTTTGGACTTGAGAGATCAATTGTTCCATCCTTTTGTAAGCGTTTGAACCATCCCCCGTTCGTTTTATCCACAAAGTTGTCTATAATATAATTCCAGCAGGTGTTGCTGGCATTGAGATATTTCATTTCTCCTGACAATTGATACGCATTATAGAATCCGATGACAGCTTCGGCTTGTGGCCACCATTCCTTGTTCGGATTGGTTATTCTTTCCACGGTGCCTTCTTGAATTATGCTGCCATCTTTATTTATCCCTGAAGTAAATACACTTTCTGCTAATCGCAAGGAAATCTCTCGTATTTCTTTAAGAAACTCTTGATTTCCCAGGATTTCGGCTGCTTCATGGATCAACCAGCTACCTTCTATTTCGTGTCCACAGGATATTCGGTCAGATAAAGAAATCCACTCATCATCAAAGAAAAGAGAAAAATGAGTTGAATTCTTATCAATTACATGAGTTTTGAAATCGGAAGTAAGTTTATATAATTGATTTCTTAATACTTGGTTATCCCATATTCTCAATAGATTCGTATAAGCTTCTATGATATGCAGCAATGTATTCATTGATTTTCTACAGTTCATATCTTTGTCACTAAGCCGCATATCTGGCAGTGCACGAAATTCTCTACTGTTTCCCTCAATATATCCACCATGTTGTGGGTCAAAAGCATGTTCTTCAAGCAAATTAAAAATACGAATAGCTCGCATTAGGCTTTTTTCATCGGCTGTTGCTCTAAAATACTCACTATACCCATATATTCCAAATGCCTGTGCATAAGAATGCTTATGATCAAATGCTGGTTTTCCATGCAGGTCAACTGACCAATATAAACCATCGTACTCTTTATCCCAAAAAAATGAATTTAAATAATCGAATGCTCTCTTTGCGATATGCAGGTATTCTTCTCTTTTATATATTAAATAGGCATGCGAGAAAGTCCATAAAATCCTGGAACAAGTAACCGATGTACGGGGGACATCATTATTAATCGACTTATCAATGGATACGTGACCATAAAATCCACCATTTTTTTTGTCAGGGGCAACAGTCATCCAAAAAGGAAGAATATTATTGAGTAATTCATTTTCGAATTGGCATTTTACGAAGTTGTTATTGTTCATCGCTTTATTTATGATGCAAAATGCAAGGTATAAAAAAGTTATTGGGAACGCTCCCAATTAATTTTACCATGAAACGCTTAAATTTCGGCAAACGATACCTTTATCAAGTTCTATGCTGAAGGCCCTGACTTTTATGATGAATAAGTATTGAAGAAGAGTTATAAAACCTTATTTCTGCTGAGTTTAGGGAATGAATTTATGAATCTGCTGGGATTTTTTCCTTAACGAATCCTTTTTTACTGTTAACCATTAGCATTCCGGCTGAAGCTATCGGCAGGCTTGCCCAATCACGAATAGAGAGCAAATCTCTTAAAAAAACAGGAAAGCAGCGCAAATTGCACAAGCATGGAATTCACAAAAAAGTTCCGTAATGCTTGACGTGAATCCTTGGAGATGATATAGTATTGCTCAATTATGAACTGCTACCGAAACTTTGCAACTACTACCACTACTACAGCTACTACTCATCACAATCGTGATGCAGGGTTGCGACGCGTATTCGGCAGCAAACGGCAGTAGATCCTACCTATCTACAAAACAGAAAAAGAAACGCCTCGTACCCAACGAGGCGTTTTTCTTTATCTGCATTCAGACTTTATGGAGAGGTGCATTATGGTTGAAAAAGAAGGAAAGAAAAGCGGCCTGCACGGGAGGACTCTCGTCATGAAGTTTGGGGGCACTTCGGTTGGCAGCAGCCCTGCGATCCGCCAGGCTGCGGATATTGTGCAGGGGGAGATTCCACGCTGGGGAAATCTCGTTGTGGTTGTCTCAGCAATGAGTGGGGTGACGGATTCTCTGATTGCCTGTGCCAGAGCGGCTGTTGCGGGGGATGTTGAAAAATATGAGGAGATCATCACCGGGCTTCAAGAAAAACATGGAAACACCATCGATGATCTTCTGGTGCACGATGAAAAAAGAATACAGTTGTGCGATGAATTGGCAGGATTGTTTGAGACATTACAGGCCCTGTGCAGAGGAATCCATATTATGGGTGAGCTGACCCCGCGCGGTATGGATGCGGTCGTTTCGCTCGGTGAGCGCATGAATGCCCGTCTTTTCAGCACGGTGCTACAACAAGGCGGTATAGCTAGCCAGGTTGTGGATGCCACCCGCTTGATCGTGACGGATAATTCCTTTCAGCAGGCCAGACCTTTGATGGATGCAACCCGTCGAAAGACCACCGGGGTTCTCATCCCTTTATTTATGGAAAAAGTCGTGCCGGTTGTGACCGGCTTTATTGCTGCGACCGAAGATGGTATCACCAGCACGCTTGGAAGGGGTGGTAGCGATTACACTGCGACCATCCTGGGCAACTGCCTGGATGCTGATGAAGTGTGGACCTGGACGGATGTGGATGGAGTGATGACGGCAGATCCACGTATTGTTCCGGATGCGAAAGTCCTCCCTGAAGTTTCCTATAATGAAGTTTCGGAAATGGCATATTTTGGCGCAAAAGTTCTGCATCCAAAAACCATCCGACCGGTCATCGAAAGAAATATCCCGCTGTGGGTAAAAAATACCTTCAATCCTACCTTCCCCGGCACGCGCATTGATGGTGCTCATCGATCCGATAGCGGTCGCATCACCGCTGTTACAGCTATCCGCGGGCTCAGCCTGATTACGGTGGAAGGGCGCGGCATGCTCGGTGTACCGGGAATTGCAGCGCGCACCTTTGCCGCGGTTGCCAAACATGAGGCCAGTGTGTTGATGATCTCTCAGTCCTCATCCGAACAATCCATTTGTTTTGTCATCCCGTCCGAAGCGGTTCCGCAGGTGATCAGTGCGATCGAAGCTGAGATGGCTTTTGAACTGGCAAGACATGATATTGATCGTGTATGGGCACAGCCGGATGTGGTCATTGTTACCGCCATTGGATCCGGCATGCGCCAGACTCCCGGGGTCTCAGCGCGTCTGTTTGGTGCGCTTGGTAGAGAAAAAATTAATGCCATTGCCATTGCCCAGGGCTCATCCGAGTACAGCATTTCCGTGGTCGTTGATGCCGCGGATGCCGATCGAGCAGTCAGGCAAATTCACGAGGAGGTAATTATCAATGGATCAAAAAATGAATAAAATCCCTGTGGCGGTATTGGGTGCGACCGGTGCAGTGGGGCAGCGATTCGTGCAACTCCTGGCTTCGCACCCCTGGTTCCAACTCAGCGCCCTGGCTGCTTCTGAACGCAGCAGCCGAAAGCATTATGCGGATGCCTGTAGCTGGCATCTCAATGATCCTATGCCTGATTCGGTTCGGGAAATGATGGTCGAACCGGTTGAACCAACACTGGATGCCCGGATCGTCTTTTCTGCCTTGCCGGTTGAAGCAGCTCGCCAGATCGAGCCAGTCTTTGCTGAAGCTGGCTACATAGTCTGTTCCAATTCCTCCGCATTTCGCCTTGATCCGGATGTGCCGGTCATCATCCCGGAGGTGAATGCGGACCATCTGGCTCTGCTGAAGCGCCAGAAAGAGATACGCGGTTGGGAGGGCTTGCTGGTTACCAGTCCGAACTGCACCACCACCGGCATCGTCATTCCCTTGAAACCTATTGATATGGCTTTTGGTTTGAAAAAAGTCATCGCAGTGAGCATGCAGGCTGTTTCCGGAGCGGGCTATCCGGGCCTTTCCTATCTGGATATTCAGGATAATGTCATTCCTTTCATCAACGGAGAAGAAGAAAAAATGGAACGCGAATCGCGCGCGCTGCTGGGGCGCATGGAAGGAAAGCAGCGCGTGGATGCGGATTTCCTTTTCAGCGCGCAATCCAATCGTGTTCCGGTTTCTGAGGGACATACCATCTGCCTTTCCCTCGAACTGCAAGAGAAAGCCAGCGTGGCAGAAGTGGCGGAGCTGTTGAGCGAATTTCGCGGTCCGCTCTACAAACCAGGATTGCCCAGTATGCCGCGCTTCCCCATTGTAGTTCGCAATGAGCCTGATCGACCCCAGCCGCGCAAAGACCGCAATGCCGGGGGTGGAATGCAGATATCGGTAGGGCGCATCCGACCCTGTCCGGTATTGGATCTGCGCATGGTTTCGGTTGTCCATAATACCCTGCGCGGTGCGGCCAGCGGTGCGATCCTCAATGCTGAATTGCTGGTAGCGGAAGGATATGCATCATGAAATGTTATGGGCGCGCTGCTTTAAGTGATTTCTTGGGAGACCGGATAGTCTATCGTGGTCTCGATGCAGTCGATAAACGATTACCACGCTTGCGTGAGATATGTGGAAGCCTGGGCATTCCTCCTGGAGTGATTCCGCGCAAGACTTCATTGGATTACGCGCGCGTGATCGTTCAATTATTGAAGGACGCGCAAAGAATTGATGGGAAGGATGCAGCGCTCGAACGGGTCATCTATATCGGCGATACCCGCATGAATGATGGCAACGCATTTCGGAATATCTGCATGATGGGAGATTGGCAGGGAGCAGCCTTTATTACAAGCGAGAACCAGGAACTGACCAAACTCGAAATGGAGCAAGATCAAAATTCTGTCCTTTTTTTGAATAATCATTGGGTAAATCTGAGAGTTTTCAGAGCATTAGCCCAAATAAAGGGCATTGAAATTGATGAACGCACTGCGGTCTTGATTGATGTGGATAAGACGGCGCTGGGTGCGCGCGGGCGCAATGATGCGGTCATTGATCAGGCGCGCATAACCGCCGCACAAACTACCTTGCAAGAAATTTTAGAGGATGAATTCAGAACAGATGAATTCCGTTACGCCTACAATATTTTGAATAAACCCGCATATCATCCCTTCACGGCTGATAACCAGGATTATCTGGTGTATATCTGTATGATACTGGGATGCGGATTATTCAAACTGGATGATTTAAATACTGCAGCGCAGTTGGGGATGCTTTCAAACTTTGATGGATTCTTGGAACAAGTCGATCAACGTGCCGGGGAGCTGCCGCAAAAAGTACGGGTCGTTCATCAAGAGGTCTGTAAATTGGTGAAAGCAGGCGATGCTACCCCGTTTAAACAATTCCGGCAGGCTGAATATCTTGCTACTGTTGCTTCCATGGGTCAACTCGCGGAGGGCACTTCCGTCGCAGAAATACTGCAGGAAGAAATTGTCATTACCCGCGAAGTGCAGGAGTTTGCCGTGGCCAGTGCTGCAGCCGGAGCGGTGGTTTTTGGTCTATCGGACAAACCGGATGAGGCGACTGTTCTGACTTCATCGGATTCGAATTCACAACCCTTACATCAGATTCAAACCCATGTGGTAGGAGAGAGCGATGATTGAACACAGCTGGTTGGAATGTATACGCGGGTGCGGGGTCACCCATGCCATGGATGAGGTAATCTATCAATGCGAACGGTGTGGGGGGCTGCTGGATGTTGTGCATGATGTGGAAGCCCTCAGACAGAGATCGGCACAGGATTGGAAAAATCTTTTTGAAGGCAGGGCGGCTTCCCGGCAGGGAACGTATGCCAGCGGGGTTTGGGCGAAAAAGGAATGGGTCTGCCCGCAAATTCCAATGGAAGATATTGTGACTTTCTATGAAGGAAACACCCCTCTATTGAATGTTCCCAGCCTTGGCAGACAAATTGGACTGCCGGACCTGTGGGTCAAGTTATGCGGAAACAGCCATACCGGCTCTTTCAAAGATCTGGGCATGACAGTGCTGGTATCAGTGGTCAACCACATGCTCGCGCAGGGCAAATCCATTAAAGCCATTGCCTGTGCTTCCACCGGTGATACATCCGCCGCACTGGCGGCTTACGCAGCAGCGGCTGGCATATCGGCGGTCATCCTCCTGCCACGTGATAAAGTCTCTGCGGAGCAGCTCATCCAGCCGATTGCTAATGGCGCCAAAGTACTCTCGCTCGATACGGATTTTGATGGTTGCATGCGCATTGTGCAGGAATTGACGCAAGACCCGACTATCTATCTGGCTAATTCCATGAATTCTTTGCGCATGGAAGGCCAGAAGACTGTGGGCATCGAGATCATCCAGCAGCTTGGCTGGCAGGTGCCCGATTGGATCATCCTTCCGGCGGGCAACCTCGGCAATGTCAGTGCGTTGGGGAAGGGGCTGATCTTGATGCTCGAACTGGGGCTCATTGACCGCCTGCCGCGCATCGCCTGTGCCCAGGCTCAGAATGCGAACCCATTCTATCTTGCCTTCAAAAATAATTTTGAACAGTAT
>LDZU01005514.1_pt1 | contig 78552 bp, 74 predicted proteins | sample 615531 | NCBI WGS metagenome assembly LDZU01 (sample SAMN03408293, study PRJNA278302) | terrestrial metagenome | isolation source: oil reservoir sample SB2 | place: USA: Alaska, North Slope, Schrader Bluff formation | collected 2011-09 | reverse complement strand
GGGATCCTTTCAAACTGGAAGAAATTCTTAATGCTGCAGAACAAGGCTAGAAATTAGCCTTGTTCTGCATGTCTATTTTTTGGGCTGTGAATAGTAACAGCTGGAACGTGATTAAACAACGCTGCCAAAATAAACAGGTTGTCTATGAAGGCATATTTATAATAAAATATATATTCACGTAAAAATAATAACATCCGGGAAGTGAAGGCAGTACAGTTTAAGGAGGAAATATAATATTTCCGGCGAATTTTCGAAAAAGGGGGCGAGTGGACTTGGACGGAAGGACGGATTTTAAGACAAAAAGAATTACCCATTACCGCCTTCTTATCAAAGGCGTTGTCCAGGGGGTTGGTTTTCGCCCCTTTGTCTATAACCTCGCGCTTACTATGGGTATTAAGGGAAGTGTTCTGAATTCAGGAGAAGGACTGGTTATAGAGGCTGAAGGTGAGGAGCAGGACATCCGCAACTTTTTAAAAGAGCTGAAAGAAAACACTCCCCGTCTGGCCAAGATCAGCAATTATCAGGAAATCGAGCTGCCTCCATGCGGGTACAAGTCCTTTGAAATACTCAAAAGTGCGCCCGGGAATGATAAAGAAGCTTTAATACCTCCGGATGTGGCTGCATGCCCTGAATGTATAAAAGAAATATTTGACCCGCAGGACAGGCATTACCAGTATCCTTTTACAAACTGCACCAATTGCGGGCCCCGTTTTACTGTAATCAACGAGGTCCCCTACGACAGGCCAAAAACTTCGATGGCTGTATTCAAGATGTGCGACGAGTGCGCCCGTGAATATTCCGATCCTGTCGACCGCAGGTTCCATGCCCAGCCCATAGCCTGTCCGAAATGCGGGCCCCGGGTGGAGGTTGTTGACCGTCAGGGAGTGAAAATTGACGGCCCGAAGGGATGGCTGGAGCTCTGCTGGGACATCCTGAAAGAGGGTAAAATTCTGGCTCTGAAGGGGTTGGGCGGTTTTCACCTGATCTGCAACGCGAAAAACACCGAGGCCGTAAAGGTTTTGCGCAGGCGAAAAGGCAGGGATGCAAAGCCGTTTGCGGTAATGGGCAGAGATTTGGAAACCGTTCAGAGATATTGTCTGACCACTCAACGAGAGGCCGAACTGCTTAGTTCGCCTCAGGCGCCAATAGTTATTTTAAGGAAGAAGATATCCTGCATGCTTCCGGGGGAGCTTGCTCCCGGTCTTAAAACACTGGGTTTTATGCTGCCCTATACACCTTTGCACCATCTTTTGTTAAACGGGCCTTTCGACGTTCTGGTAATGACCAGCGGCAATTACAGCAGTCTTCCTCTGGTTAAGGAAAACAGCAGGGCGTTTTCCGAACTTCATGAAATTGCGGATTTTTTCCTGGCGCATGACCGGGAAATAGTCAACAGGTGTGATGATTCACTGGTCAGGGTTATTGACGGGGAAGAACAAATTTACCGCCGGTCGCGCGGATATGTTCCGGGCTATTTATCTGTCCGGCGGGGGAGCAAAGCCCCGGTTATCCTCGGCGTAGGCGGAGAGATGAAGAACAGCTTTTGCCTGCTTAAGAAAGAGCAGGCTTTTATGAGCCAGTACATTGGTGAAATCGACAGCGTGGAAGGCGAAGAGAACCTTTTTGCCAGCCTCTCCAACTTTCAAAAACTCATTGGAGTCAATCCTGAGATTGTTGCCTACGATAGTCATCCGGGTTACCACTCAGCGCAGGTAGCCCTTAAAATTTACGCTCCGGCATATGAACAAATCCAGCACCATCATGCTCATTTGGCCAGCTGCATGGCTGACAACGAAATGGAAAACGAGGAAGTCATCGGGATTATTTTGGACGGGACCGGGTACGGCCCCGATGGCAACCTTTGGGGATTTGAAGCCATGACCGGTAATTATTCCGGCTTCAAACGCCGGTATCATCTTGCTTATGTTCCACTGCCCGGTGGGGAAATGGCCATCCGGCAGCCCTGGCGGACAGCGGTAGCCTATCTGATAACCTTTCTTCAGGAAAGAGGAAAAAAGTATGCCGCAATCCTTTTTAAAGATAAAAAAGTAGATATAATTGAAAAAATGGTTGTCAAAGGTTTTAATTCGCCTTTGTCCTCCGGTTGCGGAAGGCTTTTTGACGCGGTATCCGCTCTCACAGGGATTTGCCTGGAGAACACCTATGAGGGACAGGCCGCAATTGAGCTGGGAGAGGTAGCCCTGCAACCCGAAGAAGGCATCTATTTTCAGCCATATTCTTATGAGATTAGCGATGGCATCGTTTTCCCAGGCAGTATGATGGAAGAAATTCTAAAAGATAAATTTTCCGGTGTGCCTGCTGAAATTATTTCGACCAAATTTCACCAGACCATGGTCTATATCATCTGTGAACTTACGGAAAGAACCGCTGCAATAACTGGACTGAAAAAAGTAGTTTTAAGCGGAGGGACCTGGCAGAATTCATATCTTCTGCAGGCTGTCAAAAGGGTGTTAAAGACACGCGGCTATCAGGTTCTGACTCACAGCCAGGCGCCGGCAAACGATGGAGGAATTGCATTGGGACAGGTTATGATTGCAAACTGGAGGTGGCAGGAAAAGTGTGTTTAGGTATTCCCGGTCAGGTGATAGCAGTTGACAAGATAGAGAACTGGGCGGTTGTTGAAAGTTTCGGAGTTCAAAAAAAGGTCAGCATTCTTTTAATAGACGAGGAAGTAATTCCGGGTGAGTACCTGATGGTGCACGCAGGCTGCGCGATAGGAAAAATTAACGACGCTGATTACGCGCAGGAAACCTTAAAGCTTTTAGAGGAGGTTTATTTTGATTAACAGGAATGATCCCGAAATTGGTAAAAGGATTTTACAAGAACTGACCGGCCTTGCCGAAAAGGCAGCCTGCGAGTTGGGACGGCCGCCGGTTTTAATGGAAATTTGCGGCACGCATACGGTAGCTATCTCAAGGAGCGGCATCCGGAGTCTGTTAAAGGATTTCCTTGTACTGAAGAGCGGCCCCGGGTGTCCTGTCTGTGTAACCGATCAAAGTGACATTGACAGGATAATTCTCTTATCGCGTCAGCCCGGCGTTGTAATTGCAACTTTCGGTGATATGCTGCGCGTTCCCGGGACAGACTCGTCTCTGGAACAGGAGCGGGCGCGGCAGGCAAAGGTGGAAATCTTTTACTCTCCATTGGAAGCAGTTGATTTTGCAGAAAAATACCCGGGAGAACAGGTTGTTTTTTTGGGAATCGGTTTTGAAACAACTACGCCGGCTATCGCCCTGAGCATCAGGCAGGCGAGAAAGCAAGGCCTGCCCAACTATTCTGTTTTCTCCGTACACAAGGTTGTTCCTCCGGTAATGAGTGTGCTTCTTAACGATCCCGAACTTGGTGTGGATGGTTTTATCCTGCCGGGCCATGTATGTACTATAACAGGCAGGAAGGCTTTTGACTTTATTTCGGCCGATTATAACAAACCGGCTGTAATTGCCGGGTTTGAGTCTGTGGATGTCTTGGAAGCAATCTGCCTTTTGTTGAAACAGATTATTCAGCGGCAAGCCCGGACGGTTAACGGATATGCAAGGCTTGTTCAGGAGGAAGGAAACAAGAAGGCCAGGGAAATAATGAACCAGGTTTTCAGCCCTGCGGACGTCTGCTGGCGCGGCTTCGGCATTGTAGAGGGCAGCGGTCTGAAAATAAATCAGGATTATGTGGATTATGACGCCAGCCTCAGGTTTCCTGTTGAGACTGATGCGGTTTCACCGCAAAGCAATTTTGGCTGTGCATGCGGGGATGTCTTGAAGGGGAAAATTAATCCCGGGGATTGTCCCCTGTTTGCCAAAAGATGTACTCCGTTATGGCCGGTGGGACCGTGTATGGTTTCTTCCGAGGGCGCCTGCGCAGCCTATTATCAATACGAGTTAAGTTAATATAGATAAGATTGGAAAGTAGAGGGTGAAGGTTTTTGCAGGATAAATACGACATAGTGCTGCTCAGCCACGGGGATGGAGGGCTGCTGACCCACCGGTTGTTGGAAAAATACTTTTTGCCGTTTTTTAAAAATGAGATTCTGGAAAGCCTGACCGACGCAGCCTGTTTTCTGGTTCAACCGGGGCGGATGGCGGTAACGACAGATTCTTTTGTTGTCGATCCGATCTTTTTTCCCGGCGGTGATCTCGGCAAACTGGCTGTTTGCGGTACAGTCAATGATCTTGCCGTCAGTGGGGCTAAACCTTCCTATTTGGCTGCTTCTTTCATTCTCGAAGAAGGTTTTGCGCTGTCTGAGCTGGAAAGGATAATCGAATCAATGTCCCTGGCCTGTAAAGAGGCTGATGTGCAGATTATTACAGGGGATACCAAGGTAGTCGGCAGGGGACAGGCGGATAAAGTTTATATAACGACTACCGGCATAGGATACGTACTGCCGGAGACAAATCTGGCTTACTTCCGGATCAAGCCCGGCGACGCGGTCCTGGTTAACGGTCCGTTGGGAGAACATGGTCTGGCCATTATGCTTCAGCGGGAGTCCCTTGGCCTGGAGAACCAGGTTTTCAGCGACTGTGCTCCCTTAAACAAGATAATTGAGCCACTTATAAAACGCTTTCAGGGCATAAAATTTATGCGCGATTTAACCAGAGGCGGCCTGGCGACTACAGCCAAGGAAATTGCTCTGGCTTCCGGCATGGACATCTGGTTTGATGAAACTAGTCTTCCCGTCGGAAAAACTGTCAAAGGGATTGCAGAACTCCTGGGGTTGGATCCCCTTTATCTGGCCAACGAAGGGAAGTTTTTAACTATTGTGGAAGCCCGTGAGGCGGAAAGCGTCTTAAGTTATCTGAAGAATGACTGTGATGCAAAAGAAGCCTGCATCATTGGAGAAATAAGACCGGGCAGGGGGGATGTCTGTCTCAAAACTGCGCTTGGCGGCATAAGAAAATTAAATATGCTTGCCGGCGCTCCGCTGCCAAGGATCTGCTGATCTGCGTAAAAGAATAGAATAAACCGTCTGCCTAAGATGCAGCCGGTTTATTCTATAACGTAGATATTTCCAAAAAGACTAACCTAAACTGCAACAACACTTTTTACTTCGGGAATTTCTTGTTTCAGAACTTGCTCTATTCCGTTTTTCAGGGTCATAGCAGCAGCCGGACAACCTCCACAGGCTCCCTTTAACCTGACTTGTACTACGCCTTCAGAATTAACGTCAACAAGCTCAACATCTCCGCCATCTCTTTGGAGAAGAGGTCTGACTTTATTTAATGCTTCCCGTACCTTTTCCTTCATTAATTACAACTCCCTCCGGTATACGATAGATTGAACAAGCGTTAATGATTCATTGTACATTTAAACACTGCCAATGGCAAAAAGAATATATTAATAGAATATATGTTTTTAATAAGTATATTTTATTAATGTGATCAACAGTAAAAAATAAAGCAGCCTTGAGTTCAGACTGCCTTAATTTAAAAATCTTTAATTTTATTGATTTTATTAATACTCCTGGGGAAGCTGTTTCAACTGATCCAGGAAAAAGACGGGTCCGTCCAGGCAGACGTATTTGCTGCCTATATTGCACCTGCCGCATTTCCCGATGCCGCACTTCATTCTCATTTCCAGAGTTGTGATTACATGATCATCCTGGTAGCCCAATTTCTGAAGATTTTGCAGGACGAACTTGATCATTATCGGCGGCCCGCAGGTCAGGGCATACTTGTTTTCAGGCGACGGCTGCAGCTCTTCCAGGTAAGTAGGAACAAAGGCGACGTGTCCGTCCCAACCCTCTTCGGCTCTGTCAATGGTTGTATGAATTTGTGTATCCTGCCTTTTGGGCCAGTTTTCGAACAGTTCTCTTTTAAAACACAGGTCGTCCACCGAACGGGCGCCGTAGATTATATCCACCTTGCCGTAATCCTTGCGGTGTTCATCGTCAAGGACATAGTTGATCAGCGAACGCAGAGGCGCCAGCGCAAAACCTCCCGCGATAAACAGGATGTCTTTTCCCTCTAAGAGTTTGTAAGGAAAATTGTTTCCGTACGGCCCCCGTATACCGATCTGATCGCCTACCTCAAGCTGATGAATTACGTTGGTCAGGCGCCCGACCCTTTTAATGGTAAATTCCAGAAAATCTTTATAAGTCGGGGAGGAGGTAATCGAAATCATGGCCTCTCCTACGCCAGGTATAGAGAGCATGGCGCATTGCCCGGGTTCATGCAGAAAATCCCCTTTACCGCCGCCTTCGAATTCAACCTTAAAAGTTTTTGTATCGCTCGTTTCATCAATGATATTAGTAATATACGCCATGCGCGGCAGGATGGGGTTTTGACAATTACTCATTCCCGGCCACCTCCTGCAAGTCAAGAATGATTTTACGGGGATCAATGTTTACCGGGCACTTTTGAACACAACGCCCGCAGCCCACACAGCCAAAAAGGCCGTATCTGTCTTCGTGGTATTTGAATTTGTGCAAAAAGCGGTTCCGTACCCGTTCCTTTTTGCTTGGACGCGGGTTATGGCCGCCTGCCATCAATGTGAAATCTTTAAACTGGCAGGAATCCCAGCAGCGAATTCTTTCTCCTTCAAGGCCGCTTCTTGCGTAATCATTAATATCAAAACAATGGCATGTCGGGCAAAGGTAGGTGCAGATCCCGCAGCCCAGGCAGCGGTATGAAAGCTCCTCCCAGTACGGAATCTCGTAATTTGCATCCAAGAAAGCTTTTACCTTTGCTAGATTGAAATCGCCTTTTAAGCCTGTCGGTTGTTTAAGCAGCCGGTCTGTGCCTTCACGTTTTTCCTTGTCAATCTGTTCTGCGCTGCTGTCTGAGAAAAACCGTGAATATTTGTTGATTAATTCAGTTCCCTTATCGGTCAGGCCCTCTGCCAGGAAATCTCCCCCGGTTGGGATCAGGAAAATATCTGATCCGTTTGATTCCAGGGGACCGCCGCCAACTTTAAAGCAGAAGCAATTTCTGCCCACGGACTGGCAGCCAAGCCCTATAATTATTGTATTCTTCCTTCTGTCGCAATAATAGTTATCATCAAATTTACCGTCAAAAACCGGATCCAGGGCCAAAATAGATTTAAGATCGCATGGATGTACGCCAAAAAGCACAGCTTCGCCGGGCAAAGAAGGTGTTGACAGCTCGTATCCGGCGTCCGCCACGGGGCTGAAGGAAACAAGTTCATGTTCCCGGACGGGGGCAATCAGGATACGGTCTTTGGTTAGTTCCTGCAAGAATTGGACCAGGTTATCCTTGGTTATTTTTTTGCAAACTGCCACAAAATCACCCCCTAATTTTGACTTTCCGGATCGTCGAGAGAGTAAAAGCTCAGCGCCGGGAGGGCTTCAAGATCGCTGCCGGGCATGGGCGCCCCGAACAGTTCCTTGATGTCCTTGATTATTTTCCTGTTTAATACCCGCAGGGGTATTTCCGCGGGGCAGACCCTCTCGCATTCTCCGCAATCGGTGCAGCGGCCGGCTACATGAAAAGCCCTGATCAAATGAAAAGCGGTGTTGTCGGAAAGATTCACCGTTTTTGCCACCCAGTCCGGTTCAACCATATCAAAAACACACTCCCGGCAGCTGCAGGCCGGACAGGAGTTGCGGCAGGCATAGCAACGCAGGCACCGTTCAAAGTATTTGTCCCAGTACCTGCTTTTTTCTTCAAGCGGGGCGTCTTCCAGGGCCGCTACGTCGTTGAACTGGAGGTCGGCCTTGTCAGCTTCAAAACCTTTTTCTCCGAACAGGTGATCTGAAATTACCGGACGGCTGGACTCGCACTGGCGGCATTTTTCCAGGAGCCCTTCATCCAGGCTGAAGGTAATCAGGCCGCCGCTGGTTTGCAGCTTGAAACCGGAATTGTCCGCTGTTGCTTCGGAAACAATAGCATCTACGGGCATTTTTGCCTCAGCTTGTCCCGATTTTAATTGCCCGGGACAGTTTACACCCAGAACGATTATTTTTTCCCGTTCGATCTGTTTATCCTGCAAGAGCCGGATTATTGAACGGGAGTCGCAGCCTTTGACTACTATTGCTATTTTCCCGTCAAAGTTATTCCATTGCAGCAAATAATTTGCCAGATTCGACACGCAAAAGGGGTTGAAAACCAGTTTGCCGACGTCTTCGGCGCGTTTGATGAATACTGGCATGGTTTTTGTATTATCGCTTCCAGCCCCGTAGCCGATGACCATTTGTACATCCCCGGCGGCCAGCAGCTGGCTGGAGGTTGCTCTGATTTGCTCCTCTATCCCTTTCATGCCGGTCTATCTCCTTGTTTAAAGACGTTAGATCTTTTGAGTTTTTTATTTGGACCAAGTTTTTTAATTTGCTCGTCTATTTTTTTCATAGTTTCAGCAAATTTTGCTCCTTCGGAGCCGCTAATCCAGTAAAACTGAAAACGTTCCGGCTCCAGGCCTACAAATTCCAGAAGCTTTTTCAAAACCTGCAGACGCCTTCTGGCATGGTAATTGCCGCTAGAATAGTGGCAGTCGCCGGGGTGGCACCCACTGACAAAGACGCCATCAGCCCCTTGTTGAAGCGCACGGATAATAAACTGCGGATTAACCCGTCCGGAGCAGGGAACTCTGATTACCCGTACTGTCGTCGGGTAATTCATCCGGCTTATGCCGGCCAGATCCGCTCCCGCATAGGTGCACCATCTGCAGCAAATTCCGACAATCTTAGGCTGCCAATTTTCCTGGGACTCGTTTTCTATTGACATAACGCATCCACCTCAGATAGTAATTGTTCGTTGGTAAAGCCTTTTAAGTTGAGCGCTCCCGGACGGCAGGCAACCGTGCAGGCGCCGCATCCCTGGCACAAGCCGCTGTTGACGGAAGCTACCACACGTGTTACCTGTTTGCCGGGCAGCCTTTCCACAATTTCCTTGGGTTCGATAGCACGGTAGGGGCAAATCCCTTGGCAGGCCAGGCAGCCCGAGCATATTGCCTCATTTACACGGGCGATAGTTGGTTCCCCGGCTATCTCGGAATGTGAAAGCAGCCCGATTATTTTAGCTGCGGCGCCGCTGGCCTGGGCAACCGTGTCGGGAATATCCTTCGGTCCCTGGCAGGCGCCGGCCAGAAATACACCGCCGGTATTTGTTTCCACCGGCCGGAGTTTCGGATGGGCTTCCTGGAAAAATCCGTCTTTGTCGACTGTAAATCCAACTGTCCGGGCAACATCAGCGGAACCCGCGGAAGGTATCATTGCCGTAGCCAGTACGACCATGTCGGCAACGACTTCAACCGGCCTGCCCAGAAGAGTATCGGCCCCTTTGACAATCAGATGGTTGCCCTCAGGATAGATCTTGGATACTCTTCCTCTGGTGTAGATGGCCCCTTCGTGTAAGGTTTTTAAATAGAACTCCTCGTATGCCTTGCCTGCGCAGCGAACGTCTATATAAAAGATAACCACCTGTGATCCGGGGATTTTCTCCAGAACCTGGTGGGCGTGTTTGGCTGTGTACATGCAGCAGGCCCTGGAGCAGTATTCCCTGCCCTTGGCCTCGTCACGCGAACCCACACATTTAACAAAGACAACCGTTTTAGGCTGTTCGCCGTCAGAGGGGCGCAGGATTTTGCCGCCGGTCGGGCCGGAGGCGTTCACCATCCGCTCAAAATGCAGGCCGGTAACTACATCGGGATATTTTCCATATCCGTATTCACCATATATCTTGGTCCAGTCAATTAAATCATAGCCGGTCGCCGCAAGGATTGCGCCGACGTTTTCGGTAACGAACTCATCCCCTTGTTCATAGTCAATTGCGCCTGTAGGGCAAAACTTCTGGCAGACGCCGCATTTGCCTTTGACAAACTGCCGGCAGCGTTCACGGTCAATAACCGGCCGGTTGGGCACCGCCTGGGGAAAGGGGACATATAACCCTTTACCTCTTCCACTTCCGCATAGGTATAAATCTTGATGTTGGGGTGCTGGGCAGCGCTCACCATTTTAGGTGTGCTGATACAGGCCGAACAGTCAAGAGTGGGGAAGGTTTTATCCAGTAAGACCATCTTGCCTCCGATGGTTGGTTCTCTTTCTACTATAATTACTTCGTTGCCGGCGTCGGCAATATCAAGGGCAGCCTGGATACCGGCAATACCCCCGCCGATGATCAGCGCTCTTTTGGTTACCGGGATAGCGCTCTCAAAAAGCGGCTCCAGTTTTCCAGCCTTGGCAACCGCCCTGCGCACCAGTTCAATAGCTTTTTGGGTGGCTTTTTCCGGTTCGTGCTGGTGTACCCATGAGCATTGCTCACGGATATTCGCCATTTCCAGCATATAGGGGTTTAAGCCTGCACGGGCAATATTCTTACGGAAGGTGATTTCATGCAGGGTGGGAGAGCAGGAAGCGACGACCACCCCGGTCAGACGGTGTTCCTTGATTGCGGAAACGATCATCTCCTGGCCAGGCTCCGAGCACATGTACTTATATTCGGCGCTGTAGACCACCCCGTGGAACTTGGCAGCTTCCCGGGCTACCGCGGGTACGTCCACAACACCTCCTATATTCGAACCGCACCAGCAGATAAAAACACCAATGCGTTGCATATTATCGCTCCTCGTTGTAATACAATTTTAACCACTTCTCAGGTATTTCTTCAGACAACCTTTTTAACTAATTCAGATGTATCGGTAATGTTGTATTCGACACCCATATCCTTTTTGCTGAAGCCCATAGCCAACCCCAGGATCTGGGTAAAATAAAAAATGGGCATCTCTTTTAAGGCGCCCTTTGTTTGAGCAGTAAAAGACTGGTAATAGTCCAGGTTCATGTGGCAAAATGCGCAGGGGGTAACAATACAGTTGGCATCCGCTGCATTGGCGGCCTTGATGATTCTGGATACCAGAGCAGTGACGATATCGTTGTTGGTGACCGACAGGGACGCCCCGCAGCATTCCGTTTTATGGGACCAGTCCACTACCTGGGCTCCGGTTGCTTGCATAAGCCTGTCCATGATCGTCGGGTTTTCCGGGTCGTCAATCTTTACTTTTGACGGCCGGACCAGCAGACACCCGTAATAGGTCGCAATACGAAAATCTTTCATAGACTTGGTAACCTTGGCCTTGATGCTTTCCTCATCCAAACCCGCAATGACTTCCAGGATCGAATTCACCTTTACCGCTGCCTTATAATCGTAACCTGTTATTTCATTCACCTGTTCGAGTAATTTTTTGTCCTGCGCCAGTTCTGCCTGAGCAAGGGCCAGCCTCTGGTAACAGGCCGAACAGGAGGCTGTGACAGTATCGAAGCCCATTTTTTCTACAAGGGCCAGGTTCCGTGCCGCCAGGGACACGGCCAGGAGGTGGTCAGTGCTGTGCGCGGCGGTAGCCCCGCAGCAGCTCCAGTCAGGTATCTCGACCAAATCTATGCCTAAATTTTTGCAGACAATCTTTGCTGAAGCTTCGTAATCTCTGGCGCTGGTTTCGTAGGCGCAGCCGGGGTAATAGGCAATTTTCACTACCCTTAAGCCCCTTTCTTTAATCTATTGATTCGTTGAAAAATTTCCTTGACTTCACTAACTCCTTTGAATCTGTTCGGCTTAATCTTTATTTTTCCGTTGTTAAATAGTTTTAAACCAAGTTTCGCGTTGAGAAAAGGCTGACGACTTCTTAAATTAAATAAAACCATGGCTAAGACATCATGCGACCGGCCAAACCTGCTTAAAGTATCTAAGAAGGCCTGGTTGAAAATATTTACCTTGCGGCTTCTGCCCGTGCCGGAAATGTTTCTTTCGGCGGCCATTATGCGCAGGCTGTCCATTACGTCCGCCACGCCGATGTTGCGCGGACAACGGACAGAGCAGGTTGAGCAGTAAGCGCAAAGGCGTATAGTCTGAGAATTCAGGACATCATCTGTCAATCCCAGCTGAACCATTCTCATAATCTGGTTTGGCGTAAAATCCATTGCAAAAGCAACCGGGCAACCGGCAGTGCATTTGCCGCACTGATAGCACAAAGTAGCATCCTGACCGCTGTGCAGAAGCACTTCCTTGCTGAGATCAGACTTCCTATCATCGATGACAATTGGTTGTCGCATCACAAAAACCCCAACCCTCTTTGAAAAGTTTTTAATTGGGAATAAAGCAGTTTCTATTATCTTTACAGCTCTGCTCCCTTACCTTTTTAAGCATAACCTCCTCTTGAATTTTTATAAAAATAAATTTTTTATTGCCAATACTATATCATCGACATGACAAACATGCAATAGTAAGCGGAAAAAGACACAGGGGGACGGTTCTCCTGTGTCTCAGAGTAGTTGAGGCAAACAAAAAAGCCGGTTGGATACCGGCTTGACAGTCCAGAAGGAAAATTATTAAAGGTATTAAGATAACCTGGCTGCTTTTGAGGATGAGATACCTTCTTCCGTAACCGGCCTGATTGATGATACAGCGATGAGTTTCAGGTTGGTCTGCCACCACCATTGGATATCTTTATTCACAACCGACTGTTTTAAAATTCTTAAGTGCTCTTGTTTTTCCGCGGCAGACATTTCCAGCGCCTTTTTGATTTTAACTGCAAGCTGTTCGTAGTCGTAAGGGTTGGCCAGCAGGGCGCCTTCCAATTGTTCGGCTGCTCCGGCATAAGTGCTGAGCAAAAGCACTCCATTGCCGTCATTTCGGGAAGCAACAAATTCCTTCGCTACGAGATTAAGCCCGTCACGCACGGGAGTAACCATCATTACATCAGCGGCCAGATAATGGGCTACAAGTTCAGTTTCATCCAGTGAACGGTTCAGGTACCTGACCGGGACTGCTCCGTAGCCCTGATCATAGAGGCCGTTAATTTCCCCGACAACCTGCGCGATCTTTTGTCTGTACAGATCATAGGTGTCTGCGCCGTTCCTGGTGGGTACACCTATCTGAAGCAGGCTCACTTTGCTTCGGTACCTGGGATATTTTTTCAAAAATTCTCCCAGGGCTTTTATTTTTTCAGGGATGCCTTTTGTATAATCCAGTCTGTCAATCCCGAGCAGCAGGTATTCGGAACCTATAGCGCTCCTGATTTCGTGTGCCCGCTGCCTGACCAGCGGATTAGCAGCCAGTTGTTCAAAGCGGCGCCAGTCAATGCCGACAGGAAGATCCCTGACCATTATTCTCCTGTCGCGCAGCCTGATTGTTCCCTTCTCCTGATTTATTTTAGCAGGGAAATAATGTTCTACGCAGGCAAGGAAGTTGTTTACATAAGATCGCGTATGAAAAGCTACAAGATCACTCCCAAGCAAACCCTGCAGCAGCTGTTTTCCCCAGGGCAAAAGCTGAAAAACGTCCAGCGGAGGGAAAGGAATGTGCCAGAAGAAGGCTATTCTTGCCAGGGGATAGTAGCGCCTGATCAGTTTGGGCGCCAGCATAAGGTGATAATCATGTACCCAAAAAAGATCATTCTGCTGTGTTACGCGGACTGTTATTTGCGCAAATCTGTAATTGACCCTGCGGTAGGCGTGCCAGAATTCTCCTTCGAAAACACACTTGTCAATCATCTGATGGGCGAGGGGCCATAAAGTACTGTTGGAAAAACCGTGGTAATATGCGTTGTAGTCCTTTTCATTTAAGATTATTTCCTGAACATTGTACTGGGGTTGGTCAGTTGGGATTGCTGCCAGGATACCCTGACTGTTCCGGTTGTTGTCCAGCCTTCCGCACCAGGATACCCAAATTCCCTTGTTGCTGGTCAATACAGGTTCAACTGCTGATACCAGTCCGCTTACGGAACGTGTAGTTTTCAGCTTGCCGTTTTCCTCCGCGAACGTATAAGCGCCCCTGTTAGAAATTACTGCCAGGCTGTCCACAGGATTGCTATTCAGGGACGTTTGCATTTTCCCCACCTCCTGAATACTTTTAAGATGGCGTCTCTTTATTACAGACATCCTGTCATTAGGTTATAAGTTGTTGGTTCGGGCTGAATTACACTATACTGAAATACTCTACAGTTTAAAACCAGGAAGGACTTATGAGAGTATAATTAATTATAATATTTTTAACCAGGGTTTGTCAATGATATATTTTTCCGAAATTACAGATTAAATAAAGTAATATGTTATTTTGTACTTTCTTGATTTATTATCTTTTTATAAAGTAAAATATAATATTAATCGGTCAATAGTCTACTTGAGAAGAGGGGAGCTTTTAAAAGTATGGAGAAACTGAAAGTATTTCTTTCCGAGAATGAGATTCCAACCCACTGGTATAATATCATGGCGGACATGCCCAATTTGCCGAAACCGCCGCTGCACCCGGGGACAGGACAACCTTTGACACCCGATGATCTAAAGCCGATTTTTCCAATGGGCCTGATTATGCAGGAAGCAACATTGGAAAGGTGGATTGAGATCCCTGATGAGGTGAGGGAATTATACCGTTTGTGGCGTCCTTCTCCGTTACACAGGGCAAGGTACCTCGAAAAAGCGCTGGATACACCCGCACGCATCTTTTACAAATATGAAGGAGTAAGTCCGGCGGGCAGCCATAAGCTGAATACTGCGCTTGCCCAGGCCTACTATAATAAGAAGGAAGGCATCAAACGCCTGGCCACCGAGACAGGCGCCGGACAGTGGGGTACTGCTTTATCTCAGGCCTGCAGCTTTTTTGGCCTTGAGTGCGTCGTTTACATGGTAAAAGTCAGCTACCAGCAAAAACCTTACCGCCGCTCAATTATGGAAATTTTCGGGGGGAGCGTATACGCGAGTCCAAGCGAACGTACAAATACCGGCCGCCGTGTTCTTGCCGAGAATCCCGATACACCGGGCAGTTTAGGCCTGGCTATCAGTGAAGCCGTTGAAGAGGCTGCCGGACGTGAAGACACCAATTATTCCCTGGGCAGCGTTTTAAATCATGTCCTGCTGCACCAGACCGTGATTGGTCTGGAGGTTAAAGAACAGATGGCCAAAGCTGGTTATTACCCGGACGTAGTAATCGGGTGTGTCGGCGGAGGAAGCAATTTTGGGGGTTTTGCTTTCCCCTTTGCTTATGACAAAATAACCAAGGGAACGAAAGTACGCATGGTGGCTGTTGAGCCCACCGCCTGCCCGACACTTACGCGTGGACTGCACACCTATGATTTCGGTGATGTTGCCGGTTTTACACCGCTTCTTTACATGTATACCTTGGGGTCGGGCTTTATACCGCCGGGCATTCATGCAGGGGGCTTGAGGTATCACGGGGGTTCGCCGCTGCTTTCCCAGTTGGTGGCAGATAAGATAATCGAAGCCCGGGCTCTTGATCAAACCTCGATTTTCAAGGGAGCAATTCAGTTTGCTAAGTGTGAGGGCATAGTTCCGGCTCCTGAGTCCGCCCATGCAATTCAGCAGGCAATTGTGGAGGCAATCGAGGCAAGGGAAGCAGGGGAGGCAAGGACCATCCTGTTCAACCTGAGCGGGCATGGTCACCTTGATCTTGCCGCCTATGACAATTTCCTGTCCGGTAACCTAATTGACTATCCGCTTCCGGAGGAAGATTTAAAAGGGGCTTTAAGCAATCTGCCAAAGGCTCCTGAATAGGAATTGTATTAAAAAAACCGTACGAAACGCGCCTTTTTGTGCGATCGTACGGTTTTTTTCTTTTTAACTTTTTTAGCTTTTTTCTTCAAATTCAGCGTCTACGACATCATCAGGCTTTGGCCTTCCCGGAGGAGGTCCGCCGGGACCGGGTGCGGCATTTTCTCCATGTGTTTTTTGATAGACAGCTTCGGACAGCGAGTAGGCAGCCTGCTGGAGATCATCGTGCAGTGAACGCACCCTTTCAATCGGAGCATTTTCCTTTAAAGCAGTTTTCAAATCATTAAGTATCTGCTCGATACGGGCCTTTTCATGAACGGGGATACTATCCTGAAAATCTTTCAGCTGCCGTTCCACACGGTAAGCCAACCCGTCCGCCTCATTACGCACTTCCACTTCCTGCTTGCGCTTTTTATCTTCCTCGGTATTCATTTCAGCATCTCTGACCATGCGGTCAATTTCCTCTTTGACGAGGCTGGTTGAACCTGTTATGGTAATGGTCTGTTCTTTGGCCGTTGCTTTATCCCTCGCATTGACTTTGAGTATGCCGTTTGCGTCTATGTCGAAGGTGACTTCGATTTGCGGCATTCCCCGGGGCGCCAAAGGGATGCCGTCCAATTTAAACTGTCCGAGCGAACGGTTGTCCCTGGCCATTTCCCTTTCTCCCTGGAGAACATGAATATCAACAGCCGGCTGGCTGTCCTCCGCGGTGGTGAAAATTTGGCTGCGCTTTGTCGGAATGGTCGTGTTTCGCTCGATAATCTTGGACATTATTCCCCCCAGTGTTTCTACCCCCAGGGAGAGAGGTGTAACATCAAGCAGGACGACATCTTTTACCTCACCGACTAAAACACCCGCCTGTATGGCTGCGCCGACGGCGACTACCTCATCAGGATTAACGCCCTGATTCGGCTCCCTTCCCCCGGTCATTTCGCGGACAAGCTTCTGTACAGCCGGGATACGCGTCGAGCCGCCTACCAGGATTACTTCATCAATGTCCTTCTCGCTGAGTTTGGCGTCGGCTAGGGCTGTTTTAACCGGTCCCCGGCAGCGTTCAACCAGGTAATGGGTCAAATCGTCGAATTTCGCCCTGGCAAGCTTCATGTCCAGATGCTTGGGTCCGCTGGCGTCGGCAGTGATAAAAGGAAGACTGATATTTGTTTCAAGCGTTGTGGACAGCTCTGTCTTGGCTTTCTCAGCGGCCTCGATAAGGCGCTGCAAGGCCTGTTTGTCGGACCTCAAGTCGATGCCGTAATTCTTCTTGAATTCGTCAGCCATCCAATTCACTATTTCCTTGTCGAAGTTATCCCCGCCCAGATGAGTGTCGCCGTTGGTTGATTTAACTTCAAAAACACCGTCTCCGACTTCAAGGATGGAAACATCAAAGGTACCTCCACCGAGGTCGAAAACCATGACCATTTCGTTATTTTTCTTATCCATTCCGTATGCTAAAGAGGCTGCCGTCGGTTCGTTGATTATTCTCAGCACATTTAAACCGGCTATTTTCCCCGCGTCTTTGGTTGACTGACGCTGGGCGTCGTTAAAATATGCCGGAACGGTAATTACGGCGTCGACAACTTTTTCACCAAGGTATTTTGACGCGTCGTCAACTAATTTTTTCAGTATCATTGCTGAAATTTCCTCAGGCGCGTAGTTTTTATCGCCGACTTGGAAGCGTACGGCGTCGTTCGGCCCTGAAACTGCTTTATAAGTTACAAGGTTTCTTTCCTCGCTGACTTCCGAATAACGCCGTCCAATGAAACGCTTGATTGAAAACAGTGTTTTTTCCGGGTTTAGGGCTGCCTGACGCCTGGCTATCTGCCCGACAAGCCTTTCACCATCGTCTTTAAAAGCTACTACTGAAGGTGTGGTCCGGCTTCCTTCGGCGTTAACTATCACCGTGGGTTTGCCGCCTTCCATAACCGCCACAACTGAATTTGTTGTACCAAGGTCAATTCCTACTGCTTTAGCCATTATTTAACCCCCTTATATCATATTTTTGATTATTTTTTAAATCTTATCCTCGCCAGGATGTATATTAATTATGAAGAGACAGATTGTTGCATTCGAATTCCATGTTTAAATTATAAAACTTAACAACAATATTGTCAAGGATATTTACAGCATATATGTAGTATATTTATACAGACTAATATGCTTTTCTTGATAAATGTGTTTTTAATCTTCATCCTCCAGGTTTATGCCGTACCGCTCTTCTATTTTCAGGATAATTTTTACTCCTGCCAGGTTGACGCACCTGGTTTGGGTAAGATACCGGATATGCCTGACCACAGTAATATCTTTTTGAGAGTAAAGACGGATGTTGCCCTCCGTCCTGGAGGGAGTAAGAAGGCCGAATTCCTCATAAATGCGCAGAGTTCGGGGGTGAACCTGAGCTAATCTGGCAGCAACACTGATTACATAAACAGGTTGATTATTATCTGTCTTGATCATTTTTTGCCCTCGCTTTTTAAGAAAAGTTCTTAATAAAAAGCATAAACTATAACAATGGCATTGTCAAGGTATGTAATCTTTCACAGTATACAGGAAACAGGAATCAAACCCGTCTGTCAATCCCTCTGTCTTGACGCGATGCTGCAGTCATGCTAAAATTAAGCTAATTTAAATAAAATTGCCTCATTTCACCAGGGGTGAGGTAGAGGAGCGGGCTGCAAGAGTAAGTTTGTCTTTTATATCCGGCAATGTGTTTAGGGCAAAAAGAAAGGGCATCCCGCCGAAGTCCGAAAGCTGCCGGGGTTTTTGGGCTGGGTCGGCGCCGAAAAGACGCCGGACTGTTACCGCGGCAAACAAACCTCATTGCCCGGTGGAGCGCTATCTCAGGTGGGAGGGAGGCTTGATTAATCAGTTTTTTAGCGGCCTTCCTGTAACGGGCCGCTTATTTATGTAAATCATGTTATAGCTGCAGGAGGAATTTCTAATGAGATTTCACGGGACTATGAATATAAACAGCCGGGGGCGGCTTGAAATTGGCGGATGCGATACAGTTGAACTGGCACAAAGGTTCGGAACACCGCTGTATGTCCTTGACGAGCGTTTATTCAGGCAGAACTGCCGTGATTATTACCGGTCTTTTACTGCGGAGTACGGCTCAGGCGTTATTTATGCCGCAAAAGCCCTGCTCACCTTAAGCGTTTGCCGAATGGTCGAGGAAGAGGGTCTGGGTCTTGATCTTGTTTCCGGGGGAGAACTGTACACCGCTGTTCAGGCAGGATTTCCAATGGGACGTGTATATTTTCACGGAAACAACAAATCGCCTGAAGAAATAAGGTTTGCCCTTAAATCCGGTGTCGGCCGGTTTGTAGTCGACAATATATATGAACTTGAACTTTTAGATTATCTGTCTGGTGAGAATAAGCTCAAAGCACAGGTTATCCTGCGTCTTACGCCGGGTATTGAGGCGCACACGCACGAGTACATTAAAACGGGGCAGATTGACAGCAAGTTCGGTCTGGTGATTGAAAACGGCCAGGCCCTGTCAGCTATAGAAAGAGCGTTGTCAAAGGAGAATATCACCCTTTTGGGGCTGCATTGCCACATCGGATCGCAAATCTTTGAGCTGGATTCTTATAATCACAGTGCTTCAGTGATGATGGATTTTTGTGCCAGTGTTTATAAAGATACCGGTTGGATGGCCAGGGAACTTAACCTTGGCGGAGGCCTTGGAATCTTTTATTCTGGTGAGGATAGACCGCCGCAGGTAAGGGAATATGCTGACAACATAATGAGGATTATTGATGAAAAAGCCCGCCTGTCAGGGCTGGCAACTCCCAGGGTAATAGTAGAACCCGGTCGTTCCATCTGCGGCCCGGCGGGGACAACTCTCTATACAGTTGGAGCAATCAAAGAAATACCCGGGATACGCACTTATGTTGCGGTTGACGGCGGGATGGGAGATAACCCGCGTCCGGCCCTTTACCAGGCTCGTTATGAGGCCTGCCTGGCTAATAAAATTACACAGGATCCAGTTCAACTGGTGTCAGTAGCCGGGAAGTGCTGTGAATCGGGAGACATGCTGATCTGGGATATAAAACTTCCCATTGTTGAGGCTGGTGATATTATGGCAGTTAGCTGCACGGGAGCATATAATTACGCCATGTCCATGAATTACAACCGCCTCCCCAGGCCTGCTATGGTGATGGTTAATGACGGGATTACCGACCTTATCCTGGAAAGGGAATCGTATGAAGATATCATAAGCCATGACCGGATGCCTGATAGGCTGGTCAAAAAAGGCGGGCAGTTGAAAAACATTGCCTCGGCAGGATGAGAAAATTAAATAGATAATTGGATAATTGGCTGGTTTTACCAGATGCAAAGAATAGTGTATAATTAGATGGTGAGATATCCATGCTGCCGAAGCAGCGCCGGCTAAAGGATGAAAATTCGCCAGGTAAAGGGAGGACAATGCCTTAAATGCGATTTTGAGCCTTCATTCAAAGAACGAGAGAAGAACGAGAGAACCGTCCCCCTGTATTTTTTAATGATGCCTTTGTTGTCAAGAGAACCGTCCCCTTGTGTTAACGAATAAATAGTGAGGTTCCCGCGGATTGGAAATTATAACCACGCACAGTAAGACAGACCTTGACGCATTTGCTTCGATGGTAGCGGCGCAAAAGATCTATCCTATGGCCCTGCCTGTCTTTTCCGGCAAGCATTCACCCAATGTGGAAGAATTTATTTCTCTGCATAAGGACATACTGGATTTTTACACGGTCAGGGATATAGATCTTTCGAAGGTCAGCAGGGTAATTATTGTCGACACGAAGAACCCCAGGCGGCTGGACAAGTTGGCCGATGCGTTTAAACCCGGAGTTGAGATCCATATTTACGACCATCACCCCTGGGTAAACGGTGACCTACATGGAGATCTGGAAGTGGTTGAAATGGTCGGCGCCACAACGACCCTGCTGATCGAAAAAATACGCGGGCAGGGTGTGCCAATCACTGCGCTTGAAGCCACGATTCTTGCCCTTGGCATATATGAGGATACCGGTGCGCTGACTTTTACTAGCACTACGGCCAGAGATGTGCAGGCAGTTGCTTTTTTATTGGAAAAGGGCGCCAATCTTGGAGTAGTAGCCGGTTTCCTGGGCAGGCCGTTCACCCAGGAGCAAAAAAACCTGTTGAAGAAACTGCTGCTATCGGCTGATCACCATCAAATAAACGGTTTTAATATCTTAACCTACAATGCCGAGGCGCCTGAATTTATAGTCGGCCTGGATATTCTGACCCATACACTTTCAAAAATCGAACAGCCCGATGCGATTTTTACAGTTGTCAAAATGGAAGATCGCGTTTATATAGTCGCCAGAAGCAATGTGTTCCAGATTAACGCAGGGGAAATACTTGCCTGCCTGGGCGGGGGCGGCCATGCGGGGGCAGCCTCGGCTGTTTTAAAAGGCTCTGAAATCAATGAGGTTATGGAAAAGCTGCTGGCTTTTATGAGGGAGAAAGTCCGCCCGCCTCTTACCTGCCGCGGAATCATGTCCAGTCCGGTTAAAACTATCGGTCCGAACACTCCGATCAGCGAGGCCGGACAGGTGATGCTCCGGTACGGTCACAGCGGCCTTCCGGTAGTAAGGGAAAAGCAGCTCCTGGGTGTCATTTCACGGCGTGATGTTGAAAAAGCCATCCGCCATGGCCTCGGCCATGCTCCTGTAAAAGGTTTTATGACAAACAGGTTGATTTCTGTACATCCGGATATGCCGGTATCTGAAGTAAGGGAATTGATGATTGAACATGACATCGGCAGGGTCCCGGTAGTAGAAGGTGGTTTTTTGGTTGGAATTGTTTCGCGTTCCGATGTGCTGCAGACCCTGCATGGGAAAATACCGTCCCGGTATCAGGTGATGTATTCTTCGTCCCTGCCGGTTCACCCGGCCAATGTAAAGGGAACCCTTGATGCGTTTTTACCCCCTTTTATCCGGGAACTGTTATACAAGGCCGGCGAACTCGGCGACAGATTCGGCTGCCAGGTTTATGCCGCCGGGGGTATTGTGCGCGATATTTTGCTTAAAACCGTAAACCTTGACGTGGATCTGGTTGTTGAGGGGGACGGTATTGCGCTGGCCTCTGCGCTGGGTGAATTTTACGGTGTGCGGGTCAGGGCGCACAGGCAGTTTGGGACAGCCCAACTAATCTTTTCCGAGGATTTTAAGGTGGATGTGGCAACGGCAAGGGTGGAATATTACGAGTATCCCGCCGCTCTGCCCAAAGTGGAAAGCTCGACACTGCACCAGGACCTTTACCGGCGCGATTTCACAATTAACGCCATGGCGATATATCTTGATCAGGAGCGCTTCGGAGAATTGGTCGATTATTTCGGGGGACGGCAGGATCTTCTGGGCGGTCAGATCCGCGTGCTGTACAACTTGAGCTTCATTGAGGATCCAACGCGCATTTTAAGAGCTGTGAGGTTCGAGCAGCGCTATAATTTTTTCATCGAATCCCAGACTTTAAGGTTCCTTGTGGAAGCAGTGGATCAACAGGTGTTAAAAATGGTCTCTTCGGAACGTGTCTGGGAGGAAATAAAACATATCTTTTCCGAACAGCGATCGGGTGAGATGCTGGCCCGCCTGGATAACCTGGGGGTCTGGCCATTTATTTTTCCTGAAGTGCCCTACCGGGAAGTTGAACCCGCCCTTAAAGATATAGGGTATTCTCTGGAAAAACTTCGGGAATGGGATATTTACGTTCCTTCCAAGAGATGGCTTTGCTATCTGATTGCCGTTATGCACAGGCTTGATCCGGAAACTGCCCGGATCATTTGCGGAAGGTATCATCTTAGAAAGCGTCTGACGGAAAACGTTGTAGCCTCCATAACCGGCTGCCCGGCTATTCTGTCGGGGGTCCGGAATAGTTACAATAAAGAAAACGTTGGCAAACTCGCCAAGCTGATTTTGGAAATACCCCGTGAAGCTTATCCGCTGCTGGTTGCTCTTGCGGCCGGGGAGAGAATGCGCGATCAATTGCGCAGCCTTCTGGAATTTGTTCTCAAAAGCCGTCCGAGCATAGACGGGAAGTTTATTAAGGGTTTGGGATACCGCCCCGGGCCAATCTTTCGCCGTACAATCGACGCCGTATGGCAGGCCCGCCTGGAGGGCAGGGTAAAGAGCAGGGAGGACGAAGAGGCTTTTGTCCGGCAATACCTGAATCAATAGGGGGGTTGTAATGTTTAATTTTCCGACTCTTTATGATATAGCAATTTTGCTTCCGGCAGTCGTAATCGGCCTTACTTTTCACGAGTATGCCCACGGCTGGGCTGCCGACCGGCTCGGCGACAGGACGGCCCGCTACATGGGACGCCTGACCTTAAACCCGGTTGCCCACATTGATGTAGTCGGGCTGATCATGATTTTTATTGCTGGATTCGGTTGGGCAAAGCCCGTACCGGTCAACCCCCTGAACCTGGTTGGTGATATGCGCCGGAGTTTGATGCTGGTTTCACTGGCAGGGCCTGCTACAAACCTGCTGATTGCCGTATTGGGAGCAGTTCTCCTTGGGCTGGGAGGTTGGAAAATACCTTACGGCAATGAAATTTTCAACAAGATTATTTTACTCAATCTGGTTCTGGCAATTTTCAACCTTATCCCGGTGCCGCCCCTGGATGGTTCGAAAATACTGGCCGGGCTTTTGCCAGGACGGCAGGAATGGCTTTCCGCCATTGAAAATTACGGAACGCTGATTTTGATCCTGCTTCTGTTTACCGGGGTGGTCGGTTTTATAATCAGGCCGATAATCATACCGTTGTATAATTTGTTAATCGTACTGGCGCAGGGACTGTCGCAAGTAATATCTTAAAATAATAAAAAGATTTTAAACTGGGAAAGGAGATATCAATGCAGAGCAAGGGAAGGATTTTAAGCGGGATGAGGCCGACCGGCAGGCTGCACATCGGTCATTTAAACGTGCTGGAATACTGGGTTAATTTACAGAATGAATACGACTGCTTCTTTTTTATCGCTGATTTACATGCCCTGACGACCGCTTTTGATGAAACCGGTTTTATCCGGGAGAATACAAAGGAGATGGTTGCGGACTGGCTGGCGGCGGGCCTCGATCCTGAAAAGAGCGTGCTCTTCGTGCAATCCAGCATCCCCGAGCACTGCGAACTCCACCTGTTGTTTTCGATGTTTACGCCGCTTAGCTGGCTGGAACGGGTGCCTACTTATAAAGATCAGATCAACCAGTTTAAAGAACAGGGTAAAGATATTATGACCTACGGCTTTTTAGGTTACCCCCTGCTGCAGGCGGCTGATATTCTAATGTACCGGGCCAATGCCGTGCCCGTTGGCGAGGACCAGGCGCCCCACGTTGAATTTACCAGGGAGGTGGCCAGGCGGTTTAATTATCTGTACAGGCCAGTTTTCCCCGAGCCGCAGACGAAATTGGCCAGGATACCGACTCTCCCCGGAATAGACGGCAGGAAAATGAGCAAAAGTTATGCCAACGATATCGGCATGACGGCAGCCGTCGATGAGTTGAAAGGGAAAGTAAACGGCATGATTACCGATCCTGCCCGGATTCATAAAACCGATCCCGGGCGCCCGGAGGTCTGTACTGTTTACAAGTACCACGGTTTTTACAGCACTGATAAAATTGTCTCAATAGAGGAAGACTGCCTGGCCGGAAAAATCGGCTGTGTGGCCTGCAAGCGTTCCCTGGCCGATAATATTGAGTCAAGACTGGCGCCGATTAGGGAAAGGCGGTCTGAAATCATGGGCAGAAGAGGCTATCTTGAAGATGTGATCAGGGAGGGAAATAAAAAAGCGAAAGTTCAGGCTGCCGAAACAATGAGCCTTGTGCGGGAAGCGATGGGGATTTAAGATTTTACCGTTGTTTCTTGCAGCGGGAAATTTGTCCATGGTATACTATTTTATGTCAGGCCGATAGTATAAACGGCCGGGCCTTATCAGGCAGCGGTGTTATCCGCGGGCCGTCATCTTGGCCATACAAGATGACGGCCCTGCGGAATATTTATTTTTAGGGGTAAATAAATGAATGAAAAACAAAGGATAACTATTATTGATCATTCACCCGGTATTCCTGTAAGAAGCCAGCGGATATAGAAACCGGAGAGTCTAAAAAGCAGGTCGGCCGGGTTGGGTAGGCTGGCCTCCATAATCAGGGCAACGCTGAGCGCCGCGGCAAAAAGCATAAATAAGGAAAAGGCGGTAAAATCCCTCCACTGCTTGTTTTTAACCAGCGGGCGCGACCGCAGCCAGTAGGCAATGCCGATGGCAATGACTGCAAAGAATGCCCAAATAATATTTATGGTCATAGCTAACCACCTGCTTTTCCTTTTTCGAATACCGGCCTTGATGTTTCAAGCCCGGTATTCCTCACCGTAACCTTGACGCTGAGGCGGATTTCGGCTCCGGCAAACTCCTCGTCCCAGCGGGGGCCTACTTCTGGCCACATTTTTCTGTATTTTTTGCGGTAGGTTTCGCCGAAGCCGAAAATATCGGTTTCGTATTCTCCCTGCGCTTTTACGACAGCGGCCCGGACAAGTCTTTCAACTTCCCCGGAAGCCTTTTCCTCGATTATTTTCAGGACTTTCATATCGTAGATATCTTCATGGCCCTTCTGGGCAAGGATATTGCCAAGTAAATTGATTTCTATAAAGATTTTAAGGTTGTTTCCTTCCTGAACGGGATCGGCCCGGGTTGTCCACCTGAGCGTCTGGAAGGAAACTTCTTTTTTTTCTTCAAGTCCGGGTGTAATAAAAACTAAACTTTTCGGCTTTGTATGAAAGTTGCGAAGAAAGTCAAATCCTTTGGTTTCTTCCGGGCTTAAAAAACCCTTCAGCCTGTCGTTTTTAAAAACAGCCAGGCCTTCTATGCCGGGGACGGGTTCCTGCAGCGCCCTGCTTTGCGCTCCCGCAACCAGATCCTTTTTCACCAGAGTGATTGACGGCGTTGCCGGATTGCTGCCGCTCCTGTACATATCCCGGAGAAAGGGGACAATTTCCACGCCTATCCCGTTGATAGTCATCAGCTTGTCTATGGTTTGCGAATTGGTCCTTTCCAGTACCGGTCTGCCTTTTTCAAAGATTTCCCGCGCGTCCCCTTTAGAGATCAATGCCCAAGAAGCCTCTCTGGGCTGAAAATTACGGTAAAGAAAATTTAGCACTTCGCGTAAACCCTGCTCGGCTGCAGTTTTTCCGAAAATGATTACAAGGTTGTGCCCCCAGAAGATTGTCCGGGAAACCCGCTCGCTAATTTTGCTCTGGGCTTCGGGAATAGTTCTTCCTTTCTCGCTGACTACGTAGTAAGTACCCGTACCGGCGGAGGAACCCACTGCCCCGCCGCTTAACGGGCAGATGCCGGAGGGGATGGCCATCTCCAGGGTCAAAATTACATCACCGTCAGGCGCCTTGTCGATGCCGCAGCCAAGGACGGTGGCTATGGAATTGAGTTCTTTTAAATCCCAACACCCGCCGGTAAAAAGCAGGGCAAACAGCAGAAGACAGATAATTAACTTCTTCATGACTTGCTCCCTTTCCCGGTAACCATAGCCCAGAGAAGAAAGATAAAAGGGCCTAAGAAAAGGTATCCCAACCCGTACGGCCCGCTCCAGACGTAACCCGCAAAATTATAAAGGTGCACCATACTGGGGTGCAGCAAAAGAGAAAAGCAGATCAACAATATGCCGAACGGTATGACAAGGCTCTGGTAGTCTTTCATCCCGATCAGCTGTGCAGCGCCCAGGGAGACTGTCCACTGGTAAAGGGCAATCTTTATAATTGAACCGGCAATCCAGACGACCATGATTAAAAGTTCCGTCCTTTCCAGAAAACCGGCCAGGTGGATCATCCTCGCTCCGTACAGGACGGGCGCCAGAGTATGGGCCGACAGGCTGGGACCGAGGATGGCCATTATTCCGAAGGCAATCAGTTCAAATACAAAAAAGCTGATCAGAAGGCTTTTTGAGCATGTCCAAAGGACTCCCCTGGACTTGTCCAGGAAAGGGAGCAGGACGGAAATTTCTATTACTTGGACAAACCAGAACATGGGCGCCAGGGACCCTTTAACAACAGGGACTATCCCGTTTTCAAAAACAGGGGTTAAATTGACCAGGTTCATTTCGCTGGCAGACAGTATAAACAGGATAACAACTATACCAATAATAAAGGGGATTATCATTAGGGAAACCCGGCCTATGTTCTCTATCCTGTTATGCGCGATGTAAGTACTCAGGAGGGCAAAAACTATAATAAAGGCAACAATGGGAGTTCTGGGCATGAAACCGGCGGTTATCAAACCGGAAATCTCGCGCAGGGCGTCGCAGGCAAAGTTAAACCATCCCCAGATATAATAAGCCGCCACAATCAATCCGAAATAACGGCCGAAGATGATCAGAAACACCTGGAAGAGCGTTTTCCCGGGAAAGCGGCTGCTTAAGGTTACCCAGAGCCAGGCGCTTAAAAGCCCCCCGGCAAGCGCAATTATATTTGACATCCAGGCGTCCTGCCGGGCAAGCAGGAATGTTGCGGAAGGGGCGAAAAGGAGGCCTTCGGAGATGAAGTTGATTATCAGAAGCGCCAGTGCCTGCCTTTGGTCAATTACTTCTGTTTTCATCTTCTAAGATTCCTCCCGGCTGGGCGGGCTGGACGGGGGCTGCGGTTTCTGGCCGGGGGCCTCCCGCTGCAGATTGCCGGTTAAAAGGTAGGGCCTTTTCCGCATAGCCCACCAGGGGACGCGGATAATTGTATCCTGCTGCGCGTTAACGCTCAGGGGCGCAACCGGGTACAGGTAAGGCACTCCGAATGAGCGCAGGCTGGTCAGGTGGAAGATCATCAGTAAAATCATGATCACGAGACCGGGCAGACCCAGTATCGAAGCGCTGATGAACATAGGAAAGCGGATCAGCCGAAAGATAATCGTCGACGAGTACAGGAAAGAGAAGGAAGCAATCGCGGCGATCGCGATGATGATCACCGTTGCCGCAGACACTATTCCCGCACGCACGCTAGCCTCGCCGAGCACGACGGCGCCTACTATGCTTACCGTCTGGCCCAGGGGCTGGGGCATGCGCAGGCCGGCCTCGCGCAGGATTTCAAAAGTCACTTCCATTAAAAAGACTTCCACAAACAGGGGAAAGGGCACCGCCTCCCTCTGGGCTGTAAAGCTTAGCAGAAGCGAAGTGGGTATCAATTCGGGATGGTATGTTGAAAGCGCGATATACAAAGCGGAACCTGAGATGCTCAGGAAAAAGTTGAAAAGGCGCAGGATTCTCACCACACTGGAAAATATGTAGCGCTGGTAGTAGTCTTCGGTGTTCTGGAAGTATTCAATAAAAAGAGCCGGGACGGTCATTATCGAGGGAGTGCCGTCAAGGATAATGGCCACGCGTCCTTCCATCAGCTTGGCGGCGACCTTGTCCACCCGGTCGCTGTGAAAGACAGTCGGAAAGGGGCTGTAGGGGCTGTCTTCGATAAATTCCTCGATCTGTCCTCCTTCCAGCGCCCCGTCGATGTCAATCCTGGACAACCTTTTTTTAACCTCATCAACAATGTCCGGATCGACTATGCCCTCAATGTAGGCTACGGCCAGATCGGTTCTGTTTACTCTCCCTATTTTGGATGTTTCGACTTTTAAGGCAGGGTTTTTGATTCTCCGCCGCAGGAGCGAGGTGTTGGTAAAAAGGTCCTCTACGAAAGACTCACGTGAGCCGCGTACAGAGCGGTCCCAGGGTGAATCGGTGATATCCCTGGTTTTATAACCCCTGGTATCCAAGATCAGGGCTTTTGAAGAGCCTTCCACAAGCAGGACGGCTTCTCCGGAAAGAAGATGATCAACAATAGTTTCCACCTGGGCCGTTTCTTCAGTTTCAGTAACAGCGGCGCCGCTGTTCTTAATATATTCAAAAGCTTGTTCGATAGTAATCTTGTCGCCGGCTGCCGGTTCCCCGAATTTTGTTTTCAGCGGGATCAGGATCTCCCGGCTCAGGCGTTCGCTGCTGGAGAGCGCGTCCACGCAAATGAGGGCAAGGCGGATTTCCCTGTTTTGCCCCAGGTTAAATTCGTGAAAAATGACGTCGTCGCAGTTCTTAAAAACCGCCTTGAGCGAAGGGATATCTTTTTGCAGAGAACCTGTCAGGGACAGGTTCAGCCAGTCCGGCTGCATGACGGAGGAACTGATCTCCGGCAGCGGCTCTTGGTGCGCCAGGTTTTGCGCGCTGTTCCGCCCGAGATTACTCAGACCGCCGGTGCTTTGCTGCGCTGTATTTTTTGGGTTACCTTTTTTGGAGGACCGGCTTTTCCAGCGGATTCTGAACAAGGTATATTCCTTTCTGATAAAGAAATGCCTGTTCAGCTAGTATTTGTATTTTATGCCGGAATATGTAGTTTAAGAGAAGTTAAAGAAGTAAAAGCCTTCCTTCCAGGTTTCTTCCGGAGAAAGGCTTTCTAAGGAGAAAAAGAGGTTTTAAATAAAATTTTCTATGTGGTGTATTCCTGCCCAGGCGAGAGTATGACCACTTCGGCTTCCGGAACTTCTTTTTTGACCATATCGGCAAAAATACCGGCGTCCTGAACCAGAATGGGGAAAGTTTTATAGTGCATGGGAATAACCTTTTTAGCGCCTAAAAGCTTAACAGCCATAGTTGCCTGCTTCGGGTCCATCGTAAAGACTCCGCCGATGGGCAGCAGGGCCAGGTCCATCGGGTAAAGGTCACCGAGAGTGACCATGGAGGCGAAGACGCCTGTGTCACCCGCATGGTAAATCGTGCAGCCGTTTTCCAGCCTGATTATGTACCCCACCGGGCTGGCTGACTCGGACGAGTGGAAAGCTTGAGTCATGGTTACTGAAATACCGTCAACCTCCGCCGTGGCGCCAATGTTCATACCCATTCCATAGAAGATTACCTGCTGCTCAGGCACTCCGGCGGCCTTCAGCTTGCCTGCCGTCTCAACTGCCGCAATCAGCGTAGCGCCGGTCTTCTGGACGATCTGGACGGCGTTGGTTATGTGGTCGAAATGATCGTGGGTGACCAGCACCAGGTTCGCCGCGGTTATGTCGTTCACGCCGCAGGCAGCCGCAGGGTTTCCTTCCAGCCAGGGATCAATAATGATTATCTTGCCGCTGCCGGATGTAATTTTAAAGCAGGCATGTCCTAACCACTGAACTTTAGCCATGTATTAACATCTCCTTTTAGAATTAAAATTTGGTAATCTTGAATAATATTACTATAACAATAAAACCCCTCTTTCATCCTCCCTTCTAATCTTCTATTAAATAATTCTATTTATTTGGTAAAATTTCCTGCCGGTTAATATTTCGGGTTTCTTCGTATTTTACTTTTTTTTGCCAATATGCTAACCTATAATATATAAAAAAGGAAGAGCCCTGAAAAAGCTTACTTTGATATTTGCACTGCCGGAGGATTGGATGATGAATTTGGACGCTAAAAAAGTATTCTGTCAGAAAGAAATGGAAGTTGGCTGGGGGGATTGTGACGCAGCAGGGATTACTTACTATGCAAAGTACTTCGACTGGTTTTCCTACGGCCGGATCGAACTGTTTAAAAAAATAGGACTGCCCTACCTGGCCTGTTTTCACGAGCAGGGAATTTCACTGGTTACTGTGGAGGCTTTCTGCCTGTACAAGCAGTCTCTTAAGCCAGAGCAGGAAATAATTTTGGAAACCTGGCTATCCAGCTTAACCCGCGCCAGGATGGAGTTTAGGTACCGAGTGTTCAGAAAGGAGGACGGAATTCTGGCCGCTGAGGGTATGACCGCTCATGCTTATGTCGATGCCAAGATCAAACCCTTTGATCTTAAGAAAAGATATCCCACGCTCTGGGAAAAGCTCAGCCTTGCGGCGCTGAAAGATTAGCCCTGGGGTAAAGGCGCCGTTCATAAATCAATGAAAGGGGCCGGTTAAAGCAATGGCGGATCTCGATCAGCGAATTCGTTACTTGACTGATGAGTACCCGGAATGGACGCGCAGGACGATAGCCGGGCATTTTGACCATGCAGCAGAATTGTTTGCAGACAGAATTTTTATCTGCACTCCGGATCGGGAATACACTTACGCCGAAATACAGAAAAGTTCCCAACTGGTGGCCAAAGGGCTGCTCTTTCTTGGCCTAAGGCCCAGGGATCATGTGGCCATGCTGGTTGGGAATTATCCGGAATTTATTATTTTCAAACTTGCCCTGTCCAGGATTGGAGCGGTTGCAGTGCCTTTAAACATGCTGCTGACGGAAAGGGAGATTTCTTTTTTCCTTGAAGACTCCGATGCTGTCGCAATTATGTTTAACGACCGTCTGGGCAGGCAGGATTATATCAAAATTATGAGAGGTCTGTTCCCCGAAGCTCTTGAATCAGATGAAACAGTAAGTACTCCTCTCTTTTCCCGTTTTCCGAAGATTAGGAATTTAATCTGTTTTTCGCCTATAGGAGAAAGCTACCCGGGGTTTCTTAGCTTCAACAGTTTATACGACCTTGCCGCCCTCGTGCAGGATGAGGAATTGAGCAGGGCTCAGGAAGCTAACTGCTATCCCGACGATATCTTTGATATCATGTACACGTCCGGAACGACGGCGCTGCCCAAGGGGGCTATGCTCAGCCACGACATGTGTTTGCGCGGCGTGTACGCCACCTGTGTAACCAGGGCAACCAAGAACGGAACGCGTTTTTATTCCGCGCTGCCCTTTTACCATATTTTTGCCTGGAATTATGTGATTTTAGCAGCCAGTTTTGTGGGCGGAGCTGTGATTTCCCACCCGCAGTTCGTGATCAGCCAGGCGTTTGAACTAATGGAGAAGTACGGCGCCAATGAAATAATCTGCGTTCCGTCAATGCTGCTTCCCCTAGTTAATTATCCGGAAGTGGACAGATTTAATCTTGAACAGTTAACCTCTGTTCTCTGCGGCGCTACCCCGGCGCCCCTGCCCCTGTGGCGGAGAGCGAAGGAAGTCCTGCAGCTGGATAACCTGGCTACTGGCTACGGGTTAACCGAGGGCGGTGGTATGATTACCGTGAGTTACCCGGGTGAGTCGGAAAAATCGGTTGCCACACGCATAGGCCGGATGATGGCGCCCAACTGCAGCGGGCTGCCGGAGTTTGGCTGGCAAAATCATCAGCTCAAGGTAGTTGACCCGGTAAGTTTGAAGGAGCTTCCACGAGGTGTGGAGGGCGAGCTTGTCTGCCGGGGGAACGTGGTCATCAGGGGTTACTACAAACGGCCCGGGATAAATGCGGAAACAATAGATAAAGACGGCTGGCTGAGGACGGGCGACCTGGTCATCTGGCACGAAGACGGTTTTTTTCAGTTTACCGGCCGGAGTAAGGAAATTTACAAGACCCACGGTGAGAATGTTGTTCCAAAGGAAATTGAGGAAGTGCTCAGCACCTACCCGAAGGTCAACCAGGTTTACCTTGTTGGAATTCCATATCCCGTGGCGGGTGACGTGGGCGCCGCTTTTATAGAACTCAAACCTGGCGAAAAGGCCACCAGGAGGGAAATTATCAGCTACTGTAAGAAGAACATGGCAAAATTCAAAATACCGCGTTATGTGTTTTTTATTGAGGCCAGCGAACTTCCTTTTACGGCCGCCGGCAAGATAAAAAAATACAAGCTTGTCGAGTATGCCGGGAAACTTTTAAAGGAAAGAGATCAGGCCGATCCGGAATAAACTATAAAAAAACTATAAAAACAAAGCCAAAGGGGTGAATTGTCTTTGAAACAGAGAGTGGTAATTACAGGTATGGGGGCGGTTACACCAATTGGTATTGGTTTGGAAGAATACTGGGAAAACCTTAAAAACGGAAAATGCGGAGTTGGGATGATTACACGGTTTGACACATCCGGATTACCCTGCCGGATAGGCGCCGAAGTGAAGGACTTTATACCCGAGAACTTTATGCCCAAAAAGCTGGTGCGGGAAACGGAGACTTTTATGCGCTTTGGCCTCGCTTCTGTCAAAATGGCTCTTGAGCACAGCGGCCTTAACATGGAGAAAGAGGATTCTTTCCGTGTAGGAATAATTCTGGGTACGGCTTTCGGCGGTATTCCGGCCATAACTGAAGCGCAGGATAAGATCAGCAGGACGGGATCGGTCCGGATGAGCCCGCATTTCATACCCAGAATGCTTGGCAATATCGCCGCTACTCACGCCGCCATTACTTATGGTTTTAAAGGGCCGGCTCTTACTGTAAGCACAGCCTGCGCCTCCGGAGGGGATGCGGCGGGCCTAGCTTCCATGCTCCTTGGACAGGGCGAGGCTGATGTAATTATTGCGGTGGGCGCGGAATCCCTGTTCTGCGCGGTGGTAATGGGCGGCCTATATGCTGCGAGAGCGGTGTCAGTACACAACGATGAACCTGAAAAAGCCTGCCGGCCTTTTGACTTTAAACGTGATGGACTGGTTTTAGGTGAAGGAGCGGGAGCAGTTGTTATGGAAACGCTGGACCATGCTCTGCAAAGGGGCGCTTTCATACAGGCAGAGGTTTTAGGTTACGCAAACCTGGGTGAGGGTTACCACACCACTGCTCCTGCCCCGGACGGATTCGGGGAAATCCGCTGCATGCGGATGGCATTGGAGAAGGCTCAAGTAGCGCCCGAAGAAATAGATTATATTAATGCTCACGGAACCTCGACTCCTCTTGGAGACCGGGTTGAGACAATGTCCATCAAATCTGTTTTTGGTTCCCATGCGGGTATGATTCCTGTGAGTTCCTGCAAGGGCGCCACAGGGCATTTAGTGGGCGCGGGCGGAATTACCGAACTTATTGCCTGCGTCAAGGCAATCCGGGAAGGAATTGTCCCTCCTACGATAAACTACGAAGAACCGGATCCCGAATGCGATCTAGATTATGTCCCGAACCGGGCTAAAAAGGCCCCGGTAAGGACCGCCATGTCCAACTCGTTTGGCTTCGGCGGTCAAAATGCCTGTCTTATCGTAAGACAATTCTCCTCATAATGGTTCCTTTGAGCAGGAAAAAAATAAAAAATAATCGAATAATAAATTAATGATTACCTTTTTTAAAGAACAGTGTCTTTCATAGGAGGGGGTTCTTTATGGATTTTCAACCTACCGTCCAGCAGGATCTTTTACGTAAGGCTGTCAGACAATTTGCTGAAGATGAAATTGCTCCGTTAGTTAATGAAATGGAAATAACCGACAATACCCCGACTGATCTGGTCAGAAAAATGGGGGAGCAGGGCTTTATGGGTGTGACCATCCCTGTGGAGTATGGCGGTACGGGCATGGGCCATTTAGCCCGGATGATCATGGTTGAAGAGGTCGGACGGATCTCGGCGGGAATAGCTATGGCGCTGCAGGTTATGCAGATGGGCGCCGGTATGGTCATTGATTTGGGAAGCCTGGCACAGAAGGCCGAATATTCACCTTTACTGGCCCAGGGCAAAATACTGATTGCGCCGGCGATCACGGAGTCCAGCGGGGGGTCGGATCTGGAAGGGCTTTCCACACGTGCTGTAGACGAAGGCGACTATTACAGCCTCACCGGGCGTAAGGTCTTTATTACGAACTCCCATATTTCCGAGTTGGCGGTAATCGTAGCGAAAAATGAAGGAGGAGCTAAAAGGGACTTCAGCGCCTTTCTTATTAAAAACGGGACAGAAGGTTTCCGCCGCGGCAGGGTGGAAAGAAAGATCGGTTTTCACGGCTGCATTACAGGGGAACTGATTATGGAAAACTGCCGGATTCCCAAAGAAAACCTTTTTGGTGAAAAAGGCCGGGGGCTGGCAATTGCATTGGAGGGAATCAATAATTATGGAAGAATGGGCATGGTGGGTATCGCCCTTGGCTTAATGCAGGCTTCGCTGGAAGCTTCCGTTAAGTTCGCCCAGGAAAGGGTCCTTTACGGCAAACCGATCAGCAACCTCGCCCCGATCCAGTTTAAGATTGCCGAAATATACGCCGACCTTGAAGCCAGCCGTTTCCTGGCTTATAATGCAGCCTGGCTGATTGATCATAAGAAAAAATCTGATACCCAGGTGTCCAGCGCAAAGTTTTTTTCTACAGAGGCTGCCCTTCAGTGCACGCGCAAGGCGATGGATATTTACGGGGCATACGGCTGCATGAAAGATTATCCGTTGGAGAGATACTGCCGGGATGCCCAGTTGCTTGTCCCCGCCGACGGCACAAATGATATCATGAGGGTAATTGCCGGGCGGAACCTGGCGATGAAGAAATAAATTATAAAAACTTAAAAATGCTTAGAGGGTGGGGAGATTAGGTGCAGGTTGCGGTCTGTGTCAAGATGGTTCCGGTTCCGGAACAGTGGTCACAAATAACTTTCCGTGAAGACGGAAGCCTTCAACGCGAGGGTATTGAACTGATTATCAACCCTGTGGACAGAAATGCTCTGGAAGAAGCCTTGAAAATAAGACAGGACCAGGGAGGTACTGTAGCAGTTTTTTCGATGGGACCCACGTCCTGCCTTGAACACCTGAGGGAGGCCCTGGCCATGGGAGCAGACAGGGCTTTTTTATTGAGCGGCCGGAATTTTGCCGGCGCAGATACACTGGCCACTTCAAAGGTGCTGGCTGCGGGGATTAGAAAAGAAATGCCTGACTTTGATCTGGTTGTTTGCGGTTCCGCAAGTATAGACAGCGGAACTGCCCAGGTCGGTCCCCAACTGGCGGCCCATCTTGGAGCCGCTCACCTCACAGAAGCTTTTTCGATCAGTGCCGTGGAGCAAAATTATTTTCAAGTCAAGACGGCTGCAAGTCATGGTCATTACGTAACCAGTCTTAAATCCCCTGTAGTAATCTCGGTTACCCAACAGATTAACAAGCCGCGCATCCCCACTTTATTCAATATTATGGCTTCATGCAGCAAGGAGATTATTATTTTATCATCGGCAGAACTAAGCCTTTCGAAATCGGAAAGCGGGCTGGAAGGTTCGCCGACTAAAGTGCAGGAATTATTTTTCCCCCCTGCCAAACGGCTGGCCAGGATATTGGAGGGTTCCATAGAAGACAGGGTTGAAGAACTGTTTAAACAACCGGGAGTGGCAGGTGTGTTTAAATGATTGGTGATATTGAAGGAAAAGAAAGTCTCTGGGTTTTTATTGAGCAATATAAAGGCGCCCCCAAACAGGTCAGCCTGGAACTGATTGCTAAAGCCCGTATGCTTGCCGATAAGTTCAGCCTTCGTGTCGCCGCTCTGTTAATCGGGGACAATGTAAGCACTGCTTCTTCTGTATTGATCAGCGCCGGCGCAGACACCGTATTCCTTCTGGAACATCCTCTTTTAGGGCGATACAGGAGCGACTTTTACGCGCCTGTTATTTTAGACCTGATCAGGAAAGGAAAACCCGGGGTGGTAATTTTCGGAGCGACTCCTATAGGCCGGGATCTTGCTCCTGCGGTGGCGGCTCTGGCGGGAACGGGGTGTACGGCTGATTGTGTAGATCTTGAACTTACCGAAAACGGCGCCCTGCTTCAGACGGTCCCTGCGTTTGGCGGCCGTATGATGGCTGTAATCGTTACTCCCGAGCAGAGGCCGCAAATTGCTACTGTGCGCCCCGGGGTTTTTCAGCAGGCCTGGTTTCCGGAGCACGACGGCAGGGTGGTCAGTATCTTGCCCGAATTGCCGCCGGCGAAGTTTGACCTGGTCGAGTTTGTTGAGGAAAGTATTCAGCCTTCGCTTTTGACTTCCGCACGCGTTGTCGTCGCCGGCGGGGCTGGTGTTGACTCCCGTGAAGGATGGGAACTGCTGCGCGAATTGACAGGAGTCTTGCAGGCAGCGTTGGGCGGAAGCCGTCCGGCGCTGGACAACGGCTGGATTGAGGAAAGCCAGATGATCGGGCACAGCGGCTCCACTATCCGTCCCGATCTCTATATCGCCGTCGGTATTTCAGGAGATGTTTTGCACATGGTAGGCGTGCAGGATGCCAAAGTAATCGTTGCCGTAAACAGCGATTCCAGAGCGCCTGTATTCAGCCGTTCGGACTATGGAATTGTTGGAGACTACCGTGAGGTAGTACCTGTACTTATTAACACATTGAAAAAGAAACAACGTTTCTAATATTAGACATTCATGCAGAAAGTTCATCAGCAAGGGAGGCCAAAGTCTTAAGTGCGATTTTGAGCCTTAATTCAAAGAACGAGAGAACCCGGGGATAAGCGAGGTTACTGTTTGAGACGCATAGCGCCGGGTTAAAACCTTAGCCCGAGGGTGAACGAGTTCGTACAAGCATAAGAGGCGATTATTAAGCACGTAGACAGTTGACCTCCCTAATGTAAACTAATTTTCAGAGTAGGATAGTTGGTTGATCTACGAAAGAGGGGAAGACATAAAGTTGGATTTTAGTCTTAATACGCAGCAGGAGATGCTCAAAAAAACCGTCCGGCAATTTGCGGAAGAAGAGATTGCTCCGCTGATTGACGAAATGGAGCTAAACGATCAGACGCCCCCGGAACTGGTCAGGAAAATGGGAGAGCAGGGATTCTTTGGAGTTACTGTACCCCTTGAATACGGGGGTACGGGAATGGGTCACGTCGCCCGGGTGATTATGCTGGAAGAGATTGCCCGGATTTCCGCGGCAATAGCAATGTCCCTGCAGGTGCTGCAGATTGGCGTCGGTATGATGATGGAGATGGGAACCAGCGAACAAAAGAATAGGTATTTCCCGGCTCTTGCCCAGGGTAAAATCTTAATAACTCCGGCATTTACGGAATCAAGCGGGGGATCGGACCTGGAAGGCATGTCCACAAAGGTTTCCGATAAGGGTGAATACTATAGTATAGATGGGCGTAAAGTATTTATTACCAACTCTCATATTGCGGATGTCGTAATCATTGTAGCAAAGCATGAGGAAACAAAAAAGTTCGGAGCTTTTCTGGTTGAGAAGGGAGAGAAAGGTTTCCGTCCGGGTCGGGTTGAGAAAAAAATCGGATTATTTGGTTGTTACAATGGTGAAATAATTTTAGATAACTGCCAGGCGCCGAAACAAAATCTGTTTGGCGAAAAAGGCAGGGGATTGGCTGTAGCCCTAAGAGGAATAAGCAATTACGGCAGGACCGGTATGGCAGGTTCCGCACTGGGCTTGATGCAGGCTTCCCTGGAGGCTGCCATAAAATTTGCGCAGGAAAGAACACTTTATGGGAAGGCGATCAGCAATCTTGCTCCAATCCAGTTTAAGATCGCTGAAATATACGCTGAACTGGAAGCAAGCAGGCTGATGGCGTATTATACCGCCTGGCTTATCGAGCAGGGCAGTAAAATGTCGGATACCCAGGCCGCGGCAACCAAATTTTTTACCACTGAAGCTTCCCTGCGCTGTACACGCAGGACTATGGACATTTACGGGGCCTACGGATGTATAAAAGACTACCCCATAGAGAGATATTACAGGGATGCCCAGCTTTTAATATCCGCTGACGGTACAAGCGATATAAAAAGGATCATAGTTGGCCGCAACTTAACTTCGAAAAAAAGTTAAACAGGGAAAGAAGGGATTAAGATTACAGATAAACTGAAGTTTTCAAAAAGACCCAAGGTCAACGATCCCTATATGATTGCCGCCTGGCCTGGGATTGGCAACATCGGTTTGATTGCGGTGAATTACTTAAAAAATAAGCTGGAAGCCGAAGAAATCGGTGAAATTGAATCCTGGCGCCATTTCTATCCGAAAGAAATTCTGGTTAGAGACGGTATTGTCCAGGGAATGGATTTTCCAGCAAACAAGTTTTACCATAAAAAAGCAGGACGGGAACTGATTTTTTTCCTGGGCGAATCCCAACCTTCCGGTGAAGATGAGATATACGAGATAGCCAACCTGGTAATTGACGCGGCAGAGGAATTCGGTTGTAAAATGCTTTATACTGCGGGAGCGGCGGTTGCGCCGGTCCATCATACCTCGACGCCCAGGGTTTGGGCCATTCCTAATAAAGAGGAACTCATTGAACAAGCCAGGAGTTATCCGAACACAATCGCGATGAGTGATATCGGAGGGCGGGAAGGAAGGGGGAATATTACCGGGCTTAATGGCGTATTAATCGGCGTGGCGAAGAGAAGAAACCTGGACGGCATCTGCCTGCTTGGTGAAATCCCTATTTATATAGCTCATTTCCCCGGGCACATAATTTTATATCCGAAAGCCTCAAAATCAATTCTTGATGTTTTATCCTTTAGTTTGAAGGTTGAATTTGACCGGACAAATATTGATCTATATTCAAAAAATGTGGAAAAAGAGATAGATCATCTTTATAATGAACTGTCTCTGCCCATCCGGAGTGAGCTGGATAAATTAAAATATGTAAATTACATCAAGCGGGCTGATCCCGGCCCGATAACCGAGGACGAAACGGAAAAAATCATCAAGGAAGTGGAAGATTTTTTCAGGGAGGGGGGAAAACATGGTTAAAGTGAAAGCATTCCCCAAACACAAAGCGCCTGTTTTAGTTTCCGGCTGGAGCCCTGATGCCGGCGAAACAGGTTGGCAGGTTGTTGATTTTATCAGTAAACGCCTGTCGGCCAGGGAATTTGCGGATATTGAACCGACCGGATTCTTCACTTTAGGCGGGGTTGATATAAAAGATAACATTTGCATGTTTCCGGAAAGCAGATTTTTTTCTTCCGAAGAAAAAGACCTGATCTTTTTTAAGAGCAATTCTCCGTCTGCAAAGGGTTATCAGCTTTTAAACCTTACTCTTGATGTTGCTAAAAGTTTTAATGTGCAGGGAGTTTACACTGTGGGCGGGATGCTTTCCATGATGCCCCATACGACAAGTCCGCGAGAAGTCGTTGCTATATTCAATTCGCCGCGTTTAAAGGCTGATCTCGCCGCCTATGATCTGAAAATGGATCTTGATTATCGCGGGACGCCTTCGATGAACGGGTTTCTTTTGTGGGTAGCCGAAAAAAGGGATCTTCCGGCGGCTGGTTTTCTGGTAAATGTGCCTTTTTATCTGGCTGACAGGGTTGATCCAAGGGCGAGCAAAGCCGTTTTGGAATTCTTTAATTTGAGATTCGGACTGGGCATGGACCTTGGCGTACTTGACCGCGAGATTGAGATTCAGGACAGAAAAATAGAAAGAATAAGGAAAAACAATTCTTTTTTTGATCAGCAGATGACCAAACTGGAAAGTAAAATGGAGCTTTCCCATGAAGAGATGGAAAGCTTGCTGGACGAGTTAAACAGGTTTATGGACTAACTTTTGGATAAAGGGAACAGGGCGCTTTTTTTTTTGCCGCTGGCTGATAAAACGTCCAGCATCCTCAATGCTTTACCGGCGCCCAGAGCTACACATGAAAGCGGGTCTCCGGCAATGAGAACCTTGATTCCGGTATGCCTGCTCAAGAGGGTGTCTATTCCTTTGAGTAAGGAACCGCCGCCTGTTAAGGTAATCCCTTTTTCAACAACATCCGCCGCCAGTTCCGGCGGTGTGTTCTCCAGAACTTCTTTAACAGCCTCTATTATTGCCTCCAGCGGTTCCTGAATGGCTTCATGGGTATGATAATCGTATACCAGCATCGCTCTTGGGAGGCCGTTGATTAAACTTCTTCCGTGTACTTCCATATACCTGTTGGAGATTAATTCCTCATCGGCGATACCTATTTCCATCTTGATTTTTTCGCTGGTGCGTTCTCCGACATTCAGGTTTAGGCGCTTACGGATATACCTGGCGATTGCCTCATCAAATTTATCGCCGCCTACGCGCAGGCTTTTACTGCAAACGATTCCGTTCAGGGAAAGAACGGCGATGTCAGTTGTGCCCCCGCCGATATCTACAACCATGGTCCCGGACGGCGCTGAAATATTTAAGCCCGCGCCAAGGGCCGCCGCAACAGGTTCCTTGATAATGTAAGTCCGTCCTAATTAAACAGTGGTATTAATTTTTGGAAAAATTAAAAAAGGTATTTTTAGGCGAGGAGGCGCTTAGATGGGTCAAGTAAGGGAAGTGCAGCCTGTAAAAATCCTGGCAGGGCTACTTTCCCGGGATGTATCATTGTTTGAAACCGTTAAATTTGAACTGGAAAGAGAGTGGGGGCCGGTTGACCAGCAAAGTGAACTGGTGGAGTTTAATTTCACCAGGTATTACGAACAAGAGTTGGGCAGTGACCTCAAACGTTTGTTTATAAGCTTTGCCGGACTTGCCGATCCCGGCCGTCTTCCCGAAATGAAACTGCTTGCCAACCATATCGAAGATAAGCTGGCAGTTGACGGCCGGCGCAGGGTGAATATTGATCCTGGTTACATTACCCCGGCAAGGCTGATCCTGGCCACGACCAAGGATCACGCCCACAGGGTCTACCTGGGCAGGGGTATCTATGGCGACCTCACCTTGATTTATTCGCATTCGCAGGGCAGTTTCAAACCTTTGCCCTGGACGTATCCCGACTACTGCAGCGAGGAGTACGCGGCTTACTTCAAACGTGTGCGCGAGTTGTGCCGGGAACAGCTCCGTATTTCAGCCTCCATCATTTTCAAGCGGTGATTTCTAGTTGACTGTTAACTGCGCTTGACAAGCTATGACTGAGTTGTTAAACTTATGTTTAACTAAATAATTATCTAAAAAAACAAAAAAAAGGGAGGAGTAGTTCTTGGCAGAACAGGTTGTATTTCATCCGGATATCCTTAAAATCCCTGAGGGAGGGGAAAAGCCGTACTTAGTTGCCTATAAATGCTCGTGTGGTTCGGCATGGTTCCCCAAGTTGCCGTTTTGCCCGAATTGTTGGTCAGACAAGCTGGAGCCGATGCCGCTCAGCAAGACAGGAAAACTTTATACCTATACAATAGTTGCTATCCCACAGCCGGGTCTTCAAGCCCCGTTAGCTTATGGATTTGTTAATTTCCCGGAGGGTGTGAGCGTCTGCGCCCAGATTGATGTTACAGGCGACCTTGAAACGATTCAAAAAGCGCTCCATGTCGATATGGATGTTGAAGTGACAGCGGGAGTTATCCGCAAGGATAAAGATGGAAACGAGACCATCAGCTACAGGTTTAAGCCGATTTAAGAGGATTTTAAATTTAAGAGAATTTTAATGCAATATCAAAAAGTCAATAACAAACATAGCTAATAATTAAAGGGAGGTCAAAAGATGTCAAGAGCAAGAGATGTTTATATAATTGGAGCGGGCATGACCCAATTATTCAGAAAAGCTCCGATGCCTCTGGATGAATTAGGCAGACAGGCTATATTTGCGGCGGTAAAAGACGCCGGAATCAACTTTAAAGAGATAGGATCGGTAGTCGTAGGGAACATGGGCGGGCTGTCAGGCGCCATCTGCATCGGACAGCGGATTGCCTGCTCCCTCGGACTCGGCGGCGTTCCCATGATCAACGTTGAAAGCGCCTGCTCAAGCGGCGCCATGGCTGTCAACAAGGCGGCCGAGCACGTTGCCGATGGCACATGCGATATAGCCCTGGCCGTTGGTGTTGAGCATCTTTCTTCCGTCAGGGCCGGCGGAACTGCTTTCGCTCCTGATTCAAGAGACCCGGAAGGTTTGCAGGGAGCAACCATGCCTGGCATTTACGCAATGAGAACCCGCCGTTACATGCATGAGTTCGGCGCCACGCTTGAGGATATGGCGCTTGTTGCAGTAAAGAACCGCAGGCACGCGATGAATAACCCCTATTCTTCCTTCAGAACCCCGATCACTGTAGAAGAGGTCGTCAACGCCAGAATGGTCTCCGACCCGCTTACCCTTTTAATGAGCTGCCCCAATGCCGACGGCGGCGCCGCCGTTGTCGTGGCGACCAAGGAAGTAGCTGAGAAACTGGGCAAAAAGATGGTCAAGATTGCGGCCAGCCACATTACTTCCGGTATTTTCAAGAATTCATTCAGAGATTTTACGGAAATGGAAATCACCATCCGCGGCGCTAAGGAGTCCTATGAAGAGGCAGGCCTTGGACCCGACGACATTAGCATGGTTGAATGCCACGACGCGTTCGTCATCGGTGAAGTCTTATACCTGGAAGCCATGGGATTCTGCGGGCATGGGGAGGCTATACCCTTCCTGAAGAGCGGTCAGTCCGATTACGGCGGGAAGGTAGTCTTCAGCCCGAGGGGCGGTTTGCTGTCCTGCGGCCATCCGACAGGATGCTCGGGAACCGCTCAAATCGTAGAGGCCACCTGGCAGCTGCGCGGCGAAGCCGGAGACCGTCAGGTACCGGGCTGCAAAGCAGCATTAACACACGTAACAGGCGGTGGAGTGTACGGTCTGGATAACGCAGCCTGCACCATACATATTCTAACTAATTAGTAAGGGGATGATCGAATGAGTGTCAAAGTTAAAGACAGGGTCGCCCTTATTACCGGCTCCGGAAGCGGAATTGGTGAAGGCGTAGCCAAAAGGCTTTCCCAAAATGGGGCCAAGATAGTTATCAACGATGTAGTGCAAGACAAGATCGACAGAGTCGTGGAAGAAATCAAGGTAGCCGGCGGCGAAGCTATCGGCATGAACATCGACATTACCAAAAAAGATCAGGTCGACGAGATGTTCAAAAAGACAGTTGAGACTTTCGGCCGGATCGATATTCTGGTTAACAATGCTGGAGTGTCAAGGGACAAAGGCATTTTGAAGTTGACCGAAGCGGACTGGGATTTTGTACTAGATATCAATCTTAAAGGGCAGTTGGCGGGGTGGTCAGTCTCACCCGGACTCTGGCTTTAGAGCTGGCCAGGTTTGGGATCAATGTCAACTGCATATGCCCTGGCTTAATCAAAACACCGCTTTACGATGCTTTGACCGAAGAACAAATCGCTAACTTAGTTAAGGCGCAGCCGATGGGCGCAATTGGGAATCCTTCTGATATAGCCCAGGGCGTATTGTTCTTTGTGGATGACGATGCCGGGTACGTTACCGGGCAGGTTATCTTTATCTGCGGTGGAAGAAGCCTGTGGAGCTCTTTATCCGTATAAAGCGAGGAGGGTAGAAAATGCAAATAAAAGACAGAGTAGCGCTGATTACCGGGTCCGGAGGCGGAATAGGCGAAGGAATAGCCAAGGCAATGGTCAATGAAGGCGCCAAGGTAGTTATTTTGGATATCGTACAGGCCAGTGTGGACCGCGTCGTAGGCGAGCTTAAAGCGGCCGGCGGTGAGGCCATCGGTGTTGTCGGGGATATAACCAAAAAAGATGAAGTCGACGCGATGTTCAAAAAGGCCGTTGACACCTTCGGCAGACTCGACATCCTGGTTAACAACGCCGGTATTGCCAAGGACAAAGGGTTCCTGAAAATGACTGAATCAGACTGGGACGCCGTCCTAGCTGTTAACTTAAAGGGAATGTTTTTATGCACACAGGCTGCAATGGGGTACATGCGGGAGCAAAATTACGGACGGGTTATCAACATTTCCTCCCGTGCCTGGTTGGGTGGCATCGGACAGGCCAATTACTCCGCTTCCAAAGGCGGAGTGGTCAGTCTGACCCGTTCTCTGGCGCTGGAAATGGCCAAACGGGGAATTACAGTTAACTGCGTTGCCCCCGGCCTGACCAACACACCACTGTGGCAGGCGCTGCCGGAGGAGACCAGAGCACGCCTGACCAAGGCGCAGCCCACACAGACAATAGGTAGTGTTTACGACATCGCCCGCGGCGTAATCTTCTTTGCCGCCGACGGGTCCAGCTACATTACCGGCCAGGTAGTTTATATCTGTGGAGGCAGAAGCCTGTACGCAGGCTGATCCAAATAATTGAAAAGCTGCAGAAAAGGGGTTGCCAATATAGCGGACCCCTTTTCTGTGCTATATTCGAAGAAAACAAATTATTAGAGGTGAAAGAGTAATATGGGTTCGCTATCAGACATCAGGGTACTTGAGTTCGCCAGCCCATATGGCGGCTACGCAGGTAAGATGTTTGCCGATCTAGGCGCTGACGTGATCCACATCGAACCACCGGAAGGGGATCCGACAAGGTTTGTTTGGCCTTTTTACAAGGACAAGCCCGATCGGGAAGGAAGTTTAAAGTATCTTTACCACAATACCAGCAAACGCGGCATGGTACTTGATATAACCAGACCGGAAGGGCAGGAAGTATTTTTAGAGCTTGTCAAAACCGCTGACATTGTTATTGAGGCTTTTAACCCCGGGTTTATGGAATCCCTGAGCCTGGGTTATGAAATTTTAAAAAAAGTAAACCCCAAGATCGTTTATGTTTCGATCACACCTTTTGGTCGGGAAGGTCCCTACGCAGATTTTCCGGGGTCAAACCTGACTGTAAGCGCGCTGGCCGGATGGCTGTATTTAGCCGGTACCGGCAACAACAAGCCTGCCCTGGCCTATGGTGAACAGGCCTATATGATGGCCTTTTGTTATGCCGCCAGCGGAGCTATGGCTGCTTTTTACGATGCGGAAGCGACCGGCGAAGGTCAGGTTGTTGAAATTTCCATGCAGGAAGCAGTGGTTACCGCCTGCGAGAACGCCTGCCAGTACTGGGATCTTGAAAAGATCGAACGCAGGGCGACCGAGGAAATCGAGGCCGGCAGGAATGTTTACGAATGCAAGGACGGATATGTCAGCGCCATGTTCTCCATGGGTGACAACCGTTACCTCTGGGATCCGTTCTGGCAGTGGATGAAAGACGAAGGGCGTCCCGACCTAGCGGAAATTTTCGGCAGTGAAGACTTCAGAGGCCGGGCCTACAGGGCTACAGACGAAGCAAAACAGATTTTCAGGGAAAAAGCCGAGCCGTTTATCAAGCAGTTTGACAAAACATACATATACATTGAAACTCAGAAAAGGCGCACTGTCTGCTACCCGGTTAACGATCCCAAGGACGTATATGAAAATGAACAATTGAACTACCGGAACTATTTCAAGAAGCTCTACCATGAGAGCCTGGGCGGGGAAGTTACCTATCCCGGCGAGGTCTATTACCTGGAAAAAATGGAATGGGGCTTGAAGCCTGCGCCGACGTTCGGCCAGCACACAGTAGAAATTTTAAAGGAACTGGGCTATGCCGACGAACAGGTCGGTGCTCTAAAGGAAGGGGGTGTAGTAATTGGCTAAGCCGATATTAGACGGAATTGTTGTCTGCGACTTCTCCTGGGTGGGAGCGGGTCCTATTACTACACAGAACCTTGGGATGATGGGCGCCACGATAATTCACATCGAAACGCACAAGCGTCCGGAGATTTTAAGGATGACGCCGCCGTTTAAAGACAGAAAGCCCGGAGTCGAAAGAAGCGGCTACTTTTCACCGAGGAATGCCAACAAGCTGGGCCTTTCCCTGGATTTATCCAAGCCCGAAGCTATTGAAGTAGTCAAACGCCTTCTTACAATAAGTGACATTGTCATCAACAATTTTTCCTTCGGTGTCATGGACAGATGGGGGCTGAGCTATGAAGATGTTAAGAAGATTAAGCCCGATATCATCTATATTGAAATGCCGCCGCAGGGAAGGACCGGGCCGCACAAGGACTTCATGGCTTTCGGAGCGCTGATCAACGCCCTTGTCGGGGCTACCTTCCTAACCGGGCATCCCGATCAGAAACCGTCCGGAACAGGCACCAACTATACCGATCACGTTCCTGTTCCCGGCCACCTTACCTTTGCTATTATGGCGGCTTTAAGGCACCGTAGAAAGACCGGCGAGGGGCAGTTCATTGAGTTGGCCCAGTCACAGGCCGGGGTTAATATGGTATCAGCTATACCCGTAATGGACTATGCGGTAAACGGGCGGATCCAGCAGAGGATGGGAAACCGCCACCTTGAATTAGCTCCCCATAACTTATATAACTGCAAAGGAGAAAGAAACTGGATTGCCATTGCGGTATACAATGACCAGGAATGGGAATCCCTGAAGAAAGTTATGGGCAACCCGGAGTGGGCCAACAATCCGAAGTTTGCTACGAATGAGGGCAGGAAGGCCAACGAGGACGAACTGGACGCCAAGATTGAAGAGTGGACCTCCGCCAAGTGGCACAGGCAACTGATGGACGAACTTGTCAAGGAGGGTGTCCGCGCCGGGGTGGTGCACAGCTGCCGCGACGTCACCGAAGACTACAACCTTGTGCAAAGGGGATTCTGGACATACCTGATGCATCCTGAAGCAGGCGTGGCGCTTTATAATCATAGTCCCATGAGAATGTCCAAGGCGCCTGTACTTTCAACTACGCCTGCCAACATGATCGGGCAGCACAACCAGCAGGTTCTGCGCGATCTTTTAAAATACACCGATGAAGAAATTAAGGAAATGGAAGAAAAGGGTGTACTTAATTAATCTTTGAAATTAGTCTTTGAAAAGATGTAAGTTAAGGAGGTTGTTTGCTTAATGGATTTTACCTTACCCGAAGAATTCGTGATGCTTAAAAAGATGGTCCGCAAGTTTACCGAGAATGAAATAATGCCGCTGGAGATGACTGTAATCGAACGAGAATCCGAACGGGGCTTTGAAGCGAAAGCGTCAATTCCCCCCGAAGAGGAGAAGAAGATCCTGGCCAAAGCCAAAGACCTCGGCCTCTGGGGTATAGACGTGCCGGAAGAGCACGGCGGGCAGGGCTTGGGCATGCTGGCAAAAATGCTTGTGGAAGAGGAAATGGCCAGGTCCATCTGCTGGATCTTCCTTCCTCCGGATTCCCCAAACCTGGACTTCCTCGCCAACGCCTGCAGGCCGGAACAGTATGAGGATTACTTGCTCCCATACTCGCGTGGTGAGAAGACCTCCGCATTAGCCCTTACCGAAGCCAACGCCGGCAGCGACGCCGCCGGCATCCAGCTGCGGGCGGACCGCAAGGGAGACAAATGGGTTCTAAACGGGACCAAGCTCTGGATCAGCTTTGGCCCCAAGGCGGATTTCTTTATTATAATCGCTGTAACCGACAAGGTGAAGAAGCAGAGGGGCGGTTTTACCGCTTTCCTGGTCGACAAGGGCACCCCTGGCTTCACAATTTTGCGCAACATACCGTGCATCGGCGACATGCTTGTTTACGAGCTGCTTCTGGAAGATGTGGTTCTTGATGACAGCAAGGTGCTCGGTGAAGTGGGGCAGGCTTTTGTTCCCCTGCAGAACCGTCTTGGCGTGAGAAGAATTGAACTGGCTGCAAGATGCTGCGGCGCCGCTACCAGGTGCATGGAACTGATGCTTACCCAGGCCAGAGTCCGGGAGACTTTCGGCAAGCCTATCGGGGACCGTCAGTTTATCCAGGGGATGATTGCTGATTCGACAGTCGAAATACACGCTGCGCGCTTGATGGTTTACCACGCGGCCAGCAAGTACGATTCCGGTGAAAAGGACCTGCGCGTCGAGGGCGCGATGACGAAGGTATACGGTACCGAGATGCTGCAGAGAGTCTCTGATAAAGCGATCCAGATGCACGGAGCGCTCGGTTTGAGCAAAGAGATGGTTCTTGAGTACATCTACCGTCTATGCCGTGTCTGGCGTATTGTGGAAGGCCCCTCCGAAATTCACCGCTGGCTGACGGCCAGACAGATTATTAGAAGTGAAAAGCCTTATGAAACTATAGTAGGAATGCTGTAAATAATAGCTGTAAATAATATTTGTAAATAATATTAATGAATAAGGAGGTAAAATTATGAGCACTGGAACTCTGGTTTTCACCAAGGAAGGCCATATAGGTATTCTTACCCTCAATAATCCCGATGCCTTGAACGCTCTGCCGCTGGAAGGATGGGAAGAGCTGCGCGAGACCTGTTTTGAGATCAAAAAGGACCCGGACGTCCGGGTGGTAGTTATCACCGGAACAGGTGACCGGGCTTTCTGTACAGGGACCGATCTCAAGAAGACAGCCAAAATGGCGGATGAAAGTTTCGTCGCCACCTACTTCGACTGGGAAACCTATCTGTCAGGTTTAAAGATGTGGAAACCTACTATAGCGGCCATCAACGGCTTTTGCATCGGCGGCGGCCTGGAAATGGCTCTGGCCTGTGATCTAAGAGTAGCTTCCTCCAAGGCTTCTTTTGCCCTTACCGAAGTTAAAGTGGCCAGCCTGCCCGGGCTTGGCGGGATGCAGCGCCTGATCAGGACTGTTCCCAAGGCTGTGGCCATGAAGATGATCCTTGGCGCAGAGCGCATCAATGCCCAGGAAGCTTACCGGATCGGCTTGATCAGCGATGTGTTTGAGCCGGAAGCCCTTATGGAAAACGCGATGAAGATTGCCGCCCAGATTGCAGCCAACGCTCCGCTGTCGGTTAAAGCAGCCAAGCAGGCATGTATTGTAGGCGCTGATCTGCCCCTTGACCAAGCAATCATGTACGACTACATGCTCTGGGGTATTCTGCGTGACACCGAGGACAGGCTGGAAGGCCGCAAAGCTTTTGCCGAAAAGAGACCTCCGCAGTATAAAGGCAGATAAAGAAACAAACATCAAAGAGAAAAAAAGCGCCGTGAAAAGCGGCGCTTTTTTAATCGCCCACAGACACAGGGGGACGGTACTCCCAGACACAGGGGGACGGTACTCCTGTGTCCCCTGAGTCCTTTAAGAAAGGTCAACTGCCTACGTGCTCATGTTCGCCTCTTATACTTGTACGAACTCGTTCACCCTCGGGCTCGGTCAAAACTCGGCGCTTACGCGCCTCAAACACTTCCCTCGCTTAACCTCGGGTTCACTCGTCTTCGAATAAAGGCTCAAAATCGCAATTGAGGCATTGACTTCCCTTATTTGATCCGGCGAAGGCACGATTGTGGCAATAATCTAAGGCTTGCCAGGATTAAATAATGCCAAACCTTACTTTTTTGTTGTTAAAAATACAAAATTATTGTAGCTGTTTTGACTTAACCGGTCAGTCAAATTATTTATGATAAAGATTAAGGACCCGGATTACCACAATAATTACGGAGCCGGGCAAAAATGATAAGGGATTGCTGAAGGTGGCGGCAGCCCATCCTCTGCTGGACCCGGCCGTTAACCGCATAGTCCATTACGGGTATAGAGAAGGGGTTGCCGAAATAGCAGACCCCTTTTCTGTATGCTGTAAAAAATAAAAAAATCAGAGGGAAGGTGAAAAGATGGGTTCACTTGCAGACATCAGGGTACTTGAGTTTGCCAGCCAGTATGGCGCATACGCAGGTAAGATGTTTGCCGATCTGAGCGCTGACGTAATCCACATCGAACCCCCGGAAGGGGATCCGACAAGGTTTGTTTGGCCTTTTTACAAGGACAAGCCCGATCGGGAAGGAAGTTTGAAGTATCTTTACCACAATACCAGCAAACGCGGCCTGGTGCTTGATATAACCAGGTCGGAAGGGCAAGAAGTGTTTTTAAAGCTGGTCAAAACCTCAGATATTGTCATTGAAAGTTTTAACCCCGGGTTTATGGAATCTTTAGGTTTGGGTTATTATATTGTACTTTAAGTAAAAAAGCGTCGTTAAAAGCGGTGCTTTTTTATTCCCTTAAAACTGCAGACAGCTCCGTCCCTGTGTTACCTTACCCTTCTTGATATAGAAAAGCGCCGGCTTTTAATAGCGGCATCTTTTTGTTTAACCCTCCTGTGAACAAGTTAATGTCCTTTTATCATAGTTTACCGCCAGCCGGTCCGATATCTTTTTCTAATTTTTTTTAGCAAAGTTTTCTTTACCGCACATTTATTTCTGTAACTCATATATATATTAATAGATTATTTTTGAAAGGGGGAAGTATGCATATGGCGCAAAATGCACAGACCACAGAAAAGCTGCGCGTTCACCAGGTAGTCAGCGAAGAAACGCAGCAGGTTGTGGTTCGTGGCAAAGTAACCGTACCTGAAGCAAAGCCGGATGTGGACAAAATTCTTTCTACGGATAAAACGGTAAATATCGAAAAAACAGAAGTAGTGCCTGACAAAGTTATAGTTGAAGGAAATATAATCTTACAGGTAGTTTATATTACCTTTGAGCCAGCACATTCCGTTCATCATATGCACGCAAAGATACCGTTTACAGCCTTTGTTGACGTGCCCGACGCGGAGCCGGGGATGGAAGTGATGGTAAGGGCTAAAATTGAGGATGTAAACATTGCTCCCAGCCGTGATGATGTCCGGGTATTTGATGTGGCCGCTGTACTTTCAGTGTTTGCCAAAGTTACCGAAGTTCAGGATGTTGATATTTTGACCGAGTGTCCTGCCGGAGCTACCTGCAAATCTGAGACCATTAAGATTGACCACGTTGTTGCCAGTAAGACCAAGCAAGTGGTAGCCAGTGATGTGTTCCATGTTCCGGAGGAAAAACCTTCGGCTGAGAAAATTCTTGACACTATGACCACTGCAGAAGTTACCAACATACGGGTACTGAAGAACAAGATAATTGTAGACGGTAATGTAAAAATCAACATCATATACGTTGCCATGGAGCCTGAACAATCGGTACATGAAATGCACAGGACCTTCTCGTTTAATGATTTTATTGAAGTGCCCGGTGTTCGCTCAGACTCGGATGTAAGAGTTGATGTGTTAGTGGAAAGCGCAGATGTTGACCAGCACACTCCCGACCGTTTGTCGGCAGACGTAGTTTTAATGCTCACAGCAAGGGCTTTTGAGACAAAACGAGTTAAAGTGATTACTGAGATATCCGGAGCACATGCCAAAATGGCAAGGCTGAAAATCGATCATGTCGTCGGCGAGGACAGCACCCAGGTTGTATTGCGGGATACCTTTTCAACTCCTGAACCCGAACCGGTTATCGAAAAAGTTTTAAAAACCTCGGTTGATAAAGCGGAAGTGAGAGAAACAAGAATACTCAAGGATAAAGTCATCATCCGGGGCGATGTGTTTGTTGAAGTAACTTATGTTGCCGGCCTTCCGGAACAACCTGTACACGTTATACGCCGGAAAATCCCCTTCCATACCTTTGTTGAGATACCGGGAGTGGAAGAGGGTATGGACATCGATGTTACCGTGACCAGCGAGTATGCTACTGCCGGTTATGAACTCTGTCATATTACTATTGAACTGGTCATTAAAGTGACTGCCAAGGCCATTGAAACTATGCAGAAGGATGTTGTAGTCGAAACTGAAGTCCCGGCGCCGGTTTGCCCACCGGGAGAAATAATCGACTATACCATCAAATCGGGAGATACATTCTATTCGATAGCTCAAAAGTATGGGACGACGGTAAATGCGATCATACAGGCCAATCCGGGGGTCAACCCCGAGAATTTAAAGGTGGGGCAGGTTATTAAAGTGCCTTGTACCCCCCCGGCAAAAGGATAAAAAATAAATTGTATAAGGAGGTTTTAGTGTATGCCTATGCAGTACGAGTATACAGAACCGGAACAGGTAACCTGTATGAAGGTTGTTACTCCGGTAGTACTGGCTGATGAAGAAGCGCAGGTACTTATTGACAAAGCAGTTCATCTGCCCGAACTCTGCAAGAAAGTCGATCACATTGACGCCTGGGTTATGAATCTGCAGACGGATCCAGTCTTTATTCATGAGCATCTAGGAAACTGGAATATGGTAATCCCGAAAGAGTGGCACGGCCATTTCAGTCATTGTGTCGGCGGTATAGCGGTTGTAAAGAAAGTTATTGTCAGCGGTGTTCTTCATAAGCAAATTTACTATGTTAACAAAGACGACGTTGTCAAACATCTCCAAGAGGAAATCCATTTTTCTAAAATGGTGGAATTAAGACGTCCTCAACCCGTTCTTGACGAGGACGAAGTAGAAATTAAATTTTTCAAGCCGCGGATTGATGTAGAATGGGATCTGATCAGGGGCGGCAGGTTACAGCAGACCGGGGTAGTTATAATCAGACTAAAAATTGTTGAAAATCGCCAAATTTATGTCCAAACCTGTCCCAATCCTGAAGAAGGTCCGGAAGGAAACTTGCTGGAAGATCCCGGCCTGGAGCAATGGGCTGGAAACGTTCCCATCTTCTGGGGAGCGTCAAATGTCGGTCGGACTACCATAGCTCATACGGGTAGTTACGCCGCCGAGCTAGGTATGGTTCCGAGTCAGCAGGCCGCTTTGTTCCAGTCAGTAAGAATTCCGATTCGCGCAGGAATGGTTCATAAGCTGTCTTTCTGGGCAAGAGAGGATAAGTTCGGCAATAGCGACTATACGCTAACTGCTCAGGTGCGTTTCTTTAACAGAGTCGGGCTGCCGGTCGGCGGGGCCAGCAATAATTATCCGTGCTCGGCTATCTCGGATACTGCCTATCAGCAATTTATGATTAACATTCCCGAAGCGCCGGGTAATGCTACCACGGCAGTTGTCGAATTTCTCTTTCAGCCCAATACCGGGAATGCCAGTACTGTTAAGATCGACGATGTCGATTTGGCGGCTGTTCGTTTTAAATAACAAGACAAATTGCTTTCAACGGGAATAATGGGAGAAGCTGTTTAGGCAGCTTTTCTTTTTTTTGGAGGAGATTTTTAAATATTCCAGCGCTGTCTGCAATACATTTGTAAGTAGAGGTGACTAGATATGGATCAAGGGCAGGGAACTTACGGGCTGGAAAGCACCCTGTTTTCTATTTTGGAAAGAAGCGGTGGTTCAGGTGTAGATCAGAATAACCTGCTTATTCTGATGAGCCTTTTAAACCTCATGGGGATAGTTAATATTCTGGGGCAAAAGAAGCCGGGCAAACCCGAAACAAAGACTGAACCGCAGGGAGGATAAGGCTTCGATTAAAAATGGAATGATTTAGCCAGGCGGCGTCATTAAAAGCACCGGCAGGCATAAATAGACGCCGCCTGATAAATCTGGAGCCGGTTCATTTCTTTCAGTTAAGCTTCCGGAGTTTGCTGATCATTTTGCTGATCACCATTGGAACCAGGAAAAGCTTTGGTCATACTGGTTTGAAAGTTTTCCAGCCCCGAGCGGAATGTTTGAATGGTAGAAAACACGGCATCAATTAAAGAGACCAGGTAACCGAGCTTTTCTTCGGTATCCGGTTTTATGCACATCATGAGCAGTACAGGAGCAAGGAGCAAATTATTAATTTCACTTTGATTATCCAAAATAAATATACCTCCATTTCGATAATTTCCCCGCTATCTCATTTGGCTGCAAGCTGGGTTAAACTGTATAGGCCTCCCATGCCGGTTTGAAAAGTGCGTGCTGAGAACTGCGCAGTTTCTAATACAGATTTAAGGAAAATCAAATGAGTTTCAGTTTCAGGCATAGATGACAGGATTAACAGAATCAAAATTAAAAACAATGTGTATGGGTTGTCTGGTTGTAAGATCTGGGGCAATCTAAATTCCTCCTTTCTGCAAAATTTAATGAAAGATAAATCTATTTACCTAAAAGTTCCTTTAGTATACTACGTACCGGTTGCGTATCCTGTGACATTTTTATATAAAGGAAAAAGTCAAAACTTTTGGAAGCCCTTTTGAATATAATGGTCAGGGAGGTATCGGAATGTCAGAAGGAAATATAAACAACCATAACCTTGAACATGCGCTTTATAAAATACTTGAATTGCAGTCGAAACCGGATACCGGTAATCCGGTTGATACGATGCTGATGCTGAGCCTTTTAAACCTGCTTGGTATAGTCAGTTTACTGAATAAACAATCATCTCAGGCTGCTTCAAATCAGTTGGCTGGGATTAATCCTTTGGTTGGCATGCTCGGCAGTATGCTCGGGGGTGTGCAGCAGAAAACTGGCGAGGAGAATACTGGAAGCGCTCAAGGCGGGCTTCCGTTTAATCCTGCGGCATTACTGAACATGGTTACTCCACAGTCAGGCAATCAGATGGACCCCGCACTGCTGCTAAAGCTTCTGAGGGGCTTATTAAAAAGTGCTCCCCAGACCGAGGATCAAAAATCAAAGCCCGGGGAGTCAAAAGCAGTTGTTGAGAGCCAGCAGGCCGGTAAAACAACTGAAGTAAAAAGGAGAAACACAATTCCTTCATGGGATTCACGGTTTGGTGCGGGATAAAGCACATCTATATAGACACCAAGCCTTTAAAGCGGTAACATCAGCAAGTAAAGATTCATCAACAAGAGAGGCCAATGCCTTAATTAAGTATGCGGCTGGTACATGATCAACCGCATATATTTTTAGGTGCGGGAAAAGATATTTGAAGATTTAAAAAGGAGCGTTTTTGTGACTGAGAAATTGCTTGCTTTAATAATAGCCGCAGTTGCAGGTATGCTGATGGCTTTCCAGGGGTCTTTAAACGCTGCTCTAAGCAAAGTAATCGGGCTGCTGGAAACAACATTTTTCGTGCATCTGGTAGGATTGGGCACTATCGGAATAGTACTGTTCTCTTTGAGCACAAAAATTTCTACAGCCCAGTTAATCCGTTCACCCTGGTATACATACCTGGGGGGCGTGCTGGGTGTCTTAATTATTTATGCTGTTGCCCGGAGCATTCCCAAGGTAGGAGTCGCCCCGGCCACGACAGCTATCATCCTTGGACAAGTCCTTACGGCGAGCTTTATAGATCACCTGGGTCTTCTTGGTATGGAACGCCTTCCTTTTAACTGGTACAGAGTTGCAGGAACTTTATTATTAGCCGGCGGGGCATGGCTGCTGTTAAAAAAATAGGTTAAAAAAGATAACCAGAATTATGCCCAGAAGGATACCCAGGCAGGATGCCGGCCACCTTCCCCTAAAAGCCTCGGGCAGTAATTTTAAAATAACAATGTAAAGCATTGAACCGGCGGCAAATGCTAAAAGCAGGGAAATAAAAGCGGGTGAAGCCTTGATGAGAATCATTCCCAGAGCCGAACCAAGCGGTGTAACCAGGCTGATTAAAAAATTAATTGCCATGATCCTGAATGCCCCCATGCCGCCTACTCGCAGAGGCGCGCTCATGGCCATGCCTTCCGGTATGTTGTGGAGCCCTATTGTCAGGGTAAGCAGAGTACCCAGCGATATTGGTTCGGCTGCGCCTGCAGCGATGGCAAATCCCTCAGGAAGATCATGGAGCGCAATTCCAAGGGCAATGAAGTAACCAAGAAGTGTGTATCTGTGTCCTGAACTGCCTGCCAGCAGTGAGCGGTTTAATAAAAAATCAAGCGAGCCCATAACGATCAGGCTTAAAACGCATCCTTTCAAGCACAGGCTCAACTCGGACTGATAAAGCGCCGCAGGAATAAGATCCAAAAAGGTTAACGCCAGCATGGCTCCGGAAGCGAATCCCAGCATCAATGAAAGCTGCCAATATTTTATACGGTGAAAAGAAAGAATAATAAGCGCTCCCAAACATGTACCCAACCCCGCGATCAAACCCATGAATAATACTTTACCCACCCGTTGTTCACCTTCCTAAGGAGTTATATATTAGAAACAACAGGCGGGTAGCACATTTTTTTAAGAACTACGGTATGTTTATTTGCTGTCCGGGATAAATCTGGTCCGGATTTATATTCGGATTTGCCTTGATAATATTTTCAAGGGGGACACCAAAACGAATAGAAATTTGCCATAGTGTGTCCCCAGGCTGCACCGTATAAGTTTTACCGCCGGATTGTTCTTGAACAGGCGCTTCACTTTTACTTATTTCCTGGCTCGAAACGATGATCACAGGTGTCCCTATAGATACTTCGGGAAAAATCGTTTCTATGTCGCTGTTGTGCATTCTGATGCAGCCGTTAGAAATTGCCTGGCCGATAGAGGCCGGATTATTTGTTCCGTGAATTCCATAAGGACCATTTGGTATACTAAGCCCCAACCATCTTGTTCCCAGCACCCCCCCCGGGTTGATTGTTTTATTGACTACCTGATAATTTCCGTTTGGAGTTGGTGTTGAGGATTTACCTACTGCTATCGGATAATTTGAGGGAGTCTTATCACCTCTGCAATAATTGAGCCTGCGCAGGTTGGTGTTGATGATCAGCTGTGTCCCTGTTTCACTGCAATTGACGGACATACTATCACTCCTTGATGTTTTATAATGCAATATTATGTTAAGGGTATGTGGAAAGGTTCACCGGGTGGAAATTTCCCCATTACTTTAAAATTAATGTGGTAACTTTTAACAAGCTTTCGCCATATTATATACAAAAATGGCGAAAGGGGGCTTTTAAAATGGCTTTCGGGGTTCCCGGGGAATGCTGTGAAAGTTTAATCTGGTTGATCTTTCTTATCCTTATCCTGCTTCTTATTAGTTGCCTGTGCCCCGGTATTTGCAAGTCTTAAAAAGTTGAAGCTGTTTTTATTGCTAAAGGGAAGGCATATGGAAAAAGCCTTCCCTTTAGCGTTTAAGGAAGGCGTCACGATTAAAACAGGATAAAGAATTTTATTTTAATTGCTTTTCTATTGCACGGTTACCTCAATCTGAAAAGTTTTTTCTGGCTGAACACTTTCCCATGGACGGCTGTATATCAGGGATAATGTCGTGGAGCCGCTATCCATAGCTTTAAATTCCCAGTTATCCGTGCCGCCGGCGCCAACGAGCGTTGAATCGGAAAAATATTCGTGATTTATTTCTTTTAAGACAAGCTGGTCCGGTTCTTTTACATAACTCCATGAATATCCTGTGCTCGGGTTGCCAGGCAGGCTTAAGTGAAGAACTTGCCCTTTGGCAAGGCTGATCTTTTTTCCGCTATCAGATTCTGATAATAATATACTGCCCTGATCTGCCATCTGGATTATAACGGTCCTGGTTTCGTTATCCCACTTAACATTTGCGCCTAATGCCTGAACAACCCATTTTAAAGGAACCATAACCCTTCCTTGAATAATTTGAGGCTGTACATCTGTTGTAATTTCTTTGTCGTTTATAAAAATTTTAATAGTGCTGGCTGCAAATGTACCTAAAACAACGGATACAGATAACACAATAGCGCAGATTACAATAATCATTAGTTTTTTGTACACTTAAAAATCCCTCCTTTTTTATTTTCTATACTTATAGACGATATTATAATGCTATTTGTTCCTTTTTTTGTTTCCTGATTTTTCTGCTTGTTAAAACCGAAAGTTAATATATAATATATTTACCATTTAATGAAAAAGGGTGGTCATGATCAAAAGCATAAAATACACATCGTTAATTTTACTGGTTATTTTAACGTTTTGCTTTTTTGGCTGCACAAGTAATGAAAATAAAGGTGGAAGTGGAGACGAGCAGATTCTTGCCGGTTTCAAAAATTTGCATCAGGAGGCAAATAAAAAGGCAGTTTTAGCGTTCATAGACGAAAACATTGGCAAATGTTCCCAGGGAGCGGCGGATAAGCTTGTCTACGGATACGAAGAATTACAGAAGAATGCTTTGGATGATCTGGAAAAACAATTTCCCGGAGGCAAGGAAGAAAAATGGACAATTACAATTCCCCAGGGTTTGCAGAAAGAGTTTGGTTACTCTTTTAGTATGGATAAAATCAATTCAATTAAAGACCCGCAATTGAAGGAAATATTGCAGGAAGTAAGAGATACGGGTTTTCTGGTCAGGACAGCTGAGGGAATGTATTTTCCAGTAATTAACTATAATTTTTACGAGAAATATTCGGGTTATTTAACAGGCCAGGCGAAAGATTACTTTTCTATAATGGCTGAAGAAAGCAAAAGAATTGCCGTTGACGACGGATCCTTACAAATTACACCCAATGATATACTGAAGAGGATGAAGGCACAACAAATATACATCAATAAATATCCTGGTTCTCCAAAACTCAGAGATATTAAAGATCTTTATATTATACACACGGGTTTTTACCTGTGCGGCGCTGACAATACACCGGCTTTTTCGTATGATACGAAAGTATTAAATAGTGATTTCAGAGAGAGTTACCAGGACTATAAATTAAACGATTCGGTTTTTGGCGGGGAATTTGTCACTTACTTTGAAACCCTGAAAAAAGAAGGGTATAAGTTGACGGATAAAATTTCAGATGCAAGAAATAAACTGATCGAAAAGGTAAAACAATCGCTTGAATAAAATAAAATATTAAAAAGCTGATAATTAGCCGCCCCACTGTCGGGCGGCTTTAATTTTTTACATATGCACGTATTGCATTTTCTGGTTTGCGTTGTGAAAGATCTTTTCAACCATGGTTAAACAATCATTTTATACACCGAATTGGCATTTTTAGTTAAACAGCTGCAAAAACAAACGCTTCATTTATTTGTTTTTCCAAAGAAGGTATAATAAATCAGAATAGACACTCATGCCGCTAAAGCGGCGCCATCAGAAGGATGAAAATGGCATCATATAAGAATAGACATTGGCTATGTTTAGATTTCCCTTTAAAGACGAAGGAGCGATATAATTGTACGAAATATTCGCCCGAGCAAAGATAAACCTCACACTGGATATAACCGGCCTTCGATCTGACGGATATCACGAAGTGGAGATGATTATGCAAACGGTCGGATTATCTGACCGTCTGGTTTTTGAACCATATCACAATGGTATTGTAATTAACTGTGACAATCCTGACCTGCCGGTTGGGCCGGAAAACCTGGTTTGTAAGGCGGCGCTTCTGCTTCAGGAATATACAGGGCAGGCAAAAGGGGCGATTATTAATCTGAATAAAAATATTCCCCTTGCGGCAGGGTTAGCCGGAGGTTCGGCAGATGCTGCAGCAGCCTTGAAAGGTTTAAATAATTTATGGGGACTGAATTTACATTTCTCCGAACTGCTGTCACTAGGGGAGCATATTGGGGCAGATGTGCCTTTTTGCCTCATGGGAGGTACAGCCCTTGCCCGCGGCAAGGGGGAAATATTATTACCGTTGAAACCTCTGCCGAGGTTCGGAATAATCCTGGTCAAGCCGCCTTTCGGTGTTTCAACGGGCCGTGTTTACCAGCAGTATGATTTAACAGGCGGCGGCGCCCGTCCGGATACTAAAAGGATGTTGGAGGCAATTGAAAATAGAAACCTTTCGGACATAGGGGGTTTATTATCCAACATTCTTGAGGAAACAACAGCTTGTCTTTACCCGCAAATAAAATTTTTAAAGCAGGTTCTAGTCAGGGAAGGCGCAGTCGGTGCAGTTATGAGCGGAAGCGGACCAACATTTTTTGGTCTGTGCGAGAATGAGGTTAAAGCTGACAATATAGCCTGGAATCTAATCCTGCCTCCTGGATGACTGAAGATAGTCACTTCGGTTGAAAACGGGTGATATATTGCAGTGAAGGGAAAGAAGAGTTAAAATATTAAGGTATAGTTACAAGGAGGTATTTTTTTGCAACAGCGCAGGTTCAGCCCGCTTGATTTAAATAGTTACCGCCCCCTACGGGAAATGGTTTTTGAAACTTTGCGGGAGGCTATAATTAAAGGATTGCTAAGACCAGGTGAAAGATTAATGGAAATCCAGATTGCCGAAGAGCTGGGCGTTAGCCGTACGCCGGTTCGTGAGGCCATACGCAAGCTTGAACTCGAAGGTTTTCTGGTTATGGTTGCCCGCAAAGGCGCCTATGTCGCCGATATTTCCGTAAAAGACATTACCGACATTTTCGAAGTGCGGGCTGCTTTGGAAGGCCTTGCAGCCGGATTGGCCGCCGAGAGAATTACTGAGGAAGAGCTTGAACAACTGGAGAGGGCACTGGTTCAGACTTCTGAGGCTACGACGGGTGATTTGAATACTGTCGTCCAATCAGATACATCGTTTCATGAGCTTATTTATCGGGCCAGCCGGAACCAGCGTCTGCAACAAATAGTTATCCACCTTCAGGAACAGATCCAGCGTTTCCGTGCCGTTTCTTTATCACAGCCAGGCAGAACAAGTGTTTTTATTGAAGAACACAGGAAAATTGTTGAAGCAATCAGCGAACGCAACTCCGAGTTAGCTTCCCTGCTTGCCCGTGAGCATATCGAGAATGCGGAACAAAGTCTGCTCGGCGTCCTTGAGGGGGTATCACCCGTATGACCGTCGACGCAGTTATTCTTGCCGGCAGTCTGAACGACGGCAAGTTGAAAGACAGCAGCCCTGTTCTTTACGAGGCGTTAATTCCCATAGGCTCCAAGGCTATGATTGAATATGTCATAGATGCTCTGACCAACTCCTCAAAAATAGGAAAAATAGTTATTGTCGGACCTGAGATTAGAATAAATGAAAGCGCTGCAGACAGGATTAGATTCGCTTCACCGGGAGACAGCCTTCTGGACAATGCGCAAAGGGGTTTTGACTGTTTGCCGGCCAGCAGGCGGGTGCTGGTTGCAACTTGTGATATACCGCTTTTAACCTCTAAAGTAGTAGACGATTTTATAGATCAATGCCGGGATGAGACAGTAGACCTGTTCTATCCTATCGTATCACGGGATGTAATTCAGAGCTCATTCGCCAAAGCGGAGCGTACGTATGTACGCTTGCAGGAAAATGTATTTACAGGCGGTAATTTAATGCTGCTTAACCCGGAAATACTGCCGCGCTGCCTGGCCAAAGGCAATGAACTTGTGAAAGCCAGGAAGAACCCCTTGAAGTTAAGCAGGTTAATTGGGTTATCTTTTTTAGTAAAATTTATTTTTCATAAATTAAGCCTGACGGAAGCCGAAACCAAAGTATCAAAACTGCTTGGCATAAAGGGATTGGCTGTTGTCAGCCCGCATCCTGCAATCGGATTTGATGTTGATAAACCTGCCGATCTAATTGTGGTTACGGAAGTTTTAGTTTGAGTTTTTTTTTCGGGATAACGTTAACTCATTTTATATCTTGGTTGACAATAAGAAATATGTAAATATATCCGAGATGCAAAGGGAAAGGTTGTTACATTAAGGGGGTTGGTATTATTGGAATTTTTAAGAACTGAGCTGGATTCTTTACGCAAAGCCAGCTTGTACAGACAATTAAGATGGTTTGAGGGACCTCAGTCTCCAAGAACGACGGTTAACGGACGCAATTGTATACTTCTTTCTTCAAACAATTATCTTGGTTTAACAGACCACCCGCAGGTAAAAGATGCGGCTTGTCAGGCTCTTGCCAGGTGGGGTACGGGATCAGGAGGATCCCGTCTGATCTCGGGTAACTTCTTATTATATAGAGAGCTTGAGGAAAAAATTGCTCAATTTAAAAACACAGAAGAGGTAATTGTATTTAGTTCGGGATATCTTACCAATATTGGGACGATAAGCTCCCTGGCCGGGGCTGAGGATGCTGTAATCAGCGATGAATTAAACCACGCCAGCATTATTGACGGCTGCCGCTTAAGCAGGGCGCGTGTTGTAATTTTTGGTCATAAGGATATGCAGCAACTGGAGAAAGCCTTTAGCGAGACCCAGGATTGCCGCCGCCGCCTGGTAATTACCGACGGTGTTTTTAGTATGGACGGCGATCTGGCGCCCCTTCCGGAAATAGTCCATTTAGCGGAGAAGTATGATTCATTTGTAATGGTGGATGACGCGCACGCCACAGGTGTCTTTGGGAGTCATGGTACAGGTATAGTAGAGCATTTTAACCTTGGGGGAAAGGTTGCCGTCCAGGTCGGGACTTTGAGCAAGGCCCTGGCCAGTTGCGGCGGTTACGTTACCGGGAAAAGCGATTTAATTAACTACCTGAGAAATAAAGCCCGGAGCTTTATTTATTCCACCGGCCTGCCTCCGGCGGCTGTCGGAGCGGCTATCGCCGCCGTAGATTTAATCCGGGAAAAACCTGAGATACGGGCCAGGTTATTTGACAATGTTAATTTCTTAAGTGAAGGTTTGACCAGGCTCGGTTTTACGATTCTAACCAGGGAGTCTCAAATAATTCCCATCCTGGTGGGGGATGACAACCTGACAATGGATATGGATAAAGCTCTTTTCGAGCGCGGGGTCTTTGTGACCGGAATCAGGCCTCCTTCAGTACCCCCGGGAACGAGCCGTTTAAGGGTGTCCGTAATGGCTACCCATAAAAGGGAAGACCTTGAAGAAGTTCTTAATGTATTTGAAAGCGCAGGCAGAGAAATAGGCCTGATTTAATTTTACATGCAGGTTAGAAAGTCGCTTTTTGTTTTATAACCAGTAAATAAGCAAGGGAGGACTAAACAATTTTTAAAGCAAATGGTTTTTTCATAGCCGGAACTGATACTAATGTAGGAAAAACAATTTTTGCATCCGGACTTTGCGGCTGCCTCAAACGCAGGTCAGTCGATATCGGGGTGATGAAGCCCGTACAGAGCGGTTTTAAAAAAGCAGCGGATGATTCTAGTCTGGTTGGTGATGCTTTGCTGCTTGCCCGGGCGGCTGATCTTAACTCCGATTTCCAGCATATTAATCCCTACTGCCTGGAGGAATCCCTGACTCCCCGCATAGCAGCTGAACTAGCCGGTGTAAAGATAGATACCGATCTGATTATGGAATCTTTTAATGAATTAAAGAAGAAGCATCAATTTATGGTAGTGGAAGGCGCCGGCGGAATACTTGCCCCGTTGACCGACCGGCTGCTGATGGCTGATCTTATCGTGATGATGGGAATGCCAATAATTATCGTAGCAAGGGCGAATTTGGGGACAATTAATCATACCCTTTTAACGATTTCCTATGCCAGGAGCAGGGGTTTAAACATAGCCGGTGTGGTTATCAGCAGCAGTTTGCCTGAAAGGGGGATTGCAGAAAAGACCAACCCGGATCTGATTTCCGAATTGGGCGGAGTTCCCCTGCTGGGGATAATTCCATATTTGGACAAGCTTGAACAGGAGGACATCATTCAGGCCGTAGACGACTCTTTAAACTGGGAAGTAATCGATACTTATCTGCAAAAAGGAAAGCCTGAACAGGATTTGGACCTGGTTGAGAAGGACAGAAAATATGTCTGGTATCCGTTTACTCAGATGAAGGATTGGGTATCCGGAAATCAGATAATCATTGAGCGCGGTGAGGGCATATCTTTAATCGGCATAGATGGAAGAAGATATTATGATGGTGTGTCTTCTCTTTGGTTAAATGTACATGGACACCGCAGGGCTGAAATAGACCGGGCGGTATCTGCTCAGTTAGGTAAAATTTCGCACAGTACAATGTTGGGTTTAAGCCACAGGGGGGCTATCGAACTGGCTGAACAACTTATCGAAAGCGCGCCGGCCGGGCTGAAAAGAGTGTTTTATTCCGATAACGGCTCAACGTCGGTAGAAGTTGCTTTAAAAATGGCTTTCCAATACTGGCAGCATAAAGGCGTGAAGAACAAAAACAAATTTTTAACTTTAACAAACGCTTACCATGGGGATACTATCGGATCAGTAAGCGTTGGTGGAATTGACATCTTTCACCAGATCTTTCACCCCCTGCTTTTTAAAGCATTAAAAGCTCCTTCCCCTTACTGTTATAGGTGCGTTTTTCAAAAAGAACCGGCCGGCTGCGGTTTTGCCTGTGTTGATGCAACGGAAGAATTGATGAGCAGGAATCATGAGGAACTGGCTGCAATGATTATTGAACCAAAGGTTCAGGGAGCAGGCGGTATTATCGTACAGCCCCCAGGCTATCTTTCCAGGATTAAAGAGCTGTGTAATAAGTATAACCTTCTTTTGATAACTGACGAGGTTGCTACGGGATTTGGAAAAACAGGAAAAATGTTTGCCTGTGAACACGAAAATATATCTCCCGATTTCCTTACTGTCAGTAAAGGAATCACAGGCGGGTATCTTCCTCTGGCAGCCACGATGGTTACCGGGGAAATCTATGACGCCTTTTTAGCCGAACACCGGGAGCGAAAAACTTTTTTCCACGGCCATTCCTATACAGGTAATCCTTTAGCCTGCGCCGCCGCCCTTGCTAACCTGGAGATATTCACGAGGGATAAAGTTATGGAGAAAATGCAGCCCAAAATAGTCTATCTCTCCGGTAAACTCAATGATTTTGCCAAGCTTGAACATGTTGGTGAGATTCGACAGAGCGGTTTTATGGTCGGTATAGAACTGGTCCGGGATAAAAAGACCAAAGAATCGTTTCCAGTTGAAGAAAGAAGGGGAGTCAAAGCCTGTCTGGCAGCGCGGAAAAAGGGTTTGATTATCCGGCCGCTGGATGATGTTGTTGTTTTCATGCCTCCGTTAGCAACCGAACCTGAAGAATTGGATGAAATGATCGAAATACTATATCAAAGTATAGGTTCTGTGGGAGATGATAATTAATGGATCCGGATATGCTGACGATTGAGTCCGTCAGGAAAGCAAGTGAAAGATTGGCGGGCGTAACAAGATCTACACCTTTGGATTATTCCGATACTTTCAGCAGGTTAACCGGCAGCGAACTCTATTTGAAGCTGGAAAACATGCAGAAAACAGGCTCATTTAAAATAAGAGGGGCCTATAATAAGATCTGCTCGCTGAGTGATGCAGAATGTGAGCATGGGGTAATTGCCGCTTCAGCGGGTAATCATGCCCAGGGTGTGGCTTATGCAGCCTCCAAAGCAGGAATAAAAGCAACTATTGTAATGCCTGAAGGGACACCAATTGCCAAAGTCATGGCTACTCAGGGATATGGGGCGCAGGTAGTGCTGGCCGGCGAAGATTATGCTCAAGCTTTTACGCAGGCCAAGATCCTTCAGGAGAAAAAGAGGGCAACATTAATACATAGTTTTGACGATCCGGAGATTATGGCCGGTCATGGAACAATAGCTTTGGAACTAATTTCAGAACTTCCGGACCTGGATGCGATAGTTGTGCCTGTTGGAGGAGGAGGGCTGATTTCAGGAATTGCCCTTGCCATAAAGTCTCTGAAACCCGGAGTATTGGTCTTTGGCGTCCAAACAGCAGAGGCGCCGGCGGCTTATTATTCTTTTAAAGAAAAAGAAATACAAAAGCATTTACCGGGAAGGACGATTGCCGATGGTATAAATGTCCGCCAGCCGGGGTCGATTGCTTTTGAAATACTCAAACGTTACGTTGATGATCTTGTACTTGTCGAGGAGGAAGAAATTGCCGAGGCAATTATGCTTTTGCTGGAGCGATCCAAGTTGGTTGTTGAAGGCGCAGGCGCAGTCGGACTGGCTGCCCTTTTAAATCACCGTTTGCCTGTGGAAGGCAAAAAGGTGGTTTCAATTATAAGCGGAGGTAATATTGACGCAAACAAAATATCAATAATTATCGAAAGAGGTTTGGTCAAATCGGGGCGGCGCCTGCAATTGAATTTGGTAATTCCTGACCAGCCGGGGAGCCTCTCAAAATTAATCTCTTTACTCGCAGGTATGAAAGCGAACCTCATTTCCATAAAACATGACCGGACAAAACCGCAGGTCCCTCTGCAACTGGCAGAGGTTGAACTTGTGCTGGAAACACGCGACAGGGAGCACCTTGATTATATCCTCGAAAGTCTGGCCAGGCAGGGGTACAGCCCGCTTGGTCCGTAGATAAAGAAGGTTCCCCATCTTGGATAACATAGATCGCATGATAAAAATAACCTTCCCAGTGATTGAGTGTCAGTTGCGAAATGGGAAGGTTTTTTCTGAATACTTGAAAATGCTGTAAACAGGCTGATTTTTCCCATGTACAGAATTTGTTGAAATTCGTCTTATAAAAAAAGATTTTAATTTATTAAAAAATTTGAAGGACTTTTTATATTGATGAAGAAAATTAACAAACAGACATAATTTTTTTTTTCCAGGAAGGTGGTGAACTTATTTTGATAGTCACAGACGTAAGGGTTCGCAAGTTACTCAGGGAAGGAAAAATGAAAGCAATCGTATCAGTGACCCTTGATGACATGTTTGTCATACATGATGTGAAAGTGGTTGAGGGAAACAGGGGTCTGTTTGTAGCAATGCCCAGCCGGAAAACCCCTGATGGTGAGTTTCGTGATATTGCCCACCCAATATCTACAATGGCCAGAGAATTAATCCAAAGCGCCGTTTTGCAGGCATACGAAGATGTGGTCTAATTTTTTGAATCAACTTAGATTTATTTTTTAAATAGATTTAGATATTTTAGTGAAAGAGAGCGGTACGGCTCTCTTTTTTATGTTAATTGAGTGGATTAAAGGGAAAAAAAGATTTTTGTTGAATAAGGGAATAGAAGAAAAATAAGAGTATATTGTTTACGGGAAAATAAAGGTTTGGGGTGATATGATTTAATGCAGCGGGCAGCAGTAATTTTAGCGGCTGGTAAGGGTACGCGTATGAAATCCGAGTTGCCGAAGGTTCTTCATAAAATTTGCGGCCGCCCCATGCTCGACTACGTTACGGAGTCCTTAAATAACGCTGGAATAGAAAATATCACTATAGTTGTTGGACATCGCGGGGATATGGTGGCTAAAAACCTGCCGGGAAACATCAGTGTAGTTAATCAGGATCCTCAACTGGGAACGGCTCACGCATTGCTCCAGGCAAAAGAAAGGCTGGAAGGATTTAGCGGTAATTTGCTTGTTATCGGCGGTGATACTCCTCTTATAACACAATCATCCCTTAAAAATCTCCTGGAATACCATGAAAATATTGGAGCCAGGGCAACAGTGCTCACTGCGGAACTTATCGATCCGGGGAACTACGGGCGCGTTATCCGTGAGACCTCCGGCAGAGTTTTAAAGATCGTTGAGCAAAGGGATGCGAGTCAGGAAGAACTTGCCATAAGAGAAATAAATACAGGAATTTATGTTTTTTCAGGTGAAGGGCTCTTTGAGGCGCTTTCAGAGATTAAAAACAATAATGCACAGAAAGAATACTACCTGACAGACCTTATTGAAAAATACGTCAAAGCTGAGCTGCCCGTTGAAGCTTATAAAATAAAAGATGCGGGAGAGATAATGGGGATTAACGACCGCTGTCAGTTAGCGGAAGTAGAATCGAATATGAGACAGAGGATATTGACTGACCTTATGCTGTCCGGTGTAACGGTCATTGATCCAAAAAATACCTATGTTGACAGGGAGGTTAAGGTTGGGCAAGATACAACTATACTTCCTTTTACAATTATTGAGGGGAGAAGTTCTATAGGCCCTAATTGTACAATAGGGCCCGGGACACACCTGATTGATGTTCAGGTAGGGACTGGCGCGGTAATAAGAAACTCTATAATCATGGAGAGCTTAATTGGCAATAACTGTAACATAGGTCCTTTTGCTTATATCCGGCCGGGTTGTGTGCTTGAACAGGAAGTAAAAGTGGGCGATTTTGTTGAGCTTAAAAAAGCTAAAATCGGGGTTAAAAGCAAAGTGCCGCATTTAAGCTATATTGGAGATACCACGATGGGTTCGGAGGTAAACATAGGGGCGGGTACTATAACATGTAATTATGATGGCAGTAATAAATGGCCTACAATGATTGGTAACCGGGCTTTTGTGGGAAGCAACACAAATTTTGTGGCGCCTGTAGAAATCGGATCGGGCGCTGTAATTGGCGCGGGTTCCACGATTACTAAAAATGTGCCCGAAAACACCCTTAGTATCGCCCGGGGCAGACAAAAAAATATTGAAGGATACAACAAAAAAATTACAGCCAAAGAAAAAGATCTTTAAAGATTATAAAAGCAAGAATTTACAGTTTCCGAAAGAGGATGTGTATTAAATGACGTTAAACAAAAGGCTAAAGATTTTTACGGGCAACGCCAACCCGGAATTGGCTGAAGAAATTGCACAGTATCTGGGTGTAACTCTGGGAGAAGCTAAAGTTATCCGTTTTTCAGATGGCGAGGTTCATGTAAAAATTACCGAAAGTGTCCGCGGAGCAGATGTTTTTGTTGTACAACCCACCTCGCAGCCTGTCAACGAACACTTGATGGAACTGTTAATTCTTGTTGATGCTCTGCGAAGGGCTTCGGCAAGGAGGATTACAGCAGTTCTTTCATATTACGGTTATGCCCGTCAGGACCGAAAGACAAGAGCCCGCGATCCAATCACAGCCAAGCTTGTGGCCAATTTAATCACAGCCAGCGGAGCCCGGAGGGTTGTGACGATGGACCTGCACGCCGGCCAGATCCAGGGATTTTTTGATATTCCGGTGGATCATTTGCCGGGTGTGCCTATCTTAGCTCAGTACTTCCTGCAGCAAAAACTGGAGAATGTAATAGTTGTTTCACCTGACCTTGGCGGTGTAACCAGGGCGAGGGAACTTGCTGAACGAATAGGCGCCCGAATTGCAATAATCGACAAGCGCCGCCCCGAACCGAATGTTTCCGAAATAATGAACATTGTAGGAGATGTAAAAGATAAAAACGTTATCATGATAGATGATATGATTGATACAGCCGGTACAATTACCCAAGGCGCCGAGGCTTTAAAAAGAAGATGGGGGGCGAAAGATATTTATGTATGCTGCACACACCCGGTCATAAGTGGCCCTGCCATCCGACTTTTAGAGAAAGCGCCTATTAACGAAGTAATAGTAACTAATACTATCCCTCTGTCACCCGAGAAAAAACTAAGCAAAATTAAGGTTCTTTCAGTAGCTCCCCTTTTGGGGGAAGCGATTATCCGGATTCATGAGGACCTTTCCGTGAGTAAGCTTTTTGACTGATTTTTAATCTCCTTTTTTTGATTCAGTTTCTTCCACGGTTGAATCAGCAGGTATGAGTTCGTCTTTTTCATCTATGATGGCGGATGTTTTATCTAATCTTTTAAATCTTTCCTTAAAAGGACGGCCTATCGCAGAGCCTAACCGGCGGCTTTTCTCAAGAGTTAAAGACCATGTTTGGCCGGCTTTGCCGGCGAATGACCGAATGTTTTCCTGCATGCCGTCATCATTTTTTATCAAATTGGTTTTTGAATCATCTGTGCAGACGGTAACCTGCTTACCCAGGGTACGGATAAAATCTGAATTCAAGTATGCTTTACCTTCCATCAGATCATTAATGATCCCGGTAGATATTTCAAGACCGGCAATTTTTCCATCCTGAGTTTCTATAAAGTATTCGTTAACCTGGCCTATAATGGTTCCGTTTTCCATGACGATACGGGAGCCGATAACATCAATCTTGTCCTTATAATACTTTACTATTTCGGGTAGTGTAGCTCCTTTTTGGATTATGTTGCCTTGTTCAACCGTTACGGCATTTTCTCCAACGCTGCGGACATTACAAAAAGGAATAAATTTTTGTTCTTTAAATAATCCTTTTTCTTCTAAAATCAAGGCGGCTACGGATTTTCGGGATGGATCCACTACCAATCCTTTGACCTTGCCGATTCGCTGACCTTCTTGAAGGCTTATTACCGGCAGGTTTATTAAATGTTTGCTCTTACGCATTTTGCTTGCTTCCCCCTTATAATAAAACAGTTGTCCTTGCTTTATTGATATGCAGATAATGGTCTGGACATTACTTGTCGAGGGTATATAAAATGCTTTTAATAACTGGTTTGGGTAATCCGGGAAATTCCTATTCCAATACCCGTCACAGTATTGGTTTTAAGGTAATCGACTGGTTAGCCCGGGAGCGGGATATAACCAACTGGCGTTTGAAATGCAAGGCTTTGGTGGCAAACACTGAGTTTCAAGAGCAAAAAATTATCCTGGCTAAGCCGCAGACCTACATGAATAATAGCGGTGAGTCTGTAGTCAGCCTGTTGCATTGGTACCGGCTGTCCAATCAGGACTTGATTGTTATTTGCGACGATGTAGACCTGCCTCTCGGCAGGCTGCGCATTCGTGGAAAAGGCGGAGATGGAGGGCACCGTGGGCTGAGATCAATAATTGATCTGGTTGGCAGCAAAGATTTTATTCGCCTTCGAGTTGGCGTAGGCCGGCCTTTGGAACCAGATTTTGAAATGGTGGACTGGGTATTGAGCCGTTTTTCTTCCGAAGAAGCGCTGGTTGTTGAGCAGATGGTTGAAAAAGCTGCGCAGGCGATAAAAACCATTGCAGCCGACGGCATTGAAAAAGCAATGAACATGTATAACTAATATAACATTTTATTGACATTTTCCTATTATATCTTTATAATGAGGTTTTAGTGACTGTACAGATGGGGCTGTGGCGCAGCGGGAGCGCGCTTCCTTGGCATGGAAGAGGCCGCGGGTTCGATTCCCGCCAGCTCCACCATGAGTTTTAAAAGTGGACTTATAAAAGCTGGGCTAAGTATGCCCGGCTTTTTTAAAATTTTAAATTTAACCACAACTGTTACTACTTGTTTGCTATAGGGGGCTAAAAAAATTTGAAAGACAGGTACAATCACCACGAACTTGAGGAAAAATGGCTTAAAAAATGGGAGGCCGGGGATTTATACAGAGTTGGGGACTTTGGCGAGCGTCCCGGATTCTATTGTCTGGAAATGTTTCCCTACCCGTCAGGAAAGCTGCATATGGGCCATGTAAGGAATTACTCCATCGGTGATGTTGTAGCAAGGTTTAAGACCATGCAGGGGTATGATGTTTTACATCCTATGGGCTGGGACTCCTTCGGCCTGCCTGCCGAAAATGCTGCTATCAAACACGGCGATATTCATCCTGCCGACTGGACTACTGAAAATATAAACACTATGCGGGAACAGTTAAAACAGCTTGGCTTTAGTTATGACTGGCGCCGTGAAGTGGCTACTTCTCACCCCGGATATTACAAATGGACACAGTGGCTTTTTCTGCAGCTATACAACCGCGGGCTTGCTTACAGGAAAAGGGCTGCAGTAAACTGGTGCCCTTCATGCGCAACAGTCCTGGCAAACGAACAGGTTGTCGGGGAAGGTGTTTGTGAACGCTGCAAAACGGAAGTAGAAAAAAGGGAGCTTGAGCAGTGGTTTTTTAGAATTATAGATTATGCCCGCCGCCTTTTAGATGACTTAACTCTTCTTGAAGGATGGCCCGAAAAAGTTAAGATAATGCAAGATCATTGGATTGGCCGGAGCGAAGGGACATTAATCAAATTTCCTGTGGCTGGTTCCAATGAGGAAATAGCAGTTTTTACTACCCGTCCTGACACTATTTTCGGGGTAACCTATATGGTGCTTGCTCCCGAACACCCCTTTGTAGAAAAATTAATCGAAGGCAAGGAACAGGCTGACGCCGTCCGTTCATTTGCCAGCCGGGTAAGCAGGCTGGGCGAAATAGTGCGGACATCCGTTGATACGGAAAAAGAAGGGCTTTTTACTGGAGCATATTGTATAAATCCCTTAAATGGCGCCACTGTGCCGGTTTTGGTAGCCAATTATGTGCTGTATGAGTATGGCACAGGGGCTGTCATGGGTGTTCCTGCGCATGATCAGAGGGATTTTGAATTTGCCCGTAAATACGGCTTGCCTATATGTCTTGTTATAAAGCCGCCGGAGAAGGAACTTGGACCTGAAACAATGGAAGAGGCATATGAGGAAGAAGGAATTATGGTCAACTCCGGAATATTTGACGGGCTGACCAGCGGTAAAGGGAAAGAGACCGTTACTGATTACCTTCAGGAGAAAGGACTTGGCGGCCGGAGAGTGAACTATCGTCTGCGTGATTGGCTGATTTCCAGACAACGCTACTGGGGCGCCCCGATTCCGATAGTCTACTGTAATAACTGCGGTGTTGTGCCGGTTCCGGAAAACCAATTGCCTGTTTTACTGCCCAGGAATGTGGCTTTTAAACCAACAGGGCAGTCTCCGTTAGCCGATTGTCCGGATTTTTTGCAGACCAGCTGCCCCAGCTGCGGAGGCGCGGCAAAGAGGGAAACCGATACCATGGATACTTTCATGTGTTCATCATGGTATTACTACCGTTATACAAGTCCCAGGGAAGAAAATAAAGTCTGGGATAAAGCCAAAGTAAACAGGTGGCTCCCGGTTAACCAGTATATTGGCGGAGTGGAGCACGCTGTTCTGCACCTGCTTTATTCACGTTTCTTCACCAAAGTTCTTTATGATTTGGGTCTGGTTGACGTAATGGAGCCTTTTACCAACCTGCTGACCCAGGGAATGGTCCTCAAAGACGGGGCAAAAATGTCCAAATCCAAAGGAAATGTAGTCAGCCCGGAAGATATTATTAAAAACTATGGCGCTGATACTGCCCGTTTGTTTATCCTGTTTGCCGCTCCACCGGAAAGGGATCTTGAATGGAGTGACCAGGGTGTCGAAGGGTGCTACCGTTTTCTAAACCGTCTTTGGCGGTTGGTCGTACCTTTAGCGGATAGTTTATCAGGCATATCCGACCAGGTTCCTGTCCGGAACCTAACGGTTGATGAAAGACAAATGCGCCGTTTAACGCACCAGACCATCAAAAAAATTACGGATGATATATCGGACAGGTTTAACTTCAACACGGCGGTAAGCGCGATTATGGAGCTCGTTAACGGAATCTATAAATATAAAGAAGAAAACGGAAATCACAAACCCGAAGTTTTAAAAGAGGCCGTTAAAAACTTGCTGTTGCTGTTAGCGCCATTTGCGCCATTCATTACCGAAGAATTATGGGAGGCGATCGGCGGGAAGGAAAGCATTCACAAGCAGAGCTGGCCTGTATATGATTTGGAGGCAATGGCTGAAGAAGAGGTGGAGATTGTCATCCAGGTAAACGGAAGAATTAAAGAAAGGATGACAATTAATCCTGGAGTTTCGGCTCAGGAGATGTCCGAGTATGTGCTCGCGCAGCCACGGATCCAACAGCTTATTGAGGGAAAACAAATTGTCAAGGTGATTCCTGTGCCGGGCAAGCTTGTTAATATAGTCGTTAAATAAGAAGAATATAAGGTAAGGGTTGAATGGAAGTAAGAAATTTGTTTTTTAACAACGAAGGTGAAGCTTTAGCACAAATTTTTGAAATAGGCGCGGACAAACTTGGGGGTCGCTTGATGGCCCCCAAGGGTGTTTTTCGTGTGCTTAAATTAAACGGTTTAACTCCTGTGCAGGCCAACATTCTTAAGCAGGAAATGCTGGCCAGGGGCGCAGAAGCAGCGGTGAGCAGGGGGGTAATTGACGGCAGCGCCTCCAGTACGGATGTTGTTTTAATGGGAACTTCAAGTCAGTATAAAGCTGTCCTGCTGAAACTTAAAATGCAGGCTTTCGGTTTGCCCAAACTTGCGGATCAGATTGAAGAAGTACTGGATAATCTGGAGAAACGGCCGGCCAAACTGTCATGTAAGGATAGGGATCTTTATCTCGGGAAACGTACTCTGTTAATGGGTATTTTAAATACTACTCCTGATTCGTTTTCTGACGGGGAGGTTTATCTGGACCCCGGGAAGGCGGAAGAACGGGCCTTCCGAATGGTTGAGGAAGGCGCTGACATAATCGACGTGGGTGGTGAATCAACCAGACCGGGTTATACAGCCGTATCTCTTGAGGAAGAACTGAAAAGAGTTATGCCGGTATTGAAAAGGATCTCGGGAAAGATACCCGTACCTGTTTCAATTGATACCAGCAAGGCTGAAACGGCGCGCCGGAGCCTGGAAATGGGAGTCCAGATAGTAAATGATCAGCAAGCCCTCAGGGGAGATCCGCAAATGCCGGGTATTGTCGCCCAATATAAAGCAGCGGTTATAATCATGCATAATCAGCAGGGAACGGAATATAAAGACATGCTAGGCGAGATGGTTCACTATTTCAGGGAAAGCATGGATATAGCTGAAGCAGCAGGTATTAACCGTGACGCGATTGTCATAGACCCGGGGGTTGGTTTTGGAAAAACCGCAGAAGGCAACCTGGAGGCAATATTAAAACTGCCGGAGCTGGCTTGTTTGGGCAGGCCGGTTCTGGTAGGCACATCCCGTAAATCAGTTATCGGCAAAGTGCTCGATCTTCCTGTGGATCAGCGCTTGGAAGGCACAGCAGCGACAGTTGCTCTATCAATTGCCGGGGGCGCCGATATAGTGCGTGTACACGATGTAAAAGAAATGGCGCGAGTGGTAAAGATGGCGGATGCTGTTGTAAGGCGGAATTTTGGAAAGGATTAATAATGGATCGGATTATCCTTAAAGGAATGAAATTTTACGGCTATCACGGGGTGTCGCCCCGGGAAAGGGAACTGGGAGGAAACTTTGTGGTAGACGTCGAATTATATCTTGATTTAAAAAAGGCTGGCCGTGAAGACGATATTTCCCTTACTGTTGATTACAGCCGGGTTTTCGGGATTGTTAAAGAAAAGATAACCTGCCGGTCTTATAACCTCCTTGAGGCGGCGGCCGAGGAGATCTCAAGCGACATTCTGAAAAGCTTTCCTGTTCGGGAAACAGTGGTCGGGATCAAAAAAATCAACACAGGATTGGAAGGTTCTTATGAATATATGGGGGTGGAAATTAGAAGACAGTCTTCATTAAAACAGAATGAGGGTAAGGGTAATTAGTTTAATGTATACAATATTTAATAGTTAAACAACTTTTCAGCTGACTGTTTTCATGGTATATTTTTAAGCGAAAAAGATCTCGACCTATAAAAAGAGGTGAATTGGCATGAATGAAAGGAAAATTACTATTGTTGACACCACTTTGCGTGATGGTGAACAAACTGCCGGGGTTGTTTTTGCAAACCGGGAGAAATTAAGAATTGCCCGTTTTTTAGACGAAATGGGTGTGCACCAGATTGAAGCCGGCGTACCTGTCATGGGTGGCGATGAGAAGGAAGCGATAACCAGTATTTGCAGGGCTGGATTAAAGGCAAGCATTATGGCTTGGAACAGGCCGGTAATCAGCGATATCGAAGCTTCTCTGGAATGTGGCGTAGATGCTGTGGCTATTTCAATCTCTACGTCAGATATTCATATCAAGTATAAGCTGCAGGCAAGCCGCGAGTGGGTTCTGGAAAAGATGGTTAAAGCCGTGGAGTTTGCAAAAAAGCATGGAATGTACATTTCCGCAAACGCCGAGGATGCTTCCCGCACGGATATGGATTTTCTCATCCAATACGCAAAGACTGCCAAAGAGGCCGGCGCGGATCGTTTGCGCTACTGCGATACGGTTGGAATACTTGATCCGTTTACAACATTTGAACGCGTTTCAACAATAATTGAAAAAGCGCAGATAGAGGTTGAAATGCATACTCATGATGATTTCGGTATGGCAACGGCAAACACAGTAGCCGGTGTAAAGGCAGGCGCAAACTATGTTGGCGTAACCATTAACGGTCTTGGCGAACGGGCCGGCAATGCTGCATTGGAAGAAGTAGTGATGGCTTTAAAGCACATCCTGAAAATGGATTTAAGTTTTAAAACGGAGATGCTTCACGAGGTGTCTGATTATGTCTCCCGCGCGTCGGGAAGGGAACTTCCTTCCTGGAAAGCCATCGTGGGTACTAATATGTTTGCCCACGAGTCAGGTATTCATGCGGACGGAATGATGAAGAATCCTAAAACTTATGAGGCCTTCCACCCGGAAGAGGTTGGTTTGCAGCGTCAGATTGTGATAGGGAAGCATTCTGGCACAGCGGCTTTGAAGGCTAAATTTGCGGAATACGGTATTCACCTTAGTGAATTTAAGGCACAGGAGCTTCTTGCCAAAGTCAGGTCATATTGTGTTTCTTTAAAACGCCCCCTGTTTGATAAAGAATTAATGTATATATATGAAGATTATTTTGGAGAGTAGGTATCAAGTTGGGTCAAACAATTATTGAAAAAATTCTTTCTTCACACAGTAATTCCCAGGTATTTGCAAACGATCTTGTTGTTGCGGAAGTAGATTATATTATGGGCCAGGATGGTACCTCCCCCTTGACAATAAAGGCGTTTCAGGAAATGGGGGGTGAAAAGATTTTTGATCCCGGAAAAGTTATTTTTGTGATTGATCATAATGCTCCCAGCCCGAACGAGGGCGTATCAGAACTCCATAAAATGATGAGAGATTTTGCCCGGCAAAAGGGAATATATACCTGCGACGTTGGGGAGGGAGTCTGCCACCAGCTTGTACCGGAAACAGGCGCTGTGGGACCCGGTTCGCTGGTTATCGGCGCGGATTCACATACCTGCACATATGGCGCCTTAAACGCTTTTTCAACAGGTGTCGGTTCGACGGATTTGGCCGCTGCTCTAATCTCAGGGCGAATGTGGTTTAAAGTACCTGACACTTTGAAAATAATCTGCCATGGAGAACTTCCTCCAGGCGTGTATTCAAAAGATTTAGTTTTATATCTAACAGGCCAGATAACTGCAGATGGCGCAACCTACTTATCGGTAGAGTATACAGGGCAGGCCATTTCAGCTCTTTCCCAGGACGCCCGCTTTACTATATCCAACATGGCGGTTGAAATGGGCGCTAAAGCAGGTCTGATGGCGGCAGATGAAAAAACTTTTTCATGGCTGGAGAGTTTTACAAATAAGAAATATCAGCCTGTGGAGCCGGATCCTGACGCTAAATACTTCAGAATTGAAGAGTATGACGTGAGTAAACTTGAGCCGCATGTGGCCAAGCCGCACACCGTTGACAACGTCTGTCCGGTCGGGGACGTATCTGGTACGGTAATCAACCAGGTTGTTATAGGAACCTGTACGAATGGCCGTCTGGAGGATTTGCGAATCGCCGCCGGAATTTTAAAAGGCCGGAAATGCAATAAAGATATCCGGCTCATTGTAGCTCCGGCTTCAAGGAAAATAATGCTGGATGCGATAAGAGAAGGAATCGTTGAAACACTGGTCGAAAGCGGGGCTGCTTTTGTAACACCGGGTTGCGGCCCGTGCGTCGGAACACATAATGGTGTGCCCTCTGACGGCGAGGTCGTTATTTCAACCGCCAATAGAAACTTCAAGGGGCGGATGGGAAATTCAAAAGCTTACATTTATTTGGCTTCCCCGGCAACGGCCGCAGCTTCTGCAATTACTGGACGAATTACCGATCCAAGAGAATTTCTAAAAAGAGAATTTCTAAAGTAGGTGACTTAAATGTTCTTCGAGGGCAATGCCCATAAGTTCGGCAATGATATCAATACTGACTATATAATTTCAGGTAAATATAAATTTAAAACACTTAACATGGTTGAGTTAGCCAGTCATGTTATGGAGGATCTGGATCCCGATTTCAGCAATAAAGTAACACCTGGAGATTTTATAGTAGCCGGGACCAACTTCGGCTGCGGTTCATCACGGGAGCAGGCGCCCCTGGTTGTAAAATATGCCAAGATCAGCGCCGTTCTGGCCAAATCTTTCGCCAGAATTTTCTACCGCAATGCAATAAACACAGGCTTACCGGTTGTTGAATGTGATACTGATCTGATTGGTGAAGGTGATGTTTTGGAAGTTGATCTTTCTCAGGGGTTTGTCAAAAATAAAAGCAGCGGCGTTTCCATTCCTATCAAACCGCTGCCTGATGTGATGATTAAAATCTTAAACGACGGTGGTTTGAGCGCCCATTTCAAAAAGTATGGCGGTTTCAGCTTTGAATAGAAAAGATAAATAATTAGCTGGAGGCATTGAAGTGGCTCAACACAAAATTACTTTAATTCCGGGGGACGGTATTGGTCCTGAAATAGCCGAGGCAGCCCGCGGGGTAATTGAGGCTACCGGTATAGATATACAATGGGAAATTGTTCAGGCGGGAGCAGGAGTTATCGGTGAATACGGCACACCTTTGCCGGAACATGTTCTTGAATCAATCAAACGAAACCGGGTGGCCTTAAAAGGGCCTCTTACCACACCGATAGGAACTGGTTTCCGCAGTATCAACGTGGCCTTGCGTCAGGAACTTAACCTGTATGCAAATATAAGACCTGCAAGAAGTTTGCCGGGTATTTCGAGCCGTTACGAGCATGTTAATCTTATTGTGGTAAGGGAGAATACCGAGGATTTATATGCGGGTATTGAGCACAGGGTAGGTAAAAATGCCGCTGAAAGCATTAAGATTATTACCAGGGAGGCCTCGGAACGGGTAGCCCGCCACGCCTTCGAGATGGCCAAAAGAGAAAACCGTAAGAAGGTTACAGTTGTACATAAAGCTAATATCATGAAATTTACCGACGGCCTGTTTTTGGAATGCGCCAGGGAAGTGAGTAAGGATTACCCGGAGATTGAGTTTGACGAAATGATTGTTGATGCAATGTGTATGAAACTCGTGCAAACGCCTGAGAATTATGATGTTCTGCTTACTCCCAATCTTTACGGTGATATTATCAGCGATCTTTGCGCTGGACTTGTCGGTGGCCTGGGTGTTGCTCCGGGCGCAAACGTTGGCTTCGACGCTGCGGTGTTCGAACCGGTGCACGGCAGTGCGCCGAAGCATGCGGGTTTTAACCGGGTAAATCCGCTGGCGATTATTCTCTCCGGTATTATGATGCTCAAGCATATTGGGGAAAATGACGCCGCAGAACGGATAACAAAAGCGGTTGAAGAGGTGCTTGTTGAAGCAGCGCATCTAACATATGACCTTCACGGGAGCGCATCAACAAGCGAAATGGCTGACGCTATAATAAATAAAATGAAATAAAAAAATTCAGTAAAACCATGCCTACCGGGTTAACTTAAGAATACAAGGGGACGGTTCTTGTGTATTAACCAAAAATACACAAGAAGAACGAAATCGCTTCGCGATGGCCTTAGATAAAAAATAATATATCACAGAATAATTGATATAAAAAATGAAAAAGTATGTCCCTTTTGTGGTAT
>LDZU01006170.1_pt1 | contig 80046 bp, 77 predicted proteins | sample 615531 | NCBI WGS metagenome assembly LDZU01 (sample SAMN03408293, study PRJNA278302) | terrestrial metagenome | isolation source: oil reservoir sample SB2 | place: USA: Alaska, North Slope, Schrader Bluff formation | collected 2011-09 | reverse complement strand
GGGTCGTTTCAGCAGACTGAAGAGTACCACCGGCCTTTGATATAGCTGACGTCAACGTCATCTGTTCCGACAGATCCAGGTAAACTGTTCCGGGACTTCTCACCGCACCAAGAACGTGAACACGTCTTAGTATTTGCGGATATAGAATAACAGTTCCAGGCTCCAGGACGCGATCGGAGTATCTCAATCTATTCAGGATGACTTCCTCCCGACTGCCATCGGGTCGAACCAGCTGAATAACCTCCGATGAAGTAATGTCAAGAAGATTGAGTTTTGACAGAGCATTTCGCAGAGTCAAATGTTCGTCGTGAGAGAACTCTACCCTTCCCCCATCGGTCTGGGAGACAACATAGACATATCTCTCTGGAGCTCTCAGAACATTCACAACTGCGCCGGAACGAATATCGTAATCACCTGATAGAAGCTGTTCTTGCATAACATCTTCCGCGGAATCGCCATGTCGTACTCTTATCGCACCAGCATCCTGTGTGAATCCACCAGCTTTACTAATCAACCTCTCAAGTGTCAACTCCTCATACTCATCAAAGATCTTCATGCCTGGGTTTCTCACTTCACCTAGGACATAAGCGAACACTGCTTCCCTTTCAGGAACATATATCAATTCGCCTCCCTTCAGGGGCATTGTGCTATTGGAGTCAATGAGAGCTTGAAGATCAACGTCGCGTCCAGCTGGAGTGGTTGTGTCGATGATCCTTATGGCAGAGCTATTAGCATCGTCGAGCAGCCCCCCCGCCATAGAGATTACGGTTATCAGGTCCGGTTCTTTATCTAGAGGAAATGAGATCTGTCCGGGATGACGAATTGCACCAAAAACATGAATGTCACGTTCGAAATCAGGAAACATAACGATTGACCCCGGGTCAAGCATGATGTCTTCGTCTGTAAAGCTTCTCAGAGCATGCGAGACTCTATCACCCTTCTTGTCGAATATAATCAGGTGCTGTTCAGAGTTCTCATAGGAGAGATTTAGCTTGGCAAGAAGTACCCGGGCGGTAAGGTCCTCATCTCTGGAGAAATCAACTCTTCCTCCTTGCTGACGCGAGACGACATACACGAAACGTTCGACTTCCCGTGGAACAACAACTGTGTCACCCGGTTCAAGAAGGGGATCTTTGCTTTCTCCGCTCATAAGCTTAGTTAGCTGATATGAGTCCGGTTCAAATCCCGATGAGCGGAGTACTAAGACAAGGTCTGCGGCATCTGCGGTGATCCCGCCAACCTGACCAATAACCTGCAGTAATGACATTCCTCTTACAAATCTAACATTGGCGGGATTTCTGACCTCGCCAATCACTCTGATTGACTTGAGCGTGAGATCAGGAATAATGATAGTCGTTCCTTTAGAGAGCTCAGGATCAGGTGATTCGCCTTCAATGATGTCACTAAGGCTAAGTGTCTTTTGAACCCTTTTATCCCCTTCCGTGACAACCAGTAATACTCTCTCTGGATCAGCTGATGCGGTTAAACCACCAGAAGCGGCAATAACCTGAATCAGAGTTAAGCCTTCTCTGAAGGGAACTGTTCCCGGATTGCGGACTTCACCGATTACATTAATCCAAGATTCTACGCCACTTGGAACAAAAAGCGTATCATCAGGATTCATGACAATGTCAGCACCAGTTCCCTGAGATATCAGTCGTGAAAGGTCAATGACTTCTTTCGTTCCATCGGAACGGATTATAAAGGTTGCGCTGGGATCGGCTGTCTGTCGAAATCCGCCCGCAAGACCTAACACACGAGATATCGATACTTGAGATTCTTTAAGCAGAATGGTTCCTGGATTGTTCACTTCGCCCAGCACATTGTAGTTGAAATCCGAGAATCTTGTCACTGAAACGGTTATCTGAGGTCTTGTTCGCAGAATATCTCTTTCAACAAAAGCTTCTGCCAGTAATGTCTCTAGATTTGAGAGACTGATCCCTTCAACATCAACAATACCAATGCGCGGGACAGAAATCGTCCCGTCAGGAGCTACCAGAGCTTCAGTCGAGAACTCGGGATGGCCAAAAACGTTTATACTTATACCATCACCCGATCTCAGTGAATAGGATCCTCCGAGCAATACAGTCGAAAAGACTAAAACAAAAACTACGATCTGGATCGAAATCTGTCTCAAGATTCTCCCCCCCTCAGGATCTAATCGTAACACTTTGCCTTCAGGTTGTATCGATTTCTGTAAGTACCCTCGCACATCTTGGACATGTATCTGCATAACCGGAATCTTTACCTGTTTCTGGAGAATACTTCCAGCAGCGCGCACATTTCTCCCCGTCAGCCTTTTCAACGCTTACATTTGCAAGACGCCCCTCGTAAACAGATTCGCGTGTTCCGAAACTCACCTGTGACACAATGAAGAGATCGGAGATAAAGCCTTCAGAGTAACCTGCCAGAATGGTCTTGAGTTCATCGTCTTTAATGTCCAGAACAACCCTGGCATCAAGCGAATTACCAATGACTTTTTCATTCCTGCTATTCTCCAGAGCCTTCAGCACATCTTCTCTCAGTTCAATAAGCTTGCTCCACCTTGCGCTCAATCCGGTATCAATGAAACGGGAGTCAAAGACCGGCCAATCCTCTACCTGTATCGAAGTAAACCGCTCTGACGTTCCTGGAATATTCTTGTAGACCTCTTCAGTTGTAAAGGTCAGTATCGGTGCGAGGATTTTCGCCAGTGCTTCGACAATGGCATGAAGCACTGTCTGAGCAGAGCGCCTGACCTTCGAGTCATGCGCTTCAACATAGAGACGATCCTTTATGATATCAAGATAGAAAGAACTCATATCGTTAATCACAAAACGCAGTATCTGATGATGAATTCTGTAGAACTCATAGTTTTCATAATATTCAGTGACCTGCTTGATTAGTTCGTGAAGACGCATCATTGCCCATCTATCCAGCTCGGTCATCTCTTCATAAGAGACTGCATCCTCGGGTGAGTAGTCATAGAGATTCCCCAGAAGATACCTGAACGTATTCCTTATCTTTCGGTAGTTTTCAACCTGTTGAGTTATGATTTTGTTCGAACACCTGAGATCTTCTTGATAATTCGTGCTTGCAGCCCATAGCCTTATTATCTCTGCACCGAGCTTGTCATTTATCTCCTGAGGATCAACAACATTGCCCAGAGACTTCGACATCTTGCGCCCTCTTTCATCGTTCACGTAGCCATGCGTTATTACGGTTCTAAATGGTGCTGTATCGTCTGTGGCAACCGATAGAAGCAAAGCCGAGTTGAACCAGCCCCTGTGCTGATCACTCCCCTCAATATACACGTCACATGGGAACTTGAGTTCCGGATGTCTCTTCAGAACTGCATCATAAGATGCTCCAGATTCCACCCAGACATCGAGAATATCGTAGAGCTTGCTGAAGCTTGTACCGCGACAGTTTTCACAGATTGTTCCTGGAGGCATGAGCTGTTCTGCTTCCATCTCATACCAGACATCGGTTCCTCGCTCTTTGACAATGCCCTGGAAGAACTCAATGCTTTCGGAGGTCATCAGGACTTCGTTGCACGAATTACACCTGAAAGCGGGGATCGGGACTCCCCAGGATCTCTGACGAGAAATACACCAGTCAGGTCTTCCTTCAATCATCGCTCTCATTCTCTTCTGTCCCCATGATGGGACCCAAGATGATTTGTCAACTTCCTCAAGTGCCCGTTCACGTAATCCTGCATTATCAATGTCGACAAACCACTGCTCTGTTGCTCTGAACAGTATAGGACTGTGACATCTCCAGCAGTGTGCATAGGAGTGTATTATCGTCCCTGAGTGAAGCAAGCAGCCGGCTCTTCTGAGATCATCGATAATCTTCTCGTTAGCGTCAAAGACATTCATTCCTGCATATGGACCGGCTTCTTCAGTGAAGACGCCACTTTGGTCGACCGGAGAGATGATCTGAAGATCGAATTTCTTTCCGGTAATGAAGTCCTCCTCACCATGTCCTGGAGCGGTGTGAACACAGCCTGTCCCGGCTTCAAGAGTAACGTACTCAGCAAGTACCAGAAGCGATTCTCTATCAAAGAAGGGGTGCAGAGCCTTCTGCCCTGCAAGATCTGATCCCTTAAGTGAGCCCGACACAGAGTAATCTGACCTGCCGATCTCGCTCATGGCTTTCTCCACGAGCTCGCTTGCGATCACCCACTCTTCTTTATCAACGTTCACGATGCTATACTCAAGCTCAGGATGCACAGCTATTGCAACATTGGCAGGCAGTGTCCATGGAGTAGTTGTCCAGATTACGAAATATCGACCTTTGATTTCCTTGTGAGGGAACTTGACATAGATAGAGTGGGACTCATGGTCTTCATACTCCACCTCTGCTTGAGCCAATGCAGTCTCGCAACTCGGACACCAATGCACTGACTTCAGGCTTCTAAAGATGCTTCCCTTCTCAACAAGCGACTTCAGAACACCCAGCACACTTGCTTCATAATCTGGATCATACGTCACATAAGGATTATCCCAGTCTCCCCGTACACCCAATCTCTTGAATTGTTCACGCTGAATGCTCAGAAACTTCGAACCATAATCGCGGCAGAGTTTTCTGATTTCCTTCTGCGAAAGGTCTTTTGCCTTATCGCCTAGTCGGGTTGTTACCTGATGCTCAATGGGGAGTCCATGCATATCCCATCCCGGAACGAAAGGCACATTGTAACCTCTCATTGTTTTATACTTCACAATGAAGTCCTTCAATATCTTGTTAAGGGCAGTCCCAACGTGAATGTTGCCATTTGCGTACGGCGGACCGTCATGAAGTATGAAATCAGGAGATCCAGTTCTTCTGGCCTGCACATATCTGTATAGGTCCATAGATTCCCATTGCTTGAGTTGCTCCGGCTCTCTTTCAGCAAGGCGAGCTCGCATTGAGAAGTCTGTGCTCGGAAGATTGAGCGTGTCTTTATAGTCCATTGAAAACCTCCATCATGATCTTAAGAGATCTCTGATCTTGTTCTTAAGCTCGGACAAGTCCATTGATTTGACCACATATTCATCCGCGGCCCAGGAAGAAAGATCTTGCTTGTAATGCGTGTATGCAGTCAAAAGAATTATCTTAACGTCAGGAACGGTTTTCCTCATTCTGCCAGCAAGCTCGAGTCCGCTCATGCCCGGCATTTCAATGTCAATCGTCATCAGATCAATGTCTCCCTCTGACTCGAAGACTTTGATGGCTTCTTCGGCATCAGACACTGCCAGAACATTATAACCTTCTTCGACAAGCTCTTCTTCCAGAAGCAGACGCATATTCTGTTCATCTTCAACGATTAGTATCTTGTGCTTCACCGCGATTCCTCCTATGTATTTCATCTCTCTTTTTTGGCAGAGCCACCCTAAAAGATGTTCCTTTGTCATCACTTGTGGCAGCAATTTCGCCTCCATGTTCTTCAACGATCTTCCTGCAAATGGGTAGTCCCAATCCGGTTCCCAGGGTTTTTGTTGTGAAGAACGGTTCGAAGATCCGTTTGAGAGTTTCATCGGGTATCTTCACACCGCTGTTAGAGACAATCAATTCCACAGTGTCATTGTCGCTGAATATTCTTATTGTAACAGGCTTATGCGAATCTGTAGCCTCGATCGCATTTTGTATCAGGTTAATTATAACCTGCTTGATTCTGTTCTTGTCAGCCGATATGCTGAGATTGCCGTCAGACACATCCATTTGAAGATTGACCTCTCTATTGGAAGCTTGGTCATCAAAACTCCTCACAACATCCTTGACCAGCTGGGCAAGGTCAAATTCCTCTGGCTTAACGGGTTTCCTTGACCTTGCAAACTCCAGTATCTCTTCCACTATTTCTTCCAGACGTCTTACCTCATCTTTGAGGATATTGCTGTAATCCTTGACTTTATCAAGAGTTTGCGTTCGGGACATGCGATTAACAAATCCTCCGATTATCGTTATCGGGTTTCTTATCTCATGTGCAACTCTTGCTGATATCTCGCCCAGTGTAGCAAGCTTCTCCTGTCTCTGAAGCTCTTCTTCTGTTTCGACCCTTCTTGTGACATCATCAAGGGCCAGAATGGCACCATCAACTCTACCAGACTCATCATCAATTAGAGGACTGAGTCGCACGTCAAAATAGCGGTTCTTGAAATACTCCAGACTCTGCTCTGTTAGTGTCATGGTCTCGCCGCTATCGAGGACTTCGCTCAGAAGATCGGTCAGTCCCGAGAGCTTCTTGGAGAATATTCTCACGTTTTCACCAAGAAATTCTTCTCGTCTTACACCAAGCAGGTTCTCTGCGGTCCTGTTGATTTCGGTAATCTCCTCTCTGGTGTTACAAACAATGATCGCAGTCTCCAACGACTGCAGAATACTAACAACAAATGCTCTCAAGTAGTTAGAACGATCCTTTTCGTGTTCCAGAGATTGTGAAGTTCTTACAAGCTCACTGTAGCTCTCCGTCAACTCCAGGGATGTCCCACAGGAATCCGTGAGCAGTCCCAGAAGCTCAATATCTGAAGAGCGAATAGGAGCTTGTGTTATATGATTCTCAACCAGTATCACGCCCAGTACGTCCTTCTCTCCAGCAACGGGTGTCACCACGAACTCTTTTGACTTCATTATTCGATTGAGCTGAAAGAGATCCTCAAAACGATGGCTTTGCATTTCGGGCGTAACATGGAGAGTACGATTCCTTATGACAACTCTTTCGAGTAAAGCGTTTCCCTGAAAAGTTATACGTTTGACGTTTGCTCTGTCGTAGTGAAAATCGCCGGGTTTTTCAAGAGAAGCTTCCAGCAAGAACTGCGAGAAATCTCCATACATAAGCGATGAAGCCTGTTCATCTTCTTTCAGATGATTAACCAGATGTGAAGCGTACGGTCTCAAAAAAGGATCATCACTCTTTTTCTGAAGAAAGACAGCTGAATCGAATCCAAGACCCGCAGGACTTGTTATGCCTAACAGAAGGATTCTCACGATTCTCTCATAATCAAGAGTTATTCTCATGGCATGGCTGATCTTCTGAATCGAGTTAAGCTTCATCAGCTGGTTTTTCTGGGTGTTTATTAACTCCTCATGCTGTTGCTTGAGTTGCTTGAGTTTTCTCAATTCCAGATCAAGCTTTTTGTTCAGCCTTAACCTGCTTATCGCGACAGACATCCTGTGGCATACTTCATTGAGTGCTTCGAAGTCTTCCTGGTCAAGGTGTTTATATGGTCGAAACTCCGTTTTCGTCTCTTCTCTTGTTGCTGCGACAACAACCCCAAACAACGAATCTTCAACCATGACAGGAACCACCGCAAAGGATCCTACGTTGTGGTCCTGGCGGAAAAGTTCGTCTGACAATTTTGATCTCTTGGCAGATACTTGAAGAGTACCGTCTTCAAACTGCTCAAGTCTGTTGCCAGGTAGTTCGATACGAATTGAGCTAATTGGGTTTTCCCCTTCACCAAGTGCTATCTTCAGTTCAAAAGCATTGCCCACACGTTCAAAAAAGAAGATCCATCTGACACGGAGAATATCCTTTGCAATGGCGAGCGTATTGTTCAGTAGTTCATCAATACTCTTTCCGGTCTCAAATACCCTTGTGATATCAGCCATGAGCCTTAGGCGACGCACACTTTCCTGCTCCACAGTTCTCACAATCAGATAATCCAGGAATCGTGAAAGCTTTTCCACTGTCTCGTGCGCCTCAACAGGCAATTCTCCACTTTGCCTCTTCAAGAATAGAAATCCTATGAGTCTCTCTTCCAGTTTCAGTGGAACAATAACGCCACTCCTTCTTGACAACGATCTGTTCAGCCTGACAGTGAGTCTGGCATACTGAGGAGTATCAATGCTTTCAAGAGAAATATCGTTATTGTCAGAGACAAGAACCTCACATGACCGCTGACTCTTCCTAATCCTCAATTCTCGAAATAACTTCCTGTAAGGCTCGTACATGAAAACCGTGACCTTGCTCTCTGTCTGACGTTCAATCTGAGCAATCAGGTCACTTAAGATGATGTCAGGGGCACCGTAAAGAAGCTCAGGAAGTCTTTCCATTTAATCACCATTCAACGGGATTATCCCCGAAAAGGTCTGCAAGATTCTGTCGGGATGTGTTCCTTTCCAATAAACCTTACCACAAGCTGGGCACTGCAGAAAGTGATTGTGGGTAAACAGTACATATTGTGGAACAAGCAATATGACTTCATCAGGAGACCGTCGTGTAAGAAGAGCGTTGCAGTCTGCACATCTAGTGAAGGGTTTGATGTCAGTAGAACGTATATCAAAACGCATCACAACAGCCTTCAGTTGTCCTCTCCAATCATTAGACTTGAGAAGAAAGCTTTCGACTCCTCTTCTTAACGCCTTTGCATGGAGTTCACGGTGTCTTGTCAGAAGAGTAAGGCTTTCCATTTCTGCTGTCTTCAGTACTTCAGCAGGTGAATAGTATCTTTCGTATCTGGTATCGATTCCGAGAAGGCGTAGCTTCCTGCTCAGTTTCCCCAGCATTCTGTCAGCAACGAATCTATGTCTCATCTCTTCGCACCTCAAGAAACACAAGGTTAACACCTGAATAACTCTTGTTCCTGGTTAGAACGAAATCAGAAGATTCAAGACAAGTAGTAAACTCAGCAAGATACTCTCCAGAAGTCTCAATGACAATTAGCGAGTCTCGCAGGTAATCGACAAACTTCCCAAAGTTCTTCACCAGATCCGAGAAAAAACCCTTCTCAAAAGGAGGATCGGCAAAGATCACATCAAAAGACTGAGAAGATGTAGCGAAAGACTTCAATGCTCTTCGGAAATCAGTACATACGATTCTTATCTCATCAGAGGCAATTCCAAGAGAATCACGATTACTCTTGATTACAGAGCACGCTGATCTGGACACTTCAACCGGGACAGCAAGACTTGCTTGCCTGCTCAAAGCTTCAAGAGACATGATACCGCTGCCGGCGAAGAGATCGAGAAAAGTTCGTCCGGTGATGTCAATCATATCAAAGAAAGCCCTGCGAGCCAGGGCCGGAGTGTACCTTGTCTTGTGTGAAGAAAGTGTTCTGACGTGCCTGCCCTTGAACCTCCCGCCTGTAATCGTCAGCATCATCCAACCTCAACAAGCGTTAGTTCCTGGCCGAAACGCCTTTCTATTTCATCAGCGATAGGTTGATGTTCGCTCAGTTCAGGGTCTTTTGAGAGTAACTCCATAGCGTCGCGTCTGGCCATGACCAGAAGATCAGAATGCTCAACAACATCCGCAAATCTGAAATTCGGAATACCATGCTGCCTGAATCCGAAAAACTCTCCTGGGCCTCGAAGCCTGAGGTCCAGTTCTGCAACCTTGAAGCCATCAGACGTTGCTGCAAAGGAACTCAAACGATCCCTAATTTCATCTGAGACACCAGTCCGCTGTACGAGTATGCAATATGACTTTATTGAACTCCTTCCGACTCGCCCTCTTAACTGGTGCAGCTGAGCAAGACCGAAACGTTCGGGGTGCTCTATCACAAGGAGCGTTGCATCAGGAATATCTACACCAACTTCCACTACACTGGTTGTGACAAGTATCATTGTCTCTTTGGCGCGGAATCGTTCCATCACCGCCATCTTATCCTCAAGAGCAAGTCTGCCATGGAGAAGCTCAATCGGAATATCAGGAAAGACTCTCTTGAGGTTCTCAGCCTCATCTTTTGCTGCCTTAAGATCGACTTTCTCAGATTCTTCGATTATCGGATAGACAATGAATGCCTGATGCCCCAATCTGATTTCATCTCTGATAAGGGAATAAAGCTGCTCTATTCTTGACTCGTTTATTAGCAGCGTTCTTACAGGAGTTCTCCCGGCGGGGAGTTCATTAATACAAGACACATCAAGATCTCCGTATATTGTAAGTGCCAGTGTTCGCGGTATGGGCGTGGCGGTCATAACCAGGGTGTCAACGAGCGAACCTTTGAAAATCAAGGTCTCTCTTTGCTTCACTCCAAAACGATGTTGTTCATCAATTACAACTAACCCCAGATCCTTGAAAGATACACTCTCCTGTATAAGCGCATGTGTTCCTACAACCACATCTATCTCTCCAGATGCGATTTCCTTCTTCAGTTTATCCGAAGCGCTTTTCCTGGAAAGACTCACGAGCAAACCTACACGAATCCCAAGCGGTTCGAGATGCCCCTTGAGGCGTTCATATTGCTGAACAGCAAGAATGGCGGTAGGAACCATTACAGCACTCTGAAATCCCGCTTCAAAAGCGTCAACTATTGCCAGCTCTGCAACAATAGTCTTTCCGGAACCTACGTCGCCTTGGAGAAGACGTGTCATGGGAAGATCTGATTTCAGGTCTTCTCGGATCTCTTCTGTTACTCTTTTCTGTTCAGCTGTCAATTTGAATGGGAGAGAGTCAACCAGACGCTGGGCCAGCACCCCGTCAAAGTCTTTTCTTACTCCGCGGTGCCTCTGTTGTAACTGGTGTCGATTACGGAGAATGCCGACTTCAAAGAGAAACAGCTCTTCGTATGAAAGCCTTCGCTTTGCCTGTCTCAACTCAAAGTAACTCCTGGGGAAGTGAACAGCATATAGCGAATGATTCTTCTGAAATAGCATTCTCTTCTGAATCAGGTCTTCTGGAAGAGGTTCGGGGATGTGCTTCGCAACAGATATGTTCTTACGAAATATGCGCCTCATAATCTTCTGCGAGACCCCGGAAGGAAGACTATAGACTGGCACGATCTCACGTTGAACACCGGAAACTACCGGCTCAAACTCAGGATTGTTGAACTCCAGGGGACCAAAAGGCGTTGGCTTCCCTACACCACTTACGAGATACTCCCTGTTAGAAATGAGCTTCTCAGCAATATAGGGTTGGTTGAACCACTTGACCAGAATCTGACCAAAACCGTCTGTCAATACAGCGGTAACAATATGCATGTCTTTGGCTTTCCTGCTTTCATGGTTCACCAGCTTTCCCTTGAATGTACACCTGTCCCCAGGTAAGACTTCAGAAACCGAAAGGATCTGTCGTCTATCGTCGTAGTCTCTAGGCAAATAGTAGACAAGGTCTTCGATTTTCTGAACCCCCTGCTCTTTGAGGACTCTTGATCTTCTTTCACCCACGCCCTTTGCGAATTTAACATCAGCTTCGGGATTCGGGGCATGTTCGAAGATCCTGGAGAGCTCTTCTTCTCTTGTAACCAGAAAACGCATAGCAAGCTTATGGATGAGTATTCTGTAATTCTTCAACCGACGAAGAGTTCGGGGTTCAGGAAGCGACTGAGCAGCCGAATAATATGAGATGAACCTGGAAAGGTAATCATGAAGTTCTGGAGAATCAACGAACTCATCCCTTTCTATCTTCGAAGCCATGTCAGTGATTTTGGAAACGAGTTCCTTCATCGAATCATTCTCCAGATCGAAATGAGAGAACAGGTTCTCTACAGATGTGAGAAAGTCTTCAAGTAGCATAATCGATCAGTGTGCTCCCGAGATGCAAAGAGCACAGGCATGCACCTCTGATGAATTCTTGTCTTCGAGGCGAACGTACCATACACCACTCTTCTTGAAGCTCTCAATCTCAAATCCATTGAGCTCAATTTGAAGTGGGATGTCGTGGATGCACGAGAACTCAAGAACAGAGAAGGCAGATTGGCGCGTAAAATCCTTGATCGTTGCATGCAAGAAGCTATTTGCATTCCTCACAAGAGCAACAGAGAGTACGGTAAGCCTTCCTGATGCGGATGCCACCATCAAAGTGAAAAGAGTTATTATCACAAAGAGCGTAGCGTTGCCTTTTCTCAGAAACAACGATGAGAATCTCTTCTTGAAGCATCCTCTCAAACGCGTTTTCCTGCTTCTTGTAGTATTATCCGCCTTCATGTCCGGGAAAGTACCCAACATAAGGAAGATTTCTATAGATCTCAAAATAGTCAAGACCGTAACCGACCACGAAGAGATCTCCGATGCGTTCGCCGACAAAGTCAATATTCACCATGTGGGGATGGGCGATCTTGTCAAAGAGAGACACTAACTTTACGTCAGCGGGATTCTCTTCCCAAAGCCCATTAAGGATAAACCGCAACGTATTACCTGTGTCGACAATATCTTCCACAACAAGTATGTGCTTGCCTGAGATCCTTTCGTCTGTCCAGGTCTTCATGACTATCTGTCCGCTTTGAACGTTATCAGTATAGCTGCTGACGTGAATGAAACCGTACCTGACCTTCACCTGGAGCCTCTTCATCAGATCACTGAAAAAATGAATAGACCCTTTAAGAATGCAAATCGCAGTGATCTCATCTGTGAGATCTCTATAATGGTCATTGATTGCCTTTCCCAAGCGGTCAATGATCCCCTGAAGCTGTGTTTCTGAATAGAGGACGCGGAGCTTTGACAAGTCGTAACTCATGCCACACCTCCAAAAGCTTTATGAGTATTATATCACCGGCTGCTTTAGATGATTAATGTACGATTATTTGAGATACAATTAAAGAGCTCACAGTAATCGATGAAGTATAATTGTTCTGATATCGTCGACAAAGGAGTACAGCGTGCCAGTTTCCGGTATTCAGTATTTCATAGATATCAGAGAAGTAGGTATACCTTTTTTACCCGGTGATCTCTTCGGTGACAAGAGAGATGTTTTTTTGGAAATTGGATTCGGTAGAGGAGAATTCCTGGAAAACCTCGCCACAACTTTCCCCAATTCCGGCTTCCTGGGCGTAGAGATGTCCTTGACATCTGTGCGAAAGCTTCTCGACCGTATAAGCAGAACAGGGATCGAGAATGTGAGAGTCATCTTGGCAGATGCTTCTTTCTTAATCAGACATGTTTTCAGTAGCAGCACATTTGCAGGTATATACATGAATTTCCCGTGTCCGTGGCCAAAACGGAAGCATGCAAGACACAGGTTATCGAGAGAGATGTTTATCAACGGGGTGGCCCGTGTGCTGACCCCGGGAGGTTTCTTCCAGGTCACAACAGACTCTCAAAACTTTCTCGAGGAGGTCGTCACCAGCCTTTCTGAAAGCGCGTGCTTTTCAAAGGCATTGATTGAACGCAATCCTGGTCCTGCAATCGGAACAAAGTATGAGAAGAAGTGGAAAGCAGAGCAGAGAGATATTTTCAGGATGACTGTTTCAAAAGTGCTTCCTCCGAAAAACTGTGAGACCTTGAGGAGTGATGAAATGCCACACACGAAGATTCCCAGTTCAGCCTTCTCGCCATCACTATTGCATAAGGTGACAACAGAACCCGTTTCGAAAGAGCAGTTCACGATTATCTACAAGTCCATCTATACCTGCACAGATAAGAATGAGTACCTAGTGGATACAGTGACTAATGAGAACGGATTCGAACAGAGGTTCTTCATAAAACTGGTAGAAGGGCCTGAGGAGTTGCTGATAAAGCTTTTCAGTAGCGGATTACCGTTTCGCACGGAAGCCGTCAAAGCATCAGTCATGGAACTGGCGTTGCTGATTCGCGATCATAGCATAAACGGTTTTAAGTAATGATTCTGGTTATTCTCCATACCACAAACAAAATGATCAGTATGATTGCAGTAAGTTGCAAAACCTTTCTTCTAAAATGTCTCAAGATAACCACCGCCTGAGAGAATGCTGAGAGGGTTTTATCATGTTGCTCTATGTAGAAGGACTACGGATTATCGGAGTCACCAAGAGGAGGTAGTTTATGAAAGAGAAACGCTTCTGGTATGAAGGAGATGACGGAAAGAAGATCGCTGCAAGAAAGTGGATCTCTGCTAGTGAAGAGGATCCTGTGCTGGTGTTTCAGTTTGTTCACGGTCTTGGTGAGCACTCCGCGAGATACGCACAGCTTGCATCGGAAGTAGGTGCCGCTGGAGGTATCGTTTACTCTCACGACCATCGAGGTCATGGCTATACAGCAGAAGATGGTCTCCTGGGACATGTCGATGATAACCAGGGTTGGGAGAAGCTTGTTAGTGACACCAGGATTCTAAGCAATATCATATCCCGGCAACACCCCGCAAGTCCTTTCTTCATAATGGGTCATAGTATGGGCTCATACATAGTGAGGGATCTAATCACGCTTACAGGAAAGACTTATAGCGGAGTAATACTGAGTGGAACAAGCTCATATAACAATCTTGCTGGTCTCCTCGCTTCTCTAATAATCAAGTCGGAAATCAAGAAGCGTGGTCTTCGCAGTCCAAGTAAAAAGCTCAGAGACTTGACTTTTGGAAGATACGCCAGAGCCTATCGCCCTTCAAGAACAGATTTTGACTGGTTGTCACGTAACGAAGGCAAAGTTGATGACTATGTGTCAGATCCATTCTGCGGTTTCACAGCATCCGCAGCACTCTTCAGGGACTTGAATTACGGGCTCAAACGAATAAACTCATCAAGATCGGCTAGGCGAGTCCCAGAGTCACTACCAATACTTCTTCTGGCTGGAACTGGTGATCCTGTTGGTGAATTTGGCAAAGGACCACGAAAAGTCTACTACCTTTACAAACGCGCAGGGTTGAAAGATGTCACTCTGAAACTCTATGACCAATTCAGACACGAAATCTTCAACGAAAAGGATTGCCAGAAACCTGTAAAGGACATGATGAACTGGGTCTTTGAGCGAATAGGCTGCTAATACACTGACAAAAAACCCGGGGAACAAGTCCCCGGGTATCAGCGGTGTTTTCTAGAAATTTTCCCAGTACTCGTCAAGTACTCTTTGTGCAAGTCTTGCAGCTCTTTCAAACTCTGCCGTGGCATCGGCGTTCATATCGGTCAGCACTCTCTCCCAGGCTTCTTGCATTAGATCAAATACTTCTCTGTAGGGTCCATGGAAAGGTCTTCTTCTCGCTACAGTCTCCAGATGCGTATAAGTATGTCTGAACCTTGGATCTGCTTCCATCAGTTCCTGCATCTCAGAAGAGTGGAAAGCCGAAATTCTCGAAGTCATGTATCCTGTGCTAAGGGCGTATCTCAGGGAGTTCTCTGGCGTTGTGAAGAACTTCATAAGTTCCCAGGCAGCCTGTGTTTCAGCGTCAGGATGACCAGCGATCATGTAAAGGTTCCCTCCACCGATCGGAACATCTCCACGGACCTTCGGTGGGATGGTCGTCGCTCCAACTTCAAATGGGGCATTTGCAATAAGATAACCAAGACTACCGGTTGAGCGGATCATCTGACCGATGTTTCCAGTCATGTCAAGGTCGCTACCGCCCGTGATCGTCATAACTGCTGTTCCTTCCCTGATAAGATCCTGGAAGAACTGCGCGGCAGCGATCGCCTCGGGTGAACCAAAGAGAATCGTTTTGCCGTCCTCTGAGATAACTTCTCCGCCAGCTTGCCATATGTACATCTCTATCAGCCAGTCAGCAGAGTCAACCCTGAATCCGAACACTTCTGGACCAAGAGCGGAGATCTTTCTCGCATTGTAGACAAGTTCATCCCAAGTTGCTGGTGGTTTCTCAGGGTCAAGTCCAGCTCTCTCGTAGAGATCCTTGTTGTAGTAAAGGATAGGGGTGCTGTTGTTCAGAGGGAACCCGTGAAGCTTTCCGTAATAGACTGTGTTGTCCAGAAGTCTCGGAAAGAAGTCGTCCATCTGAGCCTTGAATTCGGGATCGTTATCGATGAGCGGCTCCAGAATCTGTATTGCACCACCGTCAACAAGTTGACCCACACGGCTCTGCTCAACTTGAACAAGATGTGGCAGATCACCCGAAACAAGTCCCACCAGAACCTTTACCATCGTGTCATCGTAGTTTCCGCTGTAGACAGGAGTAACATGAATCTCTCCCTCGTGCAACTTGTTGAAGTCCTCACAGATGTCGATGATCGCCTGGGAGTAAAGTCCTGTCTGCGCATACCAGAGCTCAAGTCGAATTACACCCAGCAGTAAAGAACAGGTGAGAAGAAGCAAAAGCACTACTAGCAGTTTCTTCATACTCATCCAACCTCCTTATGAAATGATGTTATCTCGCCGTCATTCCTTCAAACCGCTCAATGTGATACCCTCTATAAATTGTTTCTGAACAAAGAAGAAGAACACAATAACTGGCACAATAACAGTGCTGGAAGCAGCCATGAGTTGCGACCATGGTGTCATCCACGAAGTCGAGAACCTCGATAGTCCAACCTGAATTAGCTGCATCTCATCCCTGCTAATCGCAACAAGCGGCCATATGTAGCTGTTCCACGACGCCAAGAACACATATAGACACATCGTCCACAATGCAGGCTTTGAAAGTGGGAGAATGATCTCCCAAAGGATTCTGAACCTCCCGCAACCATCTATCATTGCTGCATCCTCCAGTTCTCGAGGGATCGTCATGAAGAACTGCCTGAGCAAGAATATCCCAAAAGCATGAGCCATGAAGGGGAGAATTAAGGCTTTGTAGGAGTTGATCCAGCCAAATTGCCTCACGATTAGGTAAAGTGGGACCATCGTCACTTCTTCCGGAATCATCAGGGTTCCTATAATCAGGGCAAAGACTATGCTACTGCCGCGAAAACGTATTCTAGACAGGCCATAAGCTGCTAGCACGTTGAAGACAAGCTGGAGAGCCATTACGGATCCAGACACAAAAAGTGTGTTTGCGATGTACCGCAGCATTGGGACTGCCTCGAATGCTTCAACATAATTCTTGAAGCTGAACAGCGTAGGGTAGAATTTGGGAGGAATAGAGAAGACGTCCTGTTCCGGCTTGAATGAAGTGACGATCATCCAGAAGAATGGCAGATTAATGGCTATTGCAGCAGCTGTTAGTGCAAGGTATACAAGTAGTCTAACCGAAAAATGAGGTTTGCGAATCATTGGTAATGCACCCTCTTCCTACTCAGTCTGAATTGTAGCAAGGTGAAAAGAAAGAGAAGAACAAACATTACTATTGCTATGGCCGATGCATATCCCATCCTCAAGTAGACGAAAGCGTTCTCGTAAAGGAAGTAAGTAATAACTCTCGTGCTTCTTGCTGGCCCTCCTTGCGTCATGACACTTACAGATACAAACACCCTGAAAGAAGCAATAAACTGCAATACCGCAACGAATAGAGTTGTCGGTGAAAGAAGAGGAAGGGTAATGGAAAAGAAGCTCTTCACTGGACCGGCCCCATCAATCCTGGCAGCTTCGTAGTAAACGCCAGGGATCGTTTGAAGACCAGCAAGGAAAAAGATCGTATTGTATCCAACTCTTTTCCAGATACCCACAATGATCAGCGCAACCATAGCCCAGTCAGTACTGTTCAGCCAACCTTTAGGCGAGATTCCTACAAGACCTATGAGATAGTTAACAAGACCAACATTTGGCTCAAAGAGCCATCCCCAGACCACAGCAGCAGCTGCCATAGATGTTATTACAGGTATATAGAACATTACCCGGAAGAAGGCCATTCCTTTTATCCACTTCACGTTGAGAAGTAAGGCGAGTAATAAAGCCAGTATTATCGATGCCGGAACAGTGCCGATAACATAGATGAAGGTGAGATACATTGATCTCCAGAAAGCATCGTCCTGCATGAGATTGATGTAGTTTTGCATCCCTACCCATCTCATGGGTGTTATCATGTTCCATCTATGCAAACTCACCCATGCCGCATAACCAAGCGGGACATATACGAAGATTATCTGAACAGCTAGAGCGGGACCAACTGCGACCCAGGCAGAGATGGTATCTTTAACTGCTTTTCTTGAAGCCAATTCAACCCCCCCAAACAAAAAAGAGCGACAAGAAAACCCGTGGTTTTCCCGTCGTCTCTACCACACTCTGTATCCTACCATTTGAGAGCAATAATCTTGAAGACGCCCTGTCCTCTCTCTGAGACGATCAAAGCGGATCATATGACACAAGCAGCATCTAACTCACTCATTCTCAGAATTGTATACTTTCCAGGTCCAGTTTCTGAACCCGCAAAGATGCGGCCGCAGACCTTCACTTGTTCCGACGCAGTTTCCTTACAAGGAAACTAGCGACATGAATTCCATGGGTTCCTCGTCCAAAACCTGCATCCATTCCTGCAGACACAGCAAGTTCATTTGTAATTTGCGTGCCACCAGCGATGAGCATTAATCTGTCGCGCACACCCTTTTCAATGGCGAGTTCATGGATCTTCTTTAGATTCGCAACATGAACGTCATTGTGAGTGACAATCGTGGATATCAGAATCACCCTTGCATCAGTCTCCAGAGCAGCATCAATGAATTTCTCGGGCGGAACGCTTGTGCCGAGATAAGTATACTTGATCCCATACTTCTCGATTCCTCCGTGCTTGACATCAAGGATTTCTCTTATTCCTACAGAGTGTTCGTCGTTGCCCACTGTCCCTGCAACTACTCTTGTAGGGTTCTTATCAAAGAATTCAAAGATTTCCTCTTCTTCAAGCAGGTAGGGCTTTTCAGGCAGCTTCAGAGAGTTGCGATCGAGCTTGAATGGGACGCGAGCTTTAACCTCGAGATAGACTCCCTCAGACGGGTGCAGAACAGTTTTTCCCAGAACCACAGGTTCCTCGAGACCCAATCTTCTGGCAATCTCGATAGCAGCAGCTTCAGCGTATTCTTCTTTATCAGGTATCGTCATGTCAAGCTGGATCCAACCATCCCCTGCCCATTCAACTTCAGGTATCACAGCATTTGCAACTCGATCTTTCAATATGGGTTCCATTCTCTTTGCAACACAATCACTTTCATCAAGTTCGTTAATGAACTGTATCTTCTCAGGAGAATGCAATGAACAGCCTTTTATGAGATCACAGGGCTTTTCAATTCTATCTGGAAGATTGTTCATGCCGAAATGGTCGCACACTGGTGCCATATAGTCCTGGTCCCTGGGGATAACCGTGTTTACGCCCAGGCCACCATCTTTCGGTCTTGCTATACCATCGCCTGCACGTTCAGGATAGAAGCCATTGTCCACAAAGAAACCATCTTCTGCTGCCTGGAAGTAACCCCCTACTTGAAGTATTTCCTCCATGAAGAGGATAGCCCGCATCTTCAGTTCTCTTATCTGCGGTCTTACCTTTTCTTCATTCACTTTTAGCAGATCTTTGATCCCGTCAAGAGCTATGAGAGTGTGCTTTGCTGTCTCCACGCCTTTGATAGAATTCACGTGCCAGGGAACGTTGCGCCCTTCGTCAGGTGTTATTGTAGATTGAACATCAGCAGAAGTGAGACGAGAGATCAACGTATCAAGAACATGAATTCTTGTTGCGTCTATCAAATCTGATTCGATATATCTCGTGTTCATCTGTGCTCTGAACTTATAACCTTTGAAGAGTTCGCGCAATGTCAGCGCGTAAATGAAGTTCATCTTAAATTCCGGTGCTGGAGCACTCACTGGGGGAACCGTTGAAAGTGCGATGTTCTCTTTATTCATTCCTGCCTTTACTGAATAGGCACAGTTCAATGCGTGCTGAACGAGGAGTTCTGGCATAACTTTCCAGGCTCTCTTTGCAGAAGCATTGGCGTTGTGAGCACCATCTATCTGCAGCATTCCCGATGAAGCCATTATCCTCTTCGCCACTGCAGCATCAACAAAAGACCTTACCGGATTTATGCCCCTGTAAAGTATATTGTACTGAGGGTCCTGATGAGCACCGTTAACTCCTTCTTCAGCAAAAAGCACTGCGATCTCAGGACCGGCAATCCCGCTGACATAGCTGTGGAAGTTGATGGGCCGTCCAACTTCCTCTTCAATCATGTCAAGAGCCTTGCGACTTGCGCGGAGTTGTTTGCGCGTGATCGGAATCCCTCCAATTCCTTCAGGGGTCCCTTCAATGAGTCCATCGATATGGCTCTGTCCAAGTGTGCGAATTACCATAATATGGTCTGCTCCATGCCACGCGGCCATTCGCATCCTTCGGATATCGTCTTCAAATCTCCCCGAAGCAATTTCCGAAGTGATAACACAGTCAGGCTGTGGATCTATGTTCCCGAAGTAGTGTGCTGCCGGAAGGGGAACAGAGTTTTTTAGTGGTTCACTTATCTGATCATATTGAAAATGACCAACGGTTGTTCCTTTAGGGAGTTTCTTCCTCCAGGTCCAACCCTTTCTCTTTGGCCTATAGTTTTCAAGATCTTCAAGGATCTTCTCGACAGCAAGTTTTTCGTTCTTTCTAAGAGCCATTATGCTTCCCTCCCTTGAAGAGCTGTTCAGCAATTTCCCAGTGCTTGCCCTCAATAAGCTCCTGCCCTGCCTCCAAAACAGATCGTCGTATGTGATCTGAGAGCTTAAGAACAACATGCCCGGCGCCCTTTCCAAGGAGTCCATGTTCAGAGATCTTCGAGACAAGCTCCTTTGCCTGTAAACTGTTAAAACCCATTCTCAGAAGAACAGATCTCTCGATTGACGGACTGGTATGGGTTCTGGCGAGCTCTATCAGTGGTTCGGTAATCAGATCTGCAAGCTCCCAGAAGTATCTATCAAGCTCTTCATCCGTCATCTTCTTTAGTTTGGCGCTTCGTTTTTCAAGATCATCGTTTCGTGGTTTAGCCATTCCTTGATTCCTCCTCAATGATTCTCTTTATGGTCCAGCTGTCAGTATGTAATTCTTCGGAAAGAAATTGCATCTCTTGATCTGTAAATGATTCCTTTCCTTCTGTGAGCAGTCGCTTCAGATAGGATGTCCTGAGCCTGTTCATCGGGATCTCCTTATATGAGAATTGCGAGAAGTCCTGAGGTATAACAATTCGTTCACCCGGACTGTCAAGTTTCCGTGGATCTCCTCGCATTACCTCTATCCCCTGGTTCTTTGCGAAAGTAAGCTGCGCAGAGGGTGCTTTTCCTGCACCGGTGTATTCTGTCTCCTGAACAACCATAACCTCGTCTTCAGGAAGCTCTCTAGCAAGAGCAATTGCAGCTGCAAGTGATGTGTTTCCTGCTGGGCCTCGTTGCATACCCTCGAGTCTTGCCAGAATCTCTGTAGCAAAGAAGACCTCGCCCTGTGTAACAAGCACGTATTTATCCATATATCTCAGAGGTCTTGCTGCATTCCTTGGAACATCCGAACGATCCGGAGCTACTGCAAAAGGAACACCAAAACCCGTGTGGCCTGTCGTAAATGACTTCTTGTTGAAGTCAGTGTCACTGGCCATGTGTAAGCCTGTAAGCTCAACGCTTGCAGCAATGATCTTGCATTTATCTGCTCCTGCCTTCTTCAAGCCCCGTGACGTTCCGGTCAGATTTCCCCCGCCAGCGTGCGTTACAACAACATGATCAGGATCTCTGCCAAGCTGTTCGCGGCACTGATTGACGATTTCAGTCCCTAGCGTCTCTACACCAGCAATTCCATAAGGTGTATAAAGCGATGCGTTGAAGAATCCTGTCTCTTCAAGAAGTCTCAAGAGGTAATAGAAGAGTTCAGGTCCGACACTGAGCTGAATGACCTCTGCGCCATATGATTCGCATGCTCTTCCCTTTTCAAGGATTTCTGGCTGCCCCATTCCTCTACTGTCAAAGGTTTCCTGAAGGACGATACATTTCAACCCTCGACGAGCCGCCTGTGATGCTACCGCTGCACCGTAGTTACCGCTTGTGGCAGCAATGACTCCATCAAACCCTCTGTCTTTCGCAACATACATGCTGAGAGATGCACGGCGATCCTTGAAGCTACCAGAAAGGCTTGCCGCTTCGTCCTTCACGAAGATGTGGGCACCATGACCTTTCTTCGCATGCGATCTAACCAATCTGCTTATGTTCTTCAGCTCTACAAGAGGGGTGCAGCCAACTCCAGCTTCTTTTTGAATCTCGGCTACTTCTGAAATGTCCGGTGCTGTCTTTGTCATTAACTCCTCATAATCAAAGACAATGCCGTCTCGCTCAAACTCAGAGTAGTCTATTCCCACAGAGCTCTTCATTATCTCGTTTTTTCTGGACATAACTGCCCTGTATGATTTATCCATCCGAATGACCTTCCTCTTTCAGCGATCTGTAAAGGGCAGAAATCATCTGGCCAGCATCAGAGAGCTCTGGAACATGAGAACCAAAGTCATGGGTATAGGAAGGCTCGATCTGAATAAGTTCGCCATCAAGTCTTCGGCCAATTACAGTCTTTATGGTAACTGCATCTCCGATAGAAGCCTCAGAATCTTCCAGGTACCCCTTGACCCGCATAACATATGGCACCTTCTTGGTATCTTCGGGGATGTTCTCCGCTCTATTCGAGGGTGAGAGCACCTCTGCCAGGATCTGCACCCACTGTCCCTTGACAGCCTTCATCCGATCAGCTCCTGATTGCATTGAAAAGCATTCTTGGCAGTGGCAAATCAATCATCGTCAGCAGTCCCGGTTCAGCCTCCACTATCGCAGGAATCGAATTCGTGGCGACAGCTATAGTACCTTTCCCGCCAGGAATCTCAGGCCTAATCGAAAGGTGGATATCCGGGTCTCCTTCAATATCTATGTAGTCTCCTGTCTCAATCGATTCAAGCTCAGGCAGTATCTGCTGAGGATGTATAAGTTCAATCACGACATCGTCTCCGACATAACCCTTAGCAGTATGGCGGCATCCCGCAACCATTCCTGGCTTAACATGAACAATGTCTGTCTTACGTTCCGTGTTGGAAATGATTGGTTCACGGTCCTCTTCAATTCTTGTGAGTCCAATTCCTAACGCTTCAGCAATCATTGCGATAGACTGTGGAAAACCAATGTGGCCAACAATAGTACCGTTGTCAACACCTTTTCTAAAGTCCTCCGGAGTTGATCCCACTCCCTGCGTTTCCATTACAGTCCTGCCAAAAGGCGACAGGTCATTGATTCTGCTTGCCTTGATCCGTTTCACATCAATGCAGACCCCTGTCATTGCAATAATCAATGCATCGAGCACAAATCCAGGGTTTATTCCTGTTCCCAGAACGCTTACACCATTTCTTACAGCAAGGCTGTGGATAATCTCTGACTCAATCGGGTGGCTGTGAAAGGGATACGCAAGTTCTTCTGCTATTGTAATAACATTCAAGTGTCTCTCAACTGCCAGTTGTATCTTGTCAGTAACCTCGGAAACGAAAGAATTCGTGGCAATTACAACAACATCTGGAGTTGTCTTGTCAATCGCTGTCAAAGGATCAGCAAAGACACTGATTCCCATTTTGTCCTTGCCCAGGACTTCTCCAAGATCTCTGTTCACTTTTCGGGGATCCTTCTCAACAGCACCCACCAGTCTCAACTCTGGTTTGAGCGAGATGTTCCTGGCTATTCCGCTGCCCATCGCTCCAAGTCCCCAAACGAGCACTCTGTACGGCATACAATCACCTCCAATGGCTTCTATGCTTCATTTCGATGATATCATCACCCCATGAAGCTCTCCACAGCCTGCTAAGGCGACTAAGCCTGCGTAATGGTCGCTATCGACGGCTATCCGGAGTATACGACGCTATTCGGAAGTATGTTTGATTATATGCATGTGCTTGAAGACGCATTATCCAAGATTCCTGGCAGACAGCAAAGGTTACTACCAGTGAAAGGCAGAATTACCCCTGAACTATCAGGTGTCTATTACAACTCTGTTTATTTCTTCGAAAGAAGTTGTCCCTTCAATTACTTTGAAGACACCGTCTTCAAAGAGTGTCCTCATTCCGGTGTTCCTGGCCGCTGTAAGAACTTCCTGCTCGGAAGACTGACTCCTTATAAGCTCCCTGATTTTGTTGTTCATAATCAGGACTTCATGTATCCCGGTCCGACCTTTGTAACCTGTTCCGGCGCATTCATGGCATCCCTGCCCTGGTATATGTTCAAAAAACTCTTCGCGATCAGGAAAAAGCTTCCTGGCTACCTGCAGCCATTTCTCTCGAATTGGAATCCTTGCTTTGCAGTTAGAACAAAGCTTGCGGACAAGTCGCTGCCCAACAACCCCATCAAGAGAGGTTGCAAGCAAATGGGGGTCTGTCCCCATATTCACCAACCTCGCCACTGCGCCAGCTGCTGTATTGGTGTGAATCGTGGAAAGCACAAGGTGACCGGTGAGAGATGCCTCAATTGCAAGTTGAGCAGTCTCCCGGTCTCGGATCTCTCCTACCATTATGATGTCCGGATCTTGCCTGAGAAAGGAACGCAGGTAGTTCGCAAATGTGAGACCGATTTCGGGATTGATCTGACACTGAGTAACTCCCTCAATCGTGTACTCAACAGGATCTTCAGCTGTAAGCACATTGACCTTCTCAGATGTGATCTCATTCAGCACTGCCACAAGCGTCGTCGATTTTCCGCTCCCGGTGGGTCCAGAAAGCAAAACGATGCCGTAAGGGGAGTTAATCAAACCTTCAAAACGTTCACGATTGTACTTGGAGAGACCCAGAGCTTCCAGCTTCAGCTTTGAGTTAGACACCTTAAGAATCCTCATTACAACTTTCTCACCGTAGACAGTGGGCATTGTCGATACCCTGAAGTCAAACTGCTCTGAGCTTCTTCGCATGTAGAACTTCCCGTCTTGAGGTAATCGACGCTCAGAGATGTCCAGACCGGAGATAACCTTAATTCGTGAAGCTACGCTGTTATGCGCCTTTCGAGGGTACTTCAGGACCGGGCGGAGTATCCCGTCCACTCTTATTCGCCCCACAGCGATTTTCTCGTACGGCTCAAGATGAATGTCGCTTGCCTCACTCCTGATGGCTGTGTCAATGAGGGAATTTATGAATTTGCCTACAGGAGTATCCTCACCTTCCGCAGCTTCTGCATCATGCTTTTCAATATCGCTATCATCAACCTGAAAAGTGTGCTCGATGATCTCACTGGAGGTAGTATCTTCATAAAAGGTCTTGTAGACAGTCTGGAGAACGGGGGGAGTGGTTAGCAATGTCACGATCGTGTGACCGGTCAGAAAAGTCAACTCTCGCTCTATCTGTGGCACTTTCAGAACATCAGTCGTAACAACTCTTAGAGTATCCGACTCCGGTATGTATTCTATAGGGACGACACCCAAACGGCTCGCAACAGACTTTGGCACCATTCTCAGCAATTCGGATGAAATCATGCTTGGTGTATCTTCAAGAAGCTCAAGGTTATACTGCTTTGAAAGAGCGTTGTAAATATCCTCCCATGTCATGAGCCCCATACTAACAAGAACTTCGCCGAGGGGTTTGCCGACCTTCTTCTGAATCGAAACCGCCTGATTCAGCGCCTCGGAGTTGATTAGCCCTCGTTCTTCAAGAAGCTCTCCAAGTCGCTTATATACCTTCATCTCTTATTCTTCCTCCTGACTATCAAGGCCGAAACGGTAGATGGCTGGGATGTCTGTAGCTTCTCCAAGAAGCTCTCCTTCATCCATTTCCAGCCCGGCTGCTATCAATGTGATGTTCAGGTCGTCTCCGTCCATCTCTGAATCGACAATGAGACCGAGCTTCACGTCGGCATCTTCGCTACAGTTTTGTCGAACTATTGCGGCTGCCAGGTTCATTTCCCTAAGTGTGACATTCTTCGCAGAGACGTTGAGAATTATACCCGTTGCGTTGTCGAGGGGTTTCTCAAGCAATCTGCTTTCCATTGCCTGTCTTGCTGCCATTTCAGCTCTATCTTCACCTGATCCCACACCAATTCCGAGCATTGCAGTACCAGCGTTTCTCAGAACAGAGTCAACGTCTGCGAAGTCGAGGTTGATATAGCCTCGCCTTGTGATCAACTCTGATATCCCCTTGATTCCATGGTGAAGCGTTCCATCAGCTTTGGCAAACGCTTCAACAATTGATGTATTCGGTGGGAGTTCCTGAAGCAACTTGTTGTTTGATATTCTGATAAGAGTATCTACAGATTTTCTCAGCCTTCTGAGCCCTTCTTTTGCGACCCTCAAACGCGTATTCCCTTCAAAAAAGAATGGTGTAGTCACCACTGCCACGGTAAGGATACCCATGTCACGAGCAACGGAAGCAACTATCGGAGCAGCACCAGTGCCGGTTCCACCACCCATTCCGGCCGTTATGAAGAGAAGATCGGTATCCTGGAGGCTCTCCCTTATCTCGTCAATGCTTTCTTCAGCAGCATGTTCGCCGACTTCAGGATTCCCGCCAGCTCCAAGTCCTCTTGTAAGATGACTGCCCAACTGGATTTTGAACTCAGCATTGTTGCTCTCAAGGACCTGTACATCCGTATTTGCCGCAATAAACGTGACCCCGTGAATCCCGTCAGTGATCATTCTGTTGATCGCGTTTCCGCCCGCGCCACCGACTCCGATCACCTTTATGGTAGGCAATCTCATACTGTTTCTATCCTGTCCGTAGTCTATCTCAAAGCTCATCCTCAGCACCTCCGAAAAAGAGGGATTTTATGAATGACCCGAAGCCTTTTCGTCGTTTTTCCATTCCCATTGCTTCGGAATATTCACCTTCAAGCTCATCGTGCTCTATCAGGTTACCAAGACACGGTCCGAATATCGGGTCATTGACAACGTCATGACCATTCTCGATTCTGGGATTAAAGCTTGTCTCATACGTTCCGACTCTCACGGGCATCTTCAGAGACTCTACTCCGCTATCGCATAGACCACGGAGCTTAGCCCCGCCCCCTGTGAAAACGACACCTCCGGGGATTCCTTCCTCGCTGTGTTCGGGATTGTTCAGTAAGAACAACTGAACTTCCTTCCTTATCTTGTTCAGGAGTTCTTTCACTCTTGCGTATATTATCGTTGAAAGCTTCTTGACAGTCACACGCTTACGGGTGCGTTCATCAAGGCCAAAGTACTCAACTACGCTTTCTTCAGCTGGCGGGTGCATCGATGCATGTCCGTAAGTAACCAGTAAACGCTCCGCTTCATCCTGAGAGGTCCCCAGCACAAGCGCAATATCTCTCACAATGTGCCGAATGCCGAGAGGGATCCTGTCAATATGCACTGGCAGGTTTTCCTTATAGATGACCATTTCAGAAAAACCATGTCCAAGAACCACACAGACTACTCCATGCTGTTTCTCCGTATCTGTCAGAACCGCATCTGCTCCCGAAATCAATGAAGGGGAAACGATGAAGTCCTCAGTGCCAAAGAGCTCTTCGAAAAGTCTCTTGAAGACTTCTGCAGACTTACCCTCGGTTGATACGAAAACCATCTCAACGTTCAGCTTCTTGGCAACCATGTCGACAGGATTGAACACAACTTTTTCATCATCAAGTATGAATTTCCTGACGTAGTTCTTGTGCACATTAGTATTGCCGGTCTGAAGCTTCTCCTTCTTGATCCGTGCCATCATTGCGTCCAGTATCTCCTGCCTCACAAGTGTCGGCCTGTCCTCTGAGATAACCTCTTCGATGCTCTCAGAGAAGACAGAGTAGTCACCATTCGTGAAGCTGATTCTGAAGTCTGCCTCAATCTCTTTCTTCCCCACCTGACCGGTCAAATCCTCAATTAACTTCTGAATAGAATGCTTCATGGCCACTGCATCTTTGACTTCGCCCTTATCAATTCCTACAGCTTTCACACTTCCATACGCCTCGAGCGCTATTTGGTTGGAAGAATCAACACTCACAACCACGCCCTTAAGGGTATTGGTACCTACATCAATAGAGACTAGATAATCTCTCCCCCTCGGCATCTATTTCACCTCACTCTCAAGAGTTTGCCTTCACCCAGAAACAAATATTCTGTCTTATCCATAGCAGTAAGAGACAGATTATACAGTGCGTCAGTACTTCTGCTCAGCTTGTCCCAGTCATATACTGTTATCTTAATTCCTCGCTTGAGAAGAAGATAACCGTCAAAGAGGTCCACATGAGCAACTATACTCCAGATTCTACCATCAGAAAGGAGCCTTTTTACATGAGCAAGTAACTCAACTTCCTCATTGGCGATAACTCTGAACTCACCCTGCTCGAGTTTGAAATCTACTCCAGATATCACTGGAACTTCTCTTAGTTCTACCCTCTTGACGAAGTCCGTTATGACCAGGTCATCAGAAACCCAGTAGTGGCTATTCTCAAAGTAAGCAACGAATTCTGCACTCTTGACGATGAATCGGTCTCCTCCCACGGGCTCCGTTGTTGCCGGCACAATTATAACAGGACTTCCAGATACACTCATCACACTCGGAAAACGAACCGTTCTCCTCTGGTCGCTGATGATGCTGACCCGTACATCCACTGGATCAGAGAACAGTGCTTCTGCCGCAAAAGAAAGAACGCACCAGGCACACAAGAGCGATAGGAGGAATAGCGCAAAGTTTGCCCGACGTTCCATTGCTAGACATCCAGATTGGATATAGACAGAGCGTGCCTTTGAATGAACTCGCGTCTCTGTCCAACCTCACTACCCATAAGGATACTGAAGATGCTGTCAGCGACTTCGGCATCCTCCATGTCTATTCTCAGTAGTTTTCGCCTTGTCGGATCCATCGTGGTTTCCCATAACTGCTCAGGATTCATCTCGCCCAACCCTTTGTACATCTGCATTGAATAGCGTTTGTCGGGGTTCTCTTTTAAGTAACACTGCAATTCCTCGTCTGAATAAAGGTATACCTTCTTTTTCCCTGATTCGATTTTGTAAAGCGGTGCCTGAGCTATAAAGACACGGCCTTCGGAAACAAGAGGTGTCATATACCTGTAGAAAAGGGTCAGCAACAATGTTCTGATGTGTGCTCCATCAACGTCTGCATCAGTCATTATCACTATCTTTCCATATCTCAGCTTATTCAGATCACAGTCGTCGCCGACGCCTGTTCCTACTGCCACAATTATGTTATGAATCATCTCGTTCTTGAGAAACTTCTCAAAACCTGCCTTCTCAACGTTGAGAATCTTTCCTCTCAGAGGCAAGATGGCCTGGAAATTCCTGTCTCGAGCTTCCTTTGATGAACCACCAGCTGAGTCTCCTTCAACGATGAAGAGTTCGGTCGTCTCCAGATCCTGTGAGATGCAGTCGGCCAGTTTGCCTGGAAGCGCAGTGTTCTCCAACATATTCTTGCGCCTGACCATTTCTCGTGCTCGTTTTGCCGCAAGTCTTGCTTTTGCAGCATCGACAGCTTTGGTGATAATCGCTTTGGCTTCTTTCTGATTGTAGTCGAAGACTTCTTCGAGTCGCTCCCTTACAACCTTTATAACAGCCTCGTGCGCTTCTTCGTTTCCCAGTTTTGCCTTTGTCTGTCCTTCAAACTGGGGATCTTTCAGGAAGATGCTCAGAACAGCTGTCAGACCTTCTCGAACATCTTCTCCCTGAAGATTCTGGTCCTTGTCCTTAAGGATGTTATACTTCCTAGCTGTGTCGTTCATGAGCTTTGTAAGAACTGTCTTCAGAGCAGTCAGGTGAGTGCCGCCCTCAACGGTTTTTATGTTGTTTGCAAAGCATATGATCTGTTCATCATACGTAGATGTATACTGAAGTGCAAGCTGTACCTTTATTCCGTTGTGTAACCCTTCAATAAAAAACGGCTGCTTCTGCAAGCTCTTTCGAGAGCGGTTCATGTGCTTTACATACTCAGCTATACCACCTTCAAAGTGATAAGACCTCGTTTCGCTTATCCGTTTGTCAACGAGCGTGATCGTTGCCTCAGGGTTTAGATACGCAAGCTCACGCAAACGAGAATCAAGTATATCGAAATCAAAGTCGGTCGATGAAAAGACCTGCGAATCCGGTCGGAAAAATGTCTCCGTTCCATTCTCTTCACTATCGCCAGCTTCTTCAACGGGTGTTACCGCCTTACCACGTTCATAGACCTGACGGAAAAACTTCCCGTCTCGGTGTACCCGAACCTCACACCACTCCGATAACGCATTTACAACCGAGACACCTACACCATGCAGCCCACCGCTGATTTTGTAAGAGTCTTCCGAGAATTTTCCCCCTGCATGAAGTGTGGTCATGACAACTTCAAGGGCACTCGTATTCGTGTCAGGATGCATCTCAGTCGGAATGCCCCTGCCGTTATCTTTGACCCTGACTGAATTGTCCTCTCGAATTTCAATAAGAATTTCAGATGCGTAACCTGCCATCACTTCGTCAATGCTGTTATCCACGACCTCGTAAACGAGATGGTGCAGGCCGGCCTTTCCTGTCGACCCTATATACATTCCCGGTCTCTTCCGGACTGGATCGAGTCCTTTCAGAATCTTTATGCTTTGAGCATCATATCTGTTCTTCATCCGATTCCTCCATATCGTCAAGTCTGCCGATTGTAATCTTCATGTCTTTTACAATGTTCATTCCGAGTTCTCGGTTCAAGCGCTGTATCAGCGGCCTCTTGTGCAGACCGAGTTCGTGCGCCCAAAGCCCTTCCGTTACTGAGACATACAGGACACCCTCGCGGAAGTCGCTGATACAACTACGCCTTGCGATGGTTTCACCAACGAGTGTGTGCCATCTGTAACGCATAGTCAGCACGCGAAGCTTTGCAAAAAAGCCGTTTCGAGTGCTTAGTGAGTCGAAGACCCCCTTAAACGTGTCGAAATCCTTGTTCACTGATCAACTCCCGTCCAACATTCTTCGTCGCTCATTATGAAGCCTTCGAAATTGTCCAGAAGCAGTCTGGTCAAACCATCTGTGAAATCCTCAATCAGTACATGGTCGAGAATTCGCCTTATCGGCACAATTCCTGCACTGGTATGAGTAAGGAAGGCCTCTTCAGCTGCGAAGAGTTCCCAGCTCTTCACGTTGCGTTCTTCTATTGGAATCTCCATAGATCTTGCAAGCTTGATTACTATCTGACGAGTGATTCCCGGTAGAACACCTGACTTAATGTCAGGTGTGATTAGTGCTTCGTCTTTCACAAGAAAGAGGGTCGAAAAGGATCCTTCTGCGATATTCCCAAGTTCGTTGAGCATTATCATTTCATAGTTCTCACCAAGAATACGTCTGGTTAAGACATTCCAGGGAAGTCCTGGCGTCTTTATCACAGGATTTACGATGGCTGCAGATGGTCTGATATGAGGAGAAATCCCTACCCTAACACCGAGCTCATAAATATCTCGGGATATCTCCGGGAGTTCTTGAAATATGAGAATAAGAGAGGAAACACCTTCGGTTTCTTCGAACAAGTTGATCCTGATACGCATCTCGCGGCTTTGAATCTTCTCGCGATTCCTATCGATCCCCTCGCTAACGAGCTTCACCAATTGAGAATAGCTGACTGAAACGGTCATCCCGAAAAGACCTGCTGAAAGCTTGAGTCGCTGGTAGTGACGTTTCAGCGAAAAAGGTAAAGAATTGTACGTCCTGAGTACCTCATAGACCACTGCGCTCGTGCTCATGGTCCTCAAAGGTAAGCCGCCTTTCAAGTCGTCAGCGGACAGCCAGCGATCTGAAATGAAACAGTCCATATGATAAAACCTCCTCACTGCAGATCTTCTCAGAGACTACATCAACTAACTCTCCCTCTTCTCCAGAGGAAACAAGATGAGGGACATAATACTCATCCCGTCCAGAGGATGCCATGTGAGTTGTTCTCTCGATAAGCACCACTCTTTTCTTTCCAAGACTTTTCTGCAGATAATTACGGGTACTCTCCTGTGAGAGACACTCAAGTCTTCTCGCGCGTTCTTTTCTGACCGCTACTGGCACCTGATCTCTTAAGCGCGCTGCCACTGTACCTGGGCGTGGCGAAAACCTGAAAATGTGAGTTTTGAGGAATCCCACTTCCTTCACCACTTCACACGTTTCGTCGAAGTCAGTTTCTGACTCAGAAGGAAACCCGACGATAACGTCCGTGGTCAGTGCTATGAGTGGATTAAGCTCTCTCAATGCATCAACTAACGACATGAAAGAATCTCTATCATAACCCCTGTTCATCAGGGACAGAACTCTGCTGGAACCGCTTTGAAGTGAAAGATGTAAGTGTTGGGCGATTCTCGGGTTCAACGCAATGTAATCTACGAGTTTATGTTCAACAAACGCCGGATGCAAAGAACTGAGCCTTAGACGCCATTCACCTTTAACAGTGTTGAGTTCCTGTAAGAGCCCTAACAATGACGAATCGCAGTCATTACCGTAGAAACAGATATTCAGCCCTGTCAAAACGATTTCTTTGAACCCTCTGTCAACGAGATTCTCAAATTCACTCTTCACAACTGAAACAGGCTTGCTCCGAATTGAGTTTCCCCTTGCCAGTCTGACCCTACAGTAAGTACAGCCGTTGCTGCAACCATCCTGAATAGTCACATAAGCCCGTGTCCTCCCCTCCGGAGCACTCAGCGATAAGGGAAGCCCTTTTTCTGAGCAGCATGACTCTGTATCGCCATACAGTATCTGTTTGATAACAGAATCTATACTTGTCTTGTACATGCTTTTTATGACTTCGTCGAAGCCAAGCCTTCGAAGCTCAGATTCAGAAAGCTCTGAATAGCAGCCTGTTACAAAAAACAACGAATCCGGGTTCTTGGCCTTCAAACTTCTATAGCGCTGTCTCAATTTCCTTTCAGCTTCGGCGGTAACTGTGCACGAATTGAAGAGAAAGATGTCCCCAGCACTTCCATCAATTGTCACATCGAACTCTTTCGACAGGAGCCTCTGCATATGCGCGCTTTCACACTGGTTCAGTTTGCACCCAAATGTGTGTATTGCAAGGCTTCTCCTCTGTGTCATTCGCTGATTGTCCCGTGAGATGCCGCGTGTATCAGATGAATTCTTGTGACGATTCCGATAAGTCTGTTCTGTTCATCAACAACAGGAAGAGTCTTCAGACCATTCTTGATCAACAGGTCAGCGGCGTACATTACGGTATCATCGTCCGCCACAGCAATTGGTGGTTTCTTCATGTAGTCAATCACAGGACGGTTCCGCATCTGTGCCAACCGCTGGACGAATTGCTGTGTATCAGGAATGAATGATGCTGACTGTAATAGACTGAAGTAACTTGGCACCGCATTTCTGATGATGTCAGTCTCGCTCATGAACCCAATTACCCTGTAATACTCGTCGACAACAGGAAGCCCGGCGGTTCTCTTTCGCAAACATATATGAGTGAATGTTTCGATAGTTTCATCTTCGAATACTGCAGAGACGTCCCTTATCATTGCTTCCCTGACGAGCATCTACTCACCTCAGCTTCTTGATCGTGAAGAAGTCCTCGAATCTGATGACATCTTCATCTGTAATAATCATCTTCTCAACATATGCACTCTCAGCTATTGCCGCTGCCATCGCATGCTTAGCTGCCCCAAAGTAGTCATCAGGAGTTATCAACAGATGATGCACTGCACCAGCAATCAGACTGTCTCCCGTCCCCAGTAGATGCGACCTTTCAACTTGTTCCTTGGTTGAAAGAAGCCAGGTTCCCTCTGAGGTAGCGATTACATCACCCTCTATATGGAATGAGACAACAGCCATGAGCGATCCGCGACTTACTATTTCCTCCGCCGCACCCTGATAATCTTCCAACTCCACAAGCTCCTGTCCAAAAAGCTCCTGTGCACCACGCAAGTCAGGTTTGGCTATTGACACAGCACCACTTTCTACAGCTTTCTCAAACAGAGGCCCGACTGCCTCCACAATCACCACCTTGCCTTCGGCACGCGCTTCTTCGGAAAGAGTCGCGTAGAAGTCATCAGGAACACCCGGGGGAGCGCTTCCAGAAATCACTACGATTCTCGATCTTTTCAAACCAATTCTGAATCTGCGCATGAACATTTCCAGGTCTTCCTCAGTTATTGAAGGCCCCACGGAGTTAATCTCCGTCATTGTATCGTTGATAGGATCGACAATCGTTATGTTCTCGCGAGTCTCTTCTTCAACATGAACAAAAGAAGTGGAAATTAGCGGACTTACCTCTCGGAGTCGTTCTTCAACAACTGTGCCGATAAAGCCTCCAATGAAACCTATTGCGAGACTCGGAACCTGCAGCCCTGACAATATAATAGATACGTTGACACCTTTGCCACCAGGTTGCATTACTGAGTACTTAGGGTTTTTGACCCGGTGAAGCCTGTCAACCTCCAGATTTTCAACAATCAATTCCCTATCCAGTGCAGGGTTCAACGTAACAGTGAGTACATCCACAGTAACCTCCATGCAGGCCGGTTATCTCACTAGAGCGCCGTCCTGGAGTACGAAGTCGAAGGGTGATCCAGTATACTGAATTTTACCATTTCGAAGCAGAATCATCAAATCGGAAATCTCCAGAAGTCTTGTATAGGAGCGAGAAGACACCACAATCGTGTGTGTTGCCTTCCTTGCAGCAAGAATGTCTTTCAGAGTTGCAATCAGTTCATCGTCAAGGTGATCCAGTACGTTGTCGAAGATTATCACTTCAGGTTTTCTGAACACAACGGATAGTATCAGCAGTACTAACCTCTGAAAGGACGAAAGTGAATCTATTCCTGTTCTTGGATCTTCCTTGAGCAGTTCTGAAGCTCCCATCTTTTCGAACAGGTCGAGCTCTTCATCAGAGAACTCCGTAAAGGTGAAGCTCCTGCCTTTCGTGAGCCTGAAAAACTCAAGGATTGAAAACTGCCTTATCGCACCCAAGAAACTCGAATCTGTATATGCGACCCTTCCACGAAGATCCTTCGTATCCATCAAAGATACATCCTCACCAAAAAGAAGCGTCTTGCCACTGTAAGAAACATTTGGGATAAACTCTTCATTGAGTCTCAGAAAAGAGCGCAATAACATCGACTTCCCGGCCCAACGCGAACCGACAACTAATGAAAGAGATGTCGCGGCGATATCGAGGTTGATATTACTGAGTACTTCTGTGCCACCTACGTGGAGGGAATAATCCACAAGAGAAAGAGCAACCTCACTCACTAGATTGCTTCTTCTCTGTTTCGCTGCTGGAAGAGAGGCGTTTCAGCATCTCTTCGTTTGCTTTTGAGTCACCATTTTTTGCCATTCTTATGAGATCTATTTGGGAGACGATTCTTGGACTGGTCGCGATAGGACGAGCCACTTTCTTCTGCGACACCAAAATCACTCTCCTTCATCATCAATTGTAACTACATGTGATTGCTTCTTAATGATGCGCACTTGAAAAAACGGTTATAGATTGTCGAAGAATCAGTCCTTCTTTGCGTTGTTCAGCATACCAAGAAGCGCCTTCAATTGCTTGCTTCGAGAAGGATGGCGCAGTTTTCGCAATGCCTTAACCTCTATCTGTCTTATGCGTTCTCTTGTAACATTAAAGAATTGCCCAACTTCTTCCAGCGTCTTGGTTTTTCCATCAAGCAAACCATAACGCATCTTCAGAACCATAGCTTCTCTGGGGCTCAACGTATCAAGAACCTGATCAATCTGTTCTCTGAGAAGCATCTTCATGGCTGATTCTTCAGGCCTCTCCAGGGATTCGTCATGGATGAAATCTCCCATCGTTGATTCCTCATCACCACTGATAGGAGACTCCAAAGACACAGTCTCTTTGGAAGCGGCAAGGATTTCCTCAATCTTCTCGGGTGTTTTTCCGGTCAATTTCCCAAGCTCTTCAACTGTTGGGTATTCTCCGTTTTCCTGCAGGTGCTCCCTGATAACTTTGTTCACTTTGTTTATCGTCTCTACCATATGAACAGGAACGCGTATTGTTCTTGCCTGATCAGCTATGGCGCGAGTTATTGCCTGACGTATCCACCAGGTCGCATAAGTGCTGAATTTGTAGCCCTTTTTCCAATCGAACTTCTCAACCGCCTTGATCAAACCGATATTGCCTTCCTGGATCAGGTCCAGAAAAGAGAGTCCTCTTCCGATGTACCGTTTAGCTATAGATACTACGAGACGCAAGTTTGCCGTAATCAGTTCTTCGCGAGCTTTGGGATCGCCTTTCTGAGCACGCCTCGCAAGCTCCCTCTCTTTGCTGGGAGTCAGAAGAGATATCTTGCCGATCTCTTTCAGATACATCTTTATCGGATCCTTCAAAGAGATGTTGTCGTACATCTCTGGAGATGTTTCAAGAAGCGTTACGATCTCTTCTGTTTCGGTGTCATCACCGTCTACTTCGGAATTGGCTTCCTTTTCCAGGATCTTTATCCTGTTCTTCTCAAACTCCTCATAGATTATCTCAACCAGGGAAGAATCAAAGCCCTCATAGTCTGGCGGAAAGGCGTTGTCTATGTCTTCATATGTAACGAAACCTTTTTTTCTTCCGAGTTTCAGGAGTTTCTTGATCTGTTTCTGGACATCATCCCGGCTGAGCACCTGAGCTGCTTGTTCTCGCCCAGGTATTTTGATTTCCTTTACCCGCTTCTTTCGAATGTCCTCAGACTTGCTCTTTTCCAATTCTCTCACCATCCTTGCGAACTTCCTTCAGAAGCCTGTGAAGCTCAATGCTTCTTCTCATCAGGGCGTTTTTCGTCTCGACATCAATCTTCGCCCGCAGTTTTCTGTTGATCACTCTTATCTGCTCACTGATTATCTTCTTGTCAATACGTTCCTCAATCTGTTCGACAATTTGAGTTGCCACCAATTGATCAAGCGGCACATCTGCCAGGTCCATTACTTCTTCTCCGGTTGAAGCATCACAGGCTCGCAACATCTCTTCCAGGTCTGCTTCCTTTCTCATAAGATCTGCGAGCTTTGCAAATGCTTCAGAACTCTCAAACAGGTCAAGAATCCTCATCAGTCTTGGACGCAAGTCAGGATGCTTCAAATAGACCATCATCAATTCCTTTTCAACAAGCTTAAGTGAGGAGCGTTTGGAACGTAGAGCAACCCTGATCCTTTCAGGATTCTTAAGGGTATTGGCGATCAGTTCTTCATCGACATCCGTCAAATCAGAAAGAGTTGAGACCATTTGCTGAAATGAACCTATCCTTCCACTGGCCCGATATGACTCCATTAAAGGCCTGGCAAGTTCGAGCAGCTTCTGTCTTCCCTCCGGAGTAGTAAGATCAACATTGCGTTTCAGAAGTTCAACAAGAAATACTGGCGCCGGGGTGCCTTCCTCAAGGGCTCCTCTAAGAGCCTTTTTCCCTTTCCTTACAAGCATTTCGGCAGGATCTTTCGTCGTTGCGGAGACAACAGCGACTTGCATACCACTACTCTCTGCGATTTCTATAGATCTCCTTGTCGCTTTTAGACCAGCTGGGTCACTGTCAAGGAAGAGAACCAGATTTTCTGTAACCTTCGAGATCATGCGAATATGCGAGGACGTTAAGGCAGTACCTAGCAAACCAACGACATTATGCACCCCTGCTTCGTGAAGGGCAAGCACATCAAAATAGCCTTCCACCACGACCATGAAATCCAGTTCTGCAGAAGCTGTCTTCGCGCGAGAGAAATTGTACAGTGTACGGCTTTTCCTGAAGTATTTTGTCTCGGGAGAGTTCAGATACTTTGGGCCTTCCCTTTCTTCAAGGATACGCGCCCCTATTGCTACTGTTCTTCCTGATTCGTTGTCTATTGGAAAGATCAAACGTCCCTCAAAACGTTCTCTGGCTGCCGCTCCCTTACCACTGAAGAGTCCGGCACGTTCTATCTCATCACTCCTGAAACCTTGTGAAGAAAGAGCTCTTCTTAGACCTGTCCCTTTCTCCGGAGAAAAACCTATCTTGAAGTGACGCATTGTCTCCCTGGATATGCCTCGCTTTTCTGTAAGATAATTCACTGGACCAGACTCTGCTGCCTGGTCAATCATCCGCCTGTAGTAGTCAACTGCACATTCAAGAAGTGTAACGTATCTTTCATACCCTGATTGCTGTCTGGATTCCGACTCAATAACCACACCGGCTATATCAGCCAGCCTTCTGACGGAATCATTGAAAGAGACATCTTCAATCTTCTGAAGAAATGCTATTATGTCGCCGCTTTCGCCACAACCAAAGCAATGGAAGAAGCCTTTGTTCGGATGCACATAGAAGGAAGGGTCGTTATCACTGTGAAAAGGGCATAGCCCCCGAAAATAGCTTCCTGATTTCTCCAGGTTGACGTACCTGCCGATGAAGTCGACGATGTCCACAGAACGCTTGACTTCGTCAATTGTACTTTTGCTGTACAAATCACCACCACCGGGAAATGATGGGCCTTAACGACCCATCATAAAAGAAACTCTGCAGTTATCTCTTGGAGTATTGAGGAGCTTTTCTTGCCTTCTTCAGACCGTACTTCTTTCGCTCGACCATTCTTGAGTCACGGGTAAGAAGACCATCGCTCTTGAGGATCTTTCTGAGGTCGGGGTTGAATCTGGTAAGTGCTCTTGCGATACCTAATCTTATCGCACCAGCCTGTCCTGATAACCCTCCACCATTAACACGAATGATCATGTCAAACTTTCCCAGAGATTCAGTCATTACCACGGGCTTTAGTGCGTATCTCACCCATGCATCGTTGTTCAGGTAGTCCTTAAGCTCATTGTACTGCTTGCCATTTATTGTAAATCTACCATCCCCTGGTCTGAGATGAACTCTAGCAACAGCCGACTTGCGCCGCCCAGTTCCATAATAATCAATCTTTTCGGCCATAATATCCTCCCTTACCTGACAAGTTCAATCGGTTCCGGCTTCTGCGCTGAATGCTTGTGCTCAGGACCCGCATAGACCTTCAGTTTTTTGAGCATCCTGTGTGCCAGCGTGTTCTTCGGAAGCATTCTCCTCACTGCCAGTTTGATCATCTTCTCGGGATGCTTCTTCCTCATCTGAGATGCTGGTACGCTCTTTATGCCCCCTGGATAACCGGAGTGACTGTAATAGAACTTGTCCGAGAGCTTATTCCCGGTCAGAAGGACCTCTGAGGAGTTGATCACAACCACAAAATCGCCGACATCAACATTTGGTGTGTAGTACGGCTTGTGTTTGCCCATGAGAATAACCGCTATCCGAGAAGCGAGTCTGCCAAGAGGAACTCCCTTGGCGTCAACCAGATACCACTTCTTCTCAAGAGGTGTTCCATCAGCCTTCACGATGCTTCTGTTTATCTTCTCAATATCACCTTTTCGCTTTGTGCTGACTATCTTTTTGTCGCTCTTCATTCTGCAAAATGGAGTCTTCTGTATCGTCATATGATCATCCTCCAACCTGACCTCAAATACTCTCAGTCATTTCGTAGACACTTACAATCTTGCGCTTTCGTTTTGTCTCGAAACGAACAATACCATCTACGAGTGAGTAAAGTGTGTGATCTCGACCTATTCCAACGTTCTCTCCAGGATGAATTCTCGTTCCCCTCTGTCTGAGGATTATCGTTCCAGCCCGGACTCTGGAGCTGTCTCCCCTCTTTACACCGAGGTATTTTGGATTGCTATCATTTCCATTTCTTGCTGCGCCGCCACTTTTCTTGTGAGCCATGATTACACCCCCTCAGCCTAGTAATCGATCTTCTGGATTGTGACCTTTGTAAGCCACTGCCTGTGGCCTCTCACGCGGTCATAACTCTTTCTCGGGCGGAACTTCACTATTAACTCTTTCTTATCGCGAAAGTGCTGTTCCACACGACCCATCACCCGAGCACCATCAAGATAGGGGGTACCTATGCGTGCGCCTTCATCGTCTCTCACGAGTAGGACACGGTCAAACGTTATCTCGTCCCCCTCGTCATAACCGTTCTGTCTCAGGGTATACAGCGTCGCGCCTTCTTCGACACGATACTGCCTCCCGGAGGTTTCAATTATTGCGTACATAAACTCTCGCACCTCCAATGCAATAAACATCTGCTGACGCAGGTGCCGGATGGCTTATACCTGCCTCAAGCATCGCGAATAATACCCACGCAATTGTATCATATTTCAGCACTCTGATCAGTTGATATCGTAAAGAAATCATTAACGAATTACTTGTGTATCCTCTTGTTTACGCTCGTGCCAATCTCGCGCCGCCGTGCTATAATCGCTTCTGATCTGGAGGCGTATCCTAATTGGCTAAGGAGCCGGTCTCGAAAATCGGTGGGGTTTTGCCCCTTGTGGGTTCGAGTCCCACCGCCTCCGCCAGTTCCTCCAACCGTGCAGGTGATAGGATGATAATTCACGATCTTCTCACACACATGAAACAGCGTATCTCAAGGGCTACCAATGATTATCTTATTCCCCGCGAGTGGCTACCATCAAATTATGCAGGAGATGCTGAGGTCACAGACAGAGGGGTCCTTGTGAACCCTTACGAATTCGCGTCTACCTTGCTTTCCGGTTTTCTTCTCTCTTCAAAGACCAACTACAATAAAGTGCCATGTTCTGGCACTGATGAGCCTGCCAAAGATAGCTCATGGATCCACAGATCAAGGATCTACTGTTCTTTTGTTAGAAGCACATGCGCTTTCTCACACTGCCATCATACCAAACCAGCAAGCAATGAAAAGTCTGATTACACCGACAGAGGTACGTTTCTGAAGATGATCTTTATGCTCCCGTACATATCACACATGCACTTCGATTGCATCTATCTTCTTCCCATAACACTCATCAGCAATAGATACAAGAAAGGTGAACTCGGGTCTCCGTATTCAGTCAAGGACTTCTTTAGCCCCGACCCCTGCTACCACGACAGTCTACTGGATGGCTTCACTGTGGAAGAGGAATTTCAGGCGTTTGTCGAAGCATGTCACGCTCTTGAAATCAAGGTCCTTCTGGATTTCATGCCACGAACCGCTGCCCGTGACTCGGAGATGATTGCAGATCATCCAGAGTGGTTCTATTGGATAGATGCTTCCGTGGAAAATCAATACGGCCAGCCCCAAGTTCCAGGTTTGGATTTCAAAGTCCCTTCAAAGGAAGACCTTGAAGCGATCTATAAATCTGATTCCGTGCAAAGACATCTGAAGCTCTTCAGATACGCTCCTTCTGTAACACATCCTGAGAAGTGGGCAAACTTTGTGAAATCAAGGCGAAATTCTTCTGACTTCTTCGATGAACTCGTTCAGACGTTTGGAGTTGTGACAGCCCCTGCCTTCTCTGACTGGATCAATGATACACAACCTGCATGGACCGATATTACGTTTCTCCGTTTGTATCTCGACAATCCCAGAGACTCGCAACCATTCATCAAGAGCCACGACCAGCCTCCTTACATACTGCAGGACATAATCAAGGCTTCCAATTTCCCTGGGAACATTCCAAACACCGACCTGTGGAGTCTCCTTGAAGACATAATGCCGCACTACATTCGTGAATACGGCATTGACGGTGCTCGATTGGATATGGGGCACGCGCTGCCTGACGAACTTGAACACTCCATACTAGCGAACGCAAGACAACAAGACCCGGCTTTCGCCATAATCGCCGAAGAGTTACAGATGGAAAAGGATGTAGAAAGCAAGAAGGCTGGATATGACTGTATTCTCGGCAATACCTGGTGGATGATGCCGCGTATTCAGGAGAACAGATTCCAGCAAATGGTAACAGAGGTTCTGCCCAGACTGGAGCTACCGACACTGGCATGTTGCGAAACTCCAGATACTCCGAGGTCTGCGGCAAGAGCTCATGGGAAGGATTTCTCAACAATGATGACTATCCTGAGCTTCTTTCTACCTAATGCAATACCTTTTGTCAATTCAGGACAGGAAATCTTCGAAGTGCAGCCGATGAACCTTGGACTTGACAACAACCCGGAGGGTCGTTTCGTCTTGCCAGAAGATGATCCCCTCTACGGAAAGCTTGCCTTCTTCGACAACTACGCTCTGCACTGGAATACAACCGAGAACCTCATTGATGCTATTGCAACCGCTGCAGAACTCCATGGCAACTCAAAGAACCTGCTGAACAAAGACAATATGAGGATTCTTTTGGACGATGAGTCACGTCTTTCTGGACTGATTTACTGGGATGGACACAAAGGAATTTTAGTGCTGTTGAACACTGATTTCACCAATAACAAGTACGAGTCAGTTGATCTTGGATATCATACCTGGAAAGACTTTCACCGCGTCTCGTGGTCTATCAGAGATTCTCAGCCATTTTCTCAGCCACCACATATGATTGGATCAAGGCTGGAAGTGTTTCTGAGACCCGGTAAAACGGTTGTTGCTTCGATAGAATAAAACTTCACTTACGGGGTTTGACTAGCAGTCGTATTGCCGTTCTGACTTCACCTTCAATATCAACATCAGAAAACGATGGATAACAGACAAGATCCACTCCGCTCGGCGCAAGATAGCCCCTTGCAATAGCTATCGCCTTTATAGACTGGTTAACGGCACCGGCACCGATCGCCTGCAACTCCACTATTCCTTTTTCCCGGATCACTCCGGCGAGTGCACCAGCAACTGCGTTGGGGTTGGACTTCGATGCTACCTTGAGAATCTCCATCCTCTGTTACCTCCCTCGGCGATCTGGTTCTATGGTGCGCCCGGCAGGAGTTGAACCTGCAACCCTCGGATCCGAAGTCCGATGCTCTATCCAATTGAGCCACGGACGCCAGTAATCTGGGGTGGCTGGCGGGATTTGAACCCGCGACCACCTGATCCACAGTCAGGCGCTCTGCCAGCTGAGCTACAACCACCACGGTACGTCTTGGTGCGCCCGGCAGGAATCGAACCTGCAACCCTCGGATTAGAAGTCCGATGCTCTATCCGTTGAGCCACGGGCGCTGGAGCGGCCGACGGGGATCGAACCCGCAACCCTCGGCTTGGAAGGCCGATACTCTACCAGTTGAGCTACAGCCGCATCGTTAACTGGTCGGGGAGACTGGACTTGAACCAGCGACCTCCTGTGCCCAAGACAGGCGCGCTTCCGTCTGCGCTACTCCCCGCAGCAGATAAAATATACCAGATTTTGTTAACATCGTCAATACGCGAAAGCCGCAAAGACTAGCAACCATGGGGAATAAGGCGAGCAGTTGATATACCATTAAAGGCGACCCCTTCATGGGGTCGCCTGCAATACCTAGCCTCGCAAACCCAGTTTGGTAATAAGATCTTTGTAGACCTCGGGCTTACTGTTCTTAACATACCTGAGCATCTTTCTGCGTCTTCCTACCAGCTTCAAAAGTCCTCTTCTGGTATGGAAGTCCTTAGGGTGCTCTTTCAGATGCTCCGTAAGGTGCCTGATTCTGGCAGTCATGATCGCAATCTGCACTTCCACAGAACCAGTGTCTTTGTCATGTAGCTGATACTCCTTAACTAGCTCTTGCTTGTCAACGTCCATTGTGTCCTCCTCATCCTCCTAACCAAGCCAGGGGTGTACCCAGACTGAGTATGGGGTCGCACCATTGTAACCCAAAGCTTATTTCAGGTCAAGTGAGAATCTCAAACCTTGCTGAGTATATAGAATGAATCCATTCCAAGAAAAGCGGCTGACTCGCCCAACTCTTCCTCGATTCTAAGAAGCTCATTATACTTGGCTATCCTGTCGCTTCTGGAGGCTGATCCTGTCTTAATCATTCCTGTGTTCGCTGCTACCGCAAGATGAGCGATAAACGTATCTTCCGTTTCACCGGATCGATGAGAGACTACACAGGTCAGCCCGTTTTTCTGGGCATAGGAAATCGTGTCTAGCGTCTCTGTAACTGAACCAATCTGGTTCAGTTTAATGAGTATAGAATTGCTGCACTTTTCTTCGATTCCCTTCTTGAGCCGCTTGATATTGGTCACATAAAGATCATCACCGATTATCTGGATTCTCTTACCAACTTTTTCGGTGAATTTGCTGAATGCATCCCAGTCTTCTTCAAAGAAAGGATCCTCGATACTGACAATCGGGTATCTGGATATCAGACCTTCGTAGTAAACGATCAATTCATTCGCAGTCATCTCTTTGCCATCGATCAGATATAGCTTCCTCTCTTCATCAAAGAACGAGTCTGCAGCACAATCAAGGGCGATGAAGATCTCTTTGCCCACTTCGTAACCTGCTGCATCTACGGCCTTAATGATATACGAAATCGCCTGTTCGTTATTTCCCAGGTTTGGCGCAAAACCGCCTTCATCTCCAACAGAAGTAATATGACCGTCTGACTTCAGTAGCTTCTTGAGGTGCTGAAAGATTTCTACACCTGCCCTGAGAGCTTCAGAGTATTTCTTGAAGCCGGCAGGAACGATCATGAACTCCTGGATGTCCAGATTGTTGTCCGCATGCTGCCCCCCGTTGATAATGTTCATGAATGGGATTGGAAGTGTCTTGCTGTTTGCCCCACCGAGATACCTGTAAAGTGGCATGCCAAGACAATCTGCGGCAGCTCTCGCAACCGCCATGGAGACTCCAAGAATTGCGTTTGCCCCCAATTTGCTCTTGCCGTCTGTGCCATCGAGTTCGATCAGTGTCCTATCAAGATCAGTTTGATCAAAAGCATTCATTCCAACTACTTCAGAAGCTATTACATCATTCACATTGTCAACAGCCCTGCTAACACCTTTACCGAGAAAACGCTTCTTATCACCATCTCGAAGTTCCAGTGCCTCGAATTGACCGGTCGACGCTCCAGAAGGGACTATTGCCCTACCAAAAGATCCGTCATCGAGCCAGACTTCTACTTCAACAGTCGGTGTTCCTCGTGAATCCAGCACCTCTCTTGCCAGAATATCGACTATCTGCACATACATACCAAACACCTCCAAACTATGCTTCAACTACGCTTCCAACGTCATTTCCCATTATAGCATTGTAGAGATTCCCGTCCTTGAACATATCAAGAACGATGATCTTCACACTGTATCTTCTGCAGAGAGATAGAGCTTCCGTGTCCATAACTTCAAGCCGACGGTTTATTGCTTCTGAGTAGGTAATCCGTGATATCTTTTTTGCAGAGCTGTCTCTTACCGGATCAGCAGTATATATTCCGTCGACTTTTGTCCCCTTGATTAGAAGATCTGCTCCAAATTCTATCGCCTTCATTGCTGCGGCCGTGTCAGTTGTGAGGAAAGGAAGAGAAGTACCTCCTCCAAAAATCACCAGCGCACCTGTGTCAAACATCTCATTGATTGCGTCGTAATTCATCGCGTTAAATGCTGGCGAGAATGAAACTGGCGATACCACAACACTCTTGATGCCGCTATTTACGAACACGTCTTTCAAATACAACGAGTTGATGAGTGTTCCAAGCATTCCCACGTGATCGGCACTAACAGGGCTCAGTTCCGAAAGATCCCTGCCCCTGACGATATTGCCAGCTCCCACAACTATTCCAAGTTGCACCCTCTGTTCAACTACCTGCTTTACCTGCTTAACAAGGAAAGCAAGACGTTCCGGGTCAAATCCACGTGAGTCCTGCCCACTAAGAGCCTCGCCGCTGAGTTTCAAGAGCACTCTTGTGTTCACCTGTCCACCCCCAACAACAAAAAAGGTGAGCAGCAGCTCACCCCTTTATTCCTCACCAACTACCCACCTGATGAACCGACTTACCTTGATGTTCTCACCGGTTTTGGCAATTAGCTCGATCAAAAGATCATTCATGGTTTTCCCGGATTCAAAGACATACTCCTGCTCCAGAAGTGAGTTGTCTTTGCAAAAGGCATCTATCTTGCCGTCAACAATCCTGTCAAGAACGTGTTCAGGCTTTCCTGATTCCTTCATCTGTTCCTTGTATATTTCTCGCTCTTTCTCGAGAATCTCCTCGGGAATGTCTGATCTGGAAACCCAGCGAGCCCCCATAGCAGCTATCTGCAAAGCAAGCTTATGCGCCAGCTCTTTGAATTCATCGGTTCTTGCAACAAAGTCAGTATTACAGTTCAGCTCGAGCAGAACACCGAGTTTGTTGTTGTGGTGAATGTAGGAATAGAGAATACCTTCGGCTGCTTCCCGTCCTGAAACTTTGTCAGCCTTCATGATCCCCTTCTTTCTCAAATACTCCTTGCTCTTCTCGAAGTCTCCATCTGTCTCTTCAAGAGCTTTCTTGCAGTCCAATATGCCCGCATTTGTCATCTCGCGCAGTTTCTTTACCATTTCTGTTGTGATATCTGCCATGCTGTAACCTCCTTAAGCTAGTCCAAGTAGAATTATATATTCAGCAGAGCAATAAAGATCTCAGTAATGTTAATGATTTCACCGGGTCTTTTTTCTGAAGGCTTCAATGACAAACTCCGGTACCCATTCGGAAACATCCCCACCGAAGCAGATTATTTCCTTTACTATCGATGAAGAGATAAAAGAGTACTTCGTATCGGTCATGAAGAACATCGACTCGAAATCTGGGAGCAGTCTTCTGTTCGCATGCGCCATTTGCAGCTCCATCTCAAAATCAGAAACTGCTCTTAGACCTCGAATCACAATCCTGCTGCTGCTCTTTCTCACATAGTCCACTAGGAGTCCACAATGTGAGTCCACAGTAATCTTCCCCATGACAACAAGGGACTTTTCGACCATCTCAAGCCTCTCTTCAAGAGAAAACATATACTGCTTGTGAGGATTCATCATCACCACCACAATTATTTCATCGAAGACACGAGATGCTCTCTTCACAATATCAATGTGACCGTAGGTGATGGGGTCAAAAGACCCGGGGTATATGGCTTTCATCAGTCGCTTTTCACTTGCAGAACATCGGGGGGATTATCTTCAATAGATCTTCCAAGATTCATCAGGTCAGCAATGCTCATATCTCCCAACTCTCTCATCATCGCGTTGTAAAGCTTAAACCATACATACTTAACCGTGCACTCGTCTGTTCGCAAGCATTTCCCGTCCCGTTGTACGCACTCAAAAGAGTTGAGTGGATTGTCCAGCTTCATGATGACATCTCTAACAGAAATCTTCTCTGGTGGAATCTTCAATCCATAGCCCCCATACCGTCCTCGGATAGCCCTGACTATACCAGCCTGTCTGAGCTCTCCAAAAATCTTCTCGAGGAAATCTCTTGGAATGGGCGTTCTATTAACAATTTCAACGAGGGAAAGTTTGTCTTCGCCTTTCTCTGCAGCAATAGCCAATTCGTAAAGTGCGCGCAGCGCGTAGCTGCTCTTCAGAGTGAAACCCATAGCTCACACCTCCGTTTAGTCAGTGCTTAGCAAAGCTTCTACAAACATTTCTGGGTCAAAGGGGCGCAGATCTTCAAGCTTCTCACCGATACCGATATACTTAACTGGAATCCCTAGTTCTCGCGAGATCGCGAATACGATTCCACCTTTGGCAGTACCATCAAGCTTTGTGAGAATAATCCCTGTGACTCTGACGGCATCAAGGAATTTCCTAGCCTGCATCAAGCCGTTTTGACCGGTATTTGCATCTATCACAAGGAGTACTTCATGTGGCGCATCTTCTATCAACCTGGCAACGACTCTATGTATCTTCTTCAGTTCTTCCATGAGGTTGTGTCTTGTGTGGAGTCTGCCAGCAGTATCAATGATCACCAGATCCTTCTTCTTGCTCAAGGCATGATTCACCGCATCAAAAGCCACTGACGCAGCATCTGCGCCATGCCCCTGGCTAATAAACTCTGCACCTGTCTGTTCACACCAGTGTTTCAGCTGCTCGACTGCAGCTGCTCTGAAAGTATCACCAGAAGCCACAACAACTGACTTCCCGAGAGAAGAGTACATCTTTGAAAGCTTCCCAATGGTCGTCGTCTTACCTGTTCCATTAACGCCAACAACACTAATGACATGTGGCAGTTCACTGAAGATGGTTTCAGAAGTTTCGACTTCTTTAAGATGCTCAACCAGAATCTCTTTGAGTACCTGAACAGCGTTATCAGATCGCTTGGTCCTGCTCCTTAAAGTGTCAACGACTGACTCGACTGTCTCCATACCCATATCTGATAAGATTAAGAGCTCTTCCACTTCCTCGATAGCGGCTGAAAGATCACCCCCAGAGAGCGCGTCTCTAATGCGCTTAAATACCGACTCCCTGCTTTTTCGTAGGCCATCTTTTATTTGGGAGAAAAGGCTCATGCTTCTTCACGACCTATCTCCGCGGGCTTGTAGGCATCGAGCAGCTCCTTAATTGTCTCTAGAAGCATTTCCGTACCATTACTGATGTCAACAGTCAAGTCAGCGGAACCGTCCCTGAGCTTGAGCTCTACCATCTTCTGTGAAAAACTCCTGCCAATTGTAATACGAAGTGGTATACCAATCAGATCAGCGTCCTTAAATCTTACGCCGGGAGAAGCATCTCTGTCATCAATTAGCACTTCATAACCCTCTTTCAGTAGTGTGTAGTACAGTTCTTCTGCAAAAGCGAAGCCATCGGAACCGTGCTTTAACAGCGGCAGTATTAGGATTTCAAAAGGTGCAACCGAACGTGGCCAGATAATACCGTCCTTATCATGTAGCTGCTCAACAACAGCACTAATTGTTCTTGAAATGCCCCAACCATAACAGCCCATTATGAATGGCTTCATGCCCCCCTCTTCGGAATTGAAAAGAGCTCCCATTGACTCAGAGTATTTAGTCCCAAGGTTAAATATGTGACCCAGTTCAATCCCCCGGGTCTCCTGAAGAGCCTGGCCACACTTCGGACAGGGGTCGCCTCTTCTGACAATCTTCAGATCTTCCCAGCGCTTGATGGTGAAATCACGGCCTTCTCTCGCATTTATGTAATGCATGTCTCTCTCCATAGCACCAACAACTACGTTTCCAATATTCTTCACCGAGAGGTCTCCAATTAACTGAAACTCATCCGGGAGCCCGACAGGACCGACAAAACCCGCCTCAACGCCGAGGTGTTTGCTCACTTCTTCGGGAGGAACAAGGGTGAGTGTTTGGTCACCCATAGCAGCTCTGAGCTTCGCTTCATTCAGTTCCTGATCACCACGTATGAGTACGATGAGCTGAGAATCTCTCCCTTTATAGAGTAACGACTTCACTATCTTACTGTTGTCAACATTGAGAAACCGGGCTACCTGCTCAATCGTTCTGGCGTTGGGGGTCATAACTTTTTCAATAGGCAGTTCTGAATCTTCGGTATCAGGCAGGACGTAGCTATATTCAGCCTTCTCATCACTGGCTGCGTATCCGCAGTTGCAGAAGAGAAGTTTTTCTTCTCCTGAGCTGGCGATTACGTTGAACTCATGGGACTCACTGCCTCCTATTGCCCCAGTATCCGCCTCCACAACAATATAGCGAAGACCGATGCGCTGCATTATCATTGAGTAGGCAGCGTAGAAGCTGTCGTATGCCTTCTTAAAACACTTGTAATCAGCGTGAAAACTATAGGCATCCTTCATGAGAAACTCTCTTGCTCTCATCAGACCAAATCGTGGTCTAATTTCATCCCTGAACTTGGTAGTTATCTGGAACAGGGCCAATGGCAGCTGCCTGTATGAGTTCAGTTCATTCTTCAGGGTGGTTGTGATGATCTCCTCATGAGTTGGCCCGAGGGCAAAATCACGTTCATGCCGGTCGCGCAGTTTCATCATGTCTGGGCCGTAATCATCCCAGCGACCTGAAGCGTGCCACATTTCCGCTGGTTGCATTATCGGCATCAACACTTCAATGCAGCCAATACTATTCATTTCTTCCCTGACAATCTGCTCGACCTTCTTCAAGACTCTGAGCCCCAGAGGCAGGTAAACGAAAATACCTGCAGCAACCTTCCTAACAAAACCTCCCCTTATCAGGAGTTTGCTACTCACAAGATCAGCATCCGCTGGGGCTTCTCTCAGTGTTGGTGAATAATACGACGAAAGACGCATAAATTGCTCCTTTCAGAGTATCGATAAACAGACGTTTTCAGTGTGATTATATCATAGCTTTTCTAACGTGTGAGCGATTTCGCGACATCTTTGGCGGTTTTTAGCATAACAGAATCGGCATTTTAATGCGACAATCTTTGGTATAATCGTTCTAGACACTGGGAGGAGGTAGCTCATGAAGCTGAAAGCACTCACTGATGAAATTGCCAGATATGTCGAAGATGTCAAAACAGCTGCCAGGTACATCAAAGAGAAGATTTCTCAACCACCGAAACTAGCCATAATTCTAGGTTCAGGACTGGGTGATGTTTCAGAGAGTCTGGAGCAATCTCTTACAATCCCTTATGATGAGATTCCTGGCTTTCCAACTTCAACCGCACCGGGGCACAAGGGAGAATTGTTGTTTGGTCTCATCTCGGGAGAACCAACAATGCTCATGAGTGGTCGTTTTCACTTCTATGAGGGTTATTCAATGCGTCTTGCGACCTTTCCAGTCAGGGTTATGCAGGAACTGGGAGTGGAGACGTTGATCATAACAAATGCTTCTGGCGGGCTGGATCCAAACTTTGATGTTGGGCATCCTATGATCATCAGGGATCAGATCAACTTCATGGGGGACAGCCCTCTCATTGGACCAAACGTGGATGAGTGGGGGCCAAGATTCCCTGATATGAGTGAACCCTATGACCGCGAGCTGGTAGACATAGCGCTTCAGTCAGCAAAAGAACTCGGAATAGGAGTTTACGAGGGCGTCTATGTTGGGGTTGCTGGTCCCAACTTCGAGACTCCTGCAGAGCTGCGAATGCTTCGCCGTTTTGGTGCAGATGCTGTCGGGATGTCTACCGTTCCCGAGGTAATCGTCGCGCGCCATGCAGGAATACGGGTGCTGGGAATCTCTGCGATTACAGATAGGGCGGTGCCAGATGATCTGAAGCCACTGACTTCCGAAGAAGTCCTTGAAGCTGCCAAGCGCACAGGTTCAAAGATTTCCGCAATAATCCTGAGGGTTGTGAAGTGTCTGGCCAGCGATTAATATTGACCAGTTCTCTCTAACAGAGCATCGCTGCTTCTAGCTTGCCTGTGATTTTGAAGACATTGATGTGAATAGCCTGTTCACCGGCTCTGTGATGGTATCGTCTTTTTGTTCCAGCGCTTTTTCTATCTTCTTGAGTGCGTGTATCACGGTGGAATGTTTTCTTCTAATTGTTGAGGCGATCTCGTTTATTGACCGGCCAAGAGTATTCTTCATTCCGTAGATGAACAGGTATCTTGCACGCACACGTTCTGCATCTCTGCTGGAGGCAAGCAGCTCCTCCTTCTCGAACCCGGTAAGTTCTTTTATACAGGAAAACAGGAGTTCAACCGGCGATTTGGTCTGTCCCGAAAAAGTGCCGATATTCATACTCCGAAGTACTTCTGTTGCCAGGGAAAGATCGTAATCCTGCTCGTAAATCTTTGCCTGAACAATCATCTTGATTATCGCGCCACGTAGTCTTCTAATATTCGCATCCACGTTTCTTGCAAGAAACCACGCGACTTCATCACTTATTTCGACATTCTCTCGTTTCGCAAGTCCTTTTGCTATGAGAAATCTTGTTTCTTCTGAAGGCTCAGAGATCCTTATAGCAAGACCCATCTGGAAACGCGATACATATCGCTCGTGGAAGTCTTCCAGTTCTTCCGGTGACCGATCTGAGCATATTACCAGCTGCTTACCAGCATCATGAAGATGGTTGAAGGTATGAAAGAATTCATTCTGAACACCCTTCTTACCCACAAGGAACTGAATGTCGTCTATTAGCAAAGCATCTGCCTTCCTTCTATATTCCTCTCGAAACCTGTGCACTTCGTTTTTCTTGATCGCCACAACCATCTCGTTCAGAAACTGCTCGCTCGTGATGTAGATGATCCGTTTTTCCGGATGAATATCCATCGCACGACGTGCTATGGCCTGCATAATATGCGTTTTCCCCAGGCCGACCCCCCCATAGATGAACAGCGGATTATAAGCGCCTGGATTCAAAGAGATCTCTCTTCCGGCTTCAACAAGGAATCTGTTTTCGATTCCGAACTGGAAGTTCTCAAATGTGCATTCCTCGCTCAGATTGGATAACTGTAGTGGCCTTTTTCGAACAAGCGATTCCTGGGACACTGATTCGCTCTTCGATTGTGAAGAGATGTTCTTGTCCTGGATCGTGAAAGGTAACTCACGGCCAGTTGCAGCTCTTATCGCATTCGTGATTTCTTTCGAGAACCTCGTTTGCAGCCAATCTTTGATGAACAGATTATCGACAGTCAGTTCTACCCTGTCGTGATCAATCTTTTTCACTTCAAGACTGGAGAACCAATTATTCCAGGTCTTCTTCGGGACAGAATCCCTGAGTACATCAAGTATTTTTCGCGACACAGAAACCTCCAGAAAGCCTTTCTAATGCTGAAGACGACCGAATAAGAATAATCAAGAAATAAGGAAGATGATGTTGCTCAGCATGACGATGATATCAGATTGATACCCTCAAAAGAACGGACGAAATTTGTGTGCCACTACCTCCAGCGTAGTTATAGATGTTCACCCCAACATCTGATTGTAAAAAGATTCCAACTATTGTGATTTGTACAAAAACTACTCTGAAGAGGTCTCGTGTATGAGCTTACAGTCTGGAGGAACCCATTTAATATGAAGACTCTGCAAGAAATGTTAATCTTTTCTCATGTTGACCCATCTGTACAAGAAAAAGGGCGGAGAACCCGCCCTCAGAAAGAATGAATACGACTATTCAACCTTGATAGCCTGTGTTGGACAGGAATCAGCAGCATCCTGAGCACAGGAGTCTTCTGTCTCAGGAACAATTGTTTCTGCTTTCCCTTCGTCATTCATCCGAAATACATCCGGACAAATACCTTCACACACACCACACCCAATACAGGCATCCTTATCCACGTAAACCTTCATAAGACACCTCCCAAAGAGATTCAGATTATTATATCATGCTCTTTGCAACGTCAACGAGTATTCTGGCCATTTCCAGGCCAACTCGCTGTTGAGCTTCCACAGTGCTTGCGCCAATATGTGGTGTACACACGACGTTGTCCAAACCCACGAGTCTGCGTCGCAATTCATCGGTAGGGGGCTCAACTTCAAAAACATCCATTGCAGCACCCGCAAGTTTTCCCGATATGAGCGAATCGTAGAGAGCCTCTTCGTCAACAATACCGCCACGAGCAGTATTTATCAGGACGGCCCCCTTCTTCATTTTCGACATTGCTGATTCGTCAATCATATTATTTGTGTCCGGACTCTTAGGAACGTGGACTGTCACAACGTCTGAGGCCTCAAGCAGATCATTCAGGTTCTCCACAAGGCCCTCCTCTTCAACTGTCACAAAAGGATCATAAAACAAGACTCTCATACCCAAAGCTTTGGCCATATTCGCTACCTGTCGGCCAACCGAACCGTAGCCAATTATCCCGATGGTTTTGCCCATAATCTCATTACCTTTCAGTTGCTTCTTCTCCCACTTGCCATCCTTGATTCCGGATGTTCCTCGTGGAATGTGTCTCATAAGTGCGAGAAGAAGGCCGATAGTCAGTTCAGCGACTGATCGGGAGTTAGCTCCTGGAGTATTATATACAGCGACACTCTGGGCTTTGGCAGCGTTTGTATCGATATTGTCAAGTCCTGCACCCGCTCTGCCAATTACCTTCAGTTTCTTGCCTGCAGCAATTACTTCAGAAGTCACTTTGGTAGCACTTCTGACCACCAGGAATTCCACTTCAGACATTCTATCAAGCAGTTCCTCACCTTCGAGGTGTTCCGCTGTTATCTCGAAGAGACCGCTATCTTCAAGGATTGCCATTGCATCACTTGCCATTGGATCATTGACATGGAGACGAAACATCAATAGCCCTCCTTCTCAAGAAACTCCATAACAGCCGCACCGCCTGCTCCATAAGGTACAGAATGTCCAAGTCTCCTTAAGACTTTCTCAAGGGCGGTAAAGGCCACTACTATGTCAAATCCGCTCACATATCCAAGGTGAGAGATTCTGAAAATCTTGCCTTTCATCGTTCCCTGACCTCCAGCAAGTGTAACTCCATATTCATCGCGCATAATAGACACGATTTTCCCTCCGTCTACTCCTTCTGGAACCTTCACTGCTGTAAGTACATTCCCAGGTCTCTTTGAAAACAGTTCCAGATTCAATGCAGCCACTCCTCTTTGAGTAGCTTCCGCCAGAACCTCGTGACGGGCCCACACGTTCTCTATCCCCTCTTCTTTGAGGAGTCTCACTGCAGCTCTTTGCTGATATATCAGGTTAACCGCGGGAGTCCATGGAGCGGGATCCTTCTTGTAGGCTCGTGCATTAAAGTAGAATCTTGGTGTTGTAACCTCTTCTGCTTTCTGAAGTGCCTTGCTGCTGAACGAAGCATATGCAAGACCAGGAGGAAGCATAAAACCCTTCTGTGAACCGGCCACCACAACATCAACGCCCCATTCGTCTGTCTTCATCGGCTGCGCCACCAAACCACTTATACAATCAACAGCAAGAAGCACACTGTGCCTTTGTGTGACCCTCGAGAAACCTTCAATGTCCATTACTGTACCAGTCGATGTTTCACTAAGTGTTGCAAAAACGACTGAGGCATCAGGGTTCTGCTTCAGCACATCATCGAGTTCTTCGGGGGAAACATAATCTCCGTATTCCTTTCGGATCGTAATGGCTTTAGCACCAAATACTTTGCAGAGCTCTTCCCACCGTTCCCCAAATTTACCGACAGAGATTACAACAACTTTCTCGTCAGCAGAAACAAGATTCGCTGCGGCCATCTCCATTGCACCTGTTCCAGTACTTGCAAGCATGAACAGGTCATTTTCCGTCTGGAAGACGTACTTCGTTCCCTCAATGGCCTCATCCATTATCTTCTTGAACTGAGGAGTTCGATGATGGATCGTCTCTCTGGCCCCTTCCAGAGAAACCTCATTTGGAACTGGTGTCGGACCTGGAGCGAGTAGATAACCTTTTCGAACAAGTTTTGCCACTTCTGCACCTCCCCATGCTTTCTATAGGCTGTGATAGAACATAATCTTTGGCATATTCTCATCTCAAATATATCACGCTAACCATTTCGTTGCTGGTACTTTGCTTAGACCAGACTGTTGCTATATGATAGTCTTGAGAAATCAACGAAGAAGGTGATTAGATGGAGTTCTTGATTATAGCGGTCCTCATGCTCGTAATTACTGGACTGGTCATCGTTATTCTGTTAAAGAAAAAGACGATCATTACCAGCAGCAGTATTCTTGGGCGCATAGAGAAGATTGCGGAACTCACAACAGCAAGACTCACGGTCAAGCACATAACAGAGATCAGCAATCTTTCAGTACTGAAGAATATTCTTCCGATCGCAATGAGAAACATGGTTCTCATCATTCCTGTGAGTATCAGGGGTTACATCGATCTGCGAAGCATCAAGTCAGAAGAACTCAGTGTGAAAATCTCAAAAGACAGCAATTCAATCAGTCTGACTGTACCATCCCCACAACTAGATCTCAGCATACCTCTGCCAAGTCTCAGTGAAGCTCGCATAATAAACCAGAGCGGAATCCTTGTAAAACTCGGCGACTTCATTAGAGGTGAGGACAGATTTGCAATGATTCAGCGCTCGATGCCTCAGATCGAAAAGGAAGTGAAGGAGGCCTGTCTTCAAGACGGACTCCTTGAAACTGCACAGGATAGTGCCCGTAACTTCTTCAAAGGCTTTCTTATGGGCCTTGGTTTTTCAGATGTCAACGTTGACTTTACCAGGCGCGAAGAGTCTGAGAACCAGAAAGAACTACTTCAATAGCGCTGAACATAAGAGCCAGAGAGAACTGTAGCGGCCATATGATCGACGTTTCGTGTGTTATACTAAATCAAGAATAGGCCTGAAATACATCAACAGGTTATGTACCTCCTGGTCGACACTGAAAAGTGAATGAAAGCTTTTGTGGTAATAGTGATCAGAGCAGGTTTGTTCTGATGACCATGTAAGATACCCTCGTTTCAGTGAATTCCAAATTTGTCGGTCTGTGGCAGACTCTTGGCCAATAATCCAAGCAAGCTGTTCGAGGAGGGAGATATTATGGATGCACTAGGGAAGCTTTACTCAAGCACTACCATAGTTACTGTTAATGCCTGGGGAAAAATGAACGGTTGTGCTGTAGCATGGATTACCCGTGTTTCGCTTGAACCACCAATGATAGCCGTTTCAATCGGGAAGCAGCGCTACACACACGAGCTTATGAGTCTTACCGATCACTTCGGGGTTTGCATAATGCTTCCCGATGCACGAAAGACCATCAGCATTTTTGGATCAAAGACAGGTCGTTATTACAACAAATTTGACGGAATCGACTACAAACTCAGCGATAATGATGTCCCTATTCTTCCAGGCTCCCTTGCGTTTATTGAATGTAAGACCAGAGGGAAGCTTGATGCCGGTGATCACACCATTTTTGTCGGTGAAGTGATACATCAAAAGGTACTCAAAGACTCCAAACCCCTCCTTTACGGAGAAGGCAGGATGCTATAGTGCTTTGAGAAATGACATTCCTGGTTACAGGACAGGAAGCTGCTCTCATGTGGTTTCCTGTTTTTTTGTTGTTGCTGAAAGAAATGTCTGTATGCGGTATGACATCTCAGAAAGATGCTATAATTCAGAGCAGGGGGGTGTTCTGATGAATCTTCATGACGAGTTAAAGGCTGCTATTGACAGTGTTCTGGATCATCTTGAGAAGCAGCGTAAAGAGAATGAACAACTATGGGCACAACTTGAAGCCGCAGAGGCGCGAAATGCAGAACTCGAGGCACAAATCAAGGATCTGCAGGAAACCCTTCAGTCCGACAGATCAAAACTGGAAAATGCAATTGCAAGAATAAGAGAGACCCTGGACTCTGAGATGCGCAGTATTGAGGGAGAGTAGTACATGAAAAGACCAGTAATACTGAAACTTGCAGAGAGAGAGTTCAGGTTCTACACAACAGAGCCCGAAGACATTGTCGAGACTGTGTTCCAGCAGATTGTTCAGACTTACGATGAACTGGAGATCGACAAGAGCAAAGTTGAGCTAGAGTACGTACTCACCGCAATGCTCGTAGAAATCACCGCTGACCTTGTGAAGTCCCGCAACGAGCTTGAGCGTATGAGGGAAAAGTATTCAAGCATACTCGAGCAGTACCACAGGAGCAGAAGGAAAATTGAGGAATAGAATTGTAGGGATATTCGATTCTGGTATAGGCGGTCTTACGGTGCTTCGCGAGTTCCTCAAGATCTATCCACGAGGGTATGATGTTCATTACGTGGGAGACACTGCGCGTGCGCCGTACGGATCAAGACCACCCGCTACAATAATTTCCTATGCAAAGGCTATTCTGGGTTTTCTTCTTGCAAAGCAGGTTGAATCGATCATATGCGCTTGCAACACGTCGGATTCGCTTCTTTCTCCAGAAGAGAAGAATACGCTCGGAGTTCCCTATTTCAGCATACTTGATGCCTTCGGAGCAATGATTGAAGAACATCTGCCTCCTGACTCATCACTGTCACTCATAGCAACAGAGAACACTGTCAGGTCAGGTTCACTGCTAAAAGCAATTGCCGCTTCGGAGAAGACCGGGAAAGTCATGCAACAGGCGTGCAAGTTATTCGTTCCGATCATTGAACGTGGTTTCTGGCGGGGCAAACTTGCCGATTCAGTGATCCAGCACCATCTCGCTTCCGTGAAGAGTTTTGAACCAGACTTCATTGTTCTGGGGTGCACGCATTATCCGTTTCTTGAAGAAGGGATCAGAAGATTCCTGGGTCCTGAAGTTGAGATCATCGATCCCGGAAAACTCGTCGTTGAAAGCTTTAAATCAGCAAATGGAATAACCGGCAATTCTTCTCTTACAAAGGTTTTCTTCCACGTCAGTGGAGATGTCAGTCAGTTCAGGGAGAGGGTTTTCAGGGCCGACTTCATGGACAATGTAGCATACACAATTGAACAGAGTTCTTTCACTGTTGATTCGGCGAACAGGAAGGTAGCAGGATGAGAGAAGAAACTAGAAAGACGCTTCTTGTCTTGACAGGAATGTCAGGGGCAGGAAAGAGCTCTGCTGTAAGAGTTCTTGAAGACTTTGGTTTCTTCTGCGTTGACAATGTTCCTCCCAGTGTCATGTCCGACCTTATAGAATTGCTCGATCGTCCCGAGATCTCTTCACTTGCCATTGTAGTAGATATAAGAGCTATTATGAAGTTTGGCAATATCGACGAAATCGTAAGACATGCCAGGCAACTGAACGAAGGAATAGACGTCCGAATAGTCTTTCTAGATGCTGACGATGATACACTCTTCTACAGGTATTCAAAAACAAGGCGAGCTCACCCGTTGCAGCACCTTCATTCTCTTGAAGACGCAATAAGAAAAGAACGCACAATGATCACAGAGCTTATTCAGAAAGCCGATCTTGTAATAAATACCTCTGACCTTGACATCAAGGAACTCCACACGCGGCTTCTTGCTGCAGTTGCTTCAGAATCACTTGAATCGCTTCCGATGAGAGTGGTTATTGAGAGCTTTGGATATACGGAAGGCGTCCCACATGATGCCAATCTGTTGTTCGACGTCCGTTTCTTGCCCAACCCTTACTATGTCAAGGAACTTTCAGAACTCACAGGAAAAGACAGGCAAGTCGGGCTTTTTGTCAGCGAGTATGATGCCTTTGAATCTTGGTTCGAATGTGTGTCAAGACTATGCAAAATAACGATAGAAGAGTTCGCCCGCACAGGTAGAAATCAGTTGAAGATCGCAGTTGGTTGCACCGGCGGGAGGCATAGATCTGTCTTTGTTGCGGAAAGACTGTATGAATTGTTTGCGGGTGAGAACCTGAGACTCAGCATTTTCCACAGGGAGCTGAGAAGCGGTTGAAAAAGGTTGTCTTGATAGGTGGCGGCACCGGAATGTCAACCGTTGCTCGCTATCTGAAGCATTGCGATGTGAAGTTATCACTTATAGTCACGATTACTGATGACGGAGGTAGCTCAGGTATCCTTCGTCAGATAATGGCGATACCTCCTCCCGGTGACGTGAGAAACAACCTTGTTGCTCTTGCAGAAGACGAGGGCGTGCTCAGGAGACTGTTCTCGTTCAGATTCTCATCCGAAGGCATACAACGCCATTCTCTGGGAAACCTCATTATTGCTGGGTTATCCGAAATGCTTGGCAGTTTCCCAGAGGCAGTCACCGCAGCTTCTCGTCTCTTAAGAACAAGAGGAGAAGTCTTTCCGGTCAGTGGAGAGGAAGTTCATCTTGTCGCACAACTGGATGATGGAAGCATCGTGCAAGGAGAAACGGCGGTAGCTCTTGTGGGGCCAAAGATTCGCAGGGTTTTTCTGGACAGGGAGGTTCGGCCACTTCCCGAAGTCCTTGAACGTCTTCGCAATGCAGACACTATTCTTGTTGGTCCTGGTAGTCTATACACCAGTGTTGTTTCCAACTTCCTGGTGAAAGGAATATCGGAGGCCTTTTGCAACACAAGTGCTGAAGTCGCCTACATTTCGAACATTATGACACAACCAGGAGAAACCGATGGATTCGGTCTGAAGAAACATGTTGACACCCTTGAACAATATACTAAAAGGAGTTTTGATAAGGTCTTCTGGGCGGATGCGTCGAACATAGACAAAAGTGTCCTGAAAGACTACTCATCTAATGGAGCTTTCCCGGTACAAAATGACACACCTGATGATGGACGAGTCATGAGGATTGATCGACTGAGTGTGGAGTACACATATGACAAGGAATACAAGTACGTGATTCGACATTCTGAGGAGAGCATCATGCAGATCAGCAACTATCTGGGAATCACATATGAGAAGGACAACTAGTTTTGCCGAGAAGCTAAAGGCTGAGCTCCTGCATCTTCCTATGCAGGATGAAAAGGAGTGCACGTCCGAGTTTCTTGGTTTCATAAAGTCAAGGGGTGCACTGCGCGTAACGGCAAAGTCCAGATACCTGGTAGCTGCGACGAACTCAATATCAAGTCTCAAACGATTGTTCACTCTTGCAAAGGCACTCGGTTTCTCTCCTTTGCGTACACACCTCATTTATGAGCACAAGCTTGAGCATAAGCGTGGTGGTGAGTTGATCTTCGAGATGAGCAAGCTAGAAGGCTTTCTCAAGGAGTCAGGGGTATTTGTTGGCTGCTCTAAGCTGCCTTCAACAGTTAAGGCAGACCCGGTATACCTCGGAGCATTCCTCAGAGGCCTCTTTCTTGCGAGCGGTTCTGTTGTTGATCCCTCAAAGGGTTATCATCTGGAGATTCTGCTTGATGGTAATGACGACTTCCCCAAGAACGTTAAAAAAGCAGTTGCAGAAGAGTTCAATATACGACTTGGCTTGATTTCTGTTAAGTCAAGGACGAAGCTCTATGTAAAATCCTCCCAAGACCTTATTGAACTGCTTTCTGCAATGGGAGCAACGCATTTTGTTTCCGCTTTGTCCAGAACTGTAGAAATCAGAAAGGTCCGTGGAAACGTTAGCAGGACGCTGAATTTCCTGACTGCAAACGCCGATAAGTCTGCGACTGCCATGGTAAGACAGGTCAATGCTATAATGATCGTCGATAGACACATAGGACTTTCGAATCTCCCTGACGAACTTGAGAATATTGCGAAGCTTCGAGTTGATAATGAAGCGCTCAGTTTGAGAGAATTGGGGGAGATGCTTGAGCCCCCTGTCAGCAAGTCTGTTGTCCACAATCGCCTGAAGAAGATAGAACGCATGGCTGAAAAACTGGGAGGATCTGATGAGATGTCCCTACTGCAACAACCTGACAACGAGAGTCCTTGACTCTCGCTCGACACAAGACGGAACAGCAATAAGAAGACGGCGCGAATGTGAGGGTTGCTCTGAGCGTTTTACGACTTACGAACGCTATGAGCAAATGCGTGTCTTTGTTGTGAAAAAGGACGGAAGGCGAGAGCTCTTCAACCGAAATAAAGTCCTTGAAGGAATCGTCAAAGCATGCGAGAAGCGCCCAGTTTCAGTGGAATCAATGGAAGAAATCTCTGCTGGGATTGAGACCCGTCTTATGAAGGAGGGAAAACATGAAGTTCAGGCACGGGAAATTGGTGAAATGATCATGGACAAACTCCGTGATATAGATAGGGTGGCTTATGTCAGATTCGCTTCTGTTTACAGAGAGTTCAGGGATCTAGATCATTTTATGGATATAATCAGTGAGCTGAAGACGGACTTTTCGAAACACTAAAAGGGGGAAGAATATGACAAAGAAGAAAGTCATATATTTGACCAGGGAGGGTTACGACAGGCTCAAGAATGAGCTTGACACGCTTCGCAAGAAGCTTATGTATGATATTGCAGAAAGGATAAAAGAAGCCAGGGAGCTCGGAGATCTCAGCGAAAACAGCGAGTACGACGAAGCAAAGAACGAGCAGGGTAGAATCGATAGCAGGATTAAGCAGATCGAAGAAACACTTAACAACGCGGAGATAATCGAAGATACTGGGGATCATTCTGTGGTCAAGCTTGGATCAAAAGTATCCCTAATGAATGTTGATTCCAATGCTGTGTCTGACATGATTATCGTGAATTCGCAAGAGGCGAATATTTTCGAAAAGCGTATCAGTGCGGATTCTCCTGTTGGTCGCGCAGTGCTTTCGAAGAAAGTGGGAGATGTTCTGAGAGTGAAAACGCCTTCCGGCTGGTCAAAGTACAAGATTCTTTCGATAAGTTGATATCTGGAGTTGGTCTGATTGTCAGAAGAAACCAGGAGACAACGTCTTGAAGAAATCAAAGAGCTGCGGAACAAAGGGATAGAGCCTTTCCCGCTGCGATTCAGAAAAGTTCACAATACCGGAACAGTCCTGGAAGAGTACGCTTCCCTTGAAGCTTCTCAGACCAAAGAAGATGAGGAACTCTCCCTTGCCGGGCGAGTCATGGCTATCCGCCACCACGGAAAGTCGTCCTTCTTCACCATTAGAGACGAGTCTGGAACAATCCAGGCCTACATACGCAAAGATAAGGTCGGTGACGATTCTTTCCAGCTATTCAAGAAATACGTCAATATCGGAGACTTCATAGGGATTGCGGGCTTTCCGTTCAAGACACACACAGGAGAGACGTCAGTTTTCGTCAAGGAGTTTCTCATTCTCTCCAAGTCAATACGAACGCTTCCCGAGAAGTGGCACGGTCTTAAAGACAAAGAGACCATATACAGGCAGCGCTATCTCGAGATGATCTCAGATGAAGGCGCCCTGAATAGACTGAAGACAAGGTTCAGGATGATAAGCCTTGTCCGCAGGTTTTTGGAAGACAGAGGATTCGTGGAAGTAGAGACACCAGTACTGCAGTTCACGACCGGTGGAGCGTCAGCACGGCCCTTCGCCACAAAAATCAATGTCTTTGATAAAGACATTTTCCTGAGAATATCAGAAGAACTCTATTTGAAGCGTTATCTGGTAGGCGGATTTGAGAGAATCTTCGAAATCGGGAAGAACTTCAGAAATGAGGGAATCTCATACAAGCATCATCCCGAATTCCTGATGATGGAGCTTTACCAGGCTTATGCCGATTATGAGGACATCATGCTTCTTACTGAAGAGATGATCAGTGAGGTAGTCAAAGAGCTTACAGGATCCTGTAAACTGGTTTACCAGGGTCAAGAGATCGATTTTACAAGACCCTGGAAGCGAGTTGTGATGACAGACTACATTAAAGACAAGCTAGGCATAGATATTCTGGAAGACTCTAATGAGCGACTGCTAGAATTCCTTAAAGAACACGATGCTGTTCCTGATATGCGGGAACGTGGCCATCTGATTGAGAAACTGTGGGATATGGTAGAGGATGACTTTCAAAATCCTACTTTCGTTATGGACCATCCTGTAATTATCTCGCCTCTTGCCAAACAGCACCCCGAAGATGAGCGAGTAACTCAAAGATTTGAGCTGATTATTTCGGGAATGGAATGTGCAAATGCCTTTTCAGAATTGAACGATCCCGTTGAACAGAAAAAAAGGTTCTTACATCAGGCCGGTCTCAGGGAAGCCGGTGATGCAGAGGCACATATGATGGACCAGGACTTCATCAGGGCGCTTGAATTCGGTATGCCTCCCACAGGTGGTCTTGGGATAGGTTGGGAGAGGATCGTTATGATTCTGACGGACTCGTCATCCATTCGAGACATCATCGCATTCCCACTTGTAAGACCTGATGTCCAAACTGATTCAGATGAAGAGATTATGCAGTGCGAGGAGGATCAGGATGAATCTCTACGATAAGATCCAACTTGACCTTAGAGAAGCGATGAAAGCAAGAGACCAGTTCAAAGCAGGCGTGCTGAAAATGCTTGTCTCTGCCGTTAAGTATTACCTTGCTTCTTCTGAAGAGGCGCGCAAGGCTGAACTCACCGATCAGAAGGTAATAGAGATTGTTAAGAAGCAGGTCAAGCAGCGCGAAGAATCTGTAGCCGCCTATGAAGAAGCTAACAGGCCCGATCTTGCTGACAAGGAGAGAGAAGAAGCCCGCATACTTCACACTTATCTTCCAGCAATGCTCAGTGAAGAAGAGATTGAGAGAATGGCTTCATCGATAATTGAAGAGACCAATGCTTCGGGTCCTCAAGACATGGGAAGAGTGATGAAAGAACTCATGGAAAGAGCTGCCGGAAGGGCAGACGGGAAGGTAGCAAGCAGAAAGGTAACAGAATTATTGAAAAACGGGTGATATATGAAACTAGACGTTCTCGTTGCTGAAATAGGTAGTACTACAACAGTTCTCAGCGCGTTTGCTTCTTCTGATAATGGCTTCAGACTCATTGGACAGAGTGAATCGAGTACCACGGTTTCTGATGGCGATGTCACTATCGGAATTAATGCTGCTCTTGATTCCCTTAAAGATGCTCTTGCTGTTAGAAAACTAGATTGGGATACTCTTCTTGCTTGTAGTAGTGCTGCGGGAGGCCTGAAGATGACCGTCCATGGTCTCGTTTATGACATGACCGTAAAGGCTGCAAAAGAAGCTGCTCTTGGTGCTGGTGGAGTCATCAAGCACGTTACTGCTGGGAAACTCGGGGCATCTGATATTCGAAGAATCCTTCAGATACGCCCAAAACTCATCCTTCTTGCAGGCGGAGTCGATTATGGAGAGAGCGAGACGGCCTTGTTCAACAGCGGTGTTGTAGCACGTCTCGACATTGATGTGCCGGTCATTTTTGCGGGTAATTGCGCTGTCGCATCGGAAGCCGAAGCGATTCTGCGATCCTCAGGTAAGGATGTCTATGTAAGAGAAAACGTCTATCCCAGAATCGACGATCTCAATGTTGAGCCAACGCGCGAAGTGATCCGTAAGGTCTTTTCTGAGCATATTGTCAAGGCTCCCGGCATGGAGAAGATCTACTCTGTTGTTGATAGGGAGGTCATTCCAACACCTGCAGCTGTGATGATCTCTACAGAGCTTCTATCTGATAGATTTGGTGACGTGATGATGGTTGATATCGGAGGTGCAACAACAGACGTAGACTCTGTTACAGATGGCGATCCTGAGATTCAGGCGAAATTGATCAGCCCCGAACCAAGATCGAAAAGAACAGTTGAAGGGGACCTTGGCGTATACGTCAACGCAAGGCATGTCGTAGACAGCATCGGAAGAAGTGAGCTTGCGAAGGAATTCAGCATGTTAGATGAGCTGATGGCTTCTGTGTCCCCTTTTCCCAAATCGGATCAACAGAGCGCCTTTGTTTCGCGACTCGCTTCTCATTGTCTTGAAATGGCTATTCGCAGACACGCGGGCAGAATTAGAAGAGTATTCGGTCCAACTGGCAGAATCGATGTGGCCGAAGGTAAAGACCTCACTGCTGTGAAGATGGTAGTCGGCACCGGTGGGATACTCGCTCGATCTGATAGTGCCTGGGATCTACTGAGGAGAGTGAGGACTTATCAGAGAAGGTTTCCTCAGGAGTTGCTTCCAAGTGATGATGTGAAGCTGGCTATCGACACAAAGTATATTGCAGCTGCTTGTGGTGTTCTGTCAATGCTTGACAAAGAAGCAGCAATGAAGACTCTCGCAAACTCGCTTGAGATAATGAAGCCATAGTTTTTGATTGGTTGCATTGAAACATCTCCAGTGCTAGAATGACTTTACGCGGGTGTAGCTCAGTCGGTAGAGCATCAGCTTCCCAAGCTGAGGGTCGCGGGTTCGAGTCCCGTCGCCCGCTCCAGATAGAACTTCCGTGTAGTTCGCCTATAGGATGGTCATCTCACTGTACTTGCATATAGCTTCTGAAGAAGGCAAGACCCCCTGCACACTCACTGACATGGCATACTAACCTGGCACTTTTCGCCGTCCGAAAGAAAAGATCTCCATCTCGCAGGACCTTCAAATGAAATCGATAACAACTCAAATGGACTCTCTCTTATGACGTAGTGCATTAATTCGAGGCGTTTCGGTTCACCGGAAACACTTCGCACAAAGTCCCCCTTTGCCTTTCTGCGTTGTGTAACCACCTGCAGAAAAACTGAAACACTCAGCAGAAATAGTGAACCTAGGTTCTGTCAACCAGAAACCTTAGCAATTCTGCTTGATCGCCGATCCTTGCCGACTCGATTAGCGTCAAGCTGATATCGTATTCAAGCCCGCAAATAATCGAATATCCTGACTTGAATATTAGTGGCATCACCGTGAGCATTACTTCATCAACAAGCTGAGCGTTCAAAAATTCGCTGAATACCGAAGGTCCTCCTGCAATAACTGCTTTAGAGTACCCCTTTCTTTTCAGACTGTGAAGAATATCGCCAGGTGACTCAGAAGTGAAAACAAGCTGCTCAGAACTCCTGTATTCTTGAGGTGAACGTGTCATAACAACATTCAGTCTTCCTGGCAGAGGCTTCCCGATGGTTTCGTAGGTCTTCCTTCCCATTATCAGAACTCCTGCATCAAGAGTGACTTCTTTGAAAAGCTTACGGTCATCACTGGTTGTCCACTCGACTTTGTCATTGTCGGTTCTTGCCACAATACCATTTGCGGAAGAGACAGCCATCATGATCGTATATGGCCTCATCTGGACCTCCTGAATTCAACGGTGGGATGTCTGACAATAGCTTCTGAACGTGGAAATATCGCATCAACTTCTGTAGCGAAAGTCACACTGAATACTGCTTCTTCTTCCAGCTCGGAGACTTGTTTTATGTCGCCTTCATTCAGTCTAACAGGCTCACGCCCCGCAACTGACAGAGATATGGGGGCAGTTCGGTGGTTGGTGATAGTGACAGAACCTTCCTCGCGTTCAAAAGTAATACCGAAAGCCTCTGTTATTCCCTTTCGACACTTGACGGAGTAACTCACGGGCATATGAACGGAAACGATTTCTATGAAATCCTTTGTGTAGTTTCTCATTGTCCCTTCGTACTCAGTCCACCTGCCATCTCTCGAAACTTCTATGATCACTTTCTTGCCAGTCAGTCTTTCCAGTATCGAGTCATAAGAATTGCCGACATAGTCTATGAAGCTTTCGCCAACAGACTTCACATACTTCTGGTTTCCTGCAACAACAGCACTCTTAGGCGCGATTCTTCCAATGAATAGGGAGAATGTGTCTGCAATCGCATCGCGGACTGCGGCAAAGAAGTTGCGAAAGATTCTTCGAACACTTACAATCCAGCTTCTCTTGAATACCAGGCTTGTGCGTTCCCTCTGACGCAGCTCATCAGGAGACAACTGATCAATGATTCTGAATAAACCATGCAGGGCTGAAAACTCTGCTCTGTAGAGTATGTAACCTTTCTCACTATGAGTGATATTGTCATATGGTTCAGGATATTCCAGGACGATGCCACTGCTCTCCAGATACATATATCCCCAGAATGTCTCCTTGTTTTTCAGGATCACAAGGGTCGAAAATGATTGGAAGTCTTTCAGACATCGATCCTTTGCTGTAGACTTGAAGTAACTCACGATGAGTGTAGCTGAGAATATCACGATTATTGTTAAGGCCAGTGTATCCACCGGGCACCTCCTTGGTCAAAACAGTCCGGCAATTTGTTTGATTCCTGGTTTCAGTGACACGAACTGTGTTGTTCTTGAAAATCGTCAAAATGAGTGATGGTCCTGTGGGGTTTCATCTAGGAGGTTACCATGAGAGAACACAATCTGATACGTAACGTTTTTGCCATCTCCGGATATGTCATGCTTGTCACTGGAGGAGCACTGATTGTTGCTGTGGGCGTTTTCGTGATGCTGGGTGCTACTTTTGGAGCGATTGAAAGTGCTCTGCTTGCAGGCTCTGCTGTGCTGTTGATTACTATAGGCTTTCTTCTGATCAGGAATTACGAGCCTGATGAAGAAGAAAGGGCTTCCTCAAATACTGAAGAGGCGAGGATGACAGAGAAGATTGAGAGAGTGCAGAAGTTCCTTGAGAGTGATCTTCCCACCTTGCACAGGTTAATCAGAAGGTCGGAAAGCCTTTTTAGTGATTCTTTACAGCGAATGAGTGAGGAACGGCAGCGATTTGAGAGCGCTTGCGAGTCTTTGACAAGGGCGATCGTTGCGTCACTGGATGATCTGTGGAGGATTTCAAAACTTAATGAAGGGCTCGAAACAGAAGCTTTCAACACCCTCTGTAAAAGGTTGTCAAATGCTGGGTTCTTCGTATACGTCCCTGAGGAAAGATCATTTCCAGATATGAGCTTCTCCAAAATCATCAGAGAGAAAGAGTCTGATTTTCCCAAGGGATCGGTTGTGGAAGTGATTAACCCGGGTTATCGTTATGGAGAACGCCTGATAAGGGAAGCAGAAATCGCTGTAGCCTCGCATCCTTCAAGAGGAAAAGACAAAAAGAAGTAATTCGGGAGGTATTACACGTATGCATGCAATCGGCATAGATTTTGGGACATCTACTTCTGAAATTGGCACTTTTGTTGCGGGAGATGTCAGGATTCTTGAAGACATCTCGGCCGGTAGCAAAACAATCCCTTCTGCTGTCGCCGTGAATGACGACGGAAATGTGATTGTGGGACATGAGGCACTCAAATACGAAGGGCTCGAAGGGAGATTTGTCTCGCAAGTCAAACGTCTCATGGGAACTGATACAGAAGTAGAACTTGGCAATCGCGGGTATCGGCCTGAAGAGATCGCTGCACTGATTATGGGAAAGTTGAAGTCATCTGCCGAAAAGTCATTCGGTGCCAGCATAACGGAAGCAGTAATAAGTGTCCCGGCGAATTTCCCAGAACCTGCAAGGAGAGCAACAATGGATGCCGCTGAAATAGCAGGGCTCAAAGTGTTAAGGCTGATAAACGAACCCACTGCAGCAGCTGTCGCTTTTGGCTCAGTAAAGAGCAGAGCAAAAGAGACTGCCCTTGTTTTCGATTGGGGTGGTGGAACGCTGGATCTGACAGTGCTGGGAATTGAAGGCAGAAATGTGAATGTGATAGCAAGTTATGGAGATCTTTTTCTTGGAGGAAGCGACTTTGATGAAGCAATGGCCGAGTATCTGGAGTCTTCTCTGACAGAGGACGAAGATATAACAATCTTTGCCCACGAAGCTTTGCGGAAAGAAGCCCGACGTGTTAAGGAAGCGCTTTCGTTCAATGATACTGTTGATCTGTACCTGCCTGCAGCGGCAAAGAAAGCTGATGGGACTTCTGTCAAACTTGAGAGACCCCTCTCACGCGAAGAGATGAATCGAGTAGTTTCACATCTGATAGATCGTGCAAGAGAAGTTGTTGATGAGACTCTATCTATGAAGAATGTAGAGTACTCTGAAGTTGACAGGGTGATTCTGGTCGGAGGAACGACATACGTTCCAGCTGTCAGAGAGATGCTCCAGGACCTTTTCCCGGGGAGAGTCAGTACTTCCGTTGATCCCGATCTTGCTGTCTGTATTGGTGGAACTTATCAGGCGGCCATAATGAAAGGGCTTGTTGTTGGCGAAGACCAGGTTATCACTTCAGATATCTCGCCATATGGACTGGGCCTTGAAGTGCTCGAGCAAATCGGCAATAGCTGGGAGTTCATCTATGATCCCCTCATAGAACCAAACACGACTCTTCCTTTCGAAACGAACGTAGAATACGATCTTCTCAGTTCAGAACAACGTGCAGTCAATATTCGTGTGCTTCAGTCACACAGGAACACCAAACAGCTTGCAGAAGAAGCCATAGATACCGGAATTCATGCCAGAATTGCCGGCATACCTCAGCGACGCGACACAGAACCACACACGCTTCGCATAGATTTCTCCTATGATGCAAACGGAATGATTCATCTCAGCGCAACAATTGTTGAAACAAAACAAAGCATAACGATAGACTTTTCGGAAACTGAAGTCTCTCTAACTGAGCAGGATAAACTTGCAGCGAAACATGAGATCATGGAATTACTCAAACACATGTGAACCGTGAAAACTCTCTCTGATATGAAAGAATCAGCAAAAGAGCCGCCTTAGAGGCGGCTATTCACTAACATTCATCTTTTAGCTGTGCTTTGCAGCAATTTTCACCAGTTCAACGAAGCTCTCATCAAGGCTTGCGCCGCCCACAAGTCCACCGTCAATATTCTCCAGGCTAACGAGTTCGTCGAAGTTCCCCGGTTTTATGCTTCCTCCGTAAAGAATCCGGCATCTCTCGGCAGCATCCTTACCATAAAGCTCCGCAATCAGCCCTCTAACAAAACCCATCGCTTCGTCAGCCTGTTCAGGGGTGGCTACAACACCTGTTCCTATAGCCCAGACGGGTTCATAAGCAATGATGATCTGGTCCAGTTCTTTGTGGGAGATCCCCCTCAAGCCTTCTCTTATCTGTCTTTCCAGAACGTTCTCCATCTCGCCATTTTCCCGTTCTTCCAGGGTCTCTCCTATACACACTATTGGAATAAGATCAATTCCCAGCACATAATGAAGCTTCTTGTTGACTTCCTCATTGGTTTCACCAAAGACCTGTCTTCTCTCGGAATGACCAATAATCACATGACTACAACCGAGATCTTTGATCATCAATCCAGAGGTCTCCCCTGTGTATGCTCCAAAATCTTCATAGAAAACATTTTGCGCTCCAGTAAAGATACGTGTTCCTCGAAGGACCTCGGTTACTGCATCAATACATGATGTCGATGGACAAACCACTACATCTACCTGTGACAAAAGCTCATCAGAAATCTCGTCTGCAAGCTTCCCTGCGAAGAGCCTTGATTCTGCCGGTGTTTTGTTCATCTTCCAATTACCAGCAACCATCAATCGTCGTTTTTTTTTCCAGCTTCCTCGCTGATAAGACTCGCGATTCCCGGTAGCTCTTTCCCTTCAAGCATTTCCAAAGAAGCTCCTCCACCAGTTGAAACATGACTGACCCGGTCTGCAAGGTTGAACTTGTTGATGGCTGCCACACTGTCTCCGCCACCGATTATCGTCGTAGAATCCTTTAGAGCTGCTATTGCCTGCGCTATCTTTTTTGTGCCGACTGCGAAATCATCGATCTCGAAGACACCCATGGGGCCGTTCCATACGACAGTTCTAGCGCCTTCCAGCTTACTGACAAACAGTTTCAGCGTTTCAGGGCCGATATCAAGGCCCTTCCAGCCCTGGGGTATACCCTCATCAACGGAGACCGTTTTCTTTTCAACGCCTGAAGCGATCTCTTTCGCAATGATAGTATCCACAGGTAAGACAAGTTCAACGCTCTTCTTCTCAGCTTCTGCCATGATCTCTTTGCTGAGTTCGATTTTGTCGTCTTCTGCAAGAGAATCCCCTATGGGTTTGCCCAAAGCCTTAAGGAAAGTGAACATCATCGCACCACCGATCAGTATCTTGTCCGCCTTTTCAAGAAGATTGGTGATTACTCCAATCTTGTCTGATACTTTTGCTCCACCCAGAATTACCACGTATGGGTGTTCAGGATCATGAACAGCTTTACCGAGCATCTTGATTTCTTTCTCCATCAAGAAACCCGCCACACTGGGCAGAAACTCTGCTACACCAACATTCGATGCATGAGCCCTGTGAGCAGTGCCAAATGCATCGTTAACGTGTATATCAGCCAGCGAGGCCAGCTCTTTCGCAAAGCCTCTGTCGTTCTTGGTCTCTTCAGCGTGAAAACGAACGTTTTCCAGTAGTACGACGTCTCCATCCTGCATGGCTTCGATGACTCTCCTCGCTCCTTCTCCGACACAATCTTCAACAAAGGCAACATTTCTGCCGAGAAGGTCCTCAAGTACCTTCGCAACAGGTCTCAAACTGTACTTGGGATCGGGCTCGCCTTTTGGTCTGCCCAGATGTGATGTAAGGATGACTCTCCCGCCACTGTCAATTATGTGATTGATTGTGGGAAGTGCTGCCCTAATGCGGGTATCGTCAGAAACCTCACCGGTTTCCTTATCGATAGGAACATTGAAGTCTGCTCTTATCAGAACTCTCTTGCTTTTCAAATCTATGTCTTTTATTGATTTCTTGCTCACTATAATCCCTCCTTTCAACGACTAAAAAAGGGGCCGAAGCCCCTGAAATTACATAGTTGCCATTCTCTTGGCAACGTCTACTACTCTGCAGCTGTAACCATATTCATTGTCATACCAGGAGAATACCTTCACAAAGGTACCTCTGACATAGGTCAGTTCTGAATCAAGAATCCCAGATTCAGTTGTTCCTACTATGTCACTGCTGACAAGTGGCTCGCGGCTGAATCGTACGATCCCTCTCAAAGCTCCGTTGGCGGCTTCTTCAACAATCGTATTAACCTCTTCCGCACTAGTTTCTCGTTTCACGATGAGGGTAAGATCAGTCATCGAACCATCGGAGACCGGTACTCTCATTGCGACACCGTCGAGTTTTCCCTTGAGCTCAGGGATTACTATACCCACAGCTTTGGCTGCACCGGTTGTTGTCGGTATGGTGTTGATGGCTGCTGCTCGCGCCCTTCGCAGATCTGAGTGAGGAAGATCAAGAATCCTCTGGTCGTTTGTGTAGGCGTGAATTGTCGTAAGGAATCCGGTTATGACGCCCAACTTATCATGGAGCACCTTGATGATAGGAGCGATCGAATTAGTTGTGCAGGAAGCAGTAGAGACAACCATATGTTCAGCCTTGAGTGCGTCGTCGTTCACGCCTGGCACGATGGTACAGTCAACTTCGCCCTTTGCTGGAGCGGTAATAAGAACCTTCCTGGCTCCAGCTGAATCGATGTGTGGCATAACCTTCTCCTTGCTCCTGAAAACACCCGTTGCCTCGACAACAATATCCACGCCCAGATCCTTCCAGGGAAGAGCCGCGGGATTCTTTTCAGAGAAGACCTTTATCTTGTTTCCATCTACAGTTATGTAGCCTTCTCCGGCTTCAACGCTTCCATCATACTTGCCATGCACCGAGTCGTATTTGAAAAGGTGGCCTAGAGTCTTAGCGTCAGTCAGGTCATTTATTCCCCGAATATCAAACTCCTTCCTTTTCAGCATCTCTCGCATTACAAGCCTTCCGATTCGTCCAAACCCGTTGATTCCAATCTTCACCGTCTTCTACACCTCCTATAGCATTGAATCAGGAATTCCTAGATTTCCTGTGACTTTTGCGGTTTCTTCGTTTCTCTTTTCAGATATTAGCCCCAATGCTTCATTGACTGCGGCAACCACCAGATCCTGGACTATCTCCAGCGGTTCATCCTCGATCTCTTCGGAGATCTCAATGGACTCTACCCGATAATCGCAACTGGCACGGACTTTGACGACACCGCCTCCGGCGCTGGCCTCCACTTTGATTTCTCTGAATTTCTCCTCAAGGCCCTCCATTTCTTCCTGGGCCTTTTGAGCCTGCTTTAGAAGCTCTCCCATCTGTCCTGATCTTTTTTGAGAGCCTCCCACACTTCTTCCTCCAAGTCCACGGATGCGTTTTGGCATTCTATCTATTCCTCCTCGCCTGTATCCACAGATAATTCTACATCATCACCGAATAGACGCACAATCTTGTTGACATACTCACGCTGATCCTCTGTGAGAATCTTCATCACTTCGTCTCTATCTTTTACCTTTGTGCCAGGCCTACTGCGAACACTTTCATCAGAATCTCTTCCCGGGGTTATTTCGGTCTCATCTTCAACCTGCAGCAATCTGCCTGTAGCCTTTCGAACTTCTGATGAGATAGTCTCTCTCTCTTCTTCGAAGATCTTTCTTGCAAAATGGGCTTCCTTTGGGAATGTTAGAGTGATGGTGTTGTCGTCTTCTTTTACATCAGCCATTTTTAATACACTCCAGGTTACTATCTGTCCTCTTTCATAGAGCGAGTCAAGAAAACCGGCATAACCCGACTTCTCTGTCTTTGGTTCAGGTTTGTCCTCGGCTTTCTCTGGTAAAGTTGTCTTCTCTTGGGGCTTTCCCGCAGGTTTTGCTAAGGTACTGACAGAAGAATCTTGGTGAGAACTCCGGAGTTTCTGCATCTTCATGATGCTGAGCACTTCAAAGACCCCTCTCTTGTCCATTGCGTTCCTGAGCTCCTGATGTATTTCCCAAGCTGCCGAACCTACCTTGACTCCATCCTCAAGTGTCATTTCCCCACTCACCAGTCGTGTCTTCAGGAGATCCAGGAGCTGTACTGTAAGCTGGTCAAAAGAAAGCCCATTATGAGTGATGGTCGAACTGATTTTAATAATCTCATCAGGAATCCCTTCAACCAGTGCATTCAGATAATTGCTCACCGTTTCCTCTGGCACCAGCCCAAGGATCGTGTGGACGTCGTCAAGGGTTATCTCACTGGAGACTGATGAGACCCTTTCCAGGACATTGACACCATCACGCATACTTCCCCTGGCATGTCTTGCTATTAATTTGAGGACTCCTTCAGAGTAAGTGATTTCTTCCTTCTCAGCGATCATTCTGAGGTACCCTTCAATGTCCATATCTGAGAGAGACCTGAACTGAAAGACCTGGCACCTCGAAATGACAGTATCTGGAACCTTCTCCAGGTTTGTTGTAGCAAGAATAAAGACAGTGTTCTGTGGAGGTTCTTCAAGTGTCTTCAACAGGGCGTTAAAAGCTTCCCTTGTGAGCATGTGGAATTCATCGATAATATAGACCTTGGTCTTGCCCATAACCGGGCGGTATCCTGCAGCATCACGAATCTTTCGTATCTCATCAATCCCTCTGTATGATGCTCCATCGAGTTCGACCACATCCATATGACTTGCCCGATCAACACTCAAGCATGAGTCGCATCTTCCGCATGGCTTGTCATCTGACGTGCAATTCAGATATTTGGCAAGAATCCTGGCGGTAGAGGTCTTACCGGTACCTCGTGGCCCAGCGAAAACGTAAGCGTGAGAATGAGTCCCTCTTTCCAGAGCTCTCTTGAGGGGAAGGGTGACATGCTCCTGACCGATCACACCATTGAAGTTTCGTGGTCTATGCTTTCTGTATAATACTTCGTACATCTTTCACCGACCTTTTCAGTTACTGATTATACCAGATTCAGCATATCCTCAGGGTTAGCCAACCCTCTTGAAACGCCATGTTCCCTTCTTGTAGTAGAAAAGCATCACGACGAACTCTGAAAAATCTGAAAGAAAATACGACCACCAGACCCAAACGATATCCATTTTTAACCATGTAATTGTTATGACAAGAACAGGAATCTGCACAGCCCACCTCGCCACAACACTCGCATACATGAAAGGAAGGTTGAACCCTGAGCCTGAAAAGACTGTGGAGAGCCCAAAACCATATGCTAGAAAGATCAGCCCGACAGAACCGATCCTCAAGAAAGTCGTACCCAGAGCAATAATCTCGGGATCGTCCGAGAAAAGCCCCATTACATGAGGACCGACCAGAAAGGCTACTGCAACGAAAAAGAACAGGAAGAACGCTCCGAGAATTCCTGAAAGCTGTGCAGTCCTCCTTGCTCTTTCGATTTCGTTTATCCCGAGACTCTGTCCAACAATCGTTGAACCTCCCATGGAAAGACCGACAAGCGGCATGAAGGCAAAGCCAAAGAGCCTTCCCGCAACACCTGTGGCAGCAACGGCAGCAGTCCCAAAGACGGCAACAAACCTCAGGACTATCACTCCAGAGAGGTTCCTGAGCAACCCTTCTATTCCAGTAGGAAGACCTACGGTAAGCAGCTTCTTGTCAGTCGGCCAATGAAGCCTGAACAACCCTCGAATCCTGGGCGATATACCTTGTTTTCCACTGAACAATACGGTGAATCCAATCAAAAAGGCTATTGTCTGTGAAGTTATCGTTGCAACCGCGGCTCCAAAGACACCCAATCCTGCGCCAGGCAAGCCAATGAGCGGGACGGTATCGAAAATCAGAACAGGATCAAGCGTGATATTGATGATGCTGGCAAGAATCATTATCATCATCGGGGTTCTCGCGTTACCCACACAACGAAGCGCTGTATTGACAGAGTAAGAAGAGAACATTATAGGAAGGAAGAACAGTCGTATATAGCCGTAGTCAAGAGCGGCATTGATAACCAGTTGATCATCAGAGAAGAATCTCAAAGCCGGTTTCAGAAACAGTGCCACAAGAATCGCTGCTATTATCGCCACCAGACACTTGAATGTTATCGTCTGTTCGATTGAGCGGTTAGTTGCGTTAAGATCTTTCCTGCCATAACTCTGGGAGATGAGCGATATAGAGCTTTGCCCTATGATTGAGTTTAGAACTTCAACCGTCCAGAACAGGGTTGAGAAGATCGTGACGCCAGCAATCGCTTCAGACGAGATTCGTCCGATCCAGAAGATGTCAACAATATCATAGACCATCTGCGAACTGAATCCGATCATCGTTGGAAGAGACATGTACATCAGGTTCCTGATTATGCTACCTTTAGTAAGATCTCTCGCCACATCTCCACCCCAAGAGTTGCATGAAATTCGCATAAACTCTATCCTACACGGGCTATAATGTCAACTGCATGGCGATTCATTCTTATGATAAAGATTATCCACTGTAAACGTTCGTTTATATTATGATATAATTTTTTAGATTGGCTATCAGGAGGGGGACCCTTTGAAAACGACTGACAAAGTCAGGAATCTTGCCCTTCTTGGTAAGAGGTTTACCTCGTCTGAGTTAACTTCTGCAGCTGAATACCTGGACATTGACGCTGATTACATTGACGATCTCATATGTCATCTATGTGAGAATGATGTGATCATCTGTGAAGACAATACTTACCAGATCGTCAATCCAGTGCTTCTTTCACTCATTGATTCCCATCCTTATTGCGGTGAAAGTATTCATATCAGGCTAGCCTGTGTTAGAGAGAAAACTGACTCGATTCTATTTCACGCAAAACTCGCCGGCATTTCAGAACGTTCTTTTGCTGCCAGGTTACTCAGGTATACCTGCAATGATTTCGAGAAGCATCCCAACGTGAAGCTTGCCCTGGAAAGACTCAAGGCAATTGAGTTTCTGGCAGGCGAGCAACCTTGGGCTGCACGAAATCTTAGAATACACCTTTCCGAAATGACTGCCTCAGGCGTAGATTTTTCGGAAGAGCTTCTCAGAAGCTTCTCTGAGGGTAGACTGTACGGAAACTATCACCTGCTTCTGCGAGCGTTTCTTCACCAGTATCCGCAGGAAGAACTCCTGAGAGCAATACTGAGGCGCAAGGAACTCCCATGTACAAGCTTTCAGAGGACTGTGCTGCAGTTCTTCGAAGCAAGGCTAAGATACCTCCTTGACTCAAGTGATAAGAACGCGGAATTAATTGCTGAGACAGTATTTAACATTGGGGAGAAAACGCGTTTTGAGGCAGTGTTGAAGGCTGATGGCTTGAATTTCTACGGTCTTCATCTTCGTAAGGTTGGTGATCTGTCAGGATTCAAGAAGATGATACAAGAGGCGATCGAGCTAACTGAGCGGTTTGATTTGGAGCTCTTCAAAGCCAGGTTTTACAATAACCTCAGCCTCATATACATGGACTCAAATCCTGCATACTCGCAGCAAATTCAACAGAACGTAATTGAAACATCGAGACGCATTGGAGACTTCGGAATTGCTGCGGCTGTCAGCTCAAATCTTGCCCTTCTCTACTTCTTTAAAGGCAAACGAAGGCAATTTGATGAGCTTTTGGATGATATGAAAACCTATGTCACACAGACAGACAATCCGGAGCCATCAGTTTTCATGAAGCTCACGGAGATGCTCCCGCTCGTTTATGAAGGACCCACAAGCGCCTTTGAGAAAGTTGCCGACAGAGTAGCTGCTGATTGTGAGCGTTTGGTTGGACCGGAGAAGGCCACTCGTATTAACCAGCTCCAGATGTCAAGAATACTTCATTATTCACTGTTCAATGAAACTGACAAGTGCAAGCAGGTATTTGAGAGCCATGATTTCGACGCTTCCGATATTTCAGAAAAAGCTCTGGTTGAAGTAATAAGAGCCTTTATTTATGGACAAGAGAACCCTTTTGATGTCTTCAAGCGTTTCCGCAACGATATGTCTGAGTACGTAGAAGACTGCCTTCTGCTAGCCTCAAAGACCGTTACAAAAGAGCAATACAAAGAGTTCAGAGCGATTTGTATTGAAAGACTCTTCCGAGCCCAGCAGACCGTATCTTTACTCTCCCAGGCCCTTCTGGCTCACGCAGTAGCAATCGCTTCAGAGCGCCTGGGTGTGGTCAGCGACGCCATCAGGTACTTCCGAATTGCTGCGACACATTACGATGTAAGCGGCCTCTTTGAGACTTCTCGCAGACTCAAAGAAGAGTATCTTAGTGAAGGTGCCCTTCTCACCAGTCTTAATGACCTGGTGAACAAGCTTGACACTCGAGGTCTGAAGGATCTCAAGAATGAAGCAGCTAATACTCTGGAGCTGGTTGAAGAGATCTCTCATTTCATAGTCAACTCGCAGAATCTGGCAGCCTCTTTGAGTGAAATGAACAGCATCAGTGAAAGCATGAAAGCAATGCTTGAATTTCTCTTGAGCTTCTACCCTGCGAGGACCGCGCGCTGTGTACTCAGGTGGCAGGAGACCGAAGAAGTAACTATTGGTGAAGATGCGATCCCGGAAGACCTGGAAGGCCATTATTCGAGTTCTCCGTTTTGTGTCAAGTATGTCTTCTTCGTCGGATTCACTGGTGAGGTTGAGATTGTTCTTTTCAACCCATCTATCTCTGTTTCAGATAAACTTATTGCGAGGTTCTTCCGCCAAATGACTTTTGTAGAAACGATCCTGGAGCTCTCGTTCAAGAACTTTATCAGGTACAGGATGGCAATGCATGACTCGCTGACTGGCCTCTATACCAGGTGGTATCTGGAAGCTCGAATGAAAGAGCAATTCAGAAGAGCAAAACGATACGAAGAGGACTACTCTGTCATTTTCTGCGATCTTGATGATTTCAAGCGAGTAAATGACCGTTACGGTCATATGAGAGGCGACAGCACACTCCGTCGAGTATCTGAAAGTCTTAAACAGTCTTGCAGGGAAAGTGATATTTTATGCCGTTTTGGAGGAGAGGAGTTCGTGATTCTTCTGCCTTCACTTGATCTGGCCGAGGCCACGAGGTTGGCTGAAAGACTAAGGGTGGCCTTACCTGAAAGCGATCCGGAGATAAAAGTGACTGGTAGCTTTGGGGTTGCATCATTTAACACTGCGAAACCCTCTTCAGCCAGAGAACTGGTTCAGCTAGCAGACGATCTTTGCTACCAGGCTAAGAGGAAGGGTAAGAACAGGGTTGAGTCGAATCTCGATGAATGAATCCTGGGAGTACTATGATGATATAGCGCATTCTTACGATGGTCAGTATGAGGAACCCTACTGGCACCTCTATCACGAAATACTTCACAAGCTGGTAAGTGACTCTGTTCACGCTGATGGAAAACTCCTTGATCTTGGCACCGGTACAGGCAGATGGGCCGTTCACTTCGCTGCTCTGGGCTTCGATGTAACTGCACTGGATCCTTCGAAAGAGATGCTATCTGTTCTTCAGGCAAAAAGCAGAGACCATGGTGTTGAGATTAAGCTGATTGATGGAAGGGCTGAGTGTCTTCCCTTTGATGACAGAAGCTTTGATTATGTTACGGCAATGGGCGACGTGATATCTTATACAAGAAATCATGAACGAGCTATATCCGAAGTATACAGGGTATTGAGAGAACGCGGAAGATTCTTGTTCACAGTAGATAGTGCCTATGCGTTCTTGCAAGATTTTCTCTCTCACACCGAGTTTGGTCGAGCCGAAAACTTTCTCCTTGCAGATAGACATGTGACAATTGGAGACATGAAGATGAGCAGAAAGTCGTTCAAAACATATCCTTTCTTTCCAGAAGAGCTGCAGTCGAAACTGGAAAGTACAGGTTTTCGTGTTACTGATACTGCTGGGATGGTGGTATTGGGTCCGTACGTCAACAGCAGGCTTGCAAGTTCACTATCCGAAGTGGCAGAATGGGAGTACAGATTCTGCAGAGAATCTGAATTACTCGGACGTGCAGAACACCTGTTTTTCGCCTGCGAGAAAGGATGATCTGATGAAGGCTGGTCGTGTCCAGGTCGCTCTTGTAATCGGTCTAACGCTGATAATAATGTCTGTGGTGGCATTTGCGTTTTCTCTTGCGGCCATACAACGTTCAGCAAAGATTGCACGAGAATTCGCATCTCTTGAAAACAGTGTTTTGCGAAATCTTCAGGACACGACTGCTGAAGTTACCTCGCAAATCGACTCGTTGAGGAGCTTACTTGTATCAGGCGGCATGCTTGAACAGCACATTGTTGCGAGGGAGTTTCTTCAGAATGCTCAAAGAGACCTTGATCTGATTCTCACAGAGCTTCAGGAAGAATCGGACAGGCCATATTTCAGAGTCTTCGTAACAGGTAACCGTGATGTATGGATCGGCTTCAAGAGAAGTGCTGCTGATGCAGCTTACACATTTCAGAAGACTTTCAGTCCTGGGCTATCTGACGAGAAGTTCTTCTACTTCAAGGAACCTCTTGTAGAGACCAAGTACACCGTAATGCTTTCGCGCGAAGCCTATATAAGAACTGCTTCTCCTGAAAACGTTTATTTGATTTTCTCGGGGTTCGGAAGCGGTAAACTTGTTGTGATGCCTTCTGTAGAAGTAACCAATATCGGCCAACGCTTCGACCTCTATATTCCCGGACAATAGCAGAAGTACCTCTACCTAGTCATCGTCTTCTCTGCGAACCTTCTTCTTGTAAGAAGGAGGAGTATTGCTTCTGTTAAGCCATCCCTTACGCCAGAACGCCATCAGCATCATTAGGCCTGCTGCTATCATTGCAGACAGCACAATGAAATAAGCGTACTTGTTTTGCAGCTCAGGCATGTGGGCGAAATTCATGCCGTAGATTCCGGCAATGAACGACAACGGAATGAAGATAGTAGCAATAATCGTCAGAACTTTCATGATCTCATTCATTCTGTTGCTCGCCGAAGTGAGGTATATGTTCATGATCTCAGCCTGAAGCTCTCTGTATGTCTCAGTAATGTCGATCATGTGTATCAGGTGATCGTAGAAATCGCGGAAGAATGGTATTGTCTCCTGGTTGATGAGTCCGCTTCCCTTTCTCATAAGGGCTCCTACAGCGGCTCTCATTTGCCATATGAGTCTTCGAAACGCAACTGTTTCGTGCTTCAGGTTATAGAAAGAGGCTAAAGGTGTGCTATTCGACCCGGAGACAATCTCTTCCTCAAGTGACTCGAATTTCTCTCCAAGGGCTTCGACAACAGGAAAGTAGTTATCCACAAGTGTGTCCACAATAGCATAGCAAAGATAGTCCGCCCCCATATGCCTGATAATCCCTCTTCCTTCGCGTATTCTTCTTCTCAAGGTCTCAAGACAATCCCC